>Ga0114971_10000245_pt1 | contig 35264 bp, 37 predicted proteins | sample M_140625_MF_Meta_FD_87320 | JGI IMG/M metagenome (GOLD analysis project Ga0114971, IMG submission 87320) | Freshwater microbial communities from Lake Montjoie, Canada to study carbon cycling - M_140625_MF_MetaG | ecosystem: Environmental > Aquatic > Freshwater > Lake | place: Lake Montjoie... | reverse complement strand
GGTTCAGTAAATTAAGATACTGAACTTAGATTGCATGTAACAATTAATTGACAATATTTTATTGTCTAATTTATGCATGTATAAAAAAGTATCTAAGAATACTGAATCTCATAGATACCAATACATCTGGTAGATAACTCACTACTACAGTTACTGATAAAAAAATATCAACAACATTTCAGTTCAAATACTGTTGAATAACTACTTTAATGTAATTTGGGTTTGAATAGACAATCAGTGAGTTTGAAAAAGCACAAAAGAGTGTCAAGGCAAACTGGTAAATATGCTTTTATACGTAAAACGGTAATATTCCTAAATTAAATTTTTTTAGATTCTAAAATCTTTTGTTCTAGACGTCTGGTGCTTTCCTCATTATTTGATTGATCTCTAACTTTATGGAATAAGTGCAAAACCTCTGTCGACCAAGACCCAGACTTTCGATTAATGCCATTATTTTGCAAACGAAATACAAAATCTGCATCTTCATGAGCCCAGCCAGTCAAAGTCTCATCAAAGCCTTCTATTGCTAATGCATCTTTCTTCCAGCATGCCATATTACAACCTTTAATTCGTCTCCAAATAAACTCTTTGTAGTTTCTCCACAGACCATCTCCTCTTTTAATAAATAACGGCAATACCTTGTTAATTCTTCCTGTCAATCGAAGTCGTATGCTTTTTGACTTAAATTGATCAAAGTTCCAGTTTCCGACTTGTAATAATTCTTGTGTTATTTCTGCACCAAGTAATATTCTACTGCCAGTAACCATGCTATCTTCTTGTTTAAGAGATAAATGCCGCTCTAAAAAATCGGGCTGTAGAATGCAATCCCCATCAATGAATATGAGGTAATCACTTTTAGCGATGTGTATTGCCTTATTGTTAATGATTGTTTTACGACAACCATCATCTTCATGCCATACATGTTCAATAGGTACCGGAAAAGTAATCTTTTCTTTTTCGATTAATTCTCTTGTGGCTGAATTTGAACCATCGTCAGCAATTATTACCTCAAAATCTTTAACACTTTGAGTTCTTAAGGAGTCTAGGCAAAGTTTAAGTGCTTCTTTCCAATTGTAAGTTGAAATGATTACTGAAATTTTTAGCATTACCTACCCTAATGTTATTTTTCAATTTCGTTAAAAATCATCAGTTATGTTATAAATTTCTTGTTATGCTGCTATGCTTTTTTATATAACATTAAGACTATCTAACTTAACATGGGAAGAAGTCAAATTTACTTGCTTATTATTTGTTAATTCTATGATACTTTTACCGAAATCTCTAAAACAGTCTAGGAGAAGACTTTACGGTCACATATAGACACATACTACAATACTTACAGAACTGACTTTAGAACGGCGTATATGAGTTCCTAATCGTATTTTTACGCACGCTTTGTAGATTTTCAGTTCAGAAATAAGTAATTAAATCTATTTATACAAAGTTCATTCAATAATCAATACTTTTATATTACTTTTAGTCATTACTTAGAGTGGGGCAGTGGGTTAAAATTATTGTTATTCAGTAGTAATTACTTTTACTATATAAATCATTTAGTTAATTCATATTTTTAACTATTAAAATACTTTTTCGTTACAAACTTCATACAAAGTAATAATTTATCATTAAAAATCAATAACTTAAAAGTATAAAACTATTGAGTGGGAATAATAACAATTTATCAAGGAGTGAAAAATATGATCATTACTGACTCACAAGTCCATATATGGGGTGCCGATACACCGCAACGGCCATGGCCTAAGCGTGCGCCACCGCAAAGACCAATTCCCTTGGAAAAAGATGAATTGCTTCAAGAAATGAATGCTGCCGGGGTTAACCGTGCGATTATTGTGCCTCCATCATGGGAAGGCGATAGAAATGATTTGGCGCTTGAAGCGGCATCGCTTCATCCAGATCGTTTTGCGATTATGGGACGATTAGATACAGACTTGCCTGAGTCGCACGGCTTAATGCGCACTTGGCGTGAGCAGCCTGGGATGCTGGGTATTCGAGTGTTGTTTACGACTGATGTATTGCGTGAGCCGCTTTTGGCTGGTCGTATGGAATGGTTTTGGGCTAGTGCAGAGCAATTGAATATGCCGATTATGGCGTTGTTTCCGTTTCCATTGATGCACTTGGCTGAAGATGTGATTAGTCGTTATCCCAACTTACGATTAATTATTGATCATATGGGTATGACAGGACACGCCAAAGGGGCAGCTGCATTTTCTGGTATTGAAAATTTACTGGCATTGGCACGGCATCCGCATGTCGCTGTTAAGGTGAGTGCATTACCAATTTTTGCAGAAGATGCCTACCCATTCAAGAGTATTCACACTTATATACGTCAGGTCTACGATGCTTTTGGCCCTCAGAGAATGTTTTGGGGTTCGGACTTGTCGCGTCTTACCTGCCCATATCGCCAATGCGTCACTTTATTTACTGAAGAGTTGACGTGGCTAAGTGAAGCAGATCGGGAATGGATTATGGGTCGTGCAATCAATGAATATTTAGGTTGGTCGTAGTCGATTATAATTTTTTTGATTGATTGATTGATTGATTGATTCATTGATTGTTTGTTTGATTTATTGATTTATTTATGGATTTATCTTTTTATTAACTTTATATCTTATTTAAGATGTGTTGGTTTTGACAGTTTAACTTTGTTTAAAAGAATTTATTTCATGACTTTTTACCATGTGGTTTAAAAATGCAGTGATCTATCGAGTTCCAAATGATTGGGTCGCTAATGGAGATGATTTAGAGCAGAAACTGTCGTTGCAACCGTTGCAGCCCTGCGGCGGTTTTCAAATGGAGAGTCAGGGTTGGACTTTTCCCCATGAAGACGGCGTTTTTTTATATCAACAAATGGGTCATTATCTGATCAACTTCGGGGTTGAGCAGAAGTTGTTGCCTTCTACCGTTATTCGGCAGCACACTAAAGACCGTGCAGCCGAAATTGAGAAGCAGATTGGCCACCCCTTAGGGCGCAAACAAATGCGCGACCTCCGAGATCAAGTGACGACTGAACTCTTGCCCAGAGCGCTATCTAAGCGCGCCTCGATGGCTGCTTGGATTGATGTGAAAAATAAATTTTTAGTTGTCGATACAGGCGCTGATAAAAAATCTGAGTCATTGATGGAAGCCTTACGCCGCGCTGACGACACTATGCAGGCTAAACGTATTGATACTGAGATGTCTCCAGGTAGTGTGATGTCGCAATGGTTATTAAGTGGCGATGCACCTGGGGTATTTACCATAGACCAGGATTTAGAGCTCTGTTCTCTAGATGCCAGCCGAGCCACTGTGCGCTATGTAAGACATTCTCTTGAGGGTAAGGAAATTAAAGATCATATCCTTGCCGGAAAAAAAACCCTGCAATTGGGTTTGACTTGGAATGATCGTATTTCTTTTATTTTGACTGATCAGCTCCAAATTAAAAGAATTAGTTTTTTAAATATTTTAAAGCGTGAATCAGATGCAGAAATTGAAAATGATTTAGAGCAGTTTGAAATGGATTTTGTATTAATGACTGGAGAGCTATCGTTGATGATTGCTGATCTGGTATCAGTCTTAGGTGGCGAGAAGAATCAATCATGAAAGTGCTCTTATGAATACCAATGTTACCAATGTGGTGAGTGATGTACAAATTAAAATTGCCCAGGCAATTGCCACAGAATTAAATATTAAAGTTCGTCAAGTTGTTGCTGCGGTTGAATTGTTAGATGATGGTGCTACTGTTCCCTTTATATCGCGTTATCGTAAAGAGGTAACTGAGAATCTGGATGACACCCAATTACGCACGCTTGAGGAACGCCTGGCTTATTTGCGCGAACTCGAAGATCGGCGTTCAACGATTCTGGCTTCAATTGAAGAGCAGGGTAAGTTAACTGATGAGTTGCGATTAGCGATAGAAGCAAGCGCGACGAAGCAAACGCTAGAAGACCTATACTTACCATACAAACCAAAACGGCGAACCAAGGCGCAAATTGCCCGTGAAGCTGGATTAGAGCCGCTTGCAGATGCACTCCTCCAAGACCCCACGCTGGACCCGCAGGTTGAAGCGCTACGCTTTATTCGAGTTGAAGCAGCAACCGAAGCTAAAGAGGCTATTAATATTGCAGATGCAAAAGCGGCATTGGATGGAGCTAAAGATATTTTATCTGAGCGCTTCTCTGAAATTGCTGAGTTACTCTCTACGCTAAGAGATCGTTTGTATCGGGAAGGGTTCCTGGTCTCTGCGGTGATTAAGGGTCAAGAGGGGGCAGAGGATGAAAAATTTCGCGATTATTATGAATACAGGGAAAGTTTAAATACAGTACCTTCGCATCGCGCGCTGGCATTATTTCGAGGTAGAACTCTTGGTATTTTAAGTTTGCAATTAAATTTAGGTGAAGAATTAGAAGCTTTGTCTCCTCATCCATGCGTGATGATGATTGCTAAATATGTGGGTATTTCTGACCAAGGGCGCGCAGCCGATTCATGGCTGATGTCGGTTTGCTATTGGGCATGGCGTGTGAAAATTCATGTGCATATCACTTCGGATCTATTGATCCAATTGCGTGAGTCTGCCGAATCCGAAGCGATTAAGATTTTTGGGCGCAATCTGCATGATTTATTACTTGCTGCACCTGCTGGCCCTAAGGCAGTTTTGGGACTCGATCCAGGTCTGCGAACGGGCTGTAAATTAGCTGTTGTGGATGCAACCGGTAAGTTGCTCGATACGGTAACTATTTATCCACATGCCCCGCGTAATGACTGGGAGGGGTCTTTAGCTGTTCTAGGTCGTTTAGTTGTTCAGCATCAAGTGAATTTGATTTCTATTGGTAATGGTACTGCCAGTCGAGAAACTGATAAATTAGCTGGGGAGTTAATTAAGCGTATTAATACAATTGCACCCACCATTAAATTAACCAAAGTGGTTGTGAGTGAGGCTGGCGCTTCGGTGTATTCAGCCTCTGCATTTGCAGCAGCTGAGTTTCCAGATTTAGATGTGAGCATCCGTGGAGCGGTTTCTATTGCTAGACGTATCCAAGATCCTTTGGCTGAGTTGGTCAAAATTGATCCTAAAGCGATTGGTGTGGGGCAATATCAACATGACGTAAATCAACGCGCGCTTGCAAAGGCACTCGATGCAACGGTTGAGGATTGTGTAAATGCAGTTGGTGTGGACGTGAACACCGCATCATCTGCATTGTTAGCAAGAGTGTCTGGTTTAAATGCCACACTAGCGCGCAATATCGTGGAGTATCGTGATGCTCATGGTGCGTTTCCTAATCGCGATACCATCCGTAAGATACCGCGTATGGGTGCTAAAACCTTTGAGCAAGCGGCTGGTTTTTTGCGTGTGAGTGGTGGTGATAATCCGCTAGATTTTTCTGCTGTTCACCCTGAGGCTTATCCTGTTGTAGAGCGAATTTTGTCGCATCTGGGTAAAGGTATTATGGAGGTGATGGGTGAATCTGGATTGCTGCGCAGTGTTCCTGCGGAGTCTTTCGTGGATGATCAATTTGGTCTGCCTACGGTGCGGGATATTTTATCTGAGCTTGAGAAGCCGGGTCGGGACCCTCGCCCTGAATTTAAGATGGCGATCTTTCAAGAGGGTGTTGAAAAGTTAACCGACCTACAACCAGATATGATTCTAGAAGGTGTGATCACCAACGTTGCTGCTTTTGGTGCGTTTGTAGATATTGGTGTACATCAGGATGGTTTGGTGCATGTTTCTGCGTTATCGCATCGCTTTGTGAAAGACCCGCATGAAGTGGTTAAACCAGGGCAGATTGTGAAAGTGAAGGTGCTCGAAGTTGACCCTAAGCGCCAACGGATTGCATTAACAATGCGCTTAGATGACGCTAGTGAGCCCCGCGCAAATACATCTCGTCATCCAGGTGATCAACCTAAATCTGCGGCACGGTCTGCATCAAATGGTGGGGCACAGAATAGAGCTAACCACCGATCAAGTGGTCACGGTAACACCGTAGTGGCTGAGGCTCCCAATGCTATGGCACTTGCTTTTGCTAAACTTAAGCAACGAAGCTAGCGCGCTATGACTCAAGCTCAGAAACCCACGATTTACGGTATACGCCAGTGCGATACGATGAAGAAGGCGCGTTTGTGGTTAGATCAACATCATATTGATTATGCTTTTCATGACTATAAGTTGTTGGGTATTGATCAGGCAACACTGCGTAATTGGTGTGCAGTCTTAGGTTGGGAAATGGTGATTAATCGGAGCGGTACAACGTTTCGCCGTATGCCTGAAACCGAACGCAACAATCTGAGTGAGACCTTGGCATTGCAATGGATGGTGTTGCAACCGTCGATGATTAAAAGACCTGTGTTAGCGCATCAAGGCAAGCTGATACTGGGTTTTAAAGCAGAGCAGTATCAGCAGTTCTTTATTTGATGTCGTGCGGTGTTAATTTGAATCACTTGGCGATGATATTATTTTTTGCGGATTAATGTTCTAACTTGTCTCTAGAGGGTGCTGAATTTGAGCGATATTCAGTTTATGCAAGCCGCGCTGATTCAAGCAGCACACGCCGCCTCTGTTGACGAGGTTCCGGTTGGCGCTGTGGTGGTCAAGGATGGTTTTATCATTGGCTATGGATTCAATCAACCCATATCCAACTCAGATCCAACAGCCCATGCCGAAATAATTGCACTTCGGATGGCGGCTCAACATTTGCATAACTATCGACTGGTAGGTTGTGAATTATATGCAACGCTAGAGCCCTGTGTGATGTGTGCTGGTGCTATCCTCTCAGCGCGAATTCAGCGAGTGATTTTTGGTGCCCCTGACCTGAAAGCGGGTGCCTGCGGTAGTGTGGTTGACTTATTTTCCGAGCCTCGATTGAATCATCATGCAGCGATTACAGGGGGCGTATGTAGCGCGGATTCTGTCCAACTATTACAATCTTTTTTTGCTAGAAAGCGGAAAAAGATATGAAAATCGTAATTCATATTCATTCACAACTGCTTGAAATTATTGATAAAAATAGTTCAAAGCGCTATTCAATATCTAGTGCACGTAATGGGGTTGGACAACAATCTGGTAGCCATTGTACTCCCACAGGCCGTCATATTATTCGTGCAAAAATTGGGACAGATGCACCAGAAAATACGGTGTTTGTGGGTAGGCGCCCGACGGGTGAAGTATACAGCCCTGAGTTAGCTGCGCGCTTTCCGGATCGGGACTGGATTCTGACGCGCATATTGTGGTTGTCTGGGTGTGAGCTTGGTTTTAATCGTTTGGGTGATGTCGATACCATGCGTCGATATATCTATATTCACGGTACGCCTGATTCAACGCCATTAGGCGTTATTGGCTCGGCCGGATGTATCCGTATGGGTAACTCTGACATTATTGACCTTTATGAGCGCGTTGCGGTTGGTGTTCCAGTAGAGATTAATCCTTAGCATTACCATTAGCTTAGTCTCTACAGGGTATTGGCGAATTTAATTGTGCATTGCCGCAAAATAAGATAAATTGTGCACTGCGACATTTTTTACCGCTGTGCTTCAGAGAAAGGTCAATATGCGACTCTTGAATAAAGTGGCCATGATTACCGGTGCAGGCCGGGGTATTGGGCAAGCTACTGCTTTAAAATTTATTCGTGAAGGTGCTAAGGTTGTTGTCTGCGATATTAAACAAGAATGGATTGATGAGACGGTTGCTTTGTGCCTGGCTGAAGGTGGCTCTGCCATAGGTCGCATCGCAGATGTCAGAAACAGGCCCGAGCTAGATGCTTTAGTCGAGTTCATTGTAGCGCACTGGGGCCGCATCGATATTCTGGTTAACAATGCTGGAATTGTCGCAGATGCCCAACTGAAGAATATGACTGATGAGCAGTTCGATCGTGTCATTGATATCAATCTCAAAGGTGTTTATAACTGCACCCGCGCTGTGGTCAATCAAATGATATCCCAGCAATCGGGTGTGATTTTGAATGCTTCATCAATTGTTGGCTTGTATGGCAATTTTGGCCAAACCAATTATGCAGCGAGTAAATTTGCGGTCATCGGCATGGTAAAGACTTGGGCCCGCGAGCTTGGATCAAAAGGTATACGTTCAAACGCAGTTTGTCCTGGATTTATAGCAACCAGTATTTTAGGCGCTATGCCCGAGAAAGTTGTCGAGACTTTAGAGAAACGCGTGCCGATGGGGCGCTTGGGTAAACCTGAAGAGGTCGCTAATACATTCGCATTTCTAGCCTCTGATGAGGCAAGTTATATCAACGGTGCAGTGCTAGAGGTCAGTGGCGGTTTGACAATTTAGGTTGAATTACTCTTCACTAGATGCGTTTAAATGGCATATCAATTCTGCTGTTCGCATTGAGAATATCATCGTAACTATCTGATTTTAAAGGCCCTAGCTGTTTCGCCTGCAAATCTTGCTTGCGGTCCAAAACGTTTCTCATGCACAAACACTTCTCCTGACGCGGAAACAATGACCACCATGGAGTTTCGCGTGCCATAGTGGTCGCCCATGATAAAGGGCGGCGATAAGGTTTTTTCCAGTTGCAAGGTGACTCCGGTCTTGGGTAACTCAGTAATCGGCGCACGACGCTGGTCAGCCAAGGTATTCAATAATGTCTCAATAATCGTATCAGGGTCTTTACAGTGATCCAGGGCATTGAGGGTATCGCAGCCTAACTTCACTTTGGGCCAGGGCGTATCTAACAAATGGTTGCTCAAGCCATGAACCCCCGGAGTCACTGGGCTCACACCGCTGCCTCGGTTTGAGAGGTACCATAACTCCTCTAGATTGCCTGCAATTAAATTAAACGGATTGTAATTGAGTGCATCAGCGGCGAGACTGTTTAAATAATCTTGTCCAGACAAAGATCCCACCAAATAATCGCTGACCAAAGTGCCTCTGGAGCGCACATCAGTGCGTCGTGGTTGTGGTTCTCGGTAATTGGTTAATGCGGAGATTCGGCCATTGGTAGTAATACCTAACCAAGTACCACCGTCTTGAAGATCGCGTCCGGCATATAGATCTGGGTGATCATCCCAAAATCCGGCATCTGCTGTGGGTCGCTCATGTCGCTCATCACGATTTGATCCAATGATGAGGGGGAACTCTTTGTTAGACTTAAAACTCAATAAAATCAAGCACATATATATCTATTCGCTAAAGCATTCTATGTGGCGATTTTGCCCTGCTTGTAGGTGCGGTTGTAGTTGACTATTGGATACCGCCTCTGCCAAAGCCCATTCAAATTCAGCTTCAGACTTTACGTTCTCGTAAACTTCCATCCATAAGTATGGCTCCTTTCGCTTCTTTAATACCCGGCCCTGAATTCCGGTGGCAGCGTAGACTGCCGCAAGAATTGCTGTGCACGCTTCTTGGCATTGGAGCAAGTGATCGGGATTTACTCGATAGTAAACGTAATAGGCATAATTCATGGCGTATTGGGTCGCTTAGGTTCGTGAATATTGGTAATGATAGGGCCTTGGTTAGAGCCCAAGTGGTAACTGTGTTGGTTGATGACGTCGGTATGTAAAACGGCCAACAATTCTGCAGACCCTTGTTGATTGCGCGCGCTAGTGATAATCCGACCGCTGATTTGATCGCCAAAGTGTGCACAATACAAGGGGTCACCTGTTTGAGGCATTGAGTTAACTTCACCGTGATACATACGCTGCTTGAGTTTGCCGAGATAATGTGTTCGCGCTACGATTTCTTGTCCGGGATAGCAACCTTTGGTGAAGCTCAAAGCGCCAATCAAATCTAAATTCACCATTTGTGGGGTAAATTCGTCTTGAATTTCTGGCGTAATCCACGGAATACCCGCTTCAATATCAAGCAAGTTCCAAGCATCTTCGGCACCTGCCAGATGATCTGCTGGGGTGGTTTGCGGTGCAACGACGAAGTAGCGGTTCGGGTGCAGATGGGTAATCCAAACGCTATCTTGTTGTGAAACGGTGTTCGGAAGATCTGGTAGGGCTAAGTGATAGGTATCCAGGTGTGTTGTGGCATCCGGCCCGTATACACCTATGCAAGCATGGCTGAGGCTTAAGTCTTTTAGCACAACCTTAGCCCGCAATATATACATTGACAAACGTTTATGAATACTACTTGCTATAGAGCTTGGTAGGATGAGTAGGAAACTTTCAGCATCTGCAATGAGAATGAATGTCGCTAATAGCCGACCTTTAGGGGTGCAATAACCGCCATAGGTGCTGGTGCCAGGCTGGAGGGCTGCTACATCGCAGGTCAATTGACCATGCAGAAATTGGCTGGCATCAGGTCCGCTACAGCGCAACGCAGAGAATCGTGTTAATTGCAAAATGGGCATAGGTGTGAAATTGTGTCCTAGAAACGGTTGGCGGTGCTGAATGGAGAATCCTGATTAGATTGCTAGAGTCTAATCGACTATGCGTACTTTTCAATGGTTTATTGAGGGACTCTGTTTGGATTCAAGGAATTTATTCTAGAATGCTGAGTAAATCATGCTGTCGCTGTTGTAATTCTGGAAATTTAAAATTATCAATTTAATCAGGTAGATATAATTTAATGATGGGTCTAATGTTAAATCTAATGTTAGATCTAATGTTGAGTCTAATCATGAGTCGTGTATGCGAACGCAACTACTGCATGTGATCGTCAAACCATCCTACCAGCTCGCTATTATTTTAGGGGGTATGCATATCGTAGTGATTGTCTTGATCAGTATGTTACCAATCCCTGTTTATGTTTACTTAGTACTTGTGATGGGATTAGGCTATAGTGCTTGGCGCTCGATCATGCATTCCGCGCTTCTTCGACCCTCGCGGGCACTGTCAAGCTTAACATTTTTTGATAAAACCACATGCCGCCTACAACGCCGAAATGGCGCCATTGAAGAAGCAGCTATTTTAGGAAGTAGTGTTGTTGGTCCTTATTTAACTGTTTTACATATAAAAACTGGGCACGCTAGACGTCAGGAGTATTTGGTAATGTTGCCCGATCGACTAGAACAGCAAGCCTTTCGGCGCTTACGGGTGTTGCTGCGCTGGGGGCCTATTCCAGACGGGGAGGAGAATATTCAAAATGGGGCGAGCCTTTAGACTACAATACGAAAGATAATGCTGATTCCAGGCACTCACAGCCTGAAATCACAGTAACTTATTGATATTAATGATATTTTACAAGGCGGACTGACGATGATCGAACTATATACTTGGCCTACTCCAAACGGTCATAAGATTCACATTATGCTAGAAGAGGCTGCTATTCCGTATCGCGTGCACAGCGTCAATATTCGCACCGGAGAACAGTTCGCACCCGAATTTTTAAACATCAGTCCGAATAACCGTATCCCTGCCATCATTGATCCTGAAGGGCCTCATGGGGCGCCCTTAGCATTGTTTGAGTCCGGCGCGATTTTGCTGTATTTGGCTGAAAAAAGTGGATGTTTTATGCCACAAGATACTGCACATCGGTTTACGTGTTTGCAATGGTTAATGTGGCAAATGGGTGGAGTTGGCCCCATGTTTGGCCAAGCCAATCATTTCCGTCGTTATGCCAAAGAGCAACACCCCTATGCGATTGAGCGCTATACCAATGAAGCCAATCGACTCATGGGTATCCTAGACCTGCAACTTGGAAAGAATAGTTTTATTGCAGGGGAGGAATTCACTATTGCAGACATGGCTATATTTCCGTGGACACGTCATGCCGACCAACGTGGCATTGACATGCTTGAGTATCCGCATGCTCAACGCTGGTTTGATGCGATCAACGCTAGGCCCGCTGTACAGCGCGCTTTGCAGGTGTTAGCGGCCGAATCGAATCCGGCACCGATAAACGATGCAACTCGCGATATTATGTTTGGACACGCCCAATTTCAAAAAAGATCTTCCGGTGCGTAATTACTTCAAGGCATTGACCTTAGCGGAAGATCAAAGAAATGTCGCGCTGCTCGCAGCAACTCAAGCGCTATTATTTACCAACAATACCATCCTGATTTCTATTAATGGGCTCGCTGGTTACGCGCTGGCTTCTGATCGCTCTCTCGCTACGCTACCGGTTACGGCCTATGTTTTAGGTGCTGCATTAACCACCTTACCCGTGTCTTTTCTAATGCGTCGGATTGGACGTATTAATGGATTTACTGTAGGCACACTGATTGGTATTGTAGGGGCCAGTATTTGTTGTACGGCAGTGTATGCGCATCAATTTTGGCTATTATGTTTTGGCACATTAGTGATGGGCATCTACAATGCATCTGGACAGTATTATCGATTTGCAGCGGCTGATGTGGCGCCTCCAGAGTTTAAAAGTCGGGCGATATCCTTAGTACTTGCGGGCGGACTCGTGGGCGGTATTTTAGGACCCGAAACGGCGCAATACACCAAAGATTTACTATCTGCTGAGTTTATGGGTAGCTATCTGGTGTTAATTTTATTTTGCACAATTGCAATTATTCTACAGCGACAGCTCCGAATACCGCGACTCACGATTGCAGAGCAAAGCAACAGCGGTCGATCCTTGCGGCAAATAGCGAAAGATCCAACATTTTTGGTCGCCGTCATGTGTGGCATGGTGGGCTATGGTGTGATGAATTTACTGATGACTGCTACGCCACTAGCGATGAAAGCTTGCCAGTTTTCTTTTAAATCTACGGTGTTTGTCATCGAATGGCACGTCTTTGCCATGTTTGCGCCATCGTTTTTTACCGGCACTTTAATAAAACGGTTTGGCGTATGCACCATACTCAGTATTGGTGTTTTATTCTGTTTAGGATGTGTGGCAATTGCACTCTCCGGCATTGAAGTGATGCACTTTTGGTTTGCTTTAGTTTTAATCGGTATTGGTTGGAACTTTTTATACATCGGTGGAACAACACTGCTAACCGAAACGCATACTATTGCTGAGAAAGCTAAAGTGCAGGGAGCAAATGACACGGCAATTTTTCTGACTATGGCAGCAAGTTCTGCAACCTCTGGCTGGTTGTTTAGCGCGAGGGGTTGGGAAGTGATGAATTATGGCGCCATACCATTTCTGATTTTTACCGGTATTTCTATCCTGTTACTGGCTAAACGGCGGACGTTAACAGGTATCGAGAGGCAGTAATTTAGTGTAAAATATGGAATTACTCGAGGATTTACGTTGGATTAGTTTTAGATTGTATTAAGAATTTTTGCCCAATTCTTATGCAACTTAATTTTTCCCGCCGACGAGTAAAAAGACTATTCAACTTTGATGTAGTTTTTTACATTAAAAATCAAATAATTAGGTAATTAGGAGTTATAGATGAGCAATTCCACTGCCCAAACCATGGGCGCCTACAGCGGCGATATTTCAGCCCCTGCTTATGTGATCAATGAGCCATTGAAAAAATGGGTCATGGAAGTTGCTGCGATGACGCAACCCGACCGTGTGGTTTGGTGCGATGGTTCTCAAGAGGAATACGACAGACTCTGTAACGAAATGGTGGATGCTGGAACCCTAATTCGACTGAATCAAGAAAAGCGCCCTGGTTGCTTTTTAGCGCGCTCTCATCCAGACGATGTTGCGCGCATGGAAGATCGCACCTTTGTATGCAGCCATAACAAAGAAGATGCCGGCCCTAATAATAATTGGATGCCGCCAGAAGAGATGAAGTCGACCATGAGTAAGCTATATACCGGTTGTATGCGTGGTCGCACCATGTATGTCATCCCATTTAGCATGGGACCGCTCGGCTCACATATTGCACATATTGGCGTAGAGCTGACAGACTCCGCTTACGTTGTGGTCAGCATGCGTATCATGACGCGTATTGGCCGCCAAGTGATCGATATTCTGGGTGCCAACGGATCCTTTGTTCCGTGCTTACATTCGGTAGGCATGCCATTGGCACCAGGTCAAAAAGATATCGCTTGGCCAAGTAACAAAGAACATAAATTTATTACACACTTCCCAGAAGAAAAATTAATTTGGTCATTTGGCAGTGGTTATGGTGGTAATGCGCTATTGGGTAAGAAGTGCTTTGCCTTGCGTATCGCCTCGATTATGGCCAAAGAGCAGGGCTGGTTAGCTGAGCATATGTTGATATTAGGCATTCAGCCTCCAGGTGGCAAAAGGCACTACATTGCAGCCGCCTTCCCTAGCGCCTGCGGTAAAACCAATTTAGCGATGTTGATTCCTCCCAAAGCCTTAGAAGGCTGGAACGTCACCACAGTTGGCGAAGATATTGCTTGGATTAAACCAGGCCCCGATGGCAGACTTTATGCGATTAATCCTGAAGCTGGTGCTTTTGGTGTCGCTCCAGGCACCTCAGTGGAAACCAATGCCAACTGCTTAGCCTCATTGAATAGCAATACGATATTTACTAATGTTGCACTCACAGACGATGGTGATGTGTGGTGGGAAGGCTTGAGTAAGCAAGCGCCACAACACTTAATCGACTGGACTGGTCAGTCATGGACACCTGATTGCGGTCGTCTAGCCGCGCATCCAAACTCACGCTTTACGGTTCCAGCATCTCAGATTCCTTCAATGGATGCGGACTGGGAAAATCCCGCAGGCGTGCCTATTAGTGCTTTCTTATTTGGAGGTCGCCGCACCACAACCGTGCCGTTAGTCACAGAGGCTAACAATTGGGAGCACGGCGTCTATCTAGCCGCTACTATGGCCTCTGAGACCACTGCAGCGATTGTCGGTAAAGTTGGGGTTGTGAGACGGGACCCCTTTGCAATGTTGCCATTTTGTGGATATCACTTTGGGGACTACTTTAAGCATTGGTTAGAGGTTGGTGCGAAAGCCAAACAGCAGCCAAAGATTTTTGCGGTGAACTGGTTCCGTCGTGATGCCGATGGTAAGTTTATGTGGCCAGGTTTTTGCGATAATATGCGTGTACTGAAATGGATTGTTGAGCGTTGTGACAATGCCGTGCCAGCCCTAGATACTCCAATTGGAAAAATGCCACGTTATGAAGATATGGAATGGAGCGGATTGACGAGCTTTAGTCGGCAAAGTTTTGATGCGCTTACCCATATTGATCATGATGCATGGCGAGTTGAGGTGAAAGACCATTTGGAACTTTTTAGCAAATTGCAATCTCGTCTGCCGTCAGCAATGACAGAGCAATGTAAGGCGTTGGAGAAGGCGCTATAAGTATTCGTACATTAGTTGTTTAATAAGCGGCGATAGCGTCTCAGACACTATCGCCGTTTTTCATGAAAGGAAAATCTTAATGGCCCAGCCTAATTATGGATTTGCAAAGCGCCAGCGCGAACTTGCTAAAAAGCAGAAGAAAGATGAAAAGAAGGCTAAAAAGTTAACTGATACTCCAGACACCCTCAATGCACCAAACTCAAGCCTAATACCTGAAGAGTTGAAATCAATTCCGGTTGAAAGAAAAGAATAATCGTTAAAGTTAATTCTTTTGATTTTAATTTTTTATGCTTTTTATGACTCCAATATCTTATATTGTCCTCTTGAATACACTAAGGTGGGTGAGCCGTTGTATTGATAATTAATTACTTGACCAATAAAAATAACATGATCACCGCTGTAGTGTCTGGCTTCAGTTCGGCATTCGAAATACGCAGAGATACCATTTAACTGGGGAAGTCCTTGTTGGCTCTTTTTATAATCAAGTCCTTCAAATTTATTCGAATTTGACCGTGCAAAGCGATCTGAGATATCTGCCTGCTTATCCGATAAGATATTCACCAGAAAATGCGTAGCTTGTAGATAGTTTGAAAGGTTTGGCGAGCGCAGAGAGAGGCTCCACAACACCAATGGTGGTGATAGAGAAACCGAGCTAAATGAATTTGCAGTTAATCCAATCGGCTCACCACTGGTATTGAGGGTAGTGACTACAGTGACACCGGTAACAAAAACACCTAACGCATTTCGAAAGTCTCTGGGGTCGAAATCAATCTGTTGATCTTGCAATGTAGATTCAATGGTCATAATTTTATAGTGTAGGCAGATCAGCCGCTAATCCCAACAATGACTTTCCTGCCATTGTGGTTGCGATATCCCATGCCAGAGCGTGGTGACTGTTAGCAGCATGAATATCTCTGAACGAGCGTTGAATTGTTTGTTGATTATATAGAAACTCCCCACCACCAGCGCCAAATAACAGGGTCACAGCTTCAGTGCATAAATGTGCAGCATATGCACCATCACGCCTTAAGCGAATTTTAAACTCGCGATCAGGCATGACGTGCATCTGTGCACGTTGCATGACATCCTGGCAATTGCCAATCAAGATACGTTCAGCAGCAGCTACTGCTGCAGCTGCATGGCCTAGTCTTGATTGAGTAGTGGCATAGTCAGCAAGTAATGTGGTTGAGTAAGCGGTAATGCGGTGCTTAATATCTTCACTGAAATCAGCAATTGCACCTTGTGCAATGCCTAAGGCAGCACTAGCGACAACATACGGAAACAAATCGAAAGCAGGGAGATGAAACAATGGGTCCGTCTCTGTGCTTTGCGTTGATCCGCCACGTATGGAATGAATCGGCAGTGCCCTATGCTTAGGGATGTGAATATTGTTCACCAAGATATCTTTGCTACCAGTGCCCCTGAGTCCTGCGACATGCCAGGTGTCGATAATTTGATAATCTTGAGCGGGTAGCAAAAAAATATAATAGGTGGGGCTTTCTCCCTCAGCGCTCGACGCAATGCCCCCAAGCATGCACCAACCACAAGCATCGATACCACTTGAAAATTTCCAATGGCCATTGAGAATGAATCCTTCATCTTTGAGTTCAGCGCGACCTGCTGGGAACATCAAGGCAGAACCAATGAGTGTGTCCGGAGATACACCCCATATCTCATCTTGAGCTTGCCTTGGCCACAGCGCGAGCATCCAATGGTGGTTAGCGAGATTTGCTAATACCCAGGCAGTGGAACCGCAAGATCTACCAATCGTACTTGTTAGTTTGACGAAGGCATCGTAGGGCAAAGCGCTACCGCCGACTCGAGTGGGCTGCAACATTCGAAATAGGCCGCTCTGATGTAAGTCATCCAGGGTAGCATCTGGTATTCGCCTTAACTCTTCAGTCAGTGTTGCACGTTCCCGCAGAATAGGTAATAGAGAATGAGCGCGCTCATAGAGTTGAGCGAAGCTCGGTTGATCATTGGGCATATATGAACTCATTGAGTAGAAAGCAGGATAATACTGGATAGCTTAAGGTGATGCTGAATTGATTACGATTCTACATTGAAATTTGGCCATAGGCCGCCGATTTAAATATGACCACTCTTGTCGAAATATTGGCTGATTATTTTCAGTTTATTGGAAATTTTTTGGCAATTATTTGACTCTGCTTAAAAAGGTAGGCAACTACACCTAAACGTGCATTGCTGAAAAATAGTTGGTTGATCATGGGTTTCATTTGTAATTTTTACTGCTAGTAGGCAATAGGTTGATGTGAATGGAGTCCAAATTAACATCAAAAAATAAAATATCGATAACTGAAAAACTGAAAAAAGAGAAAAGAGAAAAGAGAATTGATATTCTGGAAATTATCAAAAGAATAAAATTAAGTCATATAATTAGGATTATAAATTACAGTTTTAATCATTGATCTTGCATTCATAGAACATTATGTAGAATTAAGAGTTTGGTCTAGTTCTGATTAAGATACTCATATTTTGTTAATTACTCCTAATATTCTGCGTGACACCATTACCTATCTGATCTTAACAACTAGGCCGTCATTGAGCTACACTAAATGCCCTAACAAAGACAAAACGATACAGATCTGTTGCTAAATCTCCCTCATAAACTTCTTTAAGATTAAATTAATTAACATGACTTTACATTTAAATCATTCGTATCGCATTCATTTTTTAATAGGTATTATTTTTATAATTACCAGTCATCTGACATTTGCGCAGTCCTATCCGAATCGATCTATACGCTTAGTGGTGCCTTTTACCGCAGGCGGTGGAACTGATATTGCAGCTAGAATAGTGAGTCAACGTCTTTCCGAGCAATTAGGTGTTGCTATCGTTGTCGACAATAGAAATGGGGCAGGGGGAATTATTGGTACAGATATTGTTGCTAAATCAGCTCCCGATGGTTACACCCTGGGGCTGGTTAGTAGTAGTCATAGCATTAATATCAGTCTACATAAATCACTACCTTATGACACGGTAAAAGATTTCACTCCAATATCTTTGGTGGTATATGCACCTGGCATGCTTGTTACTACACTAAGTCTCCCAGTTTCTAACTTAAAAGAATTTATTAGCCTAGCTAAATCTAAACCCAATCAACTAACCTATGGTTCAGCAGGCAATGGCACACCAACACATTTGGCTATGGAATTACTCAAATCCATTGCAAAAATTGATATCAATCATGTGCCGTACAAAGGCGCCGGATCATTACTACCAGACTTATTAAACGGCCAGATTGTTGCTGCTATACCATCAGCAGCTTCGGTAATATCAATGATCCAATCAGGAAAAATTAGAGGGATCTCTGTAACATCAATCACTCGAACAGCAGCAGCACCTAACATTCCAACGATGAGCGAATCGGGGCTTAATGGTTATGATGCTAACTCATGGTATGGCATGGTAGGTCCAGCCCAAGTACCCTCTGTCATAGTCAAACGAATACATAGTGAAATACAAATTGCTCTGAAGACGACCCAAGTTAGCGACAAGCTGATTGCTCTAGCTCTGGATCCTGTAGGTAATACTCCCGAGCAATTCTTAGCGCGTATTCGAAATGAAATTAAAAAATGGGAGCGTATCATTCAAAGCTCAGGAGCAAAGCTCGATTAATAGATTAACAAATGTTATTGCTGCAAGCTACATAGGTTCTGCCTAGCCTATGCATGACTTGGGGTCGATTCTAATGTGGTCACTCGCCTGAGTTCACGAGGCGTTTTTGCATCGTCAAAAGCAGTTGCTCTATGCATTGTTGCTAAATTATCCCAGATAACAAAATCATGATCTTGCCATTGATGGCTATATACAAATTGTGGCTGAGTTGCATGCTCGGTCAGGTCTCTTAGCAAAAGTCTCCCCTCCGGAATCGGCATTTCTATGATTTTATTGGCATGTGAGGCTAAATATAAAGATTTTTGCTGAGTTCTAGGGTTGACACGAACCAATGGGTGAACCGCGCCTTTGAGTTCATTCAACTCCTCTTCGGAGAAACTAAATCCGAGCAGTTGTCGTGAATAAGCAATAGAGTGATGTACATGCAGTCCTGCAATCATATTCTTAGTATTGTGATCCAGTGCATCATAAGCGGCGGCCATATCTGCAAATTCAGTATTGGCGCCTACTTTAGGGATGACTTTAGCACAAAGCGTTGAGTATCGGCCTGCAGGACTTTGGAAGGAGGCATCGGTGTGCCATAGTCGATTTGCTAATGAATACATTCTGCGTCTATCGTCTACTGCTCTAATCTGACCATTTTCATCGACATTAGAAATGTCAGCAATGGCGTTATTATTGAATTTATTTTTTCCGAGGGCAGCAACACCAGGCTTGGTATGTAGGGGGCCGCCAAATCGTTCACAAAACGCCATTTGCTCCTCGTCACTCATGATCTGGTTTCTAAATACTAATACACCATGTGTGTCCATACCAGATACAAGCTGATCTAGTATGACCTGATCAAATACATTCTTAAGCTGTATAGGACTGACTTCAGCACCAACGTAATTATGAAGTTTTTTAAAGGAAATCATCAGACACCTTTCATTAATTTTCATTTCAAATCAATTAGAACATTGCTAGGCATTCTTTTTTAATGTCTTTTGCTTTTATCTTGTCGCAGTTTGCTTTTTTTAAGTCAACTCTGGCTAGGCACATGTTTTTTGAATCGTTATCTTTGATTGAGTTACAAAATGAGGATTTTCCGGTCGAAGTAGCTAGACACATATGCTTGTAGTCATTATCTTTTAAAGTGGCGCAATCGGACTGAGCAGAAGCGGTAGTTGATAATAGTGACGATAATGAAAATAATGAAAATAATAAATTAAATGGGATTTTATAAATTCTCACGACATATCCTTTAATGTTGATTAGAATTTAAGTGGAGTGCACCATAATTTCGCTAATAGCATTTTCTAAGTGTCTGAGTGTATTGCATACGGTGACTTGCTTGCAATATGGGGCATATCTATGCATATCAGAATCACCAGTACCCCAAGATGACTCATATTCAGGATTTAGCCAGATTAACTGTTTACTTCTGGTAGCAATATTTTTAAGAATTTCAACTTTTGGATCTGTATTATTACCCCTTGCATCGCCAAGAATAATCACTGTGGTCTTAGGGCTAAGGAATCTAATCCAATTTTCGTCAAAGTCTGTAAAAGAACTACCGTAATTTGATGATTGAAATCCAATGACTTCTAGTATTTTTTCAATTGCTTTTTCTACAGACTCAGACTCTAGGATATCACTGACTTCAATCATGGTCCCTGAAAAAGCAAATGATCGTATATCTGAAAGCGCTTCATTTAGGGCATATAAAAACATCAGCAGAAATCCAGACATTGCAGCAACAGATCCTGAAACATCACAGATGACCATCACCTTAGGTTTTTCTATACGTTTTTGTTTCCAATGCGTAACGAATGGAATCCCACCCCAGGCCATGTTGCGGCGCATTGTGCGTCTTACATCCAGCTGACCGCGTAGCCGTTTTTTTCGCATTTTGGCATAACGACCCGCTAATTTTTTTGCCATTTGTCGAACCAACTGTCTCATCCGAATGAGATCTTGCGCATTTAAATTTGAAATTCTTGAGGATTTAAGCAATTCTTCCCGAAACTGTTCGCTTTGCGCTCTGCCAAACAGTAGTAATTGACGCTCAACATAATCACGCACAGAGTTTCTTAACGTATGAATACGTTCGCTTAACACATCAAAATCAGAGGACTCATTAATAGATTGCGCTTCTGATTGTGCAGAAATTTTCATTTCTAAAGCGCGTATTCCCATTCGCTCAAGGATTCTTCTGGTATAGAGATTTTTTTGGGTAAATAAGCGAATATTTTCCAACTCAATATCATTTGCAGCTTGCGCAATCAGATTAGCTAGTGTGGCTTGGTCATCTCGTAACAATGCCTCTGTCAATTCGTTGCTATGTTGGCTGATATCTGAATGATTAAAATTATTTGAGGTTTTATCTAATTCTTCTGTATGTTCGTTATTCGTTGATTTTAAAAACTCTTGACTTTTAAAGTAGAGCTCAAAAATATGATCAAATTGACTTTTCTCTTCTGGAGATTTTGCTAGTAGAAGTGATAGTGTAGTTTTGGTAATGGCTTTATTATTCCAACCCACAATAGCAACAGAGCGTGCTGCGTCAATACTTTCAGCAGCAGATATGCGCAAGCCGGCACCTCTTGCAACCTGTAAGAATTGACGCAAAGGTTTACTGGCTAAGTGTCCATTCTCAAATATAAATTTTTGCTCTTGATGCTGCATTAACTGATTTCAGAAGCGCGTTGTGACTGTTGAGTTAAGGTGTGGGTTTGTTTCCGCGCGGTTTCGATATCAGACTCAAATTTTAAAAGTACATTTAGCGTCTCATTGACAGTATCGGTGTCAAGAATGCTTGTATGAAATAATATTAGGACCTTAGCCCAGTCGATAGTTTCGCTTACAGAGGGCACTTTTTTTAAATCTAAGGACCTCAGCTGTTGCACAAAACTGACAATTTGTTTGAGTAGTTTTTTGTTGATATCCGGAACTCTAGAATTGATAATTTTTTCTTCTAAACGCTCATCAGGAAACCCGATGTGCAAATGTAAGCATCTACGCTTTAGGGCATCGCCAAGGTCACGTGTTGAATTCGATGTTAATAGCACTAACGGCGGGACAATGGCGCTGATTTTACCAATTTCAGGCACTGAAACCTGATAGTCAGATAAGATTTCCAATAGAAAGGCCTCAAACTCTTGATCAGATTTATCAATCTCATCAATAAGTAATATACAGCCTTCAGGCTGTTCCAGTGCTTGGAGTAAAGGTCTAGGCTCTAGGAAGTTACGAGAAAAGAATATGTCGCCAAAATTATGTAACTTCTCTAAAGCCCCATTCAGTGAATCGGACTCGCTAATGACTGAACCAATTTTATCCTTGAGGATCTGTGTGTACAGCAATTGTTTTCCATATTTCCATTCGTACAGTGCTTTTGACTCATCCAGCCCCTCATAGCATTGCATGCGTATTAATGGTTTATGTAGCCAAGTGGATAAGGATTTTGCAAGTTCCGTTTTGCCCACTCCAGCAGGACCTTCAACTAGAATGGGTTTTTGTAATTGCTGCGCAATAAAAACAGCAGTAGAGATTTGGGTATTTGAGATGTAGCCCGTATTGGCTAATCCATTTTCAATATCTTGGATTGACTGTATGTGATTTTGTGTGTTTGACATAATTCTAATTTAAAGAGTTTTCGGCCCATTTTGCATAAGTGTTCGTATTGATCATTCTCTGCCGAACTATATTTCTAAGCGTATATAGCTCTAATTCTGAAGGTTCTGCAGTTTGAATAGCATGCTCGTTAGATACAGCGAAGCCGGTATTATTGACTATTTCTTCAAGCGTAAATCCTGCATGTATAGACTCGAGCTCCAGGCGATTGGTTTTTCTATTAAACATAAAGGTTACTTTTGGAGTAATTACCTTGCTAGGACCACCAAGTCGTAGCGTATCTTCTGGGCTACTCCCTGCAGCTGAAATGTAATCAACGTTCTCAACAAATGAGCGCTTGGTATGCTCAGTTCTAAATGCAACTGAACGCCTTGCCGCATAATAGATTAAACCCCCGCCATATCCGCCCGGGAATCTCACATCGGGTTGCGCGTGGTCTGGTCCCAATTGATGAAGATTGTAATTTGCATACTGATCTATTTGAACGCCACTGACAAAAAATAAACCCAATTCACCGCGTTGAGCCAAATAGTGAAATTGACGAGAGGTTTTAAACGGATTGAATATGGAATTTAAAATAATTAATTCAGCGTTGCGTGCATGCAATTCCTTTGCTAACAACATCCCCGCTGCTGGGATGTGAGACAGGGCACCGCAAGCTGAGATTTCATTATCCCTGACTTCACGAGATAATAAAACGACCATCAGTTCTACCGGGTTATAGGTATTCATATTGGTTGTCATCATTATTTAATTGTTTTTTTAATGTGATCTGGAATCGCCATATCGATGTATTCCTCGTGACTGCTTATCCCATGAACATATTTTTTGAGATATTCTTGGAATGTTTCTTCACTTTGTGAAGCTTTTACATACGCTTGCATGTGGACTTTATCTGGATCATAAAGCCCTGCGCAACCTGAAGGGTGAGCGCCATAAGGCGCATGAACAATTGAATTCACCAGTATTGATGGAATATAAGTTCCAACAGAATCTTTTTCAGTGATTTTATCGACCACGCTCTCTACAGTAACGATGACATGTTTTGCGCCTTCGGCCAACATGACGACTTCTGCATCATAGCCACAGGATATATTGCCAAGTTTATCTGCGCTCTGTGCATGGAATATCGCAATATCTGGTCGCAGAGATTGAGCAACAACAGTTTTAACATCTGGGTTAAAAGGGTTTTCAACAATCTTCATATCCAGACGTCGTTTTAAAATATCGGTACCAATTAAACCAATAATCGGCACATAAGGCACACCCATAGACCCAGCCTGGGCCTGTGAAAATAAAACCCCTCAAGTATTATCTAGCGACAGCACTCGTTTAGCCAAAAGATGGCGTGAGAAATTTGGACCTGTTCTAGCGAATTCACCCATAGTCACGCTACAAGTATCAACAGATGCGACTGCATTTGCACCTACTAAGAAGTCAATATTCAAATCACCACCAACAACGCCCACAATACGTAACTTTTCTGTTCCTTGCTTTACGATTTGGCGTAATATTGCCATGGGGGACCGACTTAGGTTTGCACTCATTACTATTTGCATCCCCGATTTAACTGCCATGGCTGCTTGTTCGATTGTTGTAAATTTATTTAGCATAATTTTCTTTCAAAAAAGTGCGATCTGACGTTTACACGATGTGGATTTATATTGGTATTTATATCGCTTATTTATAATCAGTATAGCAATATTCCGAATGTTTTTTATCGTACATTTTAATAATAGATAAATTCTAGGTATCGAGGGGGCGTGATGAGGTTATTTCAATATACTTTAAGTCCAATTTTAGGCTTTTTAGTTCTGTTTTCAGCAGCCAGCGCGCTAAGCCAAACTAAACCTGATAAGGGCTATCCTAGCAAACCAATTCGGCTCATAGTGCCGCAAGCTGCTGGCGGTAGTAATGACATTATGGCGAGAGGATTTACAATTTACTTAGGCGATCGCCTAGGGAAACCAGTTGTAGTTGATAACCGCTCTGGCGCTGAAGGTATTATTGGCACGGAAATAGTCTCTCGATCTGCTAAAGATGGGTATACTTTATTAATGGCTTCAGCTGCCTTTACTATGAACCCCGCATTAAAAAAATTACCATATGATTCATTAAATGCATTTGAATGGGTTGGCTTTTTAGGTAGTGGTCCTACCGTATTAACAACCGGTTCTTTATTGGCTGCTACATCAGTCAAAGAAATTTTAAGCCTAGCTAAAAGTAAGCCTGGTTTTTATACGATGGCCTCTGCAGGTGGGTTTCAACATTTTGCTTCCGCTTTATTTAAAACCTTATCGGGTCAAGATTTTACGATTGTATTGTATAAGGGTGGGATGCCTGCCATGGTTGATGTCATGGGAGGGCAGGCACACATGACCGTTGGCTCGATTGTTCAGGCCATTCCGCATATTCGTACTGGTCGATTAAAGCCTATCGCAACCGGTGGACTAAAACGAACAACGATGTTTCCAGAGCTTCCAACGATTCATGAATCAGGTGTACCAAATTACGAAGCTGCAAACTGGTGGGCAATTGCTGCACCGACTGGGGTTTCAACGTCAATTATCATGAAAATCAATAACGAAATTAGTCAATATTTAAAAAACCCTGAAGTCCTAAAACGCTTTAATAATGAAGGGGTTGAAATTGATATTAAAACTCCAGATCAGATTTCCAGAATGATTAAAGCTGATTTGCAAAAATGGGCTAGCGTTGCTAAATCTGCTGGTATGAAAGCTGATTAATATGCAATGCGTGAACCACTTTTTTCTCGTTTAAAAAAGCGATCTAGTGGCCAGATAGAATTAAATGTTGTGTTTGATCATGTTATTGTTTATTAGATTAGTGCGCGTTCTAATCAATCAATTATTTTGATAGATGTTTTTTTAAACTAGCGTATTTCTGCGTTATAATTAATGAATGGGGCGTTAGCTCAGTTGGTAGAGCAGCGGACTCTTAATCCGTTGGTCGTAGGTTCAAATCCTCCACGCCCCACCATTTTTTTAGATTTTTTACCTGACGATATTTTTATTGTATAGGGAATTGATTGTATCGATATGTTCTTAATATTAAATAAATATTCAAATCTAAACATATCTTTTAAAATTTTCTTCAGGTATTCACTAATTGCGAGTTGCTGTCTGTATTGTAGTCTTAGTTTTGGTGCTGACACTAAGATAGGTAACTCCATTAGACCAATTTATCCTGCAAGGGCAATTCGAGTTATTGTTCCGGTCGCAGCAGCTGGCGGAACCGATATTATTGCGCGTATTGTCATCAACAAACTCAGTGACACACTTGGGAAATCTATTGTTGTTGATAATCGACCTGGTGCTGGTGGCATTCTTGGTAATGAAATTGTTGCCAAAGCACGTCCAGATGGTTATACCTTGCTATTCACCTATGCGGCACATACGATAGTGCCATTTATTTTTAAAAATATTCCATATGATGTATATAAAGATTTTTCTGCTGTTACCTTAGCTGGACAGCAGTCCTTGCTGCTAACCGTCAATTCGCAAGTGCCCGTCAATACGGTTGCAGAGCTTATCGCGTTTGCAAAAGCCAAGCCTAACACCTTAAATGTTGCTTGGGCGACTCCAAGTAGCTCTGGCGCGTTAGCCGCAGAGGTTTTTAAGATGATTACCGACATCAAAATGACCTCTATCCCTTTCAAAGGGGGAGCACCAGCACTAACGGCACTGATTCAAAATGAGGTGCAAGTGATATTTACTACGCCGCCAACCGTAATGGGACATTTAAAAAGTGGTAAAGTGAAAGTGTTAGGTACTTCTGCCAATAAGCGAGAGTCATACCTGCCCCATGTACCCACATTTTTAGAGTCTGGTGTTGCAGATTTTAATACGGCACCTTGGCAAGGACTATTAGCGCCTGCCGGCACGCCTAAAGAGATTATTGATTTTTTGTATCAGAAAATTTCGCAATTATTAATATTACCTGATGTTAAAGAACGTTTTGATTTTCAGGGCACAGATATTGTAGGTTCTACACCAACTGAATTTTCTAAAATGATTAGTAAAGAGCTGGCGCTAAACAGTCGAGTAATAAAAGCTGTTGGTATGAAAGCGGACTAATTGAAGAAGTATTTTTTAATGTCTAATTATAAAATTGGAGTGATCAATGCCATTGTTATATGAGAAACGTAATCATGTGATGATTCTGACTTTAAGCAGGCCAGATTCCAGAAACGCTTGGTGTGAAGAGTACTATGATGAGTTGATTAAACGCTTCGAAGAAGCCGAAGAAGACGATTCTATTCGATGTGTGATTTTGACGGGTGATGACGCAGGCGGCGCATTTTCTGCAGGTGCAGATTTGAAAAACCCGAATACCCATCAGTTAAAGTCTACCGGTGCCTTTATTAAAAACCTACCCAAACGCAGAAAACACATTTTTAGATTAATGGATGAGTTTTCCAAGCCCTTAATTGCAGCTGTAAATGGCTATGCAATAGGAATTGGCTGTATTGTCACATATTGCTGTGATTTAATTGTAGCTTCAGAAAAAGCTGAGTGGCGTCTACCCCAAGTTAGGCTCGGTATTTTACCTGCACAGGGTGCATCGGTTCGGTTAGCACGTTGGGTTGGAAAAGGTCATGCAATGCGTTTGGGGATGGGTTTCCCGCTTAAAGCGGATGAAGCTTATCGTATTGGACTTGCCCAATGGGTAGTGCCTCACGACAATCTGATGCAAAAAGCAATGGAAGTAGCTGAGCATATATCGGCGCATCCACCGTTATCCTCACGTTTAATGGTTGAATCATTAAATCAAGGCATGGACATGCCTGATCTAAGTGATTCTGCATTATTGGACTTATATCGTTTTCTTGCGTTAGAAGGCACTGCCGACACCAGAGAGAGTCATTTGGCTTGGCGAGAACGTAGAGAGCCTAATTTCAAAGGGGAGTAATGCTGGATTGTTTGCCGCCGTGACTCTGTCTGACAAATTAAGACGTGCCAAGAAATATTCTTTTAGAATGTTTCTCGCTGCATGTTTCTTTAGCACCGTTGCAAATGCGCAGACTTATCCGCTAAAAACAGTACGCATTATTAATCCATTTAGTCCTGGTGGTTCATTAGATCTGGTTGCCAGAATTTTATCTAAATACATGGCAGCTGAGCTTGGTCAACAAGTTATAGTTGAAAATAAACCTGGTGCAGGCGGCAATATTGGCGTGGAATATGTTGCAAAATCTCAAGCAGATGGATACACGCTATTAATTGTGCAAAGTAGCATTACGGTGAATCCGGTCCTGCAAACCAAAATTGCATATGATCCTGTTCGAGATTTCGACAGTATCTCTAAAGTTTCTTCTTATATGTTTTTTTTGGTCAGTCATGCATCACTCCCTGTTAGATCAATTGAGCAACTCATCGCTTTAGCCAAAGCAAAGCCTGGTCAAATCAACTATGCGTCGGTAGGAGTGGGTAGTGGTACTCATATGGCGGCTGAATTGTTTAATGCGATGGCAAAAACTCGTATGGTGCATATTCCCTACAAAGGTACTGGCCAAGTCATGCCAGATTTATTAGGTGGCCAAGTTGCATTACATTTCGGCAGCACAACAGTAGTGCCCCATGTCAAATCGGGAAGACTCATTGCCCTAGGGGTTACCGGTGCTAAGCGATCCAGCGTTTTGCCTAATGTCCCAACAATTTCTGAAGTCACCTTGCCAGGCTATGAAGTCACTGCTTGGAATGCATTATTTGCACCAGCATCAACTCCCCCACAAATCATTGCAAAATTAAACGAATTGGTTAAAAAGGCAATGCATACGCCAGAATCAAAAGGGATTCTGGTTGAGCAGGGGTTAGATGTTGACGTGAGCAGTCCGGCAGAGCTTGCAACATTGGTCAAGAGTGATTTAGCTAAGTGGACAAGAGTTATAAAATCTACCGGTCTAAAAGTAGAATAGTTATTCATATATTTACAATCAGTATGTGTTAATTGAGTAGGTTAATATCGTTGAATGCAGTTGTATTAAAACAAGGAGTTAGCGTATGGTTGAATTTAAGGAACTATCTTATGAAGTTGTAGAGGTTGGCGAGACATTTATGTCTGACGACTTTTTGATCAAACCTGAGGATGTAGCAACCTTTGCTTTTGCAGTTGATGATTACAATCCTTGGTATTTTGAAGAGTCCCCTTTTGGGGGGAAGATAACGCATCCAGTTCTTCTGGGTAATCAGGCATTATTTATGCGCCATTGCAAATACATGATTTCTGCTGGTTTACATGCCAAAATTCAATTTGAATTTTTAGAGCCCACACGACCCGGTATGAGAGTGCGTAGTCACGGCAAAGTGATCGACAAGTATGAGCGTCGTGGTCGTCATTACATGGTGACACAATTCGAGACCATTGAAGAGTCAACCAATACCGTTCTGACCCGTGGACAGTTTACGCAAATGTTATTTCCAAAATCAGGAGTGCATCAAGATGCAAAAAACAGCTGACGCTATTCAAATCGGTGAAACATTACCAATCACCACTAAAGCGATCTCTCAACGCCAAATCGATTGTTATTCTGGTGTAAGACCCCATTCCATTCATACGGATGTTGAATGGGCTAAGAAAAAAGGCTTTGCCGCCCCTTTGGCGCAAGCGTTGATGTCGACGGCTTATATATCTCAAATCATGGTTCAGTTCTTAGGCGAAGGTTTTGTCAAAGGTGGCAAATTGTCCGCGGCTTTTATCAAGCCTGTGTTAGCGGGTGACGTATTAACTGCACATGCTGTTGTCACACATAAAGAAATCGAAGGTGACCAAGTTCGGATCACCGTTGAGTGCTGGTGTCAAAATCAAGATGGTGTTAAAACCATGGTCGGTACTGCAAGTGGTTTGGCCAAAGACCTAAAAATCAGCGGCACCAGAAAATAATTTTTAAGCTTCTTCTTTAATCCATATTTAAAAATACATCTAAGCGAATGACTTCTATACACACAACACAAAATACACTCCCTAATAGTGATATCTCTCTAATGATGTCACCGCGATCTACTGCATTAGTTGGTGCAACAGACAGCACAACATCGTTTGGAGGTCGTGTATTCAGACAAATGACTAATTTTGGGTATTCGGGAAAGATATATCCAATCAATCCACGCTTGGGCGAAATCCATGGCATGAAATGTTACCCCAACATTAAAGATTTGCCAGAGACTCCTGATCACGTTGGAATTATCGTCTCGACTGAGCGTGTTTTTGATGTATTAGCTGATTGTGCTTCTATCGGAGTCAAATATGCCACAGTGTTTAGCGGTGGATTTTCAGAGACTGGAACCCTTGAAGGTCGTGAACGTCAGCAACGTTTAATTGATTTTGCGCGTGCCTCCGGTATGCGGTTAATGGGGCCGAATTGTAATGGGATCGTTAATTTTGTAGATGCTTTCGCAATGACTTCCACGGCCGCGATTATGGGTAAACGTGCGCCTGCTGGTGATGTCGGTATTGTTTGTCACAGTGGTGGACTTGGCCAAATTAATGTGATGTGGCGAGCCCAAGAAATTGGTCTTGGCATTAGTTATGAGGCCAGTTGTGGAAATGAGGCCGACCTAGATGCCTTAGATTTTGTACGCTTCATGGTTCATTCTGAGTCTACCAAGGTGATCCTATTAGCCGCTGAAACTATCAAAGATGGTGAAAAATTAAGGTTAGTTGCAGAAGAAGCTGCTAATTTAGAAAAGCCAATTGTCGTCTTGAAATTTGGTCGAACTGAAGCGGGTAGTCGTGCAGCTGCTTCACATACAGGTGCCATTGTTGGTGATAACGATATTTACGATGCGGTATTTCGTCAATATGGGATGATAAGGGTGCATGAATGTAATGAGCTATATGAAGCCGCAGTATTTTTAAGAAATAAACGCTTACCCAAAGGAAGAGGTGCCGCTTCAGTCGCTCCCACTGGCGGGAATATAGTACAAGTCGCTGATGCTGGAGCCACTGCTGGACTCACGTGGCCTGATTTTTCAGAGCATACTCAATCTGAGTTAGCTAAATTACTACCAGGATACGGTAAGGTTTCAAACCCAACGGATATGACCTCTCTGGCTACTGGCAATCAGCACTTATATCGTTCTGCACTCACAACCATCATTGAAGATCCTAGTATAGATGTCATGATCCCGATCTTCGCATCAATCTCTAAAAAAGATTTAGAGCAAGGCGCTGCGCTCGTTCAGCAATTTAGCAAGCCAGCTGCAATGCTTTGGGTTGGCGGATGTAATGACGATCCAACATTCACTCCTAAAGATCTAGTCCGCGCTGGTATTCCAGTTTTTAGAGATGCAACACCGTGTGTGCGTGCTATTCGATCTGCTGCAGACTATGGGAGATTTCTAGATCATCGTAAAAATGGACGTTTCAATACAACACGACCAGATGAAATTGACCATAAACTCGCTGTTCATAAATTAGCCCTTTGTGAAGTCAAGATAACTGAGCGTGAAGCCAAAGATATTTTGGCTTGTTACGGCTTAACAATAACACGCGAAGCTTTGGCCAAAAATGAAGAACAAGCGGTGTCAATCGCCCAGCAGTTTGCAACTAAAGTGGCACTAAAAATTGATTCCCCAGATATTTTACATAAGACTGAGGCTGATGCTATACGTCTTAATTTGTCAGATGCTGATTCGGTGGGAACTGGTTTTAGAGATGTAATTTCCTCAGCTATCCGATATGCGCCTCACGCAAATATTAATGGCGTGTTGGTGCAAGAGATGGCTGAAAAGGGTCTTGAAATGATGTTGGGTGTGATTAAAGACCCCGTATTTGGTCCTATTATTGCAGTTGGTTTAGGCGGAATCTTTGTTGAAGTGTTTAAAGATATCGCCTATAGAGTTGCGCCAGTATCTGAGACGCAAGCTAACGACATGCTGAATGAATTAAAAGCGATTAAAATGCTTGATGGTGTTAGAGGAATGGCACCACGAGATCGTGATGCTGTTGTGAATGCCATTATCAGACTTTCATGGTTTGCACATGACTTTAAAGATCAAATTGCCGAGCTTGATGTCAATCCTTTAATGGTTCATGGGCATTCATCAGGTGCAACAGTTGTTGATGCGCTCATTGTTAGAAACAATAAATAATTGATTTATTGACTCATGAAGCGCATCAATCATACTTGCTGCCAGTTAACATTTAATGACTATCTATTATGAATAATAATTTCTCACCATTATTTAACCCTAAAAGCATTGCGATTATCGGTGCTAGCGCCGACTTTGGACGGCCAGGTGGTCAAACATTGCAGGCATTAACTGAACGAAAATATCAAGGTGATATATACCCAATTAATCCAAAGTATAAGGAGTTAGTTGGTTTACCTTGTTATGCCTCGGTAAAAGACTTGCCAAAGCCTTGTGATGTAGCTGTAATTGCATTACCTGCTGCGCAAGTACCTCAAGTGGTCGCCGATTGTGGTCAACAGGGTATACGATTCGCTGTAGTCTTAGGTGGCGGCTTTCGTGAGAATGGTGAGGAAGGTTTAAATCTGGAGCGAGCAATGCTCAAGTCTGCACGTGATTATCATGTGCGTTTGATCGGACCGAATTGCCTAGGACTGGTTAATGTTCAACAACAAGCTTTTGTTGGTTTTGGCAGTATCACAAAGGCACCATTTTTAAAACCGGGCGCAGTATCTGCTGTGATTCAAAGTGGTGGGTTTGGTAATAGCTTGGTTATTCGCTGCGCTGCTGCTGGCATTGGTTTTCGTTATGTTGTAGCCAGTGGTAATGAGGCTGACATTTCAACCCCTGAGCTCATCAATGCGTTTGTTGATGATCCTGAAACAAAAGTCATATTAGCCTACATCGAAGGCTTAAGTCATGGCCGAGAATTTTTAAAAGCTGCGCGCAGGGCATTAATCGCTGGAAAACCGCTGGTCATTTGGAAGGCCGGTAATACGCAGCAAGGTATGCGTGCTGCTGCATCACATACAGCTAATATGGCGGGCAGTTATGATATTTTTAAGGCGGCATTTCGTGAAGTTGGTGTCATCGAAGTGGGTGATATGGAAGAGGCTGCTGATTATGTGAAGGCTGTATTATCACAGCCACCTGGTCTTGGCTTTAACGCCGCTATTATGGGGGGTTCTGGTGGTTCGGCCGTAGTGTTTGCCGATGCGGCTGATGCGTGCGGCATACATATAGCGCCTCTACAAACTGAGACGCTAGCAACTCTTAAAGAAAACCTTCCAAGTGTAGCCTCTTTAGATAACCCAATTGATTATGCTGCTGGGTTTATAAGTGAAAAAAATCAGCAACGCTTTGAAAGCTCTGTTGATGCAGTGCTATCTGATTCTGGCATTCATCACCTTGGATTGTTATTCGCAACTGTTACTGGGAAAACCGGAAAGATTGGCGCGCTCTCGTTAGCTGCCGCTAGTAAGAAGCACAAAAAAACAGTGCTAGTCTTCTCATCGGTTGAATATGAAGATGCACCGGAAATGTTTCAAATCTTGGAAGAGGCTCAAATACCAGTGTTGCGATCTGTGAGCCGAGTTGCAAAAACGATGCGCATGCTTACCGATTACGCTGTAGCAAGAAACAAAGCGCTAACTAATCCGCCCTTAGAAATGCCAGACTTTAAACTTGACCAGCAATTTGCCAATGGCACATTGAATGAAAATGCCAGCAAATTGCTCCTACAGCAATTCAGTATACCGGTCACCGACGATAAAATATTTGAGTTTTCGCCTTTGACTCTGGATCAAGTGGAGGGTCTTCATTATCCGGTTGCCTTAAAATTATTATCTTCTGAAATTTTACATAAAAGTGACATTGGGGGGGTGCGATTACATATAAAAGACCCCAATGCATTAATCAAGGCTAGTTTAGAAATGATTAATTTGATGACTAAGGCATCATTAAATCAAAAATGCAGTGGTTTTTTAGTCTCACCAATGTCTAGCCCTGGTTTAGAGACTATTGTTGGAGTAATCAACGATCCTGTATTTGGCCCAGTGGTAGCGCTTGGTTTAGGTGGCATCCATACAGAAATTCTCAAAGATATGACTTATCGCTTAGCACCATTTAATGAGGATTCTGGGTTAGCCATGATTAAAGAGTTACGTAGTGCTAAAATTTTTGAACCTTTTAGAGGGCAATCCGCTAGAGATATTCAAGCGCTTGCAAAATTATTAGCTAGCGTATCTCGGTTAGCATGGAGCTTACGTGATCACCTTAAAGAGCTTGATATTAATCCGGTGATTGTCGGCGCTGTAGGTTCAGGAGTTATAGCTGTGGATGCTTTAGCTATTTTAAAATCTGATTAACTAATCCATGATCAACTCAAACATCATTGCTCAAGGTATTCAATCGGCTGTAGCACCTGTTTTTCTGCTGACCGCGGTTGCTGCGATGATTGGAGCGCTTGCTACACGACTCGCACGCATCATTGATCGGGCACGCTGGATTGATGAGCGGTTATTAATGGGTCGGGTTGAAAATGTAGATGCTGCAAGATGGGAGCTCAAAAGACTGGGTCTAAGAGGATTTGTAGTCAATACAGCCATTGCATTTTTGGTTTTTTGCGCCTTACTGATTGGCGCGACCGTTGTTTGCTTATTTTTAGACAATACAGTGACCAATTTCAATGAAGGTATGGTCGCTTGGTTTTTCTTAGGTGGCATTTTATGCTTTTCAATTGCTTTGGTGATGTTTTTAATTGAAACATTATTAGCTACGCATACCTTACGTTTTTCAGAACACCACCAACATCGTTTATTAACAATAGAATCACCTCCCAAAGAAAATAATCACAAGTTATAGCTGTAGTTTTTTAAACGATTATTTTTAATTGAACCAATGACAAAGGTAAACCATGACACTTCAAGAGCGTGAGCAATTAATTCAATTTCTGAGTCAATTAGCCAGTATTCAAGTTGCAGATAAAGATTTGGAAGCTGATCTGTTAATACGTAATTCATCTGCAAAACAACCAGACGCAGTGTATCTTCTCGTGCAACGTGCTATGGGCCTAGAGGTGGCGATGCAAGCCGCACAAACTCAAATTAATGCCTTGCAAAATCAAATCAATCAACAGCAAGCGACTAATTCTCAATCATTTTTAAATAGTGCTAATACCTGGGGTAAGCAGGCCGTTACGCCAAACTCGGTTAATCCGGCAAGAATGCAAACGTCTGCACCGCAGGCTAATGCAGCTCCGATAACCGCTCCAGCGGCAGCGAATAGCGCTTGGGGATCTGGCATGTTAGGGTCCATGGCTACAACAGCTGCAGGTGTTGTAGCTGGTTCATTACTATATCAAGGGATTAGCAACCTCATGCATCACCCCAATACGAATGACTCGGCAAGTACACCTCATCCGCAGGCAACTAATGCGATGGATATGCAGTCTGATCAGATTGATTCACCCACTGAATTTAGTGACCTGAGTTCGGATTTAGGGGGCAGTGATTTTGACACCTCGGACTCAGCATAAAGCACATCGTTCATATTTTTTTAGTTTTTATGATTATTCCTGGAGTGGAATTTGGTTACTATTAACAGTGATGTAATTATTGTCGGTTGTGGAATTGGTGGTCTTGCAGCTGCGGTAAGTGCTCTAGAGCAAGGTGCAACTGTAACGATCATTGAACGTGCACCCATAGATGAGCGGGGCGGACAGACACGTTACACCGAAGCTTATTTACGGATGAAAAGTGAATTTGAAGTCACTGATGATTTCGAAACGCATTTGGCTGAAAATGCTGGCGGTTATATCGATCCATCTTTGGTTCATATGACCTCTGAACCTCGAGAGCATTGGCCTGCTGTTGTTAAAGCGCTCAGCTTTAACGATCCCGATCTGATCGCAACTTTTTCAGAGCGTGCTGGCCCAACAGTGCAATGGTTAAAATTATGTGGTGTACGTTTTGATTTTTTGCCAACACAGT
>Ga0114971_10000244_pt1 | contig 35324 bp, 39 predicted proteins | sample M_140625_MF_Meta_FD_87320 | JGI IMG/M metagenome (GOLD analysis project Ga0114971, IMG submission 87320) | Freshwater microbial communities from Lake Montjoie, Canada to study carbon cycling - M_140625_MF_MetaG | ecosystem: Environmental > Aquatic > Freshwater > Lake | place: Lake Montjoie... | reverse complement strand
TTATGGCATTCTCTCCACACCATTAGTTTTAATTATCCCATTCATCCGAGTAAGCAAGAACAAATCCAATATCGCAATTTTATTTTGAGTTTGGAACATGTACTACCTTGTAAATATTGTAGAATTAATTTGAAAAATAACTTTAAACAGATGCCATTAACTATGGCCGATATGCGGTGTCGAGAGAGCTTTTCCCGCTATATATATCAACTACATGAACTCATTAATCAAATGTTGAAAAAGAAATCTGGTCTTACCTATGATGATGTGAGAGAAAGATACGAACATTTTCGGGCCAGATGTTCGGCCGAAAATTCCAAGTTATTCAAGTTTAAGAAGGTGTCGTCTACAAAGAAACATAAAAAAGGATGTACGGAACCCTTGTATGGAAAAAAATCCAAATGTGTTATTAAAATTGTTCCTCAAGAAGAAAAATGTGAAACATTTCAAATGGATAAACAATGTATTAAAAAAAGAGGTGGAGAAGTGGAGATGTATAAATAATTATCTTATACTATTCTAGGAAGAATACTATAATAATGAAACGTGTAAATAAAAATAGACTTTGGCTTTTTTTCTTATTTATTATTTTAACTCTATCTGTCGCTGTAGCTTATTATGTTACTATGTCATCATCTAAAGAAGCCATGTCATCTATGCCACGAATGAACGTAGATGTCGTTTATTATATTAATTTAGATCGCCGGGAAGATCGAAAAAAACAATTCCTAGAAGAGATGAAAAAAATTCATTATCCTTCCAGTCGTATTCATAGAATATCGGGTATTTACAAACCACAGCAAGGAGATGTAGGGTGTACTTTGAGTCATATTGAAACACTGAACCAGTTTATTCATTCTCCTTATCATACATGTATTATTTTTGAAGATGATTTTGAATTTATAGATCCACCGACGGTTACATCTAAAATAAATAAATTTTTACGAGCAAATATTCAATATGATGTTTGTCTACTTGCTGGAGGCGTTTATAAAACCGATGTATATTCTTTATATCCGGGCATAGCCAAAGCTATTAAGGTAACAACGACTTCTGGATATATAGTAACCAAGGCATATGCTGCAACTTTATTGGCAAATTATAAAGAAGGATGCGCTCTCTTGGAAAAAAGCTACCAAGATAAAATAGCTGATAAATATCATCAGCCTTATGCTATAGACCAGTATTGGGATAAGTTACAAGCCAAAGATCATTGGTTTATTTTTCAACCTGCTCTCGGAAAACAGCGAGAATCTTATTCAGATATTATGGGAGGAGTTGTAAAACCGACTAGTTAAACGTTTTGGGTGGATTTTCAGCTATAGATTCTTCAGTTACACCTAAATCAATTTGACTATGTAACATTTCTAACATACCATTAAATACATACATCATTGAATACTCTTGTGTACTATCTCCTTCTAATAAAAGTTCGCTAGGTATTTCTTGATTATTATGATGTCTTTTATAATTTTTAAGACTGGCTTCAAAACACATATTCATAATATTCTCAATATTTTCTTTTGGTAATTTCTTTGAAGATATATTGTATAAATGGGTTACAAATACATCTTTACAACGAATAAAATGTGCCTGATCTTCTTGATTCATGATAAATATATTAATTAACTAATAACTATTTAATATATTTTATAATATACATCAATTTTTTATAATTACATACCAAATGTCGAGAAGCTACTTACGACGGGTTCTGGTAATATGCTACTGTTATTGTTTCCAAAACTAAATCCAGACCCTGATCCAAACCCAGATTCATTGTCTGATCCATATCCAGAGTCAAAGGCATTGCTATTATAATTGGGAACTTTTTTACATTCAAAACTTGGCTCGGGACAACGAGCACATGGAGGGCATGGTGGCGGTTTTTGTTTTGTAGGGCAAGCAGATGATGTCGGGCAAGTGGGGCATACTGGAGGAACTATCTCTGATTTTAAAATATACAAGTCTTGTTGTCCTCTAGGAATCATATGACGCGGTACACCGGCTGGCAATGAACTATTGTAATATTTTTTATTATAATTATTACCGTTGTTATTGTTATTATTATACTTATGTCTATATCGCTTTGCCTTATTCTTATAACTATCATTGTAACCACTGTCTGAATCTGAATCCGAATCATAAGCTGTTTTTGTATTAGTTCCACTTGTTGTACCCATTCCAAAAGGTTCAAAAATATAAGAGTATGTAGTAGTTGCGGTATAAATAGTAGTATTTCCATTGGGTTCGGTTACTTCAACGGCCAAATTATTTTTAGGATCTTGGAAAACACGAGCAGACCCACCATTAGGACCATAGAACATCATATTTACCATATCATGTATAGTATTGATATTCTGTGAATTATTGTTAGACAAAGTATATGTTACAGTATTCCCTGATGTATTTGTGACTACAATGGTAGAGTTGTTATTAATATCTGATATAGTTGCCGAGCTTCCATTGGGTCCGGTGAATGTTGCTTGGCTTGTAGAAGGTGGTGGAGTTGTAGGTGCTGATGTAGGGGCTGTTGTAGGGGCTGTTGTAGGGGCTGTTGTAGGGGCTGTTGTAGGTGCTGGTTGTCCCACAGCATTAAACGTAACAGATGTAGGAGGCCCTCCATAAACACTAGGGGGGAATTGGGTATTAATTGTTACAACCCCTGATGTATTTATTAATACTGCCACTGAACCAGTTGGACCATCTGGACCAGTAAAAGGCATAAGTAATGTACCTGAAGCACCTCCTGTATAAGTATTCGCTAATGATGTATAAATTGTATAACTTTGAGGATTGGTTGAAATTACAGAAATAATATAATTACTTCCATTATTAGATAATATTGCTACGTTGCCGCTTGAATCTGCGTAATCAACTGGGATAGGTACTCCAGCAGGGTCTGGAATTGTGGCTCCAGTATAACCTTCTTTATTAGAATTTCTTCCTAAAAAGGATACTAATACAAGAGCAAATAATAATGCTATTAAAATAAATAAAAAATTTTTGGTATTCAATAATTTCATACTTATATACTTATATAGTTTATATGGTGAAAAAAGTTTCAAAAAATAATTGATTTTCTTTAAAATGTATATAAACTTCCAGTAACTATTGGTTATCATGGAAGAAGTCGAACCTGTTTTTAAAAAGAAGAAGGAGGTTGTACCTCTTAAGACTTCTTATTATAATGATTCTGGTCTATATGAGATTGGTATTGATGAAGTTGGTCGCGGTCCTATGTTCGGTAGGGTATATACAGCTGCCGTATGTTTACCTAAAGAAGAGTCTGGGTTATTTAATCATGGTTTGATGAAGGATAGTAAAAAATTCACAGGAAAAAATAATAAAAAAATTTTGGAAGTGGCTCAATATATTAAAGATAATGCTATAGCATGGTGTGTATCCTATGAAGACGAGTCGGTCATTGATGAAATCAACATTCTTCAAGCCACCCAAAAAGCTATGCACACGTCTATTTCTGATATGATGAAGAAAATGGATAGCGTACCTTCCTCTTCTATTCGATTATTAGTTGATGGAAACTACTTTAAGTCCTATGTTTTCTATGATGTCAAAAAACAAAAGTTGGTTCCATTAGAGTCTACATGTATTGAAGGAGGTGACAATAAATACACTGCGATTGCTGCCGCTTCTATATTGGCTAAAGTAGCGCGCGATGAGTATATTGCCGATTTATGTAGTGAGTATCCCGATTTAATAGAAAAATATTCGTTGGATTCTAACAAAGGATATGGTTCAAAAGCTCACATGGCGGGTATTTTAGAGCATGGTATCAGTCCATGGCATCGTAAAACATTTGGTATCTGTAAACAGTATTCCAATAAAAATTGATCGGAGTTTTTAGTGTTTACCCTTAAAACAAACTTAAAGCGTATGAAAGATGTTTAATATCCGACCTATGACCAAAATTCTTGTATTTGATACCGAGACGACCGGATTGCCTAAATCTCGGTTTTCTAGACCAGAAAATACAAGGGAATGGCCTTATATCGTTCAATTAAGTTATATAGTATATAATAGTATTGAGAAGAAGGTTGAAAAAGTAGTAGACCGTATTATTCGAGTTCCAGACGATGTTATCATCAATGAAAAATGCGTTTCTTTACATGGAATCAGCAATGCTATTTCAGCGGAAAAGGGAATTCCAGTCGAATCATGTTTATCGGAGTTTTTAGCAGATTTTCAAGAAGTAGACCTGGTCGTAGCACACAATATGGCGTTTGATGTGAATCTTATTATGGTGGAGATGTGGCGACATAAGGAATTTTACCGAGGGTTGATCCCTATTATTCGTGAGTCAACGAAGCTATTCTGTACTATGCAAGAAGGGACCGATTTGTGTAAAATAAAATCTATGATCCCTAGAAAAATGGATCCGTATAAATTTCCCAATTTGGCTGAATTACATCAACACTTGTTTGGTGTGATTCCAATTCATCTTCATAATTCAATGAATGATGTTGTTATTTGTTTGCGTTGTTATTATAAAATGAAATATAATCTTGATGTATGTATTGAGAATGATGAAGTTGCTATGATGGTGAAAGAATTGGTATAACAGTTTGGAATAATTGTTGTATAAAAATAAATATATTTTTTTATTTCTATACTAATAGTAATGGCGGAACAATCAGCGGAAGAACCAAAAAAAAGTAGGTTTAAGGTAAGGAATTTAGGACGTGATGAAGACGGTGAAGATTCTATCATGGAATCACAATTACCAGCTATCTTACCACAATCAGAATTACCAGTTATCGTACCAAAAAAATCATCAAGATTTACAGTTACACAGGTAAACCCAAAATCATGTGATACAACATTATTACATAATGGATTAAGTAGTATTATTTCACAATTACAAAGTCTTTTACAAGAAATTCCAAGAACAGGTGGTAAAAACACAAAAAGAAGGAAGGCATTTAGAAACAAAAGAACCCAGCATCGTAGAAGAAGATAATACTTCAACTTCTTTTCTCTATTTTGGTCTTTCATACGTTTCTCGGGTCCAATATTATTTTTTCTTTGATTTTCTGGATTTTTTTGTTTTCTTTGATTTTCTTGATTTTCTTGTTTTCCTTAATTTTCTTAATTTACCTCCATTATTTACACGTTGTTTTAAATCTTCAACAATTTTTTTTAATTCATTGAATAATGTAATAATATTTTCTTTTTTTTCAGCTGATACTGATTCATCTAAAACTATATCCTCATTCAGGTCAATAAAACTTTTCCAATATTTCTTAACTTGATAGGGTGTCAAAGGTATTATTTGACCATACCTATCTCTATTTGGAATTAATATTTTCGCTAATATGAGTGAGCATGCGGAAATAAAAGGTTCTCCATCGTCAGCATATCCAAATCCGGGTCCTCCTCGGTCACTTGCAGACGTTATAGTTGAATTAATGTGTTTTATTATATTTTCTAAAAAAACTTTTTTTCCAAATAACTCCCATTTATCTCTGGTTAAATTTTTTATTTCTTCTCTATTTTTAAAATCTCTAAGAAATAAATTCATTTCATCTTCAAAAGACGTCATAATTATACTATATAAAGAATATTATTATTTGTCTTAACTTAAAGATTACTACTAATTTACGCAGAACACATTTCACAGATTTCATCTTCCACTGTATCATTAGATTGTTTCTCAGGCTCAATCGTAAATTGTTGAGCCTGATGTTTGGCTTTTCGCCTTAAATAATATATTCCGGTTTTCAGACCTTTCTTCCATGAATAGAAATGCATGGACGTCAATGTATTATACGTTGGGTCCTCGATCCATAAGTTCAGACTTTGACTCTGACAAATATATGCCCCTCTATCAGCCGACATGTCAATAACATGTTTCATTGGCATTTCCCAAACAATTTTATATTTGTTTCGGATATGTTCCGGTATTTGTGTCAATTGTTGGATACTTCCTTTATTCGCCACAATATTATTCTTCACCTTTTCATTCCATAGACCTAGTTTGATTAAATCGCGCATCAAATAATGATTGGCTACAACAAATTCCCCAGCCAACGTTCGTCTAGTATAAATGTTACTAGTAAGTGGTTCAAAACATTCATTGAATCCTAGGATTTGTGATGTACTTGCTGTTGGCATTGGAGCTAGTAGAAGTGAATTTCTGATTCCATTATCGATAATACTTTGTTTTAGAACGGACCAGTCGTATCTATCTGTGGGTGGAGTATGCGACCACATATCAAATTGTAGAATTCCTTTCGACGCAGGAGATCCTGGGAAAGTGCTATAAGCACCTAGCAAGTGGTCGGGTAGATTCAACAGTTCATGATAAATTGGCAAGACCTCTTTTCTTAAAGTAGGGTCACAATCGTCTACAAAGTCCGCTTTATCTCTTTTTTGAAAATATTTATTTAATGCGTAATTCGAGTCAACGAGTCCAGAATCATCTTCATCTAGTAAGTAGACCTCCTTTTTTACCTGTAACATTTTTTCTCGGCGTTCAATAGCCAATTCATTGCTACATTGAAGAGAAGCATGATACATCGTTTCAAAAATAAGTTTATTGACCTTGATTGCCTCTTCACTATGATAGGCAATATCCATTAGAATAAAAGTATCCGCGAGCCCTTGAACTCCAATGCCAATTGGTCTGTGAAACAAATTACTGCGTCTCGTTTTTTTCGTCGGATAATAATTAATATCAATGATTTTATTTAAATTTCTGGTGACGACCTTGGTCACCTGACGGAGTTTCTCATAATCAAACTCTTTCGTTTCTTGATTTACAAAAGTAGGTAATCCAATACTCGCCAAATTACACACTGCTGTTTCCTCGCTGTTAGAGTACTCTAGAATCTCTGTGCATTGTGAAGTAATCATTCCATTAAAAATGCCGGCATGTTTTTTTGGTTCATTAAAACAATAGGTATCATCTATTCTACCAGTTTTTGTAATTTTACTAATATTAACAAATTGAGATGCTCTTCTATTTGGAGTAGAATCATTCAGTTTTAATCTTTTGGGAGAAAAACCATACGCTTTTAATTTTTGTAAATCACAAGAGGTTATTAACAACCTGTATAATTCTTGACAATAATAGTCTTTTAAAATCCTATTTGAATCAGGTAATTTTCTCATTCCGTCTTTTCTAGATTTATTAAGTTTTGATTGAACACCACACGTATTTAACATAAATTTAATTTTTAATAAAAAATCTTTGTTAATAGAGCCTATTTGAAGTTGTTGATTATCACCATTATTCGCAATACTACCATCTGCGTCGCAATATCCAGCTAACCATTCTAGCTTATTTTTCAAAGATCCATTCATCGGAACATCGAATTTTTCATTTATATCTAATGGTAAAGACACATTTAATCTTCCACAAGCATCCCCGTCACCTACTGTTCTATAATCTAAATATTGTAATAATTCCCTTTTTTCTCCATATAAGGACACCATTGGTTTTTTTGTATAAGATATTCCATTACATTTATAATTTGTGTCTTCACCTTGAATTGGATAGATGTTAGTTTCATTTTCAAAATCTATATGTCTTTTGCAATAAGAGTGATTTACTAAGGAAGCATAATTACATCTTGTTATTTTCTCTGTATTATTATTATTATTATAAGTTCCATCTCCACAAAAAAAACCATGTGTATAAGCATATTTTATATCTTCATTTCCTTCAATAATTGGATAGTCACACTTAATAATTTTATCACCTTCTTTTAGATTTTGAGCTTCAACAAGAGTTATTTTTTTACTATTGTCGCCCTTTGAAGTATTATATTTATTTTGAATATAAAATTTATGATATGGAGTACACTCTAAAATACACCCGTCACTTGTTTCTACTTTCATTAATTCTTGATTTTCTCCTGTTTTGAATACTGTTACTTCACTAAATTCTTCACCATTCCATACATTCACTTTTTTATCTGTTAATGTTTGTATTTCACAGTATCCTTTATCTGTTAATATTTGTGTTTCAGGAGCAACACATAAATTGGAACTCTTAATGGTTCCCAAGTTTTGCTGATTTGACTTCAAATTAGCGGCATCTTTAAACAAAAGATATGGAGTTCCGGTCTCCATCTGTGCGTCCAACACTTTAAACCACAGGTCTCTAGCGTTTACAGTCTTTCGAGCTTTTCCAGCGTCTTCATACTTCTTATACAAGGCTACAAACTTCGGCCCACATACATCAGCCAATCCAGGGCATTCATTGGGACAAAAGAGCGACCATTTTCCGTTTTCTTTGATTCGCTCCATGAAAAGATCAGGAATCCATAATGCGTAAAATAGATCACGAGCACGTAACTCTTCGTCTCCATGATTTTTCTTCATCTCCAAAAAATCCTCTACATCGGCATGCCAGGGCTCCAAATAAATGGCAAAAGATCCATTGCGTTTTCCACCTTGGTTGATAAATCGAGCAGTATCATTGAATACTTTCAACATAGGAACAATTCCAGTTGACTTTCCATTGGTTCCCTTGATATAAGAATGGTTGGCGCGAATATTATGAATATGAAGTCCGATTCCTCCAGCCCACTTGGAAATATTGGCACAGTCTTTCAATGTATTATAAATTCCATCCAGACTATCTTCTTCCATGGCAATTAAAAAACACGAAGATAATTGTGGTCTAACAGTCCCAGCATTGAATAATGTTGGCGTAGCATGTGTGAAATATTTTTGTGACATGAGATCATAGGTTTCCTTCACAGCCTTCATATTGGGACCATGAATTCCAAGAGCAACTCGCATCCACATATGTTGAGGACGTTCAATGACTTTATCATTGACACGAAATAAATATGCTTTTTCCAGAGTCTTGAATCCAAAATAATCAATTAAATAATCACGCTGATAATCGATCATAGAGTCAATTTCAGCCTTATTGGCGCAAATAATGGTCCATAAATGTTGTGAAATCATGGGACTATCTGTGCCATTACAATCTTTATTTGTATAAGCTTTATTCATGGTTTGAAAGAAAGAAGCACCGGTGTTCTTATGATGATTGGAAACAACAATTCTGCCGGATAGAATGCCATAATCGGGATGCATGGTTGACAAAGCAGCACATTGTTCGGCGGTAAGTTCATCTATTTTTTCAGTAGGAATACCATCATAAAGCTGATCGATGACCTTCATCACCAAAGAAGAATAGTTTATTTGGATATTTGCTTCCTGTCCCAATTTCTTTACACGATTCAAAATTTTATCAAAGGCAATCTCTTCCAGTTCTCCAGAGCGTTTGGTTACGCGCATATCCTCCATGTCTATATACTATATCGTATAAAGTTTAAGTGATTACTGTTATAGATATTACAAAATATAAAATAAATAATATTTTTATTTGGGGATGGATTGAATTTTCTTTAAGTAGGAAAAAGAAATATATCTTATTTTTGTTATTCTGGGGTCCAAAAGTCAATCGGAAAAAGTTTTTTGGACATTTATTTTTGTCCATTTTTAAGTTCCTGAAATACTTTTGGGAGAAAAACTTCTTACATTTTCATATGAAAGCTAAATGGTCTCAATTTATTTTAAACAATAAAAAATTGTTATTGTAAAAAAAAACATATTTTTAAGTAAAAGAATTTAGGCGTTTTTTCTGTTCTATAAATATTAGAACATTTAGAATGGAAAAAGCATCAAAAAACACTTCTAGTTTTGAATGTAAATTATGTAACTTTAAATGCTGTAAAAAAAGTGATTATAATAGACATATATCTACTAATAAACATAATAATAGAATAAATTTGAACAATAAAAGCTTTGAATGCAAAACTTGTCAAAAACAGTACACTGCACGTAATAGTCTTTGGTATCATGAAAAAAATTGTTCGAGTGTATGTATAGAACCAACCATTATTACAGAAAAAGAAGATAATGAAGAACAATTATATAGTAATATAAAAAATATTGTTGTAGATTTAATGAATCAAAATCAAACCATTCTGATGGAAAATAATGAATTTAAAAAACTTATTTTGGAGCAGAATAAACAAATGATGGAAATGATAAAAGATAGTAAAATTATCAATAATTCTATTACAACAAATAATAATAAATTTAATTTGAATGTATTTTTAAATGAAACCTGTAAGGACGCAATGAATATTATGGATTTTGCTAATTCTTTAGAAATAAAGATGACGGAATTAGAAGATGTTGGAACCCTTGGTTATGCTACAGGAATCAGCAATATTATTATTCGAGGATTAAACGAATTAGAAATACATCAAAGACCAATTCATTGTAGTGATTTAAAAAGAGAAAGTATCCATGTGAAGGATAAAAATATATGGGCCTTAGATAAAGATAAAACATTAATGCAAACAGCTATTAAACGAGTAGCTAGGAAAAATATATTGAAAGTACAGGATTGGAAACAGGCGAATCCTGAGTATTCCGAGTTGAATTCCAAAACCATGGATAAATATTCCAAGATTTTAATCGAAGCCACAGGATGCTTTGAGCCTCATGAAAAAGAGAGGGAATATGGAAAAATTGTTAGGGCTATAGCAAAAGAGGTTGTGATTGATAAATAACTATAAAAGTTATGGATTTTCTTTAAGTTGCCTTTTCAATTTATTATATTATAACGAAAAATATCTCCAAAAGTCAATCGGAAAAAGTTTTTTGGACATTTATTTTTGTCCATTTTTAACTTCCTGAAATACTTTTGGGAGAATTTCTTTATGAATTTTTGGTTGAGAGCATAATGCTCTAATTTATTTTTTTGGAAAAAACTTTTGTTATTGTAATTTTTAAAAATTTTGAAAATAGTTTTAACAAAAAAACAGGTCTAGAAAAATCTCTTTAGCATATATATGCTAATTTTAGATAACGAAAAAACGAGGAAAAGTCGTATATGTTTAATATGTGACGTTAAATGCTCTAATTCTTACGATATGAAGCGTCATTTGATGACAGCTAAACATTCGAAAAAGGCCGAAAATGCTAAAAATGCTAACGAGAAATGCGAAAATACCGTAAAAATGGTTTTAGAACCTATACGGTATAACGAGTGTTCTTGTGGGAAACAATTCTTACATGCGTCCTCGTTATCCAGACATGTTAAAACTTGTGCTGTTAAAAATAAACCAAAAAGTTCTGGAGTAGAGCAGTTAACAGATGTGATTTTAAATCTGGCAAAACAGAATCAGGAATTCAAAGATTTATTAATAGAACAAAACAAGAAAATAATGGAGTTGTCTCAAACGTCGAATATGACACAAATTAATAATACTACGACGAATCATAATAAATTTAATTTGAATGTGTTTTTGAATGAAACGTGTAAGGATGCAATGAATATTATGGATTTTGCCAATTCTTTGGAGATAAAAATGAAGGAACTCGAAGATGTAGGAACACTCGGATATACCACAGGAATCAGCAATATCATTATTCGGGGATTGAATGAACTAGAAATACACCAAAGACCTATTCACTGTAGTGATTTAAAGAGAGAAAGTATCCATGTGAAAGATCAGAATATATGGGCCTTAGATAAAGACAAAACCTTGATTCAGACGGCCATTAAACGAGTGGCTAGGAAAAATATATTAAAGGTACAGGATTGGAAACAAGCAAATCCTGAGTATTCCGAGTTGAATTCCAAAACCATGGATAAATATTCCAAGATTTTAATCGAAGCGACCGGATGCTTTGAACCTCATGAGAAAGAGAGGGAATATGGAAAAATTGTTAGAGCCATAGCAAAAGAAGTTACCATTGACAAACAATCGTTATAGTAAAAAACAAAAATTGAAGTAATTTTATCAATAATTATGAAGACCATTATTGATAAAAAAATGGAGGCACTACCACTATCTCAAATGACAAGGGTTAGACGAGGACAACTCATAATCGGTTCAAAATACACTATCGTAAAAAAAACCGAACCTTTTGCTAGACATGTTCTTACCTATAGAGGCATTGGAGAACATGTGTATCCTCAATTTCCAGAATACCATACTTCAACAAGTGTCTTCTTTGGCGATGAAGAACCACCTTCTAATGTCTATATGAATTTGGATTCAACAGAATGGTTATATTTTACAGATATGAATATCATTGTGGAAACACATGATATCAATAATTATATTCCTATCATCTATAACGATTGTATCAACATTAAAAAATAATAAAATTAAAATATAATAAGATATTATATCATGAATATTCTAAAAAAATATAGCGGTCTAATTTTTCTTATTTTTGTATTTATTATTATGTTTTTCATCATGTCTTTATTGCCTCCTGGATTTTATAGAAAAGGTCAAAAATTTAAAAGAGAAGGATTTTTAGCAGAACCCGGACAATATCCCATGTCAGTAAATGGTCCTTTACTAGGCGATAGTTTCAAATATACGGGAACAAAAACAGTAGCAAATAATAGCAGTTATACCAATTGGTGGAGATTTCCTATTTTTTCGGTGGGATCTTATGCACAGATTACCAATAACTTGAGATATCGTAAAAATCCTGATGACGGACAATGTATTACACCCGACTTTTGTCAGGCTTTGTATGAAGATAAGAAAAATAAAACGAATATTTCAAAACCATTGCCACCAGTGCCACCTACTTCAGGACAAACCCGTGTAAATTATTACAATACTCCTTACAACTTATCTCCTCAACAAGGATATCAACATTAAATAAAAAATTGAACCAACTTTTATATAATTCAAATACTTGTATTATATAAAACAACATGTCTGAAAAAGACGAAGACAAATTGGCTACATTGAAGAGGGATTTAGCTTCTCTCCAAGCAAAACTAGATGAGTATGAAAAACAACGAAATGTTCAAAAAAAGAAAGATAAAACAGTTACAGCGGTGAAAACAGGATGTCATTATAAAACCCAATGTTCTATTATGTAACCGATGTCTTTATGATAAATTGAGAACATCAATTACTATTTTATACTGCTCTTCTAATTGTGTACCTAGTTCAGCTAGTGCGTTCTGTTCATAAACACCCGATTGCGCTGAATAATCTCCGGCATTTCTAGTAGCTATTTTAACTAAAATGGTAGTTCTAGCATAGTCAGTTAATAATTCCATTATAGAATTAATATCGTATTCGCTAGTATATACTTTTTCGAGCTCATTTTTTTGTGCTTCTATTTGCTGAGTTAAATATTCAATTCTTTCAATAAGACCCACTGTTCTAAATTGTTGAATAGCCTCTTCCGCCTCTTTTTTCTCGTCCATAGCTTGAGTATATTCCTCGCTTTGAGCTTCTTCATTTTTAGCGAGTTCCTCTTCAATAGTATTACTTGCTATTCGAAGATTTAATTGCGCATGTTCTAATGGTTTACTAATATTCTGTTTTTCAATGATAAGTTTAACTATATTTGTAGCAATTTCATCGTAGGGTGGTTCACCGCCCTTTATATATCTTTTGGTTCTGTGTGTTTTACTTCTATTTTTTCCTCCTTTTTTACTAGCTAGTTTCTTAGCTTTTTTACTTAACCTTTTATTAATCTTTCTGTATTTTTTTACAGTCTTTTTATGTTTACTTACTAAACCTTTCATTATTTGTTATATATATATATATAATAATTTTATAATAAGTCAATACTCTCTTTTGTCTCATCAATAGATTCCGTTCTAATCTTGATGACCGTGACAGTGACAGGATTTACTTTTCTGCTAATCAAACAACCAGTAGAAGATGGCTGAGCCGTTTTGTCAAAAGACCCACACCGTTTTTTGGGTGCTCTGTGTTCCGACCCGATAACTCTTTCTTTTTCTATGATAGACCAGACTTCTGCTAATATAGGTATGTTAGATTGAAACCATTCTTTATTTCGCATTACCAAGACACAGCTTAGTTTTTCTAATCGCCAATATATATTTTTTATCCAGGTGAAACCTTGCTTCTCATATAAAGCCATTTGTTCTTGTTCCCATATCTCGTCAAACTCTTGTTGGTCCATTTGAAGCGGTTTGTAAATATACATAGGTCGTCCTTGTCTATTCGAAAAATAAAGGATAACACCTTTTTTCTCTCCCTTCTCAGATTTCAAAAACGTTCCGTCCTTAGAAGACTCTGAATAAGACTGATATTCTACAAATTTGGTTTCCAGGAAATCACATTCATCCAAATCACACGTTTCCATTTGAAGCTGCATTTGAATCCAATATTCTCGTTTGGGAATCCCGGTAATCTTACGATTTACTATATTTTTAATCTCTAACATACGTCCATACCTTGGCAACAATGGATTTGTCATAATACCATCGGGAGATGCTCCTAAAAACTTGTATGTCTCGTGTTGAATACATCCATATTCTGAAACCTTGGTCGAAAACATATCTTCGTATAAAAGAGTGGATACTGGCTCATATTTTTGACCCCAATGTAATGGACTAGATAAATTGACCGACCCAGAACTGGAATTATCTTCAACGATTAAGGGTTGACATTTTTCATAAATAAGTTGATTCTTAGTACTTTGGCTATCGAATGCCTTATGGGCGCTGCTGGCTGTAATTAGATTATATCGATATTCATACCATGCCTTTGTTCGCTGTTCGTGTTTTGGCTTGGAATCTATCTTCTTTAGTTTTTCAGAAATCTTATCATAATTGGGATCTATTGCGTCAGATACACATGAAGTTTGTGGCATAATTTGATCGGAAAATAACTCGTAGACGACTTCCAAAAAATCATCTAATTCCTCTGACCAGAATTCTTTGTCATACCAATAAGGTCCACCGGTTTCCTCTAGAGATTCTAGAAATAACTCTTTTACTTCATCTAACAACATTTCTTTGAAATCGGGGTCTGAAATAACCAATGGGTCTTCTTCAACATAAGAATGCATTAATTGAAGACAGGTTTCTAAGCAATCAACTGTAAAGTCTTCATTGTCAAATAATGGGGGACTATCTTCTGGTATAAGCATATTCAGTTCATGAATCATTATATAGTTTACTATAATTATATAATGAAATAGGTTTATATTCTATTTTGAGTTTATATTTCTTCTTCTATAGGTTCGTTTTTTCCCATTACGTTTTTTAGATCTTCTAGCTTTTTTAGATCTTCCTCTTGTTCTTCCTCGTCCTCTTCTTCCTCTTCCTCCTAAAGGAAGTGTTTCATCATATGGAACTGTTACTTCATAATATATAGAACCGTTTGAAATATCTTCTTCAGTAAGAGTCGTTTTTTTTCCATCACTGGTTTCAAAATGTACCAAATAAAAATCATCACCGTTAGATTTTTTTTTGAGTTCTACTTCTTTAAGTTTACCAATATACAGTTTTTTTTCATTCGTATATTTGAGATAATAATCTCTAGCTAAAATCTTTCCATAGTTAGATTTGTCATAATAATTTATAGGAAGATCCTTATCATAAAAGTCTGTTAATGATCCAATACGTCTCTCCATTTGAGATGTAGTAGGTTTACTTTTGAAAGGATTCTTATCAGCAACAAACGATTTAACATCACCTAAAGTCCCTTGGGCCTTATCAATAAAATTTCTGGGCAAAGAACTAGAAACACGTTCTTTCCAACCCGAAAATTTTCCAGACAAAGATTGAAACATTACTTTATTAAAGCACTATATTATAAAATTTATTCAAGTTCCTCCTCAGAGTCTTCGTTTTCTTTTGGTACAATATTTTTTGCTGTTCCCGTTTTTTTCGGAGGCAAATTTCTCAACGTAGACACGCGTTTATCTACATTTTTCAATGTAAAATGTTTATTTGTCTTTAGATAAGTTAGTGCGGGAATATCGGTAATAATACCAGTTTCTTTATCATAAACAACATCTTTTACGCGTTGTATTCTCTTCTTATCTAGACAATCCTTTAAAAACGCAACAAGTGAAACAGACTCTTCTTCTGTAAATTCCTGCTTTGCGCCATATGTTTCAGCAAACACTAATAATTTCTTGGTTTTCATAGTTTTATCTAGTTTATTCCAAGGCTCGGCTTGGTTCGATGTTTTATTCTCCTCTAGAAATTTTTCCAAGTTCGAAAGACTATCGGATGTTTTTGTTTCAGCAGTTGGCACCCCATGTAAGAGCATAGATTTATATTGGATAGATTTCAATTCGGCGCAAGACATAACTATTGTTATTATAGTATAATGTAATAAAGAGTTTAACTTGATTTTATTATATATAATAAAAGTAGATGGAAGAGGCATCCGAAAGTACTATTTTGGATAAAAAAATTACTATTGTAGGTACAAACAATAGATATCTTATGAAAAAAGTTACAAAAGCTCCACAAGTTATACAAAAACGAAAAGGGATGGAACAGTATAACTTATCAGAAGAGGAATACTCTTTTGAAACTCAGCTAAATATAATACGTGAAATGTATAAAAATGAAAATAACAATGTCATTATGGATGCTATTATCCAGAGTCAAATTAATAAAAAATTGGCAGGATATAAGTCACAGGATAATATAAAGAAAGTATATAATTCAGAGGCGTTTATTACTTATCAAGATGTCATGCGACAGCTATATGAATGTAATATGATATGCCATTATTGCTCCCAGCAAATGTATATCTTATACGAATTAGTGAGAGAACAAAAGCAATGGACTTTGGACCGAATTAATAATGATTTGGGTCATACATCCGACAATGTTGTTGTCTCTTGTTTAGAATGTAATTTACAGAGACGGCGAACTAATAAAGATGCCTTTTCTTTTACTAAAAATCTTACCATTACTCGGGAATCTCATGAATAAAAAATTGTGGGTTTATCTTTCTATTTTTTTCTATTCCATAGTAATAATAAACAATGGAATGGAAATGGACGCATGGACCCCCTTATGAAAAAAGTGGACGAAAGTCGGGGAAACCCTATCAAAAAATTGGTGACCCTAACTTCGAAAAACCGATTGCCTTATCGGCTCAAAACCAGAGTCTCCTTTCAGAGAATGATATATGGAGATTAGATGTACCTGTTACAGATTTTTTGAAGACAAACAAGAGAGAAGAAACCTACAATAAAATGTCGGAGCGGGAACTAGTTTGTCAAACCGGACAGAATCCTTTTATGTCTAACAACAATTATTTAGAAGATATTCTCTCCCACGATCAATTTATGAAACCCGCGAGTACGAGTGTAGAAAAGGAGAAACCTCAGACATCATTGGGAATATAGATAGAATGAAATCCTATATTGATTTTTTGGTCGTTTTGTAAAGGAATCTCTATCTTCTCAACCTCTAAAGTTTCTACATTTATTAGTAAAATAAAATTTGTAGTTTCATTGTAGGCAAATGCTATCAAGTAAGGTGTTGAATCAATATAAGTTAATGCTGGTTCCCCGCATATAGTAATATCATTGAATAAAATTTTTCCTACGATAGACAATCCCTCGCAAATGATGAAACCATTGATCCCAAAGTCTTTTATATTGCGTAGAATTATCTTATTTCCTACTTTAATCGGAAAATCTAAGTTATATTGCTCTACCTCTTCATTTTTTTCGACATCCATTTTGTTTGTTTTCTTATCAATAACTATTTTTCGATAATTGCCCTTGATATTCAATGCCAAAAAATCTAGGTCATCGTATAATGGAGCATAAATTTCTATGATATCATCCGTCTCTCTATAATCGGCGTAATGGAAGATATAAAATCCTTTGTCATATTCTACTTTATTTACCTTGTTTTTGGCGACGATATATACATTTGTTTTTTTGTCTTTGTAAAACGTAACAGGCAATTTGAATTTCAGTATTTTATGTATATCCATCATAATAGGAGAGTCTGTAATAACAAAAGAGTCATTTAAGAGCAAAAAATCGTGAATAATGGGTAAATATTCCGTTTTCAAGATGGTTTTATATAATGTTTTAAAATCACATGTCATAACGTAATGGTGTATACATTTACTAATAACATCATAATGTATTGTGGTTATTTTTTTACTAGAGTATTTGGTATGTCCTGAAAAATGCGTGGAGGATAAATCTTTAAAATTCAATTTTTGGATGGTGTTTACCTGTTTATTATGAAAATCCACCTTCATTAAGTATGGATTATCTCTCTCAAACATGGCATATATATTATTATTAATAGTGAGAAGAGATGTATTTGCTACTCCCAACATGTTTGGTAAAATTCCTAGCATATGTAATATATGGTATATAATGTCGAAAAAAATACCTGTTAATGCTCGTCCATGTTGTTCTTCATATATAAGCTTCTCTGTGCGAACATAATGCTTAATATAGGTAAGATTCCCCTTGTCAAAGAAAATACCTTGAATAACACCATTACCGGTGAAGAGTTCAAAGAGAGATGATACTGATGAAATATTCACATCGGGGCCTATGAGACCAAAGAACCCATCAAGCTTATTCAATGTATCTGAATTTTTTAAAGGAATAATCGATTGGTGTATTTCTTTGTTGGATAGTTTGAACGGAATACCAAATGGAATGTGTAGGAATCCCGAAACGATAGAAATCAACGGGAAGAATAATATAATAATGTATCTCATTACTTTTCTGTGGTATTGTATAATATATAAGTAGTGTTTATTACTTATATATTTATATAAATTGTAAAATTAGTAAATAGTATTTATTTCTTAGCTTTCATGGCTACTTCCAAAGCAATAGTACCAACTACAAGTAACAAAATAAAAGGCAACAAGACCAAAAACCAGGCGATACCCGAGTGTCCCTTATTACACAAGAAATTCAAGAACCAGGTCCAGAAAAGAACAAAAAGTGTCTTGACCATAATACTAAGAGGCTGGAACTTGGTAAAGATGCCAATAACAATAGAGATGGCGGCAATGACAAAATAAAGCAAGGCGGGCGAACACAACTTTGACAAGGACATCATGTTTTATATATATACCCAACTATTTTTATTTTTTCTAAATGCTAAAAAAGTATTTAAAAACGAATCGTCGTATTTGATAAATGTCGGCTATACCTTCGGGATTTGGATATACAACGCAAAATGATTTATTATTACATAATTTGATGGAATACTATAAGAAAGATGATAATTTGAGTAAAATGCTAAAAATTATTACGGGAGAGTCAAAAATCTCTCTGAGAATCGTTGATTGGTTTGCCACCAATTATGCCAAGAAGTATTATACGTTGTATCCGATTGAGGATGCCTTTGGAAATATTCGCCGCTTTAAAGTCTACGTGGATTACAAGCTGAAGTTGAAAGCTTACAGCAAACGTCGTTTTGATCCGTTCTGTCGCTGGGATCGCATCAGCATTCCGTATAAAGATGGAACATATATTGAGACCACAATAGGCCAATTGAACTTTTTCAAATGGACGTTGGAAAATGAGGTTGTCAAATATATCGAAGAGCATTATGAGACCATAGAGAAGGACATGAATAATCGAAATAGCACAGCAAAGAGGAAGGAACCTGTTACGGATGCTGTCAATATTGTCGTCCCTGCTTCAACAACGGCAGCTAATAACAAGACGAGAAAGAAGCGTGAAGAGTTGTCCGTCTCGGCTACCAAGAGTATTAAGAAAGAGACAGTGGAAATCGTGGTCCAGTTTCATTAATGAGACTGAGAATGAATTATGGATTTAAAAAATGCTAAATAAATTCAGCTAGGTAATAATTCGCTTATCGTTTTTAAAAATAATTAACAATTTAGGAAAAATAATATAAAAACTATAATATATAAAGTTCATAGACAATGGAACTAAACATTGTAGAGTTGATTGAAAACAATCCAATCACCAAATTGTCAAACAATTACAACGGTAAAATGCTATCAAAAATTAAAGAAAATTTCTGTGAAACCCATCAACAATTATTTGTATCAAGTTTTTATTGCTACCTTAATTACAATCAGAAGACAGATTTTGTAATTGATTTGGATGATGTATGGAAATGGTTAGGTTTTAGTGTTAAAATTAAAGCAAAAACCTTATTAGAAAAATATTTTATAAGTAATATAGATTATAAATTATCGCTATGCGATAGCGCACAGCAATCCTCAAAATATATTAAAGGTGGACATAATAAAGAAATAATTATGCTCACGATAAAAACATTTAAATCATTTTGTTTAAAGGCAGCAACAAAAAAAGCAAATGAAATTCATGAATATTATATCAAACTAGAAGAAATGTTACAAGATGTTATACAAGAAGAAAGTAATGAATTAAAGTTACAACTAGAAAATAAAAATAAAGAACTTCAACAAAAAGAAAAACAGCTAGAAAATCAAACTATACAATCGGAAAAAGAAAAGTATGACCTGCTAGAATCAACATTGTTGTCACAATTTCCCATAAATACACAATGTATTTATTATGGAAAAATAGATAATAAATCTGGTGGGAAAGCACCAAGGTTACATAATGAAGATTTAATTAAATTTGGTCAAAGTAATAATTTGGCAGAAAGAGTTAAATGTCATAAAAAGAATTTCTTAAATTTCACATTACTAGCAGCATTCAAAGTTCAAAATAAAATAGAGATAGAAAATACTATTAAACGACACCCTATTTTGAAAAATAGATTGAGGTCTATTCAACTTGAAAATGCTAATTATGAAGAAGATAATTATAGAGAGTTATTGGCACTAGATAACAAACAATTTACAATTGAAAAAATTGATGAATATATTAAAGAAATTATTACACAAAAACAATATAATATCGAGAATTATAATATGTTAGTTGAAAAGAATTATCAGCTAGAAGATACGATAAGAAATTTAGAGACAGATAATAAGAGTAAGGACAAGGAAATTGAAAAATTAAAAGTAGAATTACAAAAATACACATCTGATATAACGTCTGATGCTCAAAAGAAAATAGCGAGCAATTATGCTTTGTGTAAATATGGGTATTATTTATACGCATTTGAATGTGAATCAATGAGATATAAATGTTCTATTTCTAGACAAAAAGACTTTGATAAATTAGCATCTAGTTTACAAGAAATAGATGAAGCAGGCTCAATGGTATATTATACACCAGTATCATATCCATTTACAGAAAAAATTATGACTTTTATTTTGAAACAGTCGTTAACTTTAATGGGTAGTAATAAATATGAAGGAACGTATGAACAAGTAAAGAAAATTATCGATGTAACAGTTAAATTAGAAAAACTATTAGTCGACAAGGCAAAGAGTATCGATGAATTAACCGATTTGCTAGACGGTAAATATGTACCATTAAATGGTGATATTAGTTTCGACCCAGAGTCACCTTCTATAAAAAAGGCAAAGAGATCTATTGATAAAATACACCCACAAACAGGAGAGGTTCTTGCTACTTATCCAAGCATTGAAGCAGCTGGTAGGTCATTAGGGTTAACAACGGGAACAGCAGTTGGCATTGCTTTGCGTGAAAAAAGAATGTGTCAAGGTTTTTTATTTAGATATACAGGAGTATCAAAAGAAGACCAATATTGTGATCAGCCTGTCATAAAAGTATCATGTTCAACTGGGGAAAAAATAAGGTTCAATACAATTGCTGAAGCAGCCAAAGATGCTAATATATCCGCACCTGGATTAAGACAGCGAGTTCTAACCAATGTTCATATAAATGGTTCTCACTGGTGTTTTGATAAAGAATCTACACATTATAAATCTTCTTAATAAATCCCCAAATTATTTTTATTTATAAAAACAAAAATAATTATATATTAATATGAATAAATTACCTGAAGAAATAGTGGACTATATTCATTCTTTTCTTCCAATATACCACATAAATAAGTTAAAAGAAGAACATCATTATGAGTATCCTTTTTTAGATAATATTCTTGCCGAAGACTTCAGCAGTGAAGGGAGAAATAGAAAACAAATATGGAAACTTTTTTATAAATTTTTTCCCGATAGTTTTTTATTCAAGGTACAACATAAAAAATATGTTGTAAAAGATTTTGATGGATATCTAGTATACTCTTATGACGAAGATTATACGGATTATGATGAACTTATTGATGAAATCATGGAACAACTAAATATATTAGAACAGGATGAAGCAAATCATTATGCCCTGTATAAATTACACTTGGAGTATATACATTTTTCTACCTCTATGAGAGTAAATTAGATGAAGCATCACTGGTTGATTTTAAGTTTATCTCAATTAGGCCGTCTGTTTCCCCGCCGTTTTCCTCCTTTTTTTCCTCGTTTCTTATCTCTTTTTCGTTTTCGTTTTCCTTTTTTTCTTTTTGGTTTCTTTTTTTTTGGACTTCATCCACCAAAAATCTTACATGTCTCTCTTCATCAATAGCAGGTCGAGGATCATCGTCGCTCTCCTCATTATTGAAGTTATCTTGTGACTGAATCGCCGCATGTGAATAAGGAATGGGATCAGTTCCTTTGTCATGAACTTCTGATTTCTTACATGGAATACTAGTTTTTTTACTACTAGATGATGTATAATGTGATAATGGTCTATCCTCGTGTGTTTTTTTATAATCAGTCATATCTAGCTGTAATTTATATGTTTGTGTCAATTGTTTATTCAACTCCCGATTAATATCTTCCAAGGAAGAATCCAAAAGCTGTTTATTGACACTTGTATTACAAGATGGGTCTACGGTAATTCCACTTTTCTTATGGATCATCAAATAATTATATTCCAAATTCAACTTGTGTAAGGAGTTCATCAGTATAGTCGGCAAATCATACCCCTTTTGAAAAATCCATTTATTGGTATCTCGTTTTTTCTCCTTTCGGTCTATTTGATTTCTAGTAATTTGTCGTATTCTCCAATTGATTTCCAAATCACCCTTCAATAACTGTAAATATTTATCTTTATTTTTTTTGATTATTTTCATGGCGTCATATCTGTGTGTGATAGGCAAATGTAACTCAGCAATAACATAAGTGCTAAAATTAATCCATTCTTGTTTGCTTTTAATGAATTTTTCTAAATTCTCTTGTATTTGAAAAATCTTGATAAAAGCAGCATAAATAGAAACAACGAAACTCATTACAGTAAATAAAATACCTAGTTTCAAATTCAAATCGGTGGATTGTCCTCCAAAGGTGGCAGCACTAATTGTTCCCGAAGCAGTCGATAAAATAAACCCTAAAATTACATTGTTTCTTACAATATCTCTATTGTATTTAATAGCTACCTCCAAAGTTTTTAATTGGTAATAAGCCATGGAAATCCAAATCATGAGTGTGACAATATTAGCGGGGGTCCAATTATCTCCGTTACAATCTTTGTCTTCTACCCCATTTGCGTTTGTTTGAATCAATTCAGTTGAATCAATGGGATCTTCTATATTTTTGTTAGATTCAGAAAATTCTTTCAAAAGAGCTTTTATTTCTGGAGTGAATGTTGACATAACTTATATTATATTATATTATAATTATATAATATAATAATTATATAAGTATGAAACTAATTGCTTGGAAAGAATTAAAACCAGGAGTAACTTATTATATAGAAAAAAAATCAAAACCTTCTACAACTTCTGGTAAAAAAATAGGAGTTTTTAACAAGGAAAAAAAATTTCCTGGGTTAGATACTACATATGCTGAATTTATTAATCTGAAAAATATTCCTAACGCTAGTCTGCCTTCTGGTATGGGAGAAACATCTACAAGTGTATTTAATACGCAAGATTTTAATTTTTATTTACCTGAAAATGATAGTGTATATTTAAGACATATAATAAATAAAAAAACAAATAGTACATCAGGTGATGCTGCTGTGGGAATCTTAGGTGGTAAAAGGAAATCAAGAAAATCAAAGAAAGCTAGGAAATTTAGGAAATCAAAGAAATCTAGAAGATAATAAATTACTTAAATACTTCTTCAACTATTTAAGTAATTCAACATAAACATCGAAAATAAATGGGAAACAAGTTTTCTTCTATGAATAAAATTAATTTTGAAGACGTACAAACCGCAACAAAACACCCGGAATCATATTTACTTATCAATACATTATCAGATACAGAGCAAATCTGTCTAATAGCAAATACAATTCATGCCTCCAATGAAGAAGCACTTATCAATCGTTATATTCAATCAAATAAACATATTCTCATCATCATTTATGGAAAACATACAAATGATGATAACTTATATAAAAAGTATATGCAGCTACAAGGTCTAGGGTTCGCCAATATATATGTATATCTAGGCGGACTGTTCGAGTGGCTATTGTTACAAGATATTTATGGATGTGATGAGTTTCCTACTACGAGTAAACAGTTGGATATTTTGAAATATAAACCAAGACCAGTGTTACATGTTGGATTATTAGAAAATGGTTTCAATCGATCATAGGAGTATTATAAGGAATCTTATAAAAATCTAAAAAGGCAAAATCTGCTTTGTAAAAATTTGCTACTTTATCTCTCATACCTTTAGTGTAAAATTGAGTTAATGTGGGGCGTTTACCTTCATACTGATTCATTGTTAGGTCATATACAGGAAAATTAATAGGTTCCGTAGTTTTATTTTCATGACCGATTTTAAAATTCAATACTTCTTCTGGAATTTCTTTTTTATACATTTTTTCTAAATGAGCATAATCAATAGATTTAATATCATATACCCTATAAACTTTTATATCAGGATTCCACTTACATCCTAGTTGCGGTAAAAAATGATGTGACTCTACTCTTTTTCCAACTCCTTCTGCGTGGAGCGCATTGACAAAATTGCGAAAAGTAAGTGGAACCTCTCGCGGCCATAAACGATGAAATTCTCCGTTTTTTTTGTATTTATCTAAAAACCCCGAAATGATTCGTTCATATGGATTTCTAACAATAATAATGATTTTATATTCCCTATGATTTTTTGGCAAAGGATGATTTGAATGAGAACCATGTATTTTTCCATTTTTAGGAACAGTATTTGTTAAAAAATAATACAAATTTTTTACAAAAGTACATCCACATTTTGGAGTCCAGCCAAAAATCACTTTTTTTTTATGGTCGACTAAAAAAAACATATAATATAGTTTTGTTAGTAAATAAGAATATTAATTTATGAAAGAAGTTCTGTATTGTTATATTCTATTCTATTCCTAGACCTTCGTTTGCCAATTGATCCGCGCGACTATTGTTAGTACGATAAATATGTTCATATTCAATGGAGTCAAACAAAGTTTCTAATTCTTTGGCTTTGTTATATAAGATTCGAAGGGACTCTGAATTTACTTTATATTCACCTTTCATTTGTTTGATAACAAGTAAACTATCCCCACGCACCAATAGTTCCTTAATATCCATATTATGTGCTTCGTTAAGTCCTAAAAGAAGACCAGAGTATTCGGCTATATTGTTGGTTTCATTGACTCCTACAAATATTTTGTCAGCCCATATTTCCTCACCGTTTTTATAAAGAACAGCACCAGCACCAGATGGACCTGGATTCCCTTTACTACAACCATCAAAATATAGAATAGTTTCAAACATTTTCTTTAAAGGAATCACCTTATTGGCCTTGGCAGGACTAGATAGCTTGGAAGCGAGTAGAAATGCGTATGGATTCATCATTGTCTATAATATACAATATTTATTATTTATTATAGAATCAATTTTATATATAATCACAAATTTCAACACAAGACACATCAGTAATTCTAAATGGCTTTCCGCATCCATATATTAGATTCTGGGAAAAGAGTGAATCGCATATTTCTTTGGAAGCATGTGGGTCCATTTGCTTTCCAGTATCTTTCAGAATTCCATGTCTAAAAATACGACAATTCAATCGTTCAATCAAAATAGAGTCTTGGCAATGTGGACACTGAACAATGATATTATTACTACTATCAACCTCTTTTTTTTCGTCCATGGATATAATATCTAGTCTTTTTAGATTTATATCGTTTTTTATGTGTCTTTCTTTTTTTGGACGCTCTTCTTTTTTTGGTACGTTTATTTATTTTTTTCCTACGTATTCCACTAGATGAACTTAAATATCTATGTATTTCCTCATAAATTTCATGTAAACTAGTTTCAGAAAGACCCGTTGGAGCCATTGCTGTCATATACTCTTCTTTTTTACCAGAAGCAATAAGTTCTCTAATATAAGTGGCCGACATGGAACCTTCTGGGCGTGACAAAGGTACAATTGTAAATGTATCATCTGGAAAACACCTATCAAGCCATCCAAAATCATCATTTTTGGTTCTATCTTCACCAACTACTAAGCGAATTTCTCTTTGACTATGACCGCGTTTATTATACAACCACAAAATATACTTTAATGACTTGGTAATAGGATTATTACCATGTTCTTCATGAGTAGGATCTTTCATACAAACAATTTCTACCCAAAAATCTTCTAACAAAGCTTCAAACTCTGCTATTTTATCTGGATCTTCTTCATACTCTTCCTGTAACTCAGCTAAGACTTCAGAATAAACAGAGTTTTCAATCATTTCATATAAATATCCTCGCTTTGTTTCATCTTCTAATATATTTTTCGTAGAATCTACTGTACTAGATAAAATAATATTGATTTGTGTTAATCCGTCTTTTAATGCCATTTTTATCATTGTTTTAATTAAACCTTTGTGTCCTGTTGTAGGTGGATTCATGCGACCAATAGTTACATAAACAATTGGTTCCTCAGCCAACCTATGGAATCGATCTTTACTGGATTCTTGCGAACTGACAGCTTCATTTTGTTGTTCGTTTTGGGAGAGAAGTCTTAGCTCTTCTTGGCTAAGAGGAGCTACAGTTGTTCTCTCTGGAGGAATAAAATCTAATTCATCAATGGAAGCCATATATACTATTCTATACTTAGATTATTTTCTATTTATTTTGTAACATTTTTTGTATCTTCATAATATATAGTAATTAGTAAATACAAATATGCTTTTTTTAAATAAAAAATTATTTATAGAAATACCCTATTCTATATCAAAATATGGATTAGTATCAGGGCACGCTTTTCTATTAGGAGCAATTATAGCAATCTACTGTAAACACTATTATTTATCTATATTGTCTGTGATTCTTTATGTAACAACTATGTTATATTGGCGAAATGTGTATCATATAAGCTATATAAAGTTGGTTGACATGTTTATGGCACATGCGGTCCTTTTACTAGTAACAGTTTACTATTCTATATACTACTTCAAGGCTAAATATAGAAAAATGTGGTATTATTTTATAGTTCTTCTTATTATTATTTATTTTATCAATGAATATATCTATTATTGTCGAACTATGAAGATGACATCAGAATGGAAATTATTGCCATTGGATTATACGGATAAATATAGTCCAGAAAGAAAAAACGAGTATTATCGAGTGGTTTATACACATTGTTTATTTTTACACATAGCACCTGTTACAATGTATAGTTATTGTGCTCTTAGTTCAATACTATAGTAGTTACAGTAGTATATTATAGTAGTTACTGTAGTATATTATAGTAGTTACAGTAGTATATTATAATAAATAATAAAATTGAAGAGGGTCTAAACCATGGTTTGTATATACACAGCTTTCAGTATACAATGGAAATGATATCCACTTCTCTACATACTCTTACGACGACAGATAATATCTCGTATCAAATATCAAATATACCTCCGGGACAACTTCAATACAAAGTGAGTCCAGAGAGTGTTATACAGTTTGATATAGATAAGTTACGTGAAACAAATGTTGATTACCGCGGTACGTTTCATGATATAGAACTTCATACAAAGGAAAATTTGTTGCGCCTAATACCAAATACAGAAACTGGAAATTCAGTGGAATGGAAAATTTTACTTATTATTAGAGAAACGGAAGGTAATAAGATATGTCTAAAAGGAGCATTGGTGAATAAAACTACGAATGAAATCGCACTCATATCAAGTTTAAATTCTGCACGTCAACTTGGATACGAACATAGATTAATAAATTCACATGATCCGGAATATAAGGTTTGTTGGAGTAAAATGATTGCTCCATTGTTCTTTTGGGATGAAATAAAAAATAGATTGGTAAACTAGAAATAATAATAAAATTGTATAAATATCAATATTAAAATTCTTCCAAAAACTCGTGAATTTTTTGCTTCCAAGATTCAATTGCTGTTACTATATTCTCGTCCCCATCTAACTCCAAAATAGGAATATTTTTATTGGACGCCATCATAAAATCATGATACATGTGGCACTTTTCCAAGTATTCACCAGAAATCGAGGATTCTCCGCCTCTAGCTCGTTCTTGAATGCGTTGTAGACAAATCTTGGGATGTGTCTTTACATAAATAATCTGTGATAGTTGACAGTCTTCTAGAAATGTCTCAAACCAAGTCTCGTAAATCTTGTAATTGACTTCTTCAATTTTGTCCATATCATACAACATCTTGGCAAAGACAAACTTGTCTGTTTGTAGACTTCGCTCTGTAATAATAATGGCACTAGGATTGTCCTGTAACGCCTTTTTCAAAAACGCCAACCTAGAGATATATGCCATCATTTGAAACGAAAAGGCGTATTTTTCTTGATTCCCGTAAAACTTTTGTAACATAGTATTGCCTTCTTTGTCCTTGATTTGCTCCCACATTTTGACTGGTTCGTCTACAAAGATAACATCGGAATCATCCTTATACAATTCTTTCAAATGGTCTAGCAAGGTAGACTTGCCGGAGCCAATGTTTCCTTCAATAGATACGATTCTTGAACTGGAGTTCCCCATGGTCTTTCTTATATAAAAACAATCGAGTAATCTTTATATTCCTTCAATTTTTTATGAATTATCTAAATTATGTAATGCTATGTAATAAATAAAAAATTGATAGTTTATCTTACAAAAATAGTAATAAACAAATAAGAAACCATGGACTTGAATCAAAGCAAATTGACAAAATCGGAATGGGACTCTATAGAGGTTCCCGTATCATCCGAAGAAAATTCTATCCTTGAACTAATCATTCAAGGGTATCATACTATTAATATCAAGAAAAACAGTTCAAATTCCCTTTTCGGATTTTTGAAAATAGAGTATTCTGAGGATATGGAAGACCATTTATACAATAAATATTTTAGTGAAATAATAAAGGCTTTGTTTAAAAAATATCCTGATAACGCCTTTTTAGATATGTCAGTGAATATGCGACCCAATGTGAAAAAGGCTGATATAATTCGCATTGAAAAGAATACTCCCGAAAAAATGAAACAATTGGAACCAGCTATTTATGAATATGTATTGCTGGAACTAGTGGAGGCCATTTTGAAAGCCAAGAAGGGGAATAAATCGTGGTCCCTTCCCTATTTCACACTTCATAAACTTTGTAAAAATAGTGTCTCTAACATCAATCGTCACATTAAAACCATGATACAAAATTTGTTATCTTCGTTTGAAGAGGAGATAACCATGCTACAGATGATCGAACAGTCGGTTGATTTAATAGAGAAAAATAAACAGCTCTTGAAATATGCCGACCAGACTTTATACGATCACCAAAAACAGTTGTTTTCCATTGTTCGCAGCACCAATCCAAAATTGGTTTTATATATTGCTCCAACTGGCACAGGTAAAACACTTTCTCCTATTGGGTTGTCGGAGACTAAGCGAGTCATCTTTGTTTGTGCTGCCCGACACGTGGGGTTGGCATTAGCAAGAGCTGCCATTTCCGTTGACAAAAAAGTGGCGTTTGCCTTTGGATGTGCTTCTGCTGGAGATATTCGTCTACATTACTTTTCGGCTAAAGAATATACCAAGAATCGTAAATCGGGTGGAATTTGGAAGGTGGATAATAGCGTGGGAGACAAGGTAGAAATCATGATTTGTGATGTCAAGTCATATTTGCCCGCCATGTTTTATATGACGGCATTTAATAGTCCCCATGATATCATCACGTATTGGGATGAACCAACCATTTCAATGGATTACGAGGAGCATCCTTTACACGAAACCATCAAGAAAAATTGGTGTGAAAATGTAATTCCAAATGTGATTCTATCTTCTGCCACTTTGCCGAAGATTCATGAATTAGCGTTGGTAACAGCGGATTTCCGGAGACGATTTAGTAATTCGGAAGTCCATAATATCGTGAGTAGTGACTGTAAAAAGTCGATTCCAATTATCAACAAATATGGGTATACCATAATGCCGCATCTATTGTCTCCGGATTATACTGAGATGAAAGTGATGGCGGGGCACTGTTTGGAAAATCAGACTCTATTGCGGTACCTGGACTTACAAGAAGCAGTGCGGTTTATTCTGTATGTAGAAAGGAATAATTTAGTTCAAAGAAGTGACACCGTGGCAAGATGCTTTACGAGTTTGGACGAGGTTACGATGGGAAACATCAAGCTCCATTATTTGCGCGTCATGAATAATATAACCGAGGAATCGTGGCCCCAGCTCTTTGCCGACATGTCAGCAACTAGGCGAAAGAAAATTCAACCGAACCAGTCTATTGATACGAAAGGAGCTGCAATTAGGAAAGTGGCTAGCGTAGGTCCTGGTGCTACTGTTTCTTCCGATAATGCCGGAAAACCGATTACAAAATTAATGAGCGAACAGGTTGTTCCTACTGAAAATAAGGCACTACCAGAGACCGAGTGTGCTATTTATGTAACTACCAAGGATGCTTATACATTGACGGATGGACCGACGATTTTCTTGGCGGAGAATGTGGAGAAGATTGCCAAGTTTTGTATTCAACAGGCGAATATTCCTGAGCGGGTTATGGAGGATATTATGGAGAAGATTGAATTCAATAATACTTTGAATGAGAAAATTCTAGTTCTAGAACATAAAATGGAGGATTATATTGAAAAACATGCCATGAAAGAACAAGGATCCAAAGATACGACAGGTTCTTCATCGAAGAAAGACAAGACTGCCAGTACTAAGGAAAAAAAGGATCCAGAGCTGGAAAAGATGAATACAGACCTTACTGTATTACATGAAGCCATTAAATCTGCTGAGCTGAATGAAACCTTTATTCCGAATAAGGATTTACATTTGAGAAAATGGGCATCCTCGCAAGAGTTTGCTCGTTCATTTACCAGTGATATTGATGAACGGACTATTTTGGATATTATGTCATTGAATGATATTGACAATAGCTGGAAGATTCTATTGCTGATGGGGATTGGAGTATTTACGAGAAGCAATACCAATATCGCTTATATGGAGATCATGAAAAAGTTGGCAGACCAACAACGCCTGTATCTTATTATTGCCTCTAGTGATTATATTTATGGTACCAATTACCAGTTTTGTCATGGTTACTTGAGTAAAGATTTGTCGTTGACGCAAGAAAAAATTATTCAAGCATTGGGGCGTATTGGACGAAATAATATCCAACAAGATTATTCGGTGCGTTTGCGAGATGATGAACAGGTGAAGAAACTGTTTTATCCAGAGCTGGATAAGGTCGAAGTGAGAAATATGAACCGCTTGTTTTGCGTTTAAATAATATAAATGTATAATATTTTACAATAAAGTATGAAAAATATTATTAATAGTAAATAGTTGTTATTTTTTACAAAAGTTATAATCTCTATACTGATAATATAGCTGCGGTAAATGTACCCGCATTAGGATTGCCAATGGTTGTTAATCGTGCGTCAATCGTATCCGTTGATAAAAATGTAACCCCAACAGTTGTCAATGTAAGAGAGTTTCCTGATACACTTGTTAGAGTAAGTGTTAATCCTGTTGCTATACTATTTTTATAAATAGTAAAGGTTACAGTATCTGGATTATTTATGACACCAGAAAAACTAATATTTACAGCAATTATAACAACATTATCTATAAATGAAAATAGATAAGGAGTTGTTGTAGAAACACTAGCTATAGGAGTTACACTTGGAGGTAAATAGTATGTTAAATTGCCTCCAGGAAATCCTAATAAACCAAAAAACGTCTTTGATGGATTTATTAATGCTGTAAAACTAAAGGGAGCTGTATGATGAATTAAATCAGTAGCACCTACTAAAATTTTTCCATTCGTTCTTAAAATATCATTTGTTACTCCAGATATTGTGGCAGTTTTAATATCTAATTCGGCAGCTGTATCCGTTGTTTCACACGCAACTAGGTCGGTTCCTGTCCCCTGACTAAATACCACTGTATCCCTTATGGCAAAATGATTAGGTCCATTCACAATAATTCCTCTAATAGGGAGAGAACCAGTTCCAGTTACAGTGATTTGTGAAGCGCGAATAGCATGACTTGGAGATAATGTTAATATAGATGCTCCAGAAGATTGTACTCCATATAATATAGTGCTACCACTTAATAAGGTACCTGTAATTGCACAAGTTCTTACCTTTGCTGTTATACTTGCGTCTCCATCAAAGAAATCTACGCAAATAAAAGGACCCGGTCCAGGTGAAATATCTATAGATAGGATAACAGTTATGTCTTCTAATCTAGTATTTTTATTAAGGGTCACTACTGTAGTAGGAACAGATGGATTTACTTGTTGAATAATAGTGTTTAATAAATTAGCACCACGAAGAGCAATCCCAGAGGGAACCGTGACAACTTCATTATAGGTGCCTGGGTATACAAATACTTCTTGTCCTGGTAACGCTGCTGCTAGTGCGGCTGTGATTGTTTTAAAGGCTAATTGATATGGTTGTAATGCTGCTGTTACATCATTGCCATATACAATATCTACTCGTAAGAAATTTCCAGTGGGTTCTATGTATCCAGTAGCTCCTGTAATACCGATGGGTCCTGTAAATCCAGTATTACCTATAGGACCTGTATGACCTGTATGACCTGTATGACCTGTATGACCTGTATGACCTGTATGACCTGTATGACCTGTATATCCAGTGTTACCAATTGGTCCCGTAGGACCTGTAGGACCTGTATATCCAGTTGAACCAATTGGTCCCGTAGGTCCTGTTGGTCCTGTATATCCAGTATCACCGATAGAACCAGTAGGACCTGTATATCCAGTTGAACCAGTATCACCAGGACAACAAGGACCAGTGGGTCCCATATCACCATTTAATCCAGTATCACCTTTATCACCTTTTAAACCAGTGTCACCGTTCAAACCAGTGTCTCCTTTGTCTCCTTTCAAACCAGTGTCACCTTTCAAACCAGTGTCTCCTTTTAATCCAGTGTCACCTTTTAATCCAGTATCTCCTTTTGGGCCTGTAGGGCCAGTATCTCCTTTTGGGCCTGTAGGGCCAGTATCTCCTTTCAAACCAGTATCACCTTTTGGGCCTGTAAGGCCAGTGTCACCTTTAAAACCTGTATCACCTTTATCGCCTTGTAAACCAGTAGGTCCTCGGCAACCATTATATCCATCTCTTCCATCTTTTCCATCCTTGCCGTCCTTGCCGTCTTTTCCGTCCTTACCATCTTTGCCATCCTTACACTCACAAGCACCACCACAGTTACAGGGATGATCGTCGCTCATTATAACTTACTTTATTATTAAAATAAACGCAAAAAAAAATATTACCTAAAGTATTTTTGTTACCAGTATACGTAACAATAACTTACTTAGTATATTAAATTATTATTTTACAAGATAAACAAAAATCGTTCAAACAAAGAAATCTTTTTATGAATAAAAAATATATAATGGATATTTTTTCTTCTTTATTTACTGGGTCATCTAATATTACTGGAGGGCGAGCAAGACGTCCTTCTACCAAGAAAAATATCCAAGGACAACGAAGAAAAGGAGGAACAAGACGAAGTCATCAACAAGCAAAATCTGTTAGACCAACGGATCCAAGAGAGAAATATATATATGATTTGAAAGAGTTGTATCCTTTGTGCCAACATGATGTAGAAAAGGAACAAGAAAAGGCCAGATATTCAGAACATACAATCACTTATGGAGAGATGACATACGAAGGTTTAGAAACTTTATATGAAAGAGTACGCCCTCTTTTTCAGCAAAAAGGTGAAGAAATGAAGAGCTTTTTTGATATTGGTTCTGGACGAGGTAAATTGTGTTTGTATATGGCATCCAAAGAAGAAATAGAGAAATCTGTTGGAATCGAATTAGTTACTACTAGGTTCAATGACGCAGAACGATTATTACAGACACTCTCTAATAAGCATTCTAATTTCACGGATAGAGTAGAGTTTATCAATGAAGATGTCTTTGAGGTTGAAATAGATGATATGGAAGTAGGACCTTCTTTTGTCTGGTTTAGCAATCTTTGTTTTGACCCAAAAACAACGGACGCCATCTATAAAAAATTAATACTAGAATTACCTCGTAATAGTGTCATTTGTAGCTCAAAGGCTCCATCCAAGGTATCAAATAAAGTGAGAGCATTAGAACCTGTCACGATCCCTATGTCATGGAATCAAGCTAGTCAAGTGTATATTTATCAGACGTAATCAACCCTCCTTTTTTTCTTTACTAGGTGTTTTTATTAGTTGAACCCCATATTGACCACAAGGTCCACAGTGATCTTCATTCGATAAATCTACCTTTTTATTTGTTTTGACGTCACAATAATCATTATTCCATCTACCCATTGGTTTTACACGTTCTTTGGGTAAGATTCGTTTAACAAGGTTTATTATAAATTTCATTGAATATGGTATAATATACTACACTAATTTTAAGCTGTTTACTCATCATATGTCAAAATAAATTTATTAATAAATCGGGTTCTCTCTTCGGGTAATAGTAACCCCCAAAGAAAGCGTATCCGCCTTTTTAATCTACGCTCCATTTTCTTATTCATTGAAGAATGGCGTAAAAAGACGAAACAAAAATAACATAAATCACGAGATCTAGAAATCAATCGCTCTTGACCTATATCTTTATACAAGACATGTCGTTTTACTAATTCTACCAATGTATTACTAGGGTTCATGAAGGTTTCTTTGTTGTTCGTACAAAAAGTAAGTAGGTCTCTTAGCAAAAGAATATAATTATAATCAAAGGCATAACAATTTTCAACCAGGTCAAAATCTTCGACAAAGTTTTTAATATCTTGTAACAAGATTTTGGGCTGTGGCTCATAAGTATAAGGAAGAATATGGTTAATCATGACATCCATTGGTATTCTTTGTAAACTCATAGTATAGAATAGTATTTATATTTTTTTAATTACTATTACTCTTCATTATTAAATATTTTTACAACAGATTGTTGCCACGGTTCATCAATACTAGTAATATGGGTCATCAATATTTGTTGAACGGGTTTCCAGTTATAAGAAGACTTTAATGCTTCGGGTGATTGATTCCATAAAGTTCCCTTATATGCCGATAATGAGACAATAAGATTCGTTTCTTTTTTTGGAATCACTGACAACAGTTGATCGATGACCGCAACAATACTTCTATCTGATTCGCTCATGCTATAATACTAGTTTTTATAAATAGTATTATAGATTATATTACTCTTCAATTT
>Ga0114971_10000243_pt1 | contig 35367 bp, 36 predicted proteins | sample M_140625_MF_Meta_FD_87320 | JGI IMG/M metagenome (GOLD analysis project Ga0114971, IMG submission 87320) | Freshwater microbial communities from Lake Montjoie, Canada to study carbon cycling - M_140625_MF_MetaG | ecosystem: Environmental > Aquatic > Freshwater > Lake | place: Lake Montjoie... | reverse complement strand
ATCCATTCATTTGATGAATTTAGAGAAGTTTTTAGATAACAACTTTGTTCTAATAAAAGAAAGCCAAGAATTATTTTCTCCGCTTGCAATGATTTATTATTCATTTTACAGCAATGAAAATGAAGCAAAGGATTTCATAACTAAGCATGAAGGAAATATTCAATGTATTGTTGGTTCTAATTTTATACCTTTTGGCAAAGCACAAGAGCCAGCTTTATCAGATTACGCAGATAATATTGATACGATGGCTTGGCTTATAAATTTGAGAGTTTAAAAATTTATTCAGGTACTAGCGATTTACAATAATTAAAATTTTGAATTAGTATGAATCCTCAGCTAAAGTTAAACCACTTTAGTTTAAGACGTATATTAACCGAACCCATTCTTGGAAGAAATGGAGGTGTTGAGGAATGTGATGAGATAAATCAAAGAAATTTATATATTTAACGAATTATGAATTTTCTGCAGGTACAGAATCATTAAAAAGCTCCGTATGAAACGAATATTTTTTATCCATGGCCTAGAAAGTAGCAACAAATCTTCAAAAGTTGTTTGGATGCAATCAAAGGGATTTGATGTTTTAGCACCAAGTATGGACTATACTACAAATGACTCACTTTTTTCTCAAACTTTAGAAAAAGTACTGGAGTTTCAACCTCATTTAATTGTTGGTTCAAGCATGGGAGGGTATTTTGCATCCCATATTGGAACGCATTATTCCACTACCTTACTTTTGCTAAATCCCGCCTTAATTTCAAGGTCATTTGAACCAAAAATAGTACCGGATGGAACAGAGAATTCTGAAGTTTGGGCATTGTTAGGAGAGCAAGATGATTTAATTTCTCCGATTGAAAATTTCAAGATTTTGCAAAATATGGGCGCAACTATTAGAATGGGTAAACATGGGCATCGCACACCGATAGAGGCTTTTCAAGGAGTTTTTGAGGAGCTGATTAAAAACAACCCTTTATAATAATAATAAGGCCGCCCAAAATCTTAAATAAAACAGTATTTTTGAATCAATAATAACACAAAAAAAAAATATAATGGCACAACTAAAAATTCAAATAAAGTCAAATCATGAAGATGGGGATTCCTATGAAAATATTATTTCATTAGAATTAAATGATGAATTACTCGGTGATTTCGTTTCTTCAACGGAAATTGATTGGGCTAAATTAAATTCAGTTGTATTAAGCTATCCAAATTATAGTTACATCGTAAAAGAAGAGATTCTCAAAAACAAAATTGAAATTCCAGATCCAAATTATTGGACAACAACGGGAATTGTTGTTGCAATCAACAACATAATTATTCCGGAAGATTATGATATGTATGAGATTGAAGAAAAATTAATGACAGGCGACTTGATTTTTTCGTTCTAATCATCATTTTAAACAATTAATCAATTAAAAATCGTCTGATCTAGGCAAGTCCAATATGAAGCTAAATAAAATACAAGACGAAGGAGGGTATGCTAGTGTTTTGAATATCATGCGAGGATTGGTTCCAACCATTAATTCACTTGCATTTCTCACAGCAGGAAATCCAAATGGCAAATCTGCAGACTCAGCAACAAATTTTCAGGCAAATGAGGAATTAGGAAAACGCTTACGTTCGATGAATCTTGGGTTTAAGAAAATAAAAGGACACTGCGGAGGACCTGATAATTCTTTTTTTATCCCAAACATAAACAAGGATGAAGCCTTAGAGTTAGGAAAGCAATACAATCAGGAGTATATTATTTTTGGTGAAAAATCTACAGATACTAAGGATGGTAAGAGCTACGACGGAATGACGTTTAGTCTAATCTATACTGATCATAGATATGGTCAAACCTGTGCACAAAAAGATGTATTTGTAAATATGGATAATGCTGACGATTACTATACTAAAGTAAAAGGACGGAAGTTTCAGATTCCATTCTTTGATGACGATTTTACCTCAGCTCAATTCGCACCATCTAGCGGTGTTATCAGTAACCAAGGACTCAGAGAAATGCAAGTAACAGAAATACAAATGCGATCACAGGATGCATTAAGGGTCGGAAAAACTGGAAAATCCAGATGGTTGAATCGTGGTGCATTAATGAACCTTCTGCGTGATACCACATTATAATTCCCCTAAAATTGTTTAATCCACTAAATATGAATGCCAAAAATAAAACTATATTTGAATTATACTTGATCTAAATAAGGGAATGGAATTATATAGATACCACACCCATTCTTATATGCGTGTCATGTATCAATTAGCCAAATGATAAAAAAAATTAAACTCTAAAAAAATGACTCTTTTTGAAGCGCTGAATTCATTAAAACTTAAAGGATATGATTATGTAAGTTCCCAAAATAACGATAGTTATGTGGGTTATGATCAAGCAGTAACAGATTTTTACGAGGGGCTAGGAAACCATGAACCTACATATCTCGATTGGCTGACTGAAAGTGTTGCTCCAAATTTCAAAGTAGATAAATTTACCTTTTATTACAATAGCATTCTCTATTACGGAACAATCTCAGAAGGAGATATCAATTCTGATATTAATATTGATAATATTTGTGGTAATTCAGAGATCAAGTCGCGTACTGACATCGTGAATAAATTGATTGGTGCGGAAATAGATTATTCTGAAATATATGCCATGGCTATATGGTCGTTTAATTTAGAAAAAGAAGATGATCGAATTAAAAATATAGAAAAGTTTCTTCAAAGTTCGTTTTGGGGACAAAATCGAATTGATATTGCATTTAGTTTCATATTAGTTGATTCGACATGTTGGGCAAATCCCGACTTTGTTTTGGGTATTGTTAAATTCATCAAGGGATATTATTCCCCCGCCTCTCTAGAATATGTAAGTATTTGTATTGACCCAAGCTTGAAAACACCAGAGTTTATGGACGAAATTTGCAAGATTAACCCTAAGATGACAGAATATTTACGTTCATAATGCATAGTATACCAACTTAACATATCATGACAAAAATACTAAGGAATGCACTAAAAGGAGAAGAAGACTCAAGGATGAGTGTTACAGAGTTTCGTTACAATTTTGAATATCTCGATTGTCTGAAGGAGCTTAATGCTATTTATGAAAGTTATTGTGGCTCAGATCATTTGTTAAGCATATCATCTGGAGACTCTTCAAATACAATCATTATTGAGGCAGAGGCTTATTTATTAGAATACACAGGTTCTGAATTTGATGCAAGCATGGATAAAGATGTAATTGAATCTCAATTAAGAAAACATGTTTAAAACAAAGACTTGGAATACGCAATAGCATCATCAACAATTTTATCACCATTTTCAAAATCAAGTTCTCTAAAATGATCATGCAGATACCCGAGTTCTAGAAAATCTCCTGTCAATTCAGACATTTGAATGTAATTATCAGAATATTTGACCAAAACATCACATATTTTTCGAAGATCATCTTCAGTTTTAGGTTCAACCCAAATTTCACACTCATCACCTTTGTCATAAACTTCGAAAAGCTCATAATTATCGGATAAATTTTGAATAAAAATGGTGTTTTGTGAATAAAAAGAAACCTTACCGTTATATCTTGGCATAGCCTTAAATTTGAGAATTAGTTACACATAAAATTAATTGTAATATATTTATTTTTTAATATATTATAATCCCCCCCCCCTTATTTAGGACATGGATAATTCAAATATATGTTTATTTTTTGGTATTCGTATTAATTGGATTAAAATATTTTTCAGGGGTATTATTTTTTATGCTTGTATGTCTTCTTTCTGTGTTATAAAACTCAATGTATTTTCTTACTCCTTCATATAATTCAATTCCGCACAAAATAGCCAATCATAAATAATGCAGATTCGAGAGCCCTTATGGGTGTTGGTTCAATGTTGAATTTTGATCTGGATGAGACTTCTTTCAATAACCAATTTGCTTTTATATTATTTTTAATATGACCTAATTGATTATTATTTAAACATGGGAAAATATATTTATTATTACTAGGATCTCTGCTATTCCTCAACTTTTGATAGATATCCTCATTTTTTGTAGGCCGAGCCTTTCCATAAGCAAATTTAAGTGTGTCGGGTATACTCTTAATATTTTTTTCCTCTAAGAATTTTCTTACAAGGAGTCCTAGAGCTGCTCCAACTCGACTATCGTAAATCACAAAGTCAGAAATCAAAGCAGAGTAGATTTTAGTGAATCCAGAATTCATTTTTATGTCAGTAAAATTGTTATTTAAATTCACTACATCAGGACTTAATTCCTTCTTCACTTTTCGATACTCATCAATAATATTGATGCCTAATGCTTTAATTTTTGCGGAATTACTATTCGTAACTCCTCCCCATTTTAAAAGCGCGTTTGAGTAATTAATTAAATTTGTGTAATCATTATTTTGAAGACTTAATGATATTCCTTTTTTGATTGTATCAATAAAAGCTGCACTATCTTCAAACGTTTTACCTTTAATTTCTTTTTTGTTAATTGGGTTATAACTAGAAAATGCCCATTCATAATTTTTGAATGCATTATAAATATTGTGACACTTCCAAATTTGCTTATTTTTTCGATTGACATAAGAATGAATGAATTCTTTTTCAGAGTTTATTTTGGGTATTACCCAATCTATAAAACATTGAACTTCATCATTCTTTAAATATTCTTCTTTTGTCATGTTATGTAATCGATAATTACTTCAAGTAGTCATTTCATATTCAGTATTACCAAATTCTAGATCAGTTATCTGAATGGTAATAGTTTGCCCTGGCATAGCTAAAAACGCTATAAAATCAGCGGCATATAACTCTTCCACGTGGTTCGTCATAAATTGAATTGCAGCATCTGAATTTCCATTTGACTTCATAAAGTTTGTCATGCCATCTAGATCTGCATCATCCATAAAAGTGTGAGACATAAGAGATTCGTTAACAACAAGGATAATTCCATCGTCAGATTTAGAGGCAAGGGAAAATAATTTATCCCCTTGTGGTTTACCATCCTCAGCTTCATAACAATTTTCAAATTCATTCAAAATTTCTTGATAATTTGAAACTGGCTTAAATAAGCTTGAGCGAGTAGTTGTTACTGTGCCAGATTCCATTCCTGAGTAGATAAAAGTTTCCATTTGCTTAAAAATAATTATTGAGTGCGAATATAATTAATTATGGGTATAAAAATCAAATTAACCCTTTCAACTCCAAATTAGATAAATGGATCAGTAGGAGGTAGGCATTATCTTTAATTCTGCCTTCTAGGGAACGATAAGCTAAATTTATTTTTGAAGCCGAACATTATATTTCTTTTTCTGATAAGTTATTAAACGCGGATTTCAAATTATCAATTAATTGATTTGTAAAATCTTCTGGTTGTGAAATGACTATACTTTGACCTGAAAATTCGAATTGAACATTGTTCTTTTTAAATCGAATAAATAAAAACGTTTTGCTTCTTCCTTTTGGATATTTACAAGTAAATGTGATAAAATTCGGAGTGTAATTTATTTGAATTAAATCTAAAAATACATTTTCAATTTTATCATGAATAAACTTCAATGTCGAAATGTATTCTTGTGAAACCTTCTGTGTTCTCAGTGTCTCCTCTAGTCCAGCGAATCCTACATAGCGTACTTTTTCGCCTTTATGAACTGTTTTTGGAATAAGATCTAAATTAACACTTGTAACAGCACTGAAGCCAATAATCCGTGTTATTTCTTCTGAGAAATTCAAGTTTTCAGGCACTAATTCGATGATGTAATTTAATAATTGAGATATTTGAAATGACCTAGATGACATGTATGGGTCTTGCTGGCATTTTTTAAATAGTACTTTTTCCCATTCCTCATCAAACTCATTGGTACTATTTAATACAATCAGCTGAGATTCATTTAATTCAGCTAAGCGTAATTTTTTGGCGGTTTGGTCATTCCATTCTCTAAAAGAGGGCTCTTGATTGATTAACTCGTAAATTTTTGGATAGGCAATTTGTATACAAACCAAGGCGTAATTAATAAGTAATTCATGTGCTTTTTTTTCTGATTCACCCTCAATATTCCCAATTATTTTAAGGAGGGACAGCGTATTAATTAGTCTTTTGAGTGAGCGTGGATTTGTACCGACGGAAAGTAACGTTAAATCAGCAAGTTTTTCCTTTATCACATCTATGTTCTCCACATTGTTATCGATGTAACCAATATCTTCCAAGGATTGCACTAAAAATTTAGTTACATCATAATTTGCAATCGGCATTGAAAATGGAAGTTGAATTATTTTATCAAAAAACGAACGAAATTCGCGCTCATTCTTATCAGTTAAAGGACCAAATTTTGGGACTAAACCTTTAACAACAACTTCATAATCGATTGCTAGCACGAACAAACAGTTATCAACTTCAAATATATTTTTGATTAATTCAAGAATTTCAACAGCTACTGGCGGATCAATCCGATCTAAATCATCAATGAAAAATATAAACCCTAGATTATTGTTCCCAATTTTCTTGTCTTCTTCTAAGCACTGATTGATAGCATCTTGGAGAGCAAGCTTAAATTGCAATAAGTTAACCTCTCCACCTTCTTTTTCTAGTAATGAATCAACGATCTCAGTTTCTACACCAACCGTACTGACAGCTGCCTTTATGCCAGCTTTACCCAGTTTTGTGAATAATCCTTTTAATTTGTTAATTGTTGCGGTAGCTTTTGATTCATGTTTATCTTTTATGATAGATAAAATTTCATTTGTTAAACCTCCTATTATTGCCATTAGCGCTTCATCCTTGCTTTTCATTAATGAGTACTGCCATGTATTTACCCAGATGCCGTAATACGGCTTTTCATTATTTATTTCTGGGGTATTCAAAGGAGATTCGCATAAGTTATGTCGAATTTGATTCAATAAAGAGGTTTTTCCGCTTCCCCATTCACCTTGGATGGCTAAAGTTGTTGGCATTTGACATGTTTCGATGAATTGAATTAAAGCATTTGTATATTTATCAACTCCTAATAAATCTTCGGCACCTTCTTTTCGAGGTTTGTCAATAATGTTAGATGGTTTCATAAAATTTTGTTTATTATATTTTCAAGACCCAGTATTAAATTATTTCTAGTCTTGTTTTTTAATTAAATTCTTTTTCTGTTAAAAATTCAAAAATTAGCTATTTAAATTTGTTTAGTGCAAACCAACATCTGGAATCAAAACGAAAACTCAACTCCAGGCAACAAAGCTTTACATTTTTTCTGAATCGAATTTGATGAAGCCAATGGATTATTATCAAATCTAATGAGATCGAGTGATTTTAAGTTGGTTAATTCATTCGGCACATCCGCAAATTTATTATCCCATAAATCGAGAGTTTTTAAATTATGAAGCTCGGTTAAAACCATTGGAATCTCTGTAAAAGTTGAGTTTCTTATGATAAGTGTTTTAAGCTTACTCAATTTACCAAACGATGCAGGAAAGTAACCGATGTTGTTTCCAGGGTCAAATCGCTCTAAGTTTATCAAGTTTCCAAAACTCTCAGGAAGTGCTCTTTCGACATTTTCAAAATTGACTTCCAATTCTTTTAAATTGATGAGATTACAAAAACTATCCGGAAGCGCTTTATGAAGCGTACAACCATGTACCTTCTTTAATTTTTTAAGCTCTCCAATTTCTGATGGAAATTCCGTTATTTTAGTTAATCGTAAGTCCAAATACTCTAAATTCTCAAGGTACTTAATTGCAGGACTTAATATTGTAATTGGCAATTGGAATAACTTCAGTTCAACCAAAGAACTTAGCTCATACACTGCTTTAGGCAATTCTGAAAGTAGTGAAAAACTAATATCTAAAACTCTAAGATTTTTCAGTGCTGATAAAGAATAAGGCAAAGCCTCTAGCTTCTCGCATTGGTACAACTGCAAAAATTCTAATTTCGACAACTCGGAAATACCCTCTGGAAGCGTCCTTAGCAATCTATTGTTGGATAAAATTAAACTCGTCAGATTCTTACAATTACTTATGCTTTCGCTTATTGCAACAAGCTCATTTATTTCCAAATCCAAGGTCTCCAAACTCTTCAAATCACCAATAGCATCATTTATTTCTTTTAACCCTGCAGACTTTATTTCTAAATGCTTCAGATTTGAAAGTTCTTTTAGACTCTTTGGAAGTTCAGCAATTTGTTGATTGCCAATTTCGAGCGATTCCAATTCATTCAATTTTAATATGGACTCAGGGAAAGAAGTTAGCTTATTGTAAGAAAGACTAACTTTCTTCAGTTTTTTTTAACCTCCTATCTCATCTGGAATTTCTGTTAATGCATTTGACTCCAAATCTAATTCTTCCAAATTTATCAGTTGAGCCACTAAAGGATTCAACCCGCTTATATTCTTGTTCCAACTTAAATCTAAAACCTGCAGTTTGCTCAGACTGAATATACTCTTCGGGATAGAAATAAACTCAATATTCGAAAGGATTAAATGCGTTAAGTTCAATAATGATGAAAATGAATCCGGCAACTCTGCCATTTTATTTCCATATAAATTTAGTTTTTTGAGCTCGTTCAGTTGAAATAACCCTTGTGGTAACTTTTGAATTTTATTGCCCTTCAAATTCAATTCCTCTAACCAAGTCATTAAACCAATACCTTCAGGAAGCTCAAGAATCTTTGATTCTTCATTTGATTGCATATTAACCCTCACTTCCATGACCTTAAAAGAGCCTTTTTCGTATTGACGATTCGTCCATGTATTCCATTGTAGATCCAAACAACGAATATTTTTAAAATGCTGGATCGCATCTGGAGTTAAAATTCTATTCAACATCGCAACAGACTCTACCCTTAAGGTATCTACCTTTCCCTTTGTAATTATCTCTTCTATTCTGCTCAAAGGAACATCTATCCACGATTTATTAATTACTAATACATTTTTTGGGTACTTCAATTCAACGTTCGCCTTTTTGTTTGCATCCCAAATAAGATTATATCGGTAGGTACTGAAAGCAATGAAATCATTAATTTCTTTAAAAGGATTCTCGAAAACAAACAACTCTTTCAGTGAAGTGAGCTTCTCTAATTCCTCAGGAATACGCTCCAATCGATTGATAGAAACATCGAGCCATTCCAAGTTTTTTAGATTCGAAATCTCGCTACCCAAAGAAGCAACCTTATTTTGTCTTAAATCGAGCTTTTTCAATTTCGATAATTGGTACAATGATGCTGGAATAGAAGATATTTCTGTGCGTATAACAGTAAGTTCTTCCAAATCTTTTAAGTCTCCTATATTTTCAGGAAGGTTCTCCAATTTCTTCGAACCGAAAAAATTACCGTGAATCTGCAATTCTTTTACTCCGTTGAGCCAATCTATTTTTCCAGTTGAAAAATGAGTGCCGTAGGCATCCGTTGCAATTCGTACAATCTTCGTTTGAAGTGCTTCAAAAATGGCAGGATAAAAACTCGTTGGAATGACTTCAAATTCTTTTGTGATTGTTAAAGTTCCTGCAGGCTCGAAATTCTGTTCGTTGCGGTAATATTCAAAATCTGATTTATAGGTCGGTGAAGTTCTCAAGCGTGGCGCATTTCTATACCTTGCGGGCAACGAATTGTCTGGAGCAAAAGCAACCAGCAACAGTCGCTTTATTTCAGATGTCGCCTCGTCTTCTCCCTTTGGCTGCTGCAATTTTCCACCCAACCAATATTTATTGATTGCTTCAACTTCAATGGTCTTTAACCCATCGCTAATCAGTTGCGGATTGGATAAGGTTTCGAATAATTCTTCTATTTTTTTCATGGGGTTATTTTAATTTGTCAAGAATGAAATTTGCCAAGATTTCTGGCCTGGAATGTTTTGTGTATTCAATCACGCCAAAGTTTGCTTCATAAAAAGATATCCAATCAGATTTATATGTGCGATTTGATGGATGAGGTGTGGCAACAAATTTGAAATCGCCAATATCACCGTGAAATTTGTATGGATAGTTCGAATCTCTTGTAATTACATTTAAAAGTTTTATGTCAAGTGTTTTCGCAACTAAATTTCTTGATTCTCTACCCCAGCAAAGTATTGCGTATGGTTTAACTTCTAAAATTTCTTTAATTAATATATCTGAATGCAAAGGATCTTTTTTGTAAGATGGTATTTGATTGCTGACAGTCTCATCCCTTTGAAAATAGGCTTTGTAAACATCCGTTAGAAAGATGTTATAAGTCTCACTTAAGATTTTTATTATTTTCCAGTAATCATTATCATTCGTTTCTCTTCCTTTTACGGATTGCAAAAAATAGGGGGTGCTCAATCTAATTTCTTTACCATGATTTGATTTTGCATCCATACCAATAATCATAATAGTCTGTGCTCTATTGAAATTCAAAAAATAAGGTAAATCAAACTGTCGGCTATGAACCCCGTCTTGGTTCAAAAAATCATGAAAAACATTTTTTGTTTTTGATTCAGATATTTCTTCAACGCCCTCATTTTCGAATGACTTGTAAATAGCCTTTATTTCATCTAAACTTAGATTTAAAATGTTATCGACTATTAGATTTAGTATTTTATGGTTGTAATAATTCATTTTACGCCTAATATTTATTTACTTCTCAAACTCACTTGCGCCTGGCCAATCATCGAATAAATCACGATTGCAAATATTACTCGCCACTTTCTTAAGGTCTAACTGCCAACCATTAAAATCTTCCAAATTCTCATCGTCAGATTCGTTCAGGTCATACTCATTTTTGTTCATAGAAAGCAATAGTTCTGTAATTGTTTTAACGACAAAGCTACCATAGTGGGCATTGCCGCTATCTCTAATGGGCTCATAGCTCTCCTCTAATATTGAGTAAAGACAAATCGCCATGTTCTCTTCATCGAATTCTTCTCTTCTATGTCTCAAGGAATAGTTTTGAAGAGCGATCCAAGCAGAAGAAATAGCATAATTATAGAATTTAACATCACTCCAACTCTCTGTGTCCCATTCAATGCCTGCCCGCTGCATAATAAACTCAGTAAAATGCAATCCTTCTTCTCCCTCCACATCTGTCCATGAACAATAATCCCAATTGTTATTGATCTCGGAATCGTTGAAGTAGGTTTCAAATTCTAAACTTGGTGAAAATTCCAATTTAAAATCAAAAGAATCTACCAAAGTAGAAACTTGGTTGTAAATTATTGTTGTCTCTTCATTTTCATTAAAGTAACTATAATTTTCCATGCTATTAAACACCTCATCTAACCTTTCAGAAATAGCTTGAAGTATCCAGAAACATTCATGATGACTATTAACTAGCGTTTTAATAGTGCTGTAAAAATTCTGTAATTCCTTTTCTCTATTTTTAAGCAAGAGGAATTCAATTTTGAATAATAATTTTTCAAGGTGTATAGTGGGCTCGTCAAATCCTTTATCGTTAACGAATACATTCAAGTCTTCATCAGATATTACAATATTCTCATCACCATTAAAGAATGAAATAACTTTCGCGCACAGAATATCGGGCTGACAATTTAATTTTTCATCTGCGAAAGCAATGGAGGTCCAATCTAAATTTATTGCCGACAAAACCAAGTCGCGATTCTCTTTCAATTCCTGAGAGGCGTGTTTCAAAATATGAGCATCAACCTTGATAGCTTCTGAAAGGAAATTTTTATCCTTCATCCAAGCCACTTTCCCATCATCTCCACCTTGGTATTCTTCATCGAAATCTTCAAGTGTAACTCCTTCTTCGAGGTACTGTTTTTGTTCTTCCGAAATTTGACTGACTGAATTTGTGGCTTCACTTTCGGAAACTAACTCTGAATTACTTAAATCACCACTCCACTTCCCACGCATAGGGCCGGGTTCAAGACCATTCTTCCATTTCCCTTCGAAACCATTCTCGTTAAACGTCAGTTCAATTAATCCAACCGCATTCACAGCGGTGTTGTGAAAGGTTGCACTTAGCACATTTCCTTCGAGCGTTCCAGTGAGCGTAGCGTTCGGGTATGAACCTGTTATTGCTCCGCTTTTCACTTCTGTAAAAGTTACAGTAACGTTTTCTTCGGCTACGTGGTAAGGGGTGTTTAGTTTTATCATGGTTTCTGTTCAAATAGTGCTAATCAAAATTAGATTTTTTTTCCAATTTATCTATAAGGTTTAGCTAAGATCTTTTCAGTAAAATATAATTTTTCAATTTTCGGAATCACTAATTCAATCAAGGACAATAAAGGTCGCTGATAATACTTTCTGAAAACGCTATGTAGTCGTATCCTGAACTCAACGAGCTCTTCAGGTAGTAATTGGCAGAGATCTCTGAACTTCCCTCGAACTCATGAACGTCGTATCCCAATGCTTTCAAAACATCTAGTATTTGATCTGGAATTGCATTGTCATCGTCTGACAGCTCTGAGTAATTATTTGCTGAAATAGAGAATATAAATTCAGCAAGTTCCTCAGCATCATTTTGCTCTACGACAGCATCTAAGGAGTACGTAAAATAGCTAGATAGCAAGTTTGAAAAACGTGTAAACTCGTTGTAGTCTTCGTTGATTTTTGAAACGTCTAAATTCTCCGACTTCAGCATAGCACTTATTATTCCTGGATCACGGAGTGTATCCAACTTCAACGCGAAGCGCTCCATCATCTCTTCATCATTTTCTATAAAAAGTGAAATCCAGACATTTTCATAATTTCCAGAAATTTTCTCTGTGATTTTCGCGAGATAAATAAATTCCGGATTTTCAGCAAAAAAAGCATTCAACTGTTTGTAAAAATTATCAAGAAATGCTTCCTGATTCTCCATTTCCAATTGACTCGCTTCTGCTAAGGTCTCGTTTAATTTTTTAATGAAAGAAGTCAAGCCGTTTTCTGTGTATTCCTTCACATTGTAAATTTTTTCGCTCATATTTCAAAGTTGTTTTTATTTATGTTCTATTCTTTTGAATCCCTATTACTCAAGTTTTACACATCGACCAAATTTTATATTATCTGTTGTGCCATCCGGAGTAATAAGCCAGAAAACTTTGCAGGGCGGAACTATAGTAGGTTCATTTGCATAACCATCGGTCAGGTATACACAGCCATCAAATCTTTTAAATCGATTACTTTTAATGTAATCAAAGACGGGATCAAAACTTGTTCCTCCTCCACCTTCTAAAAAAGCTGGTTTTTTTCCTGTGTAAGGATATGTTCGTTTAACTTCTGCATCACATTCAATAATTTCGATTTCTGCCCCTTGTTTCCAAATATTATGAATTTCCGCAAAAAAAAGTTCAAGTTGTTCTTTTCGAATTGAACCAGAAGTGTCAATGGCAACAGCTAACTTTTGGTATCTTTTAATTTTGATACCTGGTCTCGTGCCATAGCGTTTACTTATTCTTTTCATGGAGTGATAGATACGCGTTTTACGACTGCTTGTTGAAAATAGTTGAAGGGCTCGTTTCCAGTTTATTTTTGGGTTTCTTTTTTCGATCACCTCACTAACCATTCTTTTAATATCCTCTGGTATATTTCCAAAATCTTTTGCCGAAACTCTCTCTTTAGCTTGTAATATCATTGATTCCAACTCTGTTTCAATAGAACTATCTACTTGTTCTCCCCATTTGCTGTGGTCGCTATGCGTTATTATTTCTGAAAGATTATCGTTATTACTCTTTTCTAATTTTTCATAATACCATTCCACTGATTTATTTGCTTCCAATCCCAAACCTGGAAATGAGCTTAATGTAACAGCATTATTAGGGAGGTCCCAATCACCAATAAATTGATTAACAACGATGTCTGCTGCAATATTAAATAATTCAGGATTATAATTATTGTATTTTAAACGGAAACAATGCTTCAAGAGAATATGCAAAGCTTCATGTTTGATTACAGCCACGCGGGAAGAGGATGTTTTGAGTTCATTCAAAAAAAAATGTTCATTGATGAAGAGATTCATCCTCCCGTTTTTCACCCCAACAGCAGCAGTAGGAATTTCGTCTGTGATATTTCTAACTATTCCACTTAAAAAATGAGCATAAAATGGTTCCTTCAACAGTAATTGAATAATACACCTCGATAGTTCGTCTTCTACATTTAAGCTACTCACAAGCTATATCTTTTATTTTCTTAATCCTTCGGTTAATGGCTTCATTAACTGATAAATATCATCTGAACTCTTTAAATTATGTCTATTCAATCTCAATACTTTTAAAACAGGTAGATTAACCAATGATTTGATGTTATTAATTCCTGGACAATCATTGAGAGATATATCTATCAATTTCGACATGTTTCCTAATGAGTCAATATTTTCTAGTGCTAAATTTGAGTCGAGTTTAATTCTTTCCAGAGCAGGAAGATTTATCATCCCATTTGTTGTTGTCAAATTTTGGCACGAAGTAATCTTCAGTTCAACTAAGTTTATTAAGTCTGCAAGATCATTAAGATCTGTAATTCCGCAATTAGAGATTTCAATTGATTTTAGTTTTTTAAGTTCTTTAAGGCCAGATAAGTCCTTGAGGTCAGAATTATTACTAATTATTAGCTTCTCTAGCTTCTGAAGTTTATTCATGTCAGATATTACCGATATTTTTGTACTTTGAATTATTAAGCTACTCAAATTTTCCATTCCAGAAATTGTAAGAAGACTGGTAATGTGGAAACCCTGAATATTTAAATCGATTATTCCATTTCTATATCGTTGAGCTATTTCAATTTCTTTTGGCGCAATACACAATAGACCTTCTAATGCATAAGCTCTAAAATCCTTATTCCTGTTATTACCAAGAAAAATACTATTCGTAACAGGCAAATTGTTGAAAATTTGTACACCTTGTAACAAATAGTTAAAAATATCATAATCAGAAATAGAATTTGCTAATTCTAACCCTAAATTAATTTGAGCATAATCATCTGATAAAAGTAGAGCGAGAAGTTTGTCGTTAATATCCTTCTTTTCTTTAGAAATTTCTACTTTCGGAATATTCTTTCTGAACTTTGACAAGTAATCGTTTAATTTCTCAATCGAATCCATTACAGTAAAGCGTGGTTTGGGTTTAACCTTGTCACAGTTCCTAAGGAATAACCGATCCATTTTTGATAAATTAGCAAGCGTTTCTACGCTTTCTAACTCGATACAGTCTGAAAAATCACAACACTGCAAATTACTAAATTCGCTTAAATAATCTACTTTTTTAATTTTAGGACAATTGCTTATTTTTAATAACTGAACTCCTGCATTTTTAATACCCTCTATCGACTCTAAATTGGGGCAATTGTCAATACTAAATTCACTAATTGCTGGATCATTCCAATTTCTGTCTGAATAATAATCTCTGGCATAATTTGAACGCCCTCCCTTACTTAAAAGATCATCCTCGATTCTAAAATAAAACCCTGTAAAAGTGTGTAAATTGTTAATATTTGTACTAATTACAGAGAATTTTTCTTTAATTTCTTTAAATTCTTCATCATTTTCATTCCATGGATTATTTTGAAAGATTTTGGAACAATTAATTAATGGCGAGAAATTTTTAATTTTTGTGTTGTTTATGTAAATTGACACTAGGTCCTTGCAGTTATCTAATCCTTCAAGGCCTCCTAATGAAATACAACCACTTAAAACTATCTCTTTTAGATTCAAACTATTTTGTAAACCATTTAAACTTTTTAATTTTTCGCAAGTTCCTGCATCAATATATTTTATTTTATTTAGATTGATTATCGCATCTAAATTCAAAATTGGTGTTCCTGAAAGTCCAAGAGCAATTAGATTTTCTGCATTCTCAAGACCTTCAAGGGTTTTAACAGATGTCCCAGCAAGGTCTAAAATTTGAAGTTTTCTATTTGCGCTTAAAGGTTTTAGATCTTCTAATTTTTCAGATGAATTAAAGTAAAGGTATTCAAGGTTTATAGCATTCGAGATACCAGCAATATCTTCGAGCGATATACAATTAAAAAATGTTGCCATTTCAAGCATTGTACTTTTAATACCATCTGTATTTGTAAGTAGTTTACTTTCGATTTTAAGGTACTTCAATGCTTTCATGTCAGTCAATGGAACAATTGACTTAACATTTGCAGCAATTCTCAAATATTCTAGATTTACCAACTTTTCTAATCCTGAAATTGAAAATTCTGTTAGTTTTCCGTTGTCGCTACTATATGGTAATTGTGCTTTAACTTCAAGTGATCTTAATGTAATAATTTCAGATAAAAAATCTAAATTTTGAACCATTGATTTTGGAAACTTGGGATCTGAAGGCAAATCTAATTTTAAACTTTGAAGGTGCTTGAATCCCCATTTTTGGTTTGTTTCAGGAAAGCCGCTTTTTTCCATATTTACCTTATCATCGTTTGAATTTGATTTAAAGAAACCTGAAATTTGAAATGCTTCTAATTTAAGATGATATATTTCATTCAGGCCTATCATTTCATCAAATCTTTCCAAATCAAGTGATTTCAGATTAGAAAAATTAGAAAGATATTTTGCGTAAATTTTCTCGGGGGTAGTAATGCCATACTCATAATGGTTATTACGTCCAGAAATTCGAATACTTTTAAAAGTATCTCTGTAAATTTGTCCTTTTGACCCTTGTGGCGCGTAATTAATTAATCCTAATAGGGCAACAGAAAAATAGTATTCGTCTTTTCCTGTCCCTTTCCAATCGTTTATGAAAGAATTATTTTGGTATTTGACTTCTCCAATTAATTCATCAAAAATATTCGGGTTTTCTGCTTGTTGAGCGAGATTAATGCCTTCCTCGATGCTATTCATATCTCTTAATAGAAATAGCTTTTTTATATTTTGAACTAATTTTTTATCTTCTTTAGAAAGTTCCATTTTAGTTTGAAATTATAGTGTTTTTAATAGTTTTTCCGCGAGATTTTTATCCCTTATCATTTCTTTAATTGTATTATTTCCATTCTTGCTCAAATCCATATACATACTCATCTGCAAATCATTTGGAATTTCATCAAGTTGTAAAAATTTGATTAAGTTTTCTTTATGTAAATCTTCAGGTTGATAATTTTCCATCATTAGTTTTAGGAACAAACGTGTGCAAATTGTTGATAAAATATCTAGGCGTTTTACACCATTTGAATCCGTCGAAAGATCAATAATTTTTTTACTGACTTCCAAGAAGTTTTTAGCACCTAAAATTTCTTCTGGCTCAATAAGGGAATTTAAATCATTATTGATAAAATTAATAAATGATGCTACTGTAATCTCATCAAGAGAGCTTAGAGCAATTGCTTCAACGATGTTTAAGTTTGATTTTAAATCTTTAATATTTTGAATTTGTGAAAAAAATTGACTTAAACTTCGAGGTGTTGTTCTTTCGGTATTTAAAATCTCAGGATAGGTCAAAACAAAAGCAATACCTCTGGGGTCTACATTTGATTTCTCTGCCCATTCCGCCCAAATTTTAGCATCAAATTCCAAGGTAACATGGAGCATTCTAGTAATCATTGCGCTATCCATCGGTGTTACCGAATAATCTCCGCCTTCAGGATTTGCGGTTGCAACAATTTGCCATTTAGGTGGTAGCTTCCAAGAAGACAATTCGAAATTTTGTAACAACTGCATACAACCTCTTAATATTCTATCGTCAGCTCTATTGATATCGTCTAGCAACAAAATACCTGGTCCTTCTTCTGTTGGAACCCAGTCTGGCGGACTATAAACTGTATACTCATCACCTGAAACTGATGGATCGGGATCTATAATAGTTGGCATTCCATGGAGATCGCCCATTTCTTCAAATTGCGCAGGTGCAATATAGCTGAATTTCCAATTTCTATCCTTGGCGAAATCTTTCACCATATGTGTTTTTCCCAGTCCATGTGTTCCCCAAATGCATATTGGTGTGCCTCTCTCACCAATATCATTCAATTCATTATTCCTATTAAACATATGAGTCAGAATCTCATTTAATGTTTTGCTATTTCCTTTTTTTCCGTAAAAGACTAATTGATTTGACATTTTTATTTTAGTTTATTAAAATTATTTGTATTAATAATTTCACAGTTGGTTTACTTATATGCTTGTTCTAAAAAGTTAAAAGTACTTCTTTTTCATCACTTAATTTTTTATTTATACACCAAGATTAATCCATGTATTGGGCCGGCCTTTTATTGCAAAAGAAGGAGCATATAGTTGCATATTTAAAGAAACTTTACCGAGGGTCTATATACCTTTCAACTCCAAATTAGATAAATGAATCAATAGGAGGTAGGCATTCTCTTTAATTCTGCCTTCTAGGAATGCCCGATAGGTTTTTCCGCCATCTTGAAAGACTAATGGTTCATTTCCTTTCAGACCACCAGCTAGCATTATCATTGAGTCATTTTCGTGTAGCTCTTTCGCCATTTCATATAAAAAATCAAAGGTTAAGCCATTGATATGCGTTAATTGATACTTTTTAGAAAAAACAAACTTGTTATATACTTCTTGTTTAGGTAATAATTTCCCCGCTGGCTTTACCGGATTTTCAGCTAAAATATTAGCAATAGTTTCTTTTGGAGTGCGCTCTTCTTTTAATGTTCCATCTGGTAAGTAAACAGCTTCTGTTTTCTGAATTTGAAAAACTGGTTTCAAATCGGAATTGATGTAAATTTTGCTTGTTTCAGATATGAAAAGGCCCGTAAATAAATCATTAAATTCAGGATCGGTACTTATGATTGCTTGAGCCACCGCCTCATCTCCTCCGTTTGTCTTAAGCAAATGTTCATAGGAATTTCCAGCAACTGATTTTAATACGCGCACAGTTTGTGTCGCTTCATATTTTGGAGTAACAACTTTTACCAACGGCTTTTTTGTATAGTTCTTAAAAATCACCTCTGCATTGCGACCTTTGTTATCCGATATATTTATTTGTCTTGACATCTTTATTTATTTTTATAACATTCCAAAATCCATCCCTTCCTCTTCAATAGGCTGTTCAACTAAGGTTTCAGATATTGGAGTTAATTCATTTTTTAAAAAAGGAAAATCTATTATTCGCCCTGTTAAGGCAAAAACACCATTCGCATTAGCAATTAAAATCGCATCTGCACCTTCATAATCAGCACGGTAATTAAAGAGAAAGCGAGCCACTTTTCCGCTCGCTAAAAAATCACTAACTGATTTTTTTTGTAAGTCATCTTCAAAATCTAATTGATAAACACTTGTTATTTCTAAATTAAATAAATCATCTAAGCTAGTTTCAGTAAGAAGTACTTCGCCTTCGTAACTCGAAGGTACAAGAACAGCGTCTTTACCATCTTGGTAAACAACCTTTAATTCTTTTTTATCAAGCTCATTAAATGATGCGTCAACTGTTTTATTGGCTGTTGCGCCATTTAAAATTAATGTTTTACCATCATCCAGTATGCTTCCCATTGTACAAGGATTTCCCTTGTCGTCATTTACTTTAACTTCGATAAAACCATATACTTTATCGCGGTCTACTTTTGTGAGCGATGCTGCAAACGTTAGTTTTCCTGCATTAAATTGAATTGCTTTTGCCATAATATTATATTAAACTTTTACCCAACCTGCTTTTATATTTTCTTCTATTAAAACAGCTACTTTCTTTTCCAAATCAATTTTATTAGCACAGAGAAAAATATCTTGTTCGAGTGGTGTTTTTCTTCCTGAACTAAAGTCGGAGTATAGCACTAAAAATGGAGAGAATTGACCTGTTTCTTCCTTATTCGTTTGAACGCCCAAGAATTTACGAACAGCAACACCACCTTTACCGCTTTTCGTGAAAACTTCTCGAATCAAAATAGTAGATGCTTTCAATTCTACATCTGATTCTGTTCCATTTTCTATTAATAAATGGCTAAATTGTTGTTCTCCGGCATCTGCAGCAATTGCTTTTTTATCCTCTCTAAATCTCTCGAATACTGGAGATATACAACTAATTGTTGAGCCCTGATTTTTAACTGTGTAACCGCCATTTTCATCATAATGAAGAACACTTTTTCGGATAGTTCCTTTTGTGGTTTCTGTAATAATATCCAAACAGGATAGTTCTACCACCAAGCTTGGTTTAACCATTATAAATGCTGTTTTCGCACCAGAAACTTCTGTATATTCACTAGTAACAGAAATAGATTTAAGTGTTGAAACAAAATCTTGACGTTCTTTTTCTGAGAAACCATTGCCGCATTTCGTTACGATCTGAAATTCTTTTTCACCAGTAACAACCCCTAGCAATAACTCACGCATAACTTCATGCTCACCTGAGTTTAATGCATACCCTAGAACAACTAAATCTAATGTAATGGAAGGTTTTATTTTATAAATGATTCCATCTGAGGATCTAACAACTGCACCTTCTTCTTTACCAGCAATACCATTATAAAAAGCAATAATGTCTTTTCTGCTTTCCATTAAAGTTTGCTCAATGGCAAAAACTTCGTTCGAGGTAGCTAACTTTTTTATCAAGGCCGTTTTTTCTTTTACATCTAAAGTTGGCTCTTCGCCATTGTATGAAATAATATCAAACGCGCCAAAACGGATGTCATATTTATCAGGCTCGTCTAATGCGGCTGACACTTCACGATGTGTAGTAGATTTCCCATTTTCAAAAACACATAATTCTCCCGCTAACATAATGTCCACTTCAATCGTTTTAGCAGCAGTGGTGATGGCTTTAATTTCTTTTGGATTACCATTACGATCAAAAAGAACGGCCTTTCCATTTTTAATTTCTAATGCAGCAAAATAGCCATCGTATTTAATGGAAGTAAAATAATATTCGGCCTCCATTATTTTTAGCCCTATTTGCTCAGGATCTGTAGGTATGTACCTTGAAGCAATCTTAGATTTGTATTGGGATATGTTCATGAATTGTTATAAATTAATTTTTTGATTAAAATTAACAAGCGTTTTAAATTGTTTTACTTCGCGCTGTAATGATTTTTAATAATTCATTTTTAAATTTATTTATTTCTTCAAATCTACTTTGGTCCAATGAATAAAACAAACTGATTCCGTCGTTATTTCCATATATGTTAAAATCAAATTTACCAGTTTCTGAATCGGTTTCTATAACCAATTTACTTATTGAGGAAATATCAACTATAGAATGTGCAATTGATTCGGGAGATATAGAAATATCATGAATAAACTGACTGTTTATAAAACAAAGTTCAAATGTTGATTTGGCAACTAAATATCTTTTTCCGGTTTTATCCGAAGTTTTTATAATAGTTTGAAAAAAGTAATTTGCTACATTGAAATCAATAAGTGATTCTTGAATAATTCTGTAATTATCTTTAATTTTATTAAAATGACGCCCCTTAAAGCATTCTTCTTCCAAATTTATTAACAAATCTCTACCGTTCATATTATTTTAATTTAAAGTTTAATAATGAGTATTATCAATTAAAATTATATCTTTTATCAATGTGAAATTAATTATTTTTCAATAATTTATTTTTTATTAATTCACTTTCCCCATCAAATCGATATCCACCAACATTTCCGTCTTTTGCCACGCTAAAATCTAAGCAACAAATATTATCAGAGAGCAATCCAAAATCGGACGGATTCATCCAGTAATGACCAAAGAAAACAGGTATTTCAGTTGATGAATAAGGGTCGATTGAATTTAAAAGTTCAATTGGGAATGAATCATTTTTCACATCTTCAGGAAGGGAGGCAAAAGCATCATCCATTTTATTAGAAGGTAATTGATTCCACCATTTTAAGCGTGCTTCACCACGTTTCTTTTTATCTTTATCTAAAAAATGATGTGTTTCAGGTAACTGCACTTCTTGCCCTTTCATGGAAATATCTAAGGCGTTTTTTAAGGCTTCATTTTGAAAAACTTGTGAAAGTCCATTCTGATTTAAGATCTTGATGGACGAACTCAATATCAATTCTATTGATGGATGATGCCATTGTGCATGAACAACACGAAGGGAGTCATTAAAGGCAATAACTGGAAGTTGTTCCATCCATTTTAAATAGGAATCAAAATCATTTTCGCTCTCTAAAGCAATTAGTGTTTGATTTATACTTTTTAAATTACTTTCACTTCTTTTTCTAAAAGGTTTTCCATCCGAATCATAGTTGTGCATGCAAATGAAATTGTATTCGTGATTTCCCATTAAAGCAATACCATTTCCGGATTCTGTTAAATCGCGCACCAACTTAAGTGTTTCCATAATTTTTGGTCCTCGATCAATATAATCGCCTACAAAAACAGGAATTCTATCTCCATTTTTCCAAATTCCTTTTTGTAAGCTATATCCTAAATTCTTGAGAAGTGAAACCAGTTGATCGTAATGTCCGTGAATGTCTCCAATAATATCATATTGCTTTTGCTTGTCTAATAGTTGAATCATACGTGCTTATCTTCTCCAGTGATCAAATGTTTCTTTGTATTTCCAATCTCCTGCATTGTCCAAAGCCCAGCTCTCCATAACGCCACCGCCAGCACTTGTATCGAAGCTTCCTCCACCATAAATGATTGATTCTTTATTTTTCAGACCAGGATTTCCTTCCATCATTAAATAATGATAGGCCAAGGCAGTTTTATGTTTTCTGCGAGGCCATTCTAGCCTACCAATATAAGTTGTCAATTCACCAATGCCACCAAGATGTCGAACTACTTTTCGTTTTGTGTCATCAACTAAAAGTGTTTTTATATCTGTTTCAGAAATGTAGAAAAAATGAGTTAAATAAGAATAACTATAATTAAAAGGACTCAGTTGATGACGGAATTTATTTATTAGTTTAAATTCTTTGGGATCTACTATCGTTTCGGTTTCTTGTATTTCATTTCTTTTACCAATAAATCTTGTTCTTGTAAGTGGACGAATATGTTTGAGCAATGATGTCCGACAATCTGCTTTGAATGCCTCTGATCTAAAATCTACAGTCAAAAGGTTTTCTTGAAAAGTTTTAATTTTTTCTAGGCATTTAATTGCTCTAGGGGAGTTTAAATGAATACTGTCCAAATGTGTAATTAATCCATTAAGTCTTTCTACATAATTGGTCTCAGCATTCTCATATCCCCGATAATAAATAACTCGATAAACACCAAAATAGAAAGGTGGGGTAAACGTTTTACTATTGAATTTGGCTTCAAATAAATTATTCCAATCTATATTTAACGTTTTCAATAAATTCTTTAAGTCCTCTATCTTACTACTCATCCTTTGCTTTCTTGATTTCATTAAGTTCTTTGAAAAGTAGTTCTTGATTTTTCAAAACTTCGTCTAATTTATTTTCAAGTGAATTTATTTCACTTTCACCTTTTTTATCAAAATTCGACATTTGATCAATGAAAACACTATTGATTAAGGATAGGCCTAATATACTACCTGTAAATACAATCATTACAAAATATAGTTTTGTAAAATAGCCAAATTCAAGAGATGAATTAGAAACAATTTCGTTAACAACATCGGAAAAACCATCTCCTGAGAATATTTTAAAAATGGTAAAAAAGGAATCAAAAGCATTGCTGAAAAAGGATGGAGCACTACTTTTAAATAATGTAACTGAGATTAAGGAAATAATTATTGAATAGATAATGAAAGCAACCATAATGAAAAATACCCCCTTAAGTGCCTTCAATAATTTTGATGATATTTCTTTGCCTTCAGGAATAAATTCAATAACTCGAAGGATTTTAAAAATGCGTAGCGATCTTAAAACTGTAAAACCTGCAAAAATTTCCAAATCTTCTACAAATAAAACACCTATACTGGGAATTGCTAAAAGAACAGAATAAAAATCAATTTTGTTCCATTTATCATTATGAAAATTTTTAAACTTTTCTGCAACATTTACTCCTGAAGATTGATAAATATGAAAACTAATTTCACAAATAAAAATCATGGTAAATATAACATCTAGAATATCGAGGAGATAATAATACGGCTTCAAACCATCAAATGAATGGAGAAAAATAACTAGTATATTCGTTAAAATTAATATGAATAATAGCTGATTATATATTATCGGCCCACTTTGCTTGCATTTCCATAACTTTCTAATTTTTAAATTCATTATTTGAGAAATTTGAATTTAAAATTAACAATAAATATAAAAGGATAAAGAGTTTGATTTTTTTTTGAATTAATTATTTTGATGAAAAGAGATGAAAACATAGATGGTTTTACAAAAATCCACTCCTCGAAATAAAAGTATTTTAAAAGTAACGAAAGTGAATTTTTTATTACCTACTAATCTTTAAAATCATCCAAAGTAGCTGAGAAAACTTCAGTTCGAACCCTCGAAGTGAACAGAGTGGTATCTCTGATACTCAATTCTAGCAAGACTTCTGGAAAAAGCAAAAAAGAAAAGCACACCGATTTTGGCGTGCTTTCCTGTGGAGTGGGGGTTGACGGGTTCGAACCGCCGACCCTCTGCTTGTAAGGCACCCAAAACAACATTCTAATGCGCTAAATATCAAGTACATACGTTCTCTAAGTGTAAGATGTGCACGTTTGATGTGCACAGGAAGCAAATTTAACATTTATTTATTATTCTACAAACCATACATAAGGAGATGTTTTGTCTGTCAATGCTTGACCTATTCCAGATGCAAGTTCAAAGGCATTTACTCCTCTCTGTAGAAAGAGGTCTATGTAACTGTTTTTGTTTGCACCTGTGAATAAGTTATACATTCTCCAAAGGTCAATATCTCCTTGCTTATTACGTGCAAAGCTCTCATCTTGGAAGTAATCTCTTGCAATATGATTAATTTGAGAGTCATTGAATTGCAACAGAGGAATCAAACGCTTTTGGTCTCTAGGAAGATATTGATGCAATCTACACTTACCCAATACTTGCGCAAACTGCTTTTCAGATAAGGTCAATTGAATAAGTTGATTCATCTTTTGAAGGTGAAGTTCAGCATTGTAATTTCTCATGACTTCTAAAATGTGAAGCATGAGTTCCTCAGGATGAGATGCTCGCAAATCCTCAACAAAACCGTCACTTGAAACACACATATTACAGCACACCATATTCTTAAATCCTATGAAGAATTTGAAGTGTTCAAGCGACTTCTTGTTGAAAAGATTTTGATGATTATATGCACGAACACCACCTACAGTTAGCGTAAGTTCATTTCCTCCAATATCTCTTGTAAAACCTGGAACTTCTATAGCAAATGCCATTCGCTCATAGTAGATGGTCTTTTCATGTTCAAGTAGTTCAATTGCTTTTTTATGCATAGCACTAGGTGCTCTTCCTTTAATTGTGTGAGAGACCCTTATTTCTGGATGCAATTCAAGATTGTTTCCAAATGCTAAATTGATAGCATGTTTGGTAGCATCAATAAATTCAGCATTTCCAGCTTTGCCAATTTCAATAAGTCTAATTGCTTCTTGTTGCCAAAACTCAGCAATTGTTGGTTCTGCTTTTTGATTCTTGCCAAATAGCGCTTTAATTTGCTCAAAAGAGACTTCATCATATTGTTGTTCTAATTGGATAATCTTATCCTTACAGATGTCAACTTCACGCTGTAAGAATTTATTAAGTGATTTGTTTCCTAATACAAGCTCTCTTTTGTCATCAAACTGATGCTCAAGTAATTCTTGATTTGTTAAAACATCCACATATTTACCTGTTTTTCTAATGCGAATCACCAAAGGATATGCACCAGACTTCTTTTTTCTCCTTTTATCAAGGACTAATTTAACTGTTGTCATTACACAAATTATTGTGCTTCCTGTAGACATTTTACACTTGAAAATGTGCACGTTTCATCAATTTTCAGACATGTGCACGCGCATGTGCACGCAATTTGATGATGTAATAGAAAAAGTTGTGTATTGAAATTTGACCTATAACATGCTCAAGACTTGAATACAAATTCGCTTAAATTACAGCATGTTACAAACAAAAACGCCCCACATTTCTGTGAGGCATTCTCTGTGGGGGTTGACGGGTTCGAACCGCCGACCCTCTGCTTGTAAGGCAGATGCTCTGAACCAGCTGAGCTAAACCCCCAATTAGCTTATTAGCGAGTGCAAATATAAGATTTTTTTTAAATTATCTTTATAAACCAAAAAATTATTGAACTGTTTTCAGTTCTTCTATTTTATTTAAGACATCATCTAATCCTTCTTTAAATTTTTCAAAATCTTCTTTGTATAAGAAAATCTTATGTTTTTCAAAGCTTCCATCGCCATCCTCACTGAAGATTTTCTTGCTTTCTGTTAGAGTGATATACAAATCATTTCCTTTGGTAGCTTTGATATCAAAAAAATAGGTTCTTTTTCCTGCTCTAACTGCTTTTGAATAAATTTCATTTTGTTCACTGCTCATACAATCGTAGTTTTCTTAATTCAAATATGCTATTTTTTTATTAGTTAGACAAATAAAAAAAAACATGAAACATAATTAATCGTATTTCGTATGTTAAATACTAACAAAAATAAACTCAAGGACTTGAAATTCAGATTATTTTTCCTTTTTTTTATAATTACAATGAGTTCTTGCTCATCTATTTCGGATAGAGAGCATGTTGGAATTGATTTAAAAGAGATTAAGAAAAAAGGCAAATTGACTATTCTTGTAGAAAATTCATCACTCTCTTTCTTTGAATATCGCGGAAAAAAACTTGGTTTTGAATACGAGATATTAGATGCATTTGCCAAGTCTATAAATCTTCCCTTAGAATTAAAAGTAGTATCGAATTCCAGAGATTTTTTTCGCTTATTAAATGATGGTGAAGGAGATATTTTAGCTGCTAATTTGGCTGTTTCTCTAGCTGATAAGAAAATAATTAATTATTCTGAACCATTTTATTTTACGGAACAGGTTTTGGTTCAACGACAAAATGAATCTTTAATAAGAGAACCTCTTGATCTAATTGAAAAAACTATATATGTTAGAAAAAATTCTTGCTTTCAAAAGAGATTATCAAGTATACAAGAAGAGATTGGATCAAAAATAGCTGTAAAAACATTTGATAATGATCCCATTACAGAAGACTTAATTGAAAAAGTAGCAAATGGTGAAATAAATTATACACTTGCTCATGAAAATTTAGCTCGAATTAGTAAGGAATTGCATCCAAATTTAAATATTCAAACAAAAATTTCATTTAAACAAAAAATTGCTTTCGCTCTGCGTTTAAAAAGCTCTAAACTCAAAAAATTCTTGGATTTGTTTTTGCAAAAATATTGTAAATCAAATGAATTTATAGAACTAAAGAAAAAGTATTTTGATTATTTAAGCTCTCAAGTTGCAATTGAATATTCTGCTACAAAAGGAAATTTATCTCCTTTTGATGATTTATTTAAGGACGCAGCAAAAAAGTATTCATGGGATTGGAAAATTTTAGTAGCAATTTCACATAAAGAATCTCGATTTAATCCAAATGCCAGAGGTTTAGGAGGTGCTTTTGGTCTAATGCAATTTATGCCATTAACGGGTCAAATTTATGGAGTTGGGCCTAGCTCTACTCCAAAGGATCAGATAGATGCAGCAATGAAAATGTTGGATAGAACCTATCGTTCATGGTCATCTGTACCTGATCCCGAACAAAGAATGAAGTTTACTTTAGGATCATACAATGCCGGACGCTGTCACATAGAAGACGCTCAAAAATTAGCAAGGGTTAATGGCTTGAATGCTAATCTTTGGGATGAAAATGTAGAATTAATGGTGAAGAAATTATCAGATCCAGAATTTTATAATTCCTCTAATCTAAGATGCGGTGCATACCGTGGAGGTGCAGTTTCGTATGTTAGAACAATCTACTCCAATTACAAAGCGTGGCAGTGAACGATAAAAAATTAATTATTGTTCAAGGTCCAACTGCATCTGGTAAAACAGCTCTTTCAATATCTTTAGCAAAGCATTTCAATACTGAGATTATTTCTGGAGATTCTAGGCAGTTTTATCAGGAAATGATAATTGGAACTGCGCGACCTAGCATTAAGGAACTAAAAACTGTTAAGCATCATTTTATTTCAAGTTATTCTGTTTTAGATGAATTTAATACTTCAGATTTTTCACTAAAAGCGAGAGAAATTTGCGCTAACTTGTTTGAAACTAAAGATCAAGTAATTTTAGTTGGGGGTTCAGGAATGTACATCGATTCGCTGACTTTTGGCTTGGATGAAATTACAGCAGATGAATCAATACGGCAAGCTCTAAATCAAATCTATGAAAATCAAGGTTTAGATATTTTGGTGAATGAATTACATGAAAAAGACCCCGAATTTTGTCTTTCTGCAGATTTAAAAAATCCTGTTCGCGTAATTCGCGCTTTAGAGGTTATAAGAAAGACAAATCAACCCTATTCTAGTCAAAGAAAAGGTTTTAAGAATGATTTGCCATATGATATTGTTCGTTTTAGTATTGCATGGAAAAGAGAGGATTTATATGATAGGATTAATCTTCGTGTTGATGAAATGATAACGAATGGTTTAGTTGAGGAAGTTAAAGGTTTACAGGAATTTCAAAGTCTTAGTCCTCTCAAAACCTTGGGTTATTCTGAGATTTTTGATGTAATAAACAATAAGTGCTCACTTGAAACAGCAATTGAAAAAATCAAGCAGCATTCTAGAAACTATGCAAAGCGACAGATGACTTGGCTTAGACGTTATTCTGATGTCAATTATTTAGATCCATATTTAAAGGACACATTGATTTCTCAGGCAATTGGAAAAATGTCTACTTAAATTCTTTGTCTTTAACTTGTTTTTTTTGTATATATATTTGTAAGGTTAAAGATTTGTTAAAATCACTTATTGTTTAACATTTTACTATAATTCAAGGTAATTTAACACATTATTATAATTTAAGCATTATGAAAAATTTATTTCTTAGTTTATTCCTTCTTAGTTTATTTCAAGGATTTAGCCAAAAAATTAGAATTAAAGTATTGAATCAAAAGGATACTACAGTTCATCTTATTCGTTATTATGGCGAAAAATTATACTATGCTGATACAGCTGAGATGAAAAACGGCCAAGTTGTATTTGAGGGGTCAAAGCAAAAACCAGGTATTGTTGGCTTGTTTCTTCCAGGGCAAAGATATTTTGAGTTTATTTATAATAATGAGGAAGTTGTTTTAGAAACAAGTTCACCTGATTTTATTTCAACTATGAAGGTTAAAAAATCCGTCGAAAATTCATTGTTTATTCCTTATGTCAATTTTATTCAGACTCAAAGAGCTGAGCTAACTAAATTAACAGAGAAGAAAAGTCTTTTAGGAAAAGAAAATCCTGAATTTAAAAATTTATCTGATCAAATCGATAAAATGAATAAGGAAGTAGACGATTATCAGTTAAAATTAATCTCGGAAAATCCGACAAAATTAGTTGGCAAAATTGTAAAAATGTCACGTGAAATAGCTATTCCTGAGGCACCGAGGGATGATGCTGGCAAAATTTTAGATTCCAATTTTCGTTTTAAATATTACCGAAGTCATTTCTGGGATAATGTAGATTTAAACGATGATGCCTTAGTAAACAATCCTGTTTTTCATAATAAATTAGAATTCTATTTTGGAAAAAACATGTGTATTCAACACTGGGATTCAGTTCTTTATTATGCCTTTGATTTTTGTGATCGCTTACCGCAAAATTCAAAAATGTTTGAGTACTCTGTTGGTTGGATAGCTTCTACATACGGGAAAAGTGAAATTATGGGTATGGATAAAGTTTATTTGTATATGTTAGATCGTTACTATTGCACAAAAAATGCAGCAGGAAAATCACCAGCATTTTGGGTTGCTGAGGATAAATTCGAGGATATGTGCGACAACTTAAAAAATAAATTAAATCTTGTGATTGGTGCTCGGCCACCAAACTTAATATTGAGAGATACAACTGATACAAAGTGGTTTGATTTCTATAGTTTAAAATCAGATTATACAATCGTATATTTTTGGGATCCAGAATGTGGACATTGTAAAAAGACAACACCCAAATTAGAGACACTTTATCAAGAAAAATTCAAGTCTAGAAACGTAGAAATTTTTGCAATTGGAAAAGCAATTGGAGAAGATTTTGAAAAATGGAAAAAATTTATTCGAGATAATAACATGTCTTTTATCAACGTTGCAGTAACAGATAAACTATATGAACAAGCAAAATCAGATCCGAATAGTTTAGTTCCAGTCTATCCTGGTGAAAAAGGAAAACCGACGACTTTAGAATCATTAAATTATCAAACAATTTATGATATTTTCTCCATGCCAAAAGTTTATATTCTTGACAAGGATAAAAAAATCATCGCAAAACATGTTTCTATTTCTCAAATGGAGGATATAATAGATCGTTTACAGGGTTTTACAGATTCTCCTAAGCTTTTCCCTCCTGATCCAGAAGAGGACGAACAGATGCAAAAGAAAGAGTAACTTTACTCCATGATTGATAAACTAAAAACGGCTTTAGCGCAGAGTAAAAAATTACTTATTACTACTCATAAGTCACCTGATGGAGATGCAATTGGAAGTTCTGTTGCGTGGTTTCACTTTTTAAAAGCACAAGGGAAAGAAGCACTCATCCTTCTACCTGATGAGCCAGCTGATTTCTTACTGCCTTTTCTTGAAGATGTAGATTACTTAATCTATGAAAAAGACGCAGAGCAAATTGATGCTTCTTTGCCACATTTTGATTTAGTTTTCTGCTTGGATTATAATTCTCCAAGTAGAGTTGGAAAAAACATGGAACTCATGTTGGGAAATGTGAAATGTTCTAAAGTAATGATTGACCACCATCAAAATCCGGTTGAATTTTGTGAAATTACAATCTCGCGACCAGAAATTTGTTCTACTGCTCAACTTATTTATGAATGTATTGAGGAATTGGGAGCAAAGGATTTTCTAAATAAAAGTTGCTGCGAAGCTATTTATTTAGGGATTTTAACGGATACTGGATCATTTCGCTATCCTTCCGTTACAGCAAAAACACATCTTATTTTAGCGCATCTTATCGAAATGGGAGTAGAGCATTTTAAAATTCATGAGAAAATTTTTGATGTGAATACATTGGATAAAATACAATTGAGAGCGTATGCAATAGCAAATAAATTCGAAAAAATACCAGGATTACCAATAGGGCTAATCTCTTTATCCTCTGACGAACTTCAGCGATTTAATTATCAAAAAGGCGATACAGAAGGCCTTGTAAATGTAATCTTATCAATTGAGGGAATTTCAATCGCATTATTTTTAATGGAAGCACAAGATGGGATAAAGATGTCATTTCGCTCAAAAGGGACTTATTTTGTAAATGATTTTGCAGAGAAAAACTTTTCTGGAGGTGGACACAAATATGCTGCAGGGGGATTTAGTTCAGATTCTTTAAATGTAACAATCTCACGTTTTAAATCGTTATTAAATGAATTAATACCATGATTAGAAGATTTTCATATTATTTATTTGTTTTTCTAATTATTTTTTCTTGTAGGCAGGAGAAAAAATCTAAAGTAGAAGAAAAAAGTAAATGGAGTAAAGGTCATTCGGTGAATTTTAATCAAGAACTCGTGATCCGAGAGCAAATGCAGATTAAGCTTTTTTTAGACCATCAGAAATCCTTAAAAATGAAATTGACCAATTCTGGACTGAGATATATGATTTATAAAAATGGAGTAGGTAAAGAATTGGCAAATAATGGTCAGCTAGCTACAATAAAAATTAAAATTTCATTACTAGATGGAACAATTTGTTACGAGACAATTGATAATGACTATGAGTATTTTGGAATTGAAAAAAGTGAAAAGGAATTTGGTATTCATGAACTTGTTAAATACATGAAAGTTGGAGACAGAGCAAAGGCAATTCTACCAAGTCACTTAGCACATGGATTGTTAGGCGATCGCCAGAATATACCACCTCAGTCGATTTTGTATTTAGATGTTGAATTAATCGATTTAAAAAAATGAAATATATTCTAATTGCATTAACTACATTATTTATAGCTCTTGCCTTTTTATTTTTTAATTCTAACAATACTTCTCGCAAAAAGAGGAAGAATTTAAAAACTTCTATAAATAAGCCCAAAAATGTTGTTAAGGATACTTCCTTTAATATGAATGATGGCAAAGAAAATTTAAAAAGTTTTGAGAAAGGCAAAATTGAGAACACAAAATTTTTAGACAATGGTGTTGTTATCAAATGGATAGTAAACGGTGAAGGAAGAAAAATAAAAAAAGGGGAAATGGTTCTTTTAGAATACCGTTTAGCCCTTCCAGATGGTAAAATTATAGATGGGAATAATAAATTAAATCTTCCATTTATTCCTTTTGTTTTGGGATATAACATGCAAACTCCGGGTTGGGATAGCGCAATTAGAGAACTTTCTATCGGTGATTTTGCTAAAATTGAAATTCCAGCTGAATTGGCTTATGGTTCAAAAGGAATCAAAGATATTATACCTCCTAATTCAGTGAACTGGCTTTATGTTAAAGTTCATTCTTTTGTTTCTCCTGGTATAAATGAAGATGGCGTTACTTCTTGGAAATTGAGAGAAGGAACAGAAAAAATTAACGAAAAATTAAAAAAAGAACTTTCATTTCACGCAATTGTATCTACTGAGTCTAAAGGTTCTGTAATGAATACCCGTCTTTCAAATTTTCCGATTAAATTTACAAGTGGTTCTAAAAACATAGTCCCAGGATTGCGTAAGTTATTGAAAAATGCAAATAAAGGTGATAAATATTATATTATTTTAGATAGTAAACAAGCTTATGGATCTAGAGGATATTCTACATTAATTAAAGCGAATGAGTCTGTATTTTTCAATATTGAAGTTATTGATGTGAAGCTCATTTAAATCGTTTTCACTATCTTTGATATCTTTTAAAAGAAAAAAATCTTGAAAACAGCTCTTGCTTTATTAGTACTTTTTATTTCCTTCTTTTCTTTTTTTACAGAAGCACAAAGGGTTATAGATACAGTTGATACGCCATATGGAAAAATGCTGTTGTATTCAAATAAAACGTGGGCATTTTTTAATAAACCGGTATTTGATGGTATTATGAATCCGAGAATCCATAAAATAATGACCAATAATCAGGATATTCCATATACGCAATTTTGGAATAATGAAGTTTGTTTCTTGACTAAGAATAACGATTTAAGTAAGTTGAAAGATACTATTTGGTTAAATTTAAATAATGAGTCCAATGTGGATTTTAAAATGCCTGTTCCTGGTGCAGTAACCTCTCCTTATGGTTTTAGGAAAGGGCGAAATCACAATGGTGTTGATATGAGTTTAAAAACTGGAGATACAATTTATGCAGTTTGGTCAGGTAAAATACGCTATGCAAAATACAATGATGGTGGCTTTGGTAATTTAGTAATTATTCGTCATCACAATGGATTGGAAACTTTATCTGCTCATTTAAGCAAATTTTTAGTATTCCCTGATCAAGATGTTGTTGCAGGTGAACCAATTGGACTTGGAGGAAGTACTGGTCGTTCTTCTGGGCCTCATTTACATTTTGAAATTCGCTTTTATGAAGCGCCTATTAATCCTGAGTTTTTGATTGATTTTGAAAGTAAAAAATTAAGACAACAGAATCTTTTTGTTCATAAATCACTTTTCTTACCGGGTCTTAAACCAATTGAATCTTTTGATGATTCATATTTAACAGAACTTCCTCAAACAAATGATAGTCTTTCAATACAACTGCCCATAATTAAACCTCCAGTGATTATACAAAAACCAAAAATAAAGTATTACAGAGTAAAATCAGGAGATACCTTGACAGAAATTGCAAATAGAAACAATACAACTGTCTCGAAATTATGTCAGTTAAATGGAATTAAGCCAACATCAATAATTCAATTAGGGAAAAGTTTACGAATTAAATAATTTATGAAGAATACATTTAGCTTTTATATTTTTTTATTGCTTTTTATACTTTTTTCTTGTTCCGACTATCGAAAAATAGTCAAAGGGGATGATTATCAATTAAAATTCGAACTTTCAAATAATTTATATGATAAATCCGAATTTGATCGGTGTATAATTCTTTTTGAGCAGGTTTATCAACATTCTCCTAAATCACCTGAGGGTGAGTTATCCTATTTCCGCTTGGCTAATAGTTATTTTAAAAATGAAGATTACAACATGGCAGGTTATTATTTCAATAATTTTGTCGAACGTTTTCCTTACAGTAAAAAAATAGAGGACGCATCGTTTCTTGTAGCTTTGTGTAGTGTTAATAATTCACCAAAGTATGGTCTTGACCAAAGCGAGACTATGTTAGCAATAAATAACGTCCAACAATTTGTAGATATTTTCCCTCAATCTGTATTGGTTGATTCTTGCAATAAAATAATTGATAGATTAAAATTCAAATTAGAATTAAAGGATTTTGATGCAGTGAAATTATATTCTAAAACTGAAAATTATAAAGCTGCAGTTACATCTTGTGAGATTTTTATGGATAAATATATTAATTCAAGATTTACAGAAGAAGTTAATTTTCTCTATGTTAAAAATTCTGTTTTTCTTGCTAAGAACAGTATTGAAAACAAAAAAGAGGAGCGAATAGAGCAATCTAAAGAAAGATTCCTTAACTTTGTGAAAAATTACGAGAAATCAATTTACTTTAAGGAATTGAATTCATTAATAAATAGCTTTTCTGTAAAACAAAACTAATACCAAAGAAATAACATGTCGACGATTTCAAAACCAACAGCAGCTGAAAAATCTATAATTACAAGAGATACAATTCTTCTGGAAGAGAAAACAGGTAATATTTACCAATCTTTAGTTGCTATCTCAAAACGAGCAAATCAAATTAGTGCAACTGTGAAAGAAGAGTTAACTCAAAAATTACAGGAATTTGCAACAACTACTGATAACTTGGAAGAGATTTTTGAAAATAGAGAGCAAATCGAAATTTCAAAACACTACGAAAAAATGGCTAAGCCAACAGCAATCGCTACACAAGAGCTTTTAGATGATAAAATCTACATGCGGAATCCAGAATTAGAGGATTAATGTACGGAAAGCGCATCCTTCTCGGTATTTCAGGAGGCATTGCAGCTTATAAAATTGCTTACCTTATTCGTTTATTGAAAAACCTAGGTGCAGAAGTCAAATGTGTTATGACTCCTTCTGCTTCTGATTTTATTAGCCCTCTTGTTGTTTCAACATTATCGCAAAATCCTGTTGCCATAGAATTTTGGAATAAAGAATCAGGTCTTTGGACAAACCACGTTGAATTAGCACTTTGGGCGGATTTATACATAATTGCTCCAGCAACAGCTAATACAATCGCGAAAATGGCTAACGGCATCTGCGATAATCTTTTATTAGCTTGCTATTATTCATCAAAGTCTAAAACAATTATCGCTCCAGCAATGGATTTAGACATGTACCAACATCCAACATTTAAGAGGAATTTAAAGCAATTAATAAGTGATAATGTTCTTGTAATCCCTGCTACAAATGGAAGTTTAGCAAGTGGATTGGAGGGAGAAGGAAGAATGGAGGAACCAGAAAATATTTT
>Ga0114971_10000239_pt1 | contig 35615 bp, 31 predicted proteins | sample M_140625_MF_Meta_FD_87320 | JGI IMG/M metagenome (GOLD analysis project Ga0114971, IMG submission 87320) | Freshwater microbial communities from Lake Montjoie, Canada to study carbon cycling - M_140625_MF_MetaG | ecosystem: Environmental > Aquatic > Freshwater > Lake | place: Lake Montjoie... | reverse complement strand
TGCGGAGACGAATGTTCGCACATCAAACGGTGAATTTGGTACATTTGAAAACCTAGTAACCGTGTCGAAGCAGCGACCTCGCCTGAACAATGCCCGGACAGACCTTGGCTATGTTATTGGTGTCTCAAACCGTACGACAGGGAATGCTTCTCTTTCCCCGCAAAGTGGTGGAGCAGCCCCAAATGGTGGTGGTAGATCAAACAACGCTTTTGGAAAGGTTGAAGTCCGCCTGAACCCCAGCACGGAAGTTTCATCGACATTCTCCCTCGGATCGGCGAGTACAGGAATCGGGAACCGCACAGGGCTTGGTGCAAAGTTCAATGGAACTGGCTTTGGCTATGGCGGCGTCTTAGATACCTTTGGTGGTGGTGCAAGTCAGGCGGACCTCGGCCTAGATGTAACACAGCGTGATAATTCTGAGCTCTTCATGACGCAGATTCGTAAGCTGCAACGTGGTGGTCGCTCGGCAACCTTTACGGTTGGAGTGTCAAAGCAAACGCAAAGCACGACCAACAGCACCGTACCGGTTCTGCAGGGGAACTTGCCCGCGCAGTCATCTGTAGAGTTTCTCCCAAGCGTCTACCAGAACTATCGCTCAACGGGTGTTCAAGCAGACTTTGTTAGCCCATCAGGAAGTCGCACAACGCGCTATGGCATCGCGTTACAGTCGATGGGTGGTGGCGAGTCTATGTACCTGAACCCCCAGAGCGCTGCAGCGATTACAGCTCTTGGTAACATGGGCGGTCAGCTTGCAACCCGGTTTGGGCCAGATTCTACTGGGCACATTCCGGTAATCTATGCGAATCGTAAATCCGATTATGCTGCGGCCTATTATCAGGTCGCAAAGACTACCGGTTCGCTTCGTTGGAACGCGGGCTTTCGCGGAGAGTCTTTTGATCAGACTAACTTCTTTGCCCGTGAAGCGCCAAACTTTGACCCGAATACACCTAATATTTACGGTAATCCAATTCAGCGTGGAGCGCGTACGAGTGCAAAGGTTTCACCTCGCTTTAATGCGCTCTATATCCTTCCAAAGGATGGCACATTCAAGCTGCTTGGCCTTCGGCTGTTCGGCTATGGTCTTTCCCAGCCTGGAGCACTGCGCTTCTCCTATAACCAACTCTTCACTCCGGCTTTAGGTCAGGGATCCATGGCGATTGGCCAAACAAATCTGGATCCATTGGCGTATCCAACCAAGCCGCAGACAACGGATCAGTTTGATTTTAGTATCGAGCGGCAGTTTGGTACTCAGACGCTAAAAGTAGGCTCTTATGTCAAGGTCAATAATGATGCCGTTGGCTACCGCCAAATAGTTCCGGGTGCCCAAGCAGTCGGTTATACAACGACATCCCTTGGTAAGGTTCGTGCGGATGGAGTTGAGCTGACCTATACCTTGAATCCACGCAGCGAAGTAAATCCAGGGAATGTCACTGCACTTTCCGGAACAACAGGCTTCGTAACAGTGTCAAACCAAAAGGTTCGCATTGACAATGCAACTACTGGTGCTTATTCGCCTGAGTTTGATCAACGCACATCGGTTGTCGCTGGATTTTCACAGGGGCTTGGTGGGGGTACACGCCTTGGTCTTTCCTACGCTTATGGCAGTGGAATGACGGCATCCCAGTTCCAGGGTGGCAATCGCACATCATTGAATGAAGTAAATTCCCGATTGCACTTTGGTCATAAGTTGTTTGGGGTGGTGTCTATCGATGCATCGGTTGAGAACATGTTTAACTCGAACTCACTGGTGAGTTATGGAAGTACATTTGCTGGAACTCGATTCCAACAGGGACGCCGTGCTTTATTGACGCTGTCCGCCAAGTATTAAGGGTTTTGGAATCCTGCCGGGAACTTTGAGTTATCCGAGCGGGGTTTGTCGATTGGGAAGGGTTTTTATATGAACAATCCGCTGGTTAAATTTCTAGTCGAAGAGTGGTTTATCGCAATCGTACTGATTGCGATGTCCGTAGCGACAGTAACCGTGGTCTTTGAACGCCTTGGCGCTTATAAAAAGTACGGTGAGATATCGACTAATCTTCTGGCGGATGTCCTTGACCTCCTCAAAGCGGGTCGGGACAACGAAGCAACCCGTGCTGTAAATGATGCGGATGGCCCTGTTGCAGCCGTAGCCCGTGTTGTTTTGGCAAATGCGCGCCGGAGTGTTGGAGAAGTTGAGCGTCTAGTTCAGGAAGCCGCTGAAGATTACTTTATGCAGCTCGAGAAAAACCTGGCGATTCTTGACACAATCACCACGCTCTCACCGCTGTGGGGTCTCTTTGGCACGATTGTCGGAATGATTCAGGTCTTCTTGAAATATGCGGTTGCGAACGATGACAAGTCAAAGCAAGCAATTCTTCCTAGCGTTGGGACTGCTTTGTATGCGACTGCTGGCGGTATCTTAATCGCTCTCGTGTGCTTTATTGCATACAACTACTTTGTCTCACGCCGTAGCCGGATTATTGCAGAGACAGAACAAGCTGCAAACAAGCTGATCAATGTTCTTGAGGCCCGCGGCACTTTTGCCCGCTGAATTGGACAGAGGTTAATACCCCATGCGTTTCCGAGCATCCCGGGAGATCAAACGTACTAAAATTGAGATCATCCCGATGATTGACACAATGTTTTTTCTTCTGGTGTTCTTTATTCTTGCATCCTTGAATATCATCGACCTGAGAGGAATCAACATCGAGCTGCCGCCATCGGCTATGGTCAAGACTCCTGTTCGCGATCCCCGGGATGTCAAGCTTGAAGTTGAAATAGATGCAAATGGCAACAAGTATGTCAACAATGGCAAAAAGATACCTGCAGATGAATCGATTTCGAAGGAGCTGCTAGCTGCAGTAGTCAAACAGTTTCGGGGCCAGCCATCGGCGCAGGATTTATCGGTGATGACGGTGATTATTGCGCCCGATGAAACAACGTTTCACGAACATGTAATCAGTGCCATCGATGACTCACGCTCAGTGAAAATTGGCAAGTTTGCTGTTCGTTGACGGGGATTAGGTAATTAAATGGCGTTTCGTCGACGACGGGAAATAAAGAAGACAAAAATCGAAATCATCCCGATGATTGACACGATGTTTTTTCTTCTTGTCTTCTTTATTCTGGCTTCGCTTAATGTGATTGACATGAAGGGAAGTCGTGTGGATCTTCCAGATAGCGTTAATCAGGATTCTCAGGCACGAGCGAAGGTTACGATTACGATCACTAATGAACAGAAAGTCACTGTCAATCAGGGAAAGGTAATCGGCAAAGATGGCTCTTTGGCCTCTGAGCTTCTGTCTGCACTAACAGTCGACTCGGCATCAGGAGCGACAACTGTACGACCTGAAGATGCGGTTATCGTCATTAACGCAGACAGCAAAGCACCCTATTCCATTATTCGGAAAGTTGTAGATCAGGCACGGCAGGTTCGCTTCCGTAAGTTCTCGATTGCCACGGATCCAAAGCTCGGATTTTGAACGGAGAGAGGTAAGTCATGGGCATCTTCAATACGCAGGAAATCCGCGCAGCCGGCGCAATCGATCACCTTATCCGTCTTCCGGAGGATAATGTCGCCGCGCGTCTTAAATCGGCCATTGTTGTCGCACTTGTTGCGAATGCTGCTGTTTTTACGATTGCTTTCTTCGCATCTGTTCTTCACAAATCTGATTCGCCTCCACCCCTCCAAGTTGAGTTTTTAGAGAAGGCATTTGATGACCTTCCCCGAATCATGAAGCTGAAGCCTGTTGTCGAACGTCCGAAGAACATTCCCCTTATTCGCCGCAAACCTGTCCTTTGGCCGAAGATACAGCCAAAGCCTCTGGAACGTACAGTGGTCGTCAACAAGGTGAAACCACTGCCGTTATCCCAGCCTGTTGAGAAGCCGCGACCTCGTCCAAATGCAGTTGCCGAAAAAGCAAATGAAGCTCCTACAAATCCAAATGTAACAGCGCCCACCCCTGCGGTAAGTAAGCCACGTGAAACAAATGTCACGAGTAACAGCGATACAACCGCTCGTGTAAATACAAGCCGTGCGATTGCAGCAGGAGCAACTCCTGAAGGACCTGGTGTTACCGGACCAAACTTCCGCAGAACTACACCTCGGACATCCGGACAGCTCGCCGCATCAGATAACAGACCGAATGTCAGCGCTGCAACTGAGCGCGATTATTCTGCGTTGCCTACCGCAGCACCAACCGCTCCTATGAACGCATCCCCAACCGCGAGCCGGTCCGGTGCTGGTGTCTCGATGGGAACCGTTGGGGCGGCTGCAAGTCGTAAGTCTTCAGGTGTTGGTATCAGTGGTGAGTCTGTTCGTGTGGATGCGATTTCCACACCAAGTTATATCGGTCGTAAAGGACCGGCTCTTGGCTCGACAGCCATCATCACGGATCGCCCGACAACACTGACCGCAGCGATGGAGGAAACCGGAACAGCAAACTCTGGACTTGCCACCATTCAGGGTGCCAAGGGGACCATCGCAAAGTCTGTCGCCATCAGCAAAACGGTTGTCTCCGGTTCTGGAACCGGTACCGCATCGGCGGGATCGGGCGGTCGTAATCTTGCTGTTTCTGATACTGTGACCGCTGCAGTATCTGGTTCCGCATCCTCTGGCGCATCCCGTGCTCCACGTCTTGGAAACAGTGCCATCGCGACCGCTGTTGGATCGAATAGGCCGGGAGCAGCAGCAGATGGTGATGGCGGTGCACTCCCAATCGGTGGAAGCGACAACATCGGATCGCTGGCCACTGCCAGCACCCGCGCATCCGGCGGTGGTACAGGACCTGTCGGTGCTGGAAGCGGCTCAGCGCGCGTAGGTGGCGCAAGTGGTGGTGGCAATGTTCGCGCAACTGCATCTACAAGTGATGCAAAAATCTCAGCCAACCCAGATAAGGTCACGAGCGACAGTGAACGCAAACCAATCGTGGTCAACACCAACAATATCGCGAAATCACAAGGTGCAGGTGGCTCTGCCGCAACGCGAAATGAGGATGCTAGGGCAACGGTGAAACCTGATGTCGAGCTGTCTACCGATCTCAAACGTCGACAATTTAAGGCGCGAGTTCTCGTTGAAGTTGAAGTTGCCGCATCCGGTGAGAGTACAACAACACTGATCGGCGGCTCTGGCGATAGTGAAGTCGACAAGGCTGTTTTGTCAACACTTCGTCGTTGGAAGTGGGTACCCGGTTACCGTGATGGCAAAGAAGTTTCCACAAAGCAGAAATTTGAGTACATCATTCGAATCAACTAATCGTTTATTCAAATGAAATGTCTTTCAGAAACGCGTGTGGACTACTTATGTAGTCTGCGCGCGTTTGTTTGTTTGGTAGGCCCCATTTCTTGATGGATTATCGCCAGTCTGTTCTGTCATATAGCGGGACGCCATATTGTGATTTTGGGATGCTTTGTCGCATCGTCATGCCTATCGCCGTTTGATTAAGGTAATGTGCTAACACGCTTTTAATAGACAAAGGAATTGTCCAAACATGGCTGGTTGCCCATCGCTAACATCCACCAAGCTCCTCCGCTCGCTAGGCATCGCTGCAATTGTCATCCCCCTGGTAGGTGGACAGACCTCACTCAGCCAGCAGATTTCGGCACCTCCTGCGATGCCGATGCCTCAGGCACCCGCCAGTGCCGATGCGGCGCCATTGGTTTTCAAGGCAACCGTCGGTGCCGAGAAGCGCTTGCAGAGCAATGGCTCGATGGTTGCGATGGTGCAAGGGCGGACCATAACGCTGGAGTTTGACCAAATTGACAAGACGCGCATCACCAAAGTGGACAAAGATGGCAAAGTCACTATCGAGAATACTGTCGAGTCTAGTCAGGCAAAAGTTGGGGGCATGGCGATCCCTGATGACGGACCGAGCAAGGACATTGACAACATCACTTTCGACACAGACAACAGTCTTGTGACATATCAGTCATCTGATACCGATCAGGATTCCCTGAAACGGTCAGTCAGATTGTTCAGCGCAACACAGCCTTTGTTTGCAAATGTTCCGACAAAGGTTGGTACGCAGTGGAGTAAGACTCTGAAGGCCGATGCCATCCCCGGGATGCGCGATGCCAGGGTAGACATGCTTGTGATGGCCTTCGAAACCAAACAGGGCATCCCTTGTGTCCGTCTGGGCGTTCGCTTTTTGGAGACATCCGGGCCAACCCCACTGCAATCCGAAGGCGTCGTATGGATTGAGCGTAGTAGTGGTGATAAGGTTGCGGCCGAATGGATGATTCGGAACTTGCCGCTTGGCGATGACACCGAGCTTGTCAGTGGCCGCGTGGTCGAGACGCGCATTTCCGGCGGTATTCTGACGCAGCAGACCGCGCCTGGCGCCCAGGATACGGGTAAGCCATCCACAAATCCATCCCTGCCAGTTCCCGCGGGGCCGCCTAAACCAGATGCTAAGAAAATCGATGACATCGTCAAGGACTTTGAAAAACTTCCTGGTCTTATGACGATGTATCGGAAGAAGGATGCACTTTCTGGTCGCGAGACGATTTACCTTGAGATTCCAGATGATCAGCTAAGCAAGTGGCTGCTTCTACAGGCGACTGCCAGTACTGGGACAAGTGGCTACGTTGAGCTTGGCGAGCCAATCGGTGACTTTGCATTCCAGTTCCAAAAGCTTCCAGATGACCGGATTGCGATGACAGTTCCCAACTGGACGCATATCGCATCCGGGAATGCGCTTACGGAGAAGAATGTACGCGCTGTCTACCCGGATGCCATTATTCAGGCCTACCGTGTCGAGGCAAAACAACCTGATCGCAAGTCCCAGTTGATTGATATCTCCGAGCTCTTCAAAGGGGATCTCCTCGGCGTTTCTGCACCGTTTGCTCCACCACCGATTCCTGGTCTGATGGGCGGGCCGCAGGGTGGCGCGATGGGCCTAGACCGTGACAAGACCTTTATGCTCAGCCTTAAGGGCCTGCCTGAGAATATTGTCGCCATCACGCAATACCACTTTATCCGCGGGCAGAACCGCCCTGTTGTCGGTCAGTCCTTGGTTGACTCGCGGAGTGCGAGTTACAAGGTGATGTACAACTTGTCGGCGCTGCCAGTTGGCAATGGCTACAAGCCACGCCTCGCTGATCCACGCGTTGGGTATTTCACGAATGAGCCTTACGCCACTGCGAGCCCGATGGACTTCACGCGCGAGGACAAGGAAGATCTGACGGTTCGGTACATCCACCGCTTTGATGTTCGCAAGAAGAACCCGGATGCCAAGGTTTCCGAGCCTGTAAAGCCAATTGTCTTCTGGCTGGACAGCGGGATTCCCATCGAGTGGCGGGATGCAATCCGGGATGGCATTCTGGAGTGGAACAAGGCATTTGTTGCGATTGGATTGCAAAATGTTATCCAAGTGAAGCAGCTACCGGATGTCATCCCTGCCGATGCTAAGGACATGCCGCTTGACACCGGGGATGCACGCTTCAATATTGTTCGCTGGGTTACAGATGATGCGCTTGACAATGCCCACGCAGTAGCCCACGCAAGGTTCAATCCCTTAAATGGTCAGGTCCTGAGCGGTTCCATCAATATCACCAGCTCCTTTGTCCGCATCACCCAGCTTGAGAAAATGCTGTCGGTAGACCCAGCGGCGGCGTTTTCCAGGGTTGCTGAGAGTGTCCCTTTTGCTGACATGCTTGGTAGCAGTAAGGAGTCCCTTCGGTGCCGGCTGGCTGAGCACGGTCGAATGAATGCTTGGCTGGGATTACAGGCCTTGGAAGGTGGCGCTAACCGCGGTCCGCTATCGAACCGTGAGTATGTTCGACAGTTCCTCCGGGAAGCGATCGCACACGAAACAGGGCACTTGCTTGGACTGCGGCATAACTTTGCTGCATCCAGTCAATATACGCTCGGCCAGCTTGGGAACTCGACATTTGTCAATACCAAGGGGACATCCGCAAGTGTGATGGACTACACGCCGTTCAATATCATGGCTATCGAGGACAAGGATGTACCATTCTTCTCACAGGTCATCGGGCCCTACGATTTCTGGGCGATTCAGTATGGCTATACGGATACCAAGGGCATCAAGGATCCTGCGGACGAGGTTGCCATCCTCAACCAGATTGCACGAAAGTCCGGGCAAATGGGGTACCGCTACCAAGGGGATGAGGCAGCGGATAGCTTTGATCCGACCGTAACGCGCTTTGATCTGAGTTCAGATCCGCTAGCGTATTGGACAAAGTCGCTCGAGATGTCCGAGAAGCTGTTGACCGCGCTGCCGGGCCGGCTGCCAAAGTATGGACGCAGTTATGTGGAATTCACGCGATCCTTTGGGATGATTGTGAACCAGATTGGCCAATCGACGGCGCAGGTCTCCAGATTTGTCGGTGCGCAAACGATTAATCGATCCTTTAAGGGGGATGTCAATGCGCCGGCGCCGCTGCGGCCAGTCCCGGCAAGCGTGCAAAAAAGGGCCATCGCCACCCTGCATGACTACCTCTTTGGAGCATTTGCATTGCCAATCCCGGCGGCTGCTTTGGATAAGCTGCAGACCCGCCTCGATACCTTCCCGGCGACACCGGGTGAGTATCCGATTGCTGACTCATTGAGCAATGTGCAAAAAATGGGTCTTCGCAGGCTCTATTCCTCGCAGATTCTTTCGCGGGTCGTCAACAATGCCTTTAAAGATGAGGCGCGTATGCAGCCGGTGCTGGATTTGGCAACGTATTCGGAGCTCGTGGGGATGCCACTGTGGAGCGAAGTACTCTATGGCCGGTCAGCCACGGCCGCGCGGCGACAGCTGCAACGCCTCCATGTGGAGACATTGAGCAACTTCGTCCTAAATGGCGGTGGCCCGGATGAAATGCGGATGGTGGCAAGTATCCAGCTGCAGGCCCTCCGGACCAAGCTCGGTAAAGTCAAGACTACAAAGATGGACCGGATGACGAAATATCACATCGCGGACACGGTGCAGCGTATTACGCGCACGCTCGATGCGAAAGTGACGATTTCGAGTGGCGGCGGCGGGGGCGGTTTGCCACCGGGGCTACTGCAATCCCTGATGGGTGGCAAGGTGCTGCCCTAGTCAGGTGCCACGGTGATGTCTCGTAGGGAGCAGGACCTCTGTCAGATGATTGACAGCAGGCTCTGCTCCTTTTCTTTTGTCAATGTCCTGACCCATTTCACTTCTCGCATATCTGTTGCCAGCCATTCGCGAGTGGCCGTTACGGTGTCACTGAGCGGACGCGAAAGAAGTCCAAACTCTGCTGACTTCTGCGTGTCTGTGCTGCCATTCGTGCCCGAAAGCCCGGGAATCCAAAGCGGCAGCTCGCTCCACGGATGGATACCCTTCTCTGTCAGAACATCACCGGGAACATAGACAACTTTGCTTTCCGCAGCACTGCTTGCCTGAATCGTGTTGAGAAGCGTCCCAAGCATCACTACAAGGCCATCCGCGTTGAACGTTCCGCGTATTCTGTTGCTGATTAGCAGAAGAACAAAATCTGCGAGGTCACGGACATCGATGAACTGGGTTGGGTAGTCTGGGCTCTCGGGAGCGATCATATCCCCGCCTTCATCAATGCGGCGGACCCAGTAGGAAAAGCGGTCACTGACATCAAACGGACCAACAATCAGCCCTGGCCGCACAATGATATGGTTATCTGGGTGCGATAACCTCACCATATCCTCGCAGCGCGCCTTCAGCCCGCCGTAGGTTTCACCCGTTACCGGAGCATTGTCATCCGGGCAGGGGTGGACAGCAGATGACTCAGCTGTCGAATGCTCTGGCCAGCCAACATAGACACTCACGGTTGAGATAAAGCAGTATGGGATGTTTGCTTCGGCGGCGGCATTTGATGAAAGCTGGACAACCCCTGGAGAGTAGCCGCAGGTGTCGATAATGACATCTGGAGCCCAGTCGATGAGGGATTTCAACGCATTTGGGTCGCTGCGGTCACCGGTAATGGTCGGGATGTCTGTGAACGCACTTGGGTTGGATTTGCTGCGGTTCAGGTGGATGACGGTATGCCCGGCTGCCACTGCTGCTTCGGTGATTGCGCGGCCGAGGAAGATGGTGCCGCCTATGAGTGCGATTTTCAAGGAGAAGAATTCCGGTTCGTTTACGTAATGCGATAGCATACAGGCTGAAGCGAATACGCAGCGTAGAACCGGAAGAGTACACGGATGCGCCACTGTCAGAGAGCCGGGCCTTGGCTGTGAGCCTGGTGAGTGGATGCCGTGGAATGTCGCCGAGGAGCTGACCGCGAATGAAGTGCAGGTGGAGAATATCCAGCTGAATCAGGGTGGTACCGCGCAGTTTTAACCCTGCGTCCCTGAGGTGGAGGCCGAAAGGTTTCCCCTCATTGGACGTGGGGTTTTTGTTTGTCTGGATGAACAAGAGGTGTTAGAGATGGCAGTGGAACTTTCAACGCGGTACGAGCCGCACGCGACGGAAGCCGACATTTATAAGCGATGGCTTGAAACAGGATGTTTTAACGCTGAGCCTGATTTGGGATCTGGCAGGCCACCGTACTGCATCACGATTCCGCCACCAAACGTCACGGGAGCACTCCATATCGGGCATGCGCTCAACAACACCATCATGGACACGTTAGGGCGCTGGAAGCGGATGCTTGGCTACAATGTCCTCATCCTTCCAGGCACAGACCATGCAGGAATTGCAACGCAGTCGGTGGTCGAGAAGCGTATCGCAACCGAAGGCCTGACCCGCCAGGACCTCGGCCGTGAGAAGTTTGTCGAGCGCGTCTGGGAATGGAAGCAGGAATACGGCGACCGTATCGTTGGTCAGATGCAGCGCCTTGGCTGTTCCTACGACTGGCGCCGGCTGCGCTTCACGATGGACCAGCCCTACGTGGATGCCATCATGGATGTCTTTGGCAAATGGCATGCGGATGGCTATATCTACCTCGGTGAGCGGATGGTGAACTGGTCACCAAAGCTGATGACCGCCATTTCCGATATTGAAGTTGAAGACAAAGAGCTCGATGGCCACCTCTGGCATTTGCGTTACCCACTCGCCGATGGAACCGGCGACGTCATCGTGGCGACGACGCGCCCCGAAACGATGCTTGGTGACACCGCGGTTGCGGTGCATCCAGAAGACCCGCGCTACACCGCAGTCGTTGGAAAGCTAATCGATGTCCCTCTCCTCGGACGGCAGATTCCGATTGTTGCAGATGACTTTGTAAAGCTTGAGTTTGGAACCGGTGCGGTTAAGGTCACGCCTTTCCATGATGCGAATGACTTTGAGTGTGGGCTTCGCAACAACCTCCCGCGCATGGAGGTGATTGGCCCGGATGCCCGCATGACCGAAGCGGCTGGTGTTTACGCAGGCCTTGACCGGTTTGAAGCGCGCAAGCGTGTGGTGGCAGATCTCGATGCCGCAGGCTTCCTCGTGAAAGTCGAAGCATACCGCCATAAAGTGCCTCATTGTGACCGTTCAGGTGCCGTGATCGAGCCACGCCCAAGCCATCAATGGTTCTGTAAAATGTCAGGTACTCCGATGGTGGATAAGGCCATCGATGCTGCGACATCCGGGCGTATTAACTTTGTTCCTGAGCGCTACAGCGAGACGTATGTACGCTGGCTGGAGAATATCCGTGACTGGCCGATCAGCCGTGGCCTCTGGTGGGGACATCGCCTGCCTGTGTGGCGGATAGCTGATTCTGACCCAACGGTTGCGGGGAACTGGGTGTTTGCAAGGACATCCGATGTAGCTTCTGAGAAGCTTGGTAGCACAGATATTGTCCAATCGGATGATGTTTTGGACACCTGGTTTAGCTCCGCATTGTGGCCATTTGCGACGCTTGGCTGGCCGGAGAAGACGGATTCGTTGAAGCAGTGGTATCCGACGAGTTTGCTTTCGACGGCGCAGGAGATTATGTATCTCTGGGTTGCCCGAATGGTGATGACCGGTGAGTACTTCCTTGGTGAGAAGCCATTTGACACGGTTTATATCCATGCGACGATTTTGGATGAGCATGGCAGCCGCATGAGCAAGTCCAAGGGAAATGGCGTTGACCCGGTCGACCTGATTGACCTATATGGGGCAGATGCCCTTCGCTTTGCACTAATGCGCGAGGCAGGTTTACGTCAGGATATCCGTGTCAAGCCGATCCGTGACAACAAGCAGGATCAGGTTGAGCAGGCACGTAATTTCTGTAACAAAATTTGGAATGCGAGCCGGTTTGTACTTATGAACCTCGATGGTTATGAGCCTCCTGCTGAGCTGCCTACATCCGATGATCTCGTCGACCGCTGGATTCTGGCACGGCTTGATCAGACGGCAGAGGCGGTTGCGACGGGTTTTGATACATATCGTATGGACGATGCAAGCCGTGCAATTCAGGAGTTCTTTTGGGATGACTTCTGTGACTGGTATATCGAGGCTGCAAAGCCACGCCTCAGTGCCACCGATGGCTCCGAAGCGACAGCCAAGGCGGTTCTCTGGCATGTTTTGGATCGTTCGTTGAAGCTGATGCACCCGGTGTTGCCATTCCTGACTGAGGCCATTTGGCAGCAGCTTCCATTTTCACGTGAGCGTGCAGGTGTTGAGCATTTAATGCAGTCTACGTATCCGGCCGCTGGTTCGACGCCTCGCGATGAAGCTGCCGTCGGGCGCTGGGATACCGTTCGTGAAGTCATTCGTGCAACACGAAACATTCAGGCGGAGAACCAGCTGAAGAAGGGTGGAGACATCTACTTAAATGCGGCAACGGATGAAATCAAGGCATCGGTTGCAGCAAGCGAGTCGTTGGTCCGCTACCTAACAAAGTGTGATGCGGTGCATTTCGAGGTTGGTCCAGAGGATGGCTTCCTTGCGGTGACAGCGGTTGGCGAGGTTCGTTTACCGAGGCCAAGCGCGACACCGGAGGTCATCGAGGCTGAGCGCAAGCGTTTGTCGGGCGAGCTCGCAAAGATTGACAAGGACCTTGCTGGGCTTGCTGGGCGTTTGAGTGACCCGACGTTTGCCGAGAAGGCACCAGAGGCAGTGGTTGCCAAAGCACGTGGCCAGCAGGCGGAGCTGCTCGAACGACGGGGTAAAGTTGCGGAGCGTCTGGAGCAGCTCGACTAAGCCAAAGGGGGTCCAAAGTCCCTTCATGAGTCCCGGTTTAATTAGTTCTACCGGGACTTTTCTTTGTGCCTTTTGCCTCAGCCAAGAGTGGCTGCACCGGCGCTATGCTTACACCATGGAACCAACAATCAATCAGGACAGTCCAGCATGGATGTTCTTCGTTCACGCATCGTTTGCCGTTAGCTGTATCGCGATGATTATCGGTATTTGGTGGCTGCCGGCGGAGTTATGGATCAAGGGATTTCTGACGATGGGCTTTTTCGGAACAGTGCAGTCTGCATTCACACTGTCGAAGGCGCTGCGTGATCACCATGAGTCACGGAAGATTCACCATCGGATTAGTGAAGCGAAGACGGCGCATATTTTGAAGGAATATGAGATTTCTTAGTAGCCACGGTGGTTTTGGAAAAGACTTTTCATTTTTAGACGAGCCCTCCAGAAAAACTGGGGGGCTTTAGTATTTCTTTCACAGATCTTTGCTGTGCCGCGCTTGGTTTCGTTACATCAAGTGATGCTCGCTCCGTAGCTTCGGTCGGGATTAATTATGCGTTTAGTGTCTGCTTCCACTGACTTCTACACGTCACGTTCAGGTTCGAGTGTGTGTCCCCTAAAGACAACTATGCATATGTTACGTAATCCTAAGATGTAATTATCAACTAACAAACCTTTCGGGCATCCAAATACGATTTCCACCCTGTAAAATGCAAGGTCCTCAGCGGTGAGGATGCTGCTAACTATGGAAACCAACGCTGTGCAATCTGTCCCGAAAATCATGGTGGTCGAAGACGACCCACATGTCCTTCGTCAAATCGCATTCGCATTGGAGCATGAAGGCTACACCGTTACTACGGCGACAGCCGGTGATGATGCCCTTCGCCAGCTCATGTTGGACCGGCCAGACTTGCTGGTCACGGATGTTATGATGCCGGGGCTCGATGGCTACGACCTCGTGGATCAGCTCCGCCGGGATGAAAAGCTCTGCGACCTTCCGGTGATCATGGTTACTGCTCGCACCGCCGATGAAGATATCTCTAAGGGATTTTCAAGTGGCACCGATATTTACATCGAAAAACCATTCAAGCCATCCGAGCTGGTTGCCTTCGTAAAACGCTTTGTTGGACCTGCTAAACCGGATGCGCATCCATAGGCGTTGCAAGCGAAAGCGGTATACTTTTTCAGCAGCGTTACGCTGACGCAATGATGCGTTGCACCACAGGGTGCGACGCTTTTTTCATTTGAGGGCATCGCATAATGGGACGCATTTTTAACTTCTCCGCTGGACCAGCCATCCTCCCGGAACCTGTACTCGCACAGGCATCCGATGCGGTTCGCGAATTCGCAGGCAGCGGGATGTCCCTCCTTGAAATGAGCCACCGTGACAAACGCTACGATGCGATCCATGAGCAGGTACGCGCAGGCGTCGTCGAAACGCTTGGGCTCTCAACAAGCGAGTACGATTGTCTCTTTATGGGCGGTGGGGCATCTACGCAGTTTTCCCTGGTCCCGATGAACCTGCTGACGCCCGGACACTCCGGAGCCTATGTGGATGGCGGTGAGTGGGGCGCAAAGGCGATTGAAACGGCACGCTTCCACGGGGATGTCGATGTCATAGGCTCATCCAAGGTAGACAATCATAGCCGCCTCCCGGTCATCGGCGCTGTTCCATCCAATGCTGGCTATGTCCATCTCACAACCAACAACACCATCGAAGGCACACAAATGTCCAATGTGCCAACGTTCGATGTTCCACTTGTCGGTGACCTGTCATCCGATATCTTCGGGCGTGTACGTGAACATGCACACTTTGACCTGATGTACGCCGGGGCACAAAAGAACGCAGGACCCGCCGGCGTCACGCTCGTCGTCATCCGGAAAAGCCTCCTCGCGCAGTGTAATTCGCTGCCCCCGATGTTCTCCTACAGAGTTCAGGCCGACAAGCATTCCGTGTACAACACACCGCCTGTCTTCCCCATTTATGTCGTTGGACTCGTCCTCGAGTGGATTGCCGCTGAAGGTGGCATGCCCGCGGTCGCCGCACGGAATGAACGAAAGGCTGCGCTTATCTATAAGGCCATCGAAAACAACGCGCCCATTTTTTCCGCAGCCGTTCCCGACGCTGCCGACCGCTCCCTTATGAACATCACCTTCCGACTTGCATCCAAAGAGCTGGAAACCGAGTTTCTTGCCGAAGCGAAGGCAAATGGAATGGATGGCCTCCCAGGCCACCGCAATGTAGGCGGTTGTCGTGCTAGTATTTACAATGCATTCCCTGAAGCGGGTTGCAAGGCGTTGGCGGACCTAATTTCCGACTTCGCGGTCAGGAAGGGTTAGTCATGAGCGGGCATGTACATATCTTTGACACAACGTTACGGGATGGCGAGCAGTCTCCCGGAGCAGCGCTGCATATAGATGAAAAACTTGAAATCGCCCGACAGCTCGAGCGCCTCGGCGTAGACATTATCGAGGCCGGCTTCCCGATCTCATCCCCCGGTGACTTCGAAGCCGTCCGGCGCATCGCGGCAGTCGTTGACAGAGCTACCGTCTGTGGTCTGACACGCGCGGTGCAAAAAGACATCGATGTCGCTTGGGATGCCCTCAAAGGTGCAAAACGTCCGCGCATCCACACTGGCCTTGGCGTAAGCGACAATCATCTCCAGCACAAGCTGCGCAAGACACGGGATGAAGCCCTTGAAATCGGTACCGCTGCTGTACGGTATGCAAAGTCTCTTGGATGCCAGGACATCGAATACTTCACGGAAGATGCCGGCCGGGCTGATCCTGATTATCTCTGCCGCGTTGTCGAGGGAGTCATCAAGGCTGGCGCGACGGTCATTAATGTGCCCGATACAACGGGCTATATGACCCCCGATGAGTACGGTGGGCTGTTTACGATGTTGTTAAACCGTGTGCCAGGCGCTGAGAATGTAGTCTTTTCTGCCCACTGTCACAATGACCTTGGTCTTGCGACCGCCAACGCCCTTGCTGCCGTGAGCGCAGGAGCCCGTCAGGTCGAGTGCACCATTAATGGCATTGGTGAGCGGGCTGGAAACACCAGCCTCGAAGAAGTCGTGATGGCTCTCAAGGTCCGCGGGACCCAGTTCGGCGGCGCCTTCACCAACATCCAGACGACCGAAATCTTTAAGACCAGCCGCCTTGTTTCCAACCGCACAGGCGTGTTGGTTCAGCCCAATAAGGCCATCGTAGGAGCAAACGCCTTCGCCCATTCCAGTGGTATCCACCAGGATGGCGTGCTGAAGGAACGCTCTACGTACGAAATCATCGACCCCGCAGATGTCGGTATTTCCGAGAGCAAAATCATACTTTCGCCGCGCTCCGGACGCCACGCGCTCAAGCATCGACTTGAGGTACTCGGTCATACATTCGAAGCCGATGAAGCATTTGAAAAGGTGTACCAGCGCTTCCTGCTGGTCGCGGATCAGAAGAAGCTCGTCTACGATGAAGACCTTGAAGCGATTGCATCCGATGAAGTCCAGATCATCGGCCGCGCTTACGAGCTGAGCCAGCTGCAGGTTATGTGTGGTGATCAATCCATCCCAACCGCGACGGTCAGCCTGCGCCACGCAAATGGTGGCATTTTGACTGATTCCCATCATGGAAATGGTCCTGTCGATGCTGTCTACCGCGCTGTCAACCGTATCGTAAATGTGCCAAATGAACTGATTGAGATCAGTCTGCAAAGTGTGACCGAGGGCACCGATGCGCTCGCAAACGTGACGATTAGGGTCCGCAGCGGGGATGACATTTACTCGGGTCATGCCGCGCATACCGACATCATCGTGGCCAGCACCAAAGCCTATGTCAATGCGCTGAACAAGTTGATCATGGACAAGCAGGGTGTGAGTGGGCGTAAAGAGTCTGCCGACCTGGATGGCAGCGTTTAGGGTATAAACGACATATGGACCCAATGCCAAGCCCGCACGAGGCAACCGAGCACCTTCGTCTCATCCGTCAGACGATCGAGCGAAGCCAGCAGCACTCGACGCTATCCGGCATTTCGGGTGTAGCCGCTGGGGTAATCGTGCTGATTGCCGCTGTTGTTGCCGAAGGTGTGATTGGTGATCCCAGCCAGCCTGGCCGGCAAGGCGTGTTTGTTGGGTTGTGGTTTACGACATTGTTGGCCGCGGGGTTGGTGGATTTTGTCATCACCAAAATCAGGGCGATGCGCGTTGGGAAGTCGGCGCTGTCTGGCCTCGGGAGAAGCTGGCTACGTGCGGTTGCGCCAGGCCTCCTCTGTGGTCTGATCGTCTCACTCATGTACTACCACCAGCCGGAACGCTTCGGGGATGCGATTTATGGTTTGTGGATGCTCAGTTATGCGATGTCCCTCCTCGCGATCGGTCAGCTTTCCGCACCGGCGGTTAGCGTCCTTGGCTGGAGCTTTCTCGCGGCTGCCGTTTGGACATTACTTGGACCACAGGGTGTGCCCGTTGGTCCGCGTGGGTTACTTGCCGTAACGTTTGGTGGCTTCCATATTGTGTATGGCATCGCACGCGGAATCCGGGATGGATGGTAAGTAAGGCGATGGCGATGGACCAGGCTCTGCCCGCACATCCACGCAAGGAGAAATCACCGCGTGTGTCCGCTGCTGCCGACAACACCGATGGCATGACACGCCCGCTTGATCTCCTGGATGATGTCATCCATCAGAAAGTACGACTTGGAATTATGTCGTGTCTCTTGGCGACATCTGAGGCTGAATTTGCCTTTCTCAAGTCGGCCTTAATAGTCTCCGATGGAAACCTTAGTACCCACTTGTCTGTGCTTGAAGATGCTGGATATGTCGCATCTTCTAAAGCCCAAACGGTGAAGCGTACAGGGAAGTCGCGCTATTCGCTTACATCCTCCGGGCGCTTGGCTTTTGCAGCCTATGTCGCCGCGCTGGAGTCTTTGGTACGCCCTGAGTAACACCAAATGATAGCGCCGAAGACACGCCTTGTATGCCTGATACTTGCCGGTCACAGTGGAGTCGACCCTGGGACAAGTGCTGGTGGCTACACCGAAGCCGAGTTCACGTATGCATTGGCACTTGATCTCTTTCGTGCCATCGAACGGCATCAGCCGCACATCGAGCCCGTATTGCTGACGACCGCCGGGCACACCGGACCAACATCCCGGCTCGGAGTCCAAAAGAAGCACTGTAAAACCCATCGCTTTCTTGAAATGCCAGCAGCGGCGGGCAACATTGAGCGCATCGATCAGAAACTGGATGGTCTTCGCGTCATCAAAGCGCTGTATCGACAAACGCACCGGGCTGACTGTGTTTTGATCGAGGTCCACGCGGATGCACGCAAGGGCCCTGATGGCCTACATGTCCTCTACGGAGCACCTGAGAGTGACAGACTTGCGAAGTGTCTTACCGGAGCAAATAGCAAAGTGATCTTTCGGGATGATCTCCGTTTGCTACGCCTCTCACCGGTTCCAGCGGTGATTATCGAGGTATTCAACATGTCTTCGCCCAAAGCGCTGAAGCTGTTTTTGCGGAAGTCGCATCGGGTGGCATTTGCGAAGCAGGTTGCCCATCGTCTCTGCGACTTCGCCACGCATTAACTGGAGAGGTTGTAAACGGCTATAAACTGGTCGACTCTGCGTACTGGGGTTATACTTCCGGCCAAGACATTATCGTCTAAGGGAGTCGTCATGCAGCCAATTAACGCGGTCCATACGCCTATCATCGATACGCATCTGCACTTGTGGGATATGAAACAGTTCCGTCCACCGTGGCTGAATGAGCCAGCTGAAATCAAAATTCGCAAGCCATGTACGTTGCGTGAGTATCAAAATGAGACCAAAGGTCTCAATGTCGTCCACGCCGTCTACATGGAAATTGACATTAATGTAGAAAAGCAGGTCGAGGAGTCAGACTGGATTTCTGCCCTGTGTCATTCAGGCAAGACGAAGGTTGTAAAGGCTGTGGTTTCTGGCCGGCCAGCGGACCCAACGTTTCGCGCATATGCGCGTCGTTTTCGCAACGATGCGGCAATCACCGGTTTTCGCCAAGTCCTGCAAGTCCCGGATGCAAAGCCTGGGCTCTGTCTGACGCAGACCTTTGTGGACAATGTTCGCTATCTTGGAAGTATCGGAAAGACATTTGACTTTTGTATCCGTCCGGGTGAGCTCCAAGATGCAATGAAGCTTGCGCGTCTCTGCCCTGACACACGATTTGTGTTGGATCACTGCGGGAATGCATCCGCGCGTAACGTCAATCAGCAAACCTGGGAAACGGATATCCGGGAGTTTGCGAACATCCCCAATGTTGTCTGCAAGATTTCCGGCATCATCAAGACCGTCAAGCCTGAGTGGGACACAGAGCATGAACTGTTTCATATTGTCCGGCATGTGTACCATTGTTTTGGTCCGGACAGGGTGATGTTTGGTGGGGACTGGCCGGTTTGTAATAAGACGAAGAGCTTGCAGGACTGGGTGGCGACACTCGACCGAATTCTTGTTGATAAGTCTCCTGCGCAGCTTGCCAAGTTCTACGCTGGAAATGCATCACGGTTTTACGGTATTCCGATGTCCGAGGATGCTGTTTAGTCTTAAGCCTGCGGCATCAAATGCGATTTTGAGGATGTCTGCAAGTCCATGCGGGATGTCATCCAGTGTCGAGCATTTCAGCTGGTACTTGCACATCCCGCCTAAAAGCTGCGGAAGCCGACAGTTCGCATAGTTCATCGAGTGGTTTCCCTTAGCGGGACTTACCATCATTTAGCTGGGCTAAGTATGCTTGGTCGACGTCGGACGTGGCTGTATTCCATCGTTTCTGGAGCACGCTGTGGCAGGTTGAGATGCGATCCATGAGTTCCCGGATGCCATCTGAGTATTAATGTCAAACGCACCTTGAGCCGGTGCCAAGGTGCGTTTCCAAAGGGAGACAAACCCTGCTGTTGGGAATACACACAACTTTGCAGTGGGTATATATTAAGTGCAAACATAATACTTGCGTACTGTATGAAATACTAGTTGGCGCAATAACTCTTCAAAGTGGCACGCTAAATGCTGCTAAACCGCGCGTATTTACTGGGAGTCGATTGTGCTTTCCAAAAATGGGTCTGAAGCCAGACGCATCCGGCGCGCATCAAGATAGCCTGCGGCGATAGTTGCGTCGCTCCAGTCGCTTAGAATTACACCGCTCCCACCCGTGCTGTGAATGTACTTTCCCGGTGAATGGTGCATGCCAACATGCGTTACTTTTTCGGGTGTTCCGAAAAAGACCAGGTCGCCTGGTTCCAGAGCATCGAATGCAATGGGTTCAAAGCGGTGGTCATCACGTTGCATGTGGGCATCCCGTAAAAGCATCACCCCATACATCCGGTACATCAGCTGTGTTAGTCCCGAGCAGTCAATCCCGTATGTGCTACTGCCACCCCAGAGGTATGGCGTACCGAAGAGGGTCATCGCGCGCTGAGGAGCAAGCGTGTAGTCAGCAGGCTCAACCCGTGGAAAGTCCGTGAGCTGCACAGTCATCACCCAGCCGGTCTCACCAGATGGAAATCCAATCTGAGTCCATTGCCCTGCATTCACAAGGCGTGTGACGAAGGATCCTATTGATAGTCGAATGACGAGTGGCGCGCTACGCTCTGGGGCTTGTCGGACGCTGGCGAATGGAACGCAGATAACGGCATCAGGTGTTGTCGTTCCCTCCGTCAGAAAACGCCGCTCAACGTAGCCTGTGTAGTTGTCATCACCTGTGCCGATGCACCAGCGGTCATCGATGATTTCCTTAATGGACATCGGCTGGCCAAGCACCCGCTGGGAAATGCGTTCACTGTCACGGCTGGTGGTTTTCCAGACATCGACAACGGGGCGATTGATGCGTGCGGGGCTTGGCATTATGGCGTATTACCTTACTTTTTAAGGTCGCGGAAGCGCATCAGGATGATGGTCTTGCTGTCACCCTTGGCAGAGTCTTGGACCTGGACAAGGGCCATGTCCTTATTCTTCATGAACTGGTGTTGTTGATTACGCCCAGTATTTTCACGGATGCCAAGTGGCTTCCAGCCTTGCTTGATGAGCTCTTTGTCGTACCAGTCGATCACTTTGCTTGTTGGAGCGTTGCAGTCGAGAGCGAGGGCGGCGGAGTTGCTGGCAGGGATTGCAAAACTCATCGCCTTGAGGCCAGCCCGTGCGGCCTTGGATTGCAGCTCGTTGATGGATGCATCCGGATACAGCGGGAGGTCACCAATAACCGAAAGGACCGCAGCACGGTCGAATGGCTTTGCCATTTCCGATTTGACATTGCCGGCGATAACCGTAATGAAAATGACAATGGCTAGGATTGCGACCGTGAACAAGCCGCCACATCCGATGGCTGTCCATGCCCATGGCGAGAGAGCTTTCTTTGGCTTAGGTGGTGGATTGAACGCTGTGCTCATGGTGAGATTTCCCTTTCCGCATCTATACGTACGCCGTACGCAGACCGATAGACTGATTGTACATTGCAGCCGGAAGTAACGTCGAATCCTCATGCGCATCGCCATCATCAGCCCGTGGAACCCTTGGCCCGTTGATTCGGGGAGCCGCCAGCGCGCCGACCTGATCATCCGAGGGCTGGCCTCGAGCCATGATGTCTTTGTTATTTACGGTCTCCAACAGCCGTATCACGCCATCCCAGAGCTAAACCAACATCCACAAGCGGTAGCCCAATTTTTGACATTCCGCTGGCCGCGAGGGGAGCAAACGGCTACGACTGCTGATGCAAATCGCAGGTTTACCATCGACGTTCGCCCTAGGGACATCCAGCGAATGCACCCTTTCATCCCTGAACTTTCTGGGCCACTCGCTACATTCAAACCGGATGTGATTTTGGCCCTTGAAGCCGATGGTGCATTGATTGCAACATCACAGCGTTTCGTGCAGTCGTTCCCGATTGTGGTTGACCAGTGGGAGCCATCCAGAATTGTAGATGCCCGTTTCGTCACGCGTATCCGGTCGCAGCTGTTTTGGCGAAGCATCATGACGCATGCAAGTGCGATCACCGTAGTGACGAATGCTGAGAAGGCTGCTGCGGGACGAATTATTGGCGGTGTAAGCAAGGTCAGTGTTGTCGAAAATGAAGCCTTACGGCCATTCAACTTCGCTCGCAATCCTGCTCCGCTGACACTTATCTTTGCGGGTAATCTAGATTATGAACCCAACCGAGATGGCCTTCTCTGGTTTATTGCGGATGTTCTGCCGATAATCCAGAAGGAAATGTCAGGCGTTCAATTAAAAATTGTCGGTCGTGGGGCTCCTCTGTGTCTTGGTGGGCTCCCGGTAGGCGTTACCCAAGTCGGTTGGGTGGATGACCTGTCAGGTTGCTACAGCACCGCAAGCGTTGCGGTAAACCCTGTCCATACCGGGCACGGCTCACGCGTCAAAAACCAATGCGCCATTGTGCATGGCGTACCGCTTGTGACATTCCCCGATCAAAACACCGTCGCATCGGAATCAATTCGCTGTATCCCTGCGACACCGAATGCGGCACAAGAATTTGCCGCCGCCTGTCTTGCCTTCCTCCAAAAACCGCCAATGGTACCGCTCCCTGAATGCGAATCTGCAGCGGACAGCCGGCTTGTTACATCGCTCAGCAAGGTGTTGGGATGCATTGTTGGGGTTGACGCCTGATGGCCATCTCACCTATCGGGTCCAGCCGTGACCCCATGGCAAACAGAATCTGGACATCATGGTTCACTGTCTTGGTTGCGGTTTTCGCAGGGCTTGCGATTGGCGTTACCGGGCTCGTCGCATCCAGTGCTGGAACCCGTGCGATCAGCTGGCTGGGGATTGCATCCCTTGCTGTAGCAGCTATTTGGATCTCTGTTGTACGGCCGCAGTGGCCGACGGTGTTGCTGCTTGTTGTGGGGTGGATTGGTATTGGTACGCCTGGATTGACGCAGGGTGGTAGCGGTGATGTAAAGGGGCTTTATATTGGCGAGGGACTGGCGCTACTTTCCATCATCGGGATGATTGGGCCGCTCTGGAGCATGCGTAAAGGGCTTGCGATTCCTGGTTCTATTTGGATTCCAATGGCAGCCTTTATGGTTATCTCCTGTTGGTCTGTTGGGCATAACGCCCTCTTCCCGGACACAAATGTGGCGCTGTATTCGACGTATAAACAGCAGGCATTGGTGAACATCGCCGAGCTTGCACTGCGCTTTATGGCGATGCTGGCGCTACCGATTGGAGCGGCGCTCGTTCGTACTGGCAAGCGTGATTTGCTACTAAACGCGATGCTTGCGGGGGGAGTCCTATCCTTGGTGGTCAGTCTCTCGCCAGTTGCCGGATATGCGCCGGCATTCGCCGTTTTTGGCCGAGCTGTGGCTGTTGGGCTTGCGGTATACGCAGCCGCATCCACGGATTTTTCGGCCATTATGCGCATCATTTCCGGTGCCTTCGCCCTGAGCTGTATTGTCGTAAGTGGCATCGTCGGTGCCGAGTGGGTCTCTGGCCTGGTGGCGGTGACACTGAGCGGGATGTTGGTTTTGTACCGGCTGCAGCGGACAGTTTTTTGGTGGATGATTGCTGTGACTGGCATTTTTATTGTGGTGCGTGCAGACAGCGTTGTTGATCGCATTTACCGGCCGAACTTCTATGCCGGTGGTCAGATGCAATGGGGAACGCAGACACTTGGCGGTCGGGATCCTGGGGTGTTTGAGAATGACCGAACGCGGATGTTATCGGCTGCGGTGCGGTATGCCGAGGAGTTTCCGCTTGGGATTGGCCCGGGCAATTATCGAACAGTAAATCAGTATTACGGCCGCCGGGATGTCTGGAATACAACGCAGTTTTCAAGTGCCCATGGGACGATTGCACAGACGCTTTCTGAAACGGGCTGGGCTGGTTTGTTATCTCTTCTTGCGATGTTAGTTGCAATATTGCACCGCTTGTGGCTGCGCTCACGTACAGATTCCGTTGTGACGGGGATTGCGGCCGGTTGTACCTCTATTGTACTTGCAAGCTTTCTTGGAGATTATGTGTTTCCTACGTACCATAATGGTGGGCTTGCGCATTTCGGAGCGACGATTGTGTTCTGGCTGGCAGCGGGTGTGGGCATTGGAGAAGATGAAAACGCAGCGCAAAAGGCTGGAGCTTAGTCATGAACTGGTCAAACTCCAAGTCACCAAGCATCATTCACAATGGTGGGCTTGCGCATTTCGGAGTGACAATGGTGTTCTGGTTTGCGGCGGGTGTGGGAATGGGCCGATCTCAAGCGAACCACGGGGAGCACTTGGTGTGACGAAAAAAATTCCGAATGTCTCCCTTATCATCATCAGTCACAACACCCGTGAACTTACCCTACGCTGCCTGGAATCCCTCAACAAACTTCAAAACGCCGAACGGATTGTCGTCGACACTGGCTCCACGGATGGCACTATCGCGGCAATTACAGACCCTCGTATAACGGTGGTCACAGCCCTACCGTCAACAGGCTATGCCGCTGCTGCGCACTTAGGTGTGAACCAAGCCGTCGGGGCAAATCTCATCATCTGCAATGCCGATACGGAGTTTCTCCCAGGGGCTGTAGAATGCCTGGTAGATGCCCTTGCAGACACTACAGTAGGTATTACTGCGCCACGCCTGCTGAACACCGATGGCACGCTTCAGCACAGCTGGGCACGCTTTCCAAACATCGCCAGTGAATGGTCGGGATGCCTGGATAGGAGTGAAGTAGACAATCCAGAATGTGGTTCTCACAAAGTTAGCTGGGTTGGTGGTGCGTGTATTGCACTAAAGTCGGCTACATGGGATGCATTAAACGGCTACAATCCAGACATCATGTTTTACGGAGAGGATACCGATTTGTGCTGGCGTGCCCAACAGGCAGGCTTGGACATGGTTTTCATAGCGGATGCCGTTGTTACACACCACGGTGGGAGCTCGTCGTCCGCACGGTCACCACTCTGGCTTCGTAAACACCTCTTACGCGCCCGTCTCCGTGACCTCCGCACCGCTCATGGCCCACTTACGGCCATCCCGCCCCAATGCATCGCCCTTTTGCGCTTTGTTGCATGGCTTCTGAAAGGTATCGGAACCAACGGTGCGCATCGTACTTGATGCCCGTGCGCTGACCCACCCTGGCAACGGTGGCTACAAGTCGCATACCGTCACCGTCCTGGATGGTCTTCAGAAAATAGCTCATCCGCATGACATCACTGTCCTCGTCGATCGACAGCCTAGTCACCATGTCGCGGCTACCCTGCTGCGGGATACTTGCATCATCGATGTTGGCTCGAATCGCATTGTCGCCGATTTCAACCGAATCCCAAAGGCTGTCCGCAGTGTCCGCCCCGATGTAGTTATCGGCATCACGAACTACATCCCGTTCATCGCTGGTGCACCTGTCATCGCTCATATGCTCGACACACTCCTTCTCGTTCCCGCACCATGGAAACAGGCGCGCCGGCCGCGGCAGGTCGCACTGGATAGCTACTTTGCCCGGATGCAAACTTGGACCGCGCATCGGGCAAGGCGTGTTGTTACGCTGACCCGCCACAGTGCGATGCAAATCGAAGCATTGTTTCCAAACCTCGTCGGCAGAATCGATGTCATCGGGTCCGCGCCAGTCATCCCGCCTCCTGTAAATGTCGAACGCAAGGCGCATCGCATTCTCGCTCTCGGACAACGCGACCCACGGAAAAATCTTGACTGCGTGATGCAAGCGTGGGGCGAGCTCCTCCGCAATCACGATTCCCATGCTCCTGAACCCGAGCTTGCACTCGTGACACCGTGCTGCAACTGGAGCTACTGGCGGAGTGTCGCGAAAGCCTACCGGGTGCCCGATCCTGTCCTGATTGATGCCGCATCGACGCAGGATCTTGCAAACGCATACGCGGAAGCAGGCGTCTTTGTTTTCCCAAGCCGTGCGGAAGGATTTGGGTTGCCACCGCTCGAAGCAATGACCTGCGGGACCCCCGTTGTCTGTTCTCGTACAGGCGCGAGTGGGGAAGTGGTTGGGGATGCTGCCATCGTTATTGATCCTGACCGCCCACAGCAGATGGTGGAGGCCATTCGGAAAGTGATCAATGAGCCATGGTTTACTGCTGAGCTGATCGAACGGGGTCTCCAGCGTGCGGGCTGCTATACATCAACAGGCGTCGCGCGCCGCTTGCTGGATTCCATCGATGAGCTTGCCCAATGAGAATTGCCTTTCTTGCTCATTTGCCACCGTGGCCCGCTACATCCGGGGGGCAGCAGAAATCCATTCAAACCTTGGAGGCTCTGTGCCGCTGCGCCGATGTTGACATTTACTCTATTTCCCGTTCAGATGCCGATGACGAAATTCTGCGTGGACCGGCGCCATCTTGGTTCAAAGGGACGCTGAAAACCTTCCGGATTGGGCGCGGGCCCGCTCAGGATGTCATCGCGTGGCTGCGGAGCCGCTACTGGTTAACGCCTTGGTTTGTCGAGCGGGACCGGACAGCAGCGCTGGGAATCGCTGTCGCAACTGCACATGCACAAAAACCATACGATGTCATCTGGGTAGACCATCTGCAAATGTGGGGAAGCGCAGCCCTGCCGGGCATTCCCTCCGTACTGGATGCGCACAATGTCGAGCAGGACTTACTATTGCAACGGTCACAGGCTGGGGATGGCTTTGCAGTTTTTGCCCGAACGGATATCGAGCGGGTCCGGCGCTTTGAGACACACGTCTTTTCATTGGCTGACCATGTATGTGTGATTGGGGCCGGGGATGCGGCACGTGTCATTGAGCTTGTTCCGATGTCGGCAAACCGGGTCAGTATTCTGCCACCTGCTGTGCCCGTAAAGCGTGTAGCAGGCGCCGGTACCGTGACCGCACAGCCAATCCTTGGCTTTGTCGGGAGTATGCGTTGGCTTGCGAACCGGGATGGCATGCAAGACTTCCTGAAGACAACATGGCCGGCAATCGTTCAAGCGATTCCAAATGTCCGCCTTGTGTGCGCTGGTCGTGAAACTGATACATTCTGCAGCGAATTCACGCGCGAACACCCAGAGTTTTCTGGTCGGGTCATCGGACTTGGAACCGTCCCTGATCTCCGTGAATTTTGGGAGCAAATCCATATTGGGATTGCACCTCTACGGTGGGGCGGTGGGGTAAAAATCAAGCTTATCGAGAGCTGGGGAGCAGGAAAGCCAACGCTGGGAACACCGGTCGCAACCGTTGACATCCCGCAGGATGCGCGCTTTCATACGTACGTGACCCGCCCGGATGACTGGTGCGCCGCGGTCCGTCACCTTGTATCAACTCCAGAAACGTACGCGGCGGCGGCTGCACAAGCATATACATTTGCCGATGCCCATCACACGGTCAGTGTGCTGCAAGAGGAAGTCGAGAATGTCCTTAGAATGGTGATGAGAGGCACGTCGACCGGAGTCGCATCGTGACGATTTGTGCGGTTTTTCCGTACAATCCATGCCTCCTTCGCCCACGTTCACTGCATTCCATCAAGGCGATGTTGGCTGCTGGGCATGATGTCCGTGTGGTGTATATCGGGGAGCGCTTTGGGGTGGATTTTTCGCAGAGCGATGATGCTGCTTTATGTGATGATGTGCGGAAAGTACGCTTTGCTGGATTTGTGTCGACACTGAGGCGCTGGCTTGGTGGGATGTCTGTGAGTCAGGCCTGGTGTGGCTCATCAGAAGCGAAAAATGTCATTCTGCAGCTAAGTGCAGGTGCGGATGTGGTGTGGGTTGAGCACTTGCGTGGCGTCGGGATGCTGCCTTCTACACTGAACTGTCCAGTTATCTGGGATGCTGTGGATGCCTTGGGGCCATTGTTTGCAGGGAGAGCTAGGCTAGTCCAAAACCTACTTAAGTCTTGGGTGTTTCACTGCGAAGCAATGCGGACAGGTCGAGAGGAAGCACGCCTCGCTGCAAGGTTTTCGGCAACCATCGCCGTAACTGAGCGCGAAGCAGCGTTGCTTGGCCCAAATGTGACTGCAATCGAAAATGGCGTTGACTGTGACTACTTTCAACCATCCCAGAATAGAGAATCCGATAAAAAATTACTCCATATTTGTATGGTTGGTCGCTGGAATTATCTGCCCAATTCACATGGATGTGTCCAGTTTCTACGTGATGTGTGGCCAGAAATATGTCTGAAATTCCCTGAGGCGGTATGCACAATTATCGGTCCTGGCTGTCAGGCGGGTTCACCCATCGCCGATGCTGCAAATGACGGATCGCGTGCCCGAAATGTCGTTTTAGTGGGCCCCGTACTGGATGTTCGCCCGTATTTACATCAGAGTCTGCTTAGCGTTTGTCCAGTGATGCTTGCGGCTGGGATGCAGAACAAAATCCTTGAGTCCATCGCCTGTGGAGTGCCCGTCGTGTGCACCGACATTGCCGCCGCCGGGACAATTCCAGGTGGGCTCCCGGGAGTCTTCCCGGCCTCTAAGCCTTCCGAAATGATTGACATCATCACAAATCTCATGGCCGATCCAGAGTCTGCTCAGCTGCAGGGATTGATGGGCCGCGATTTGGTTGCGTCGACCATGACATGGAAGCCAAGCTACGCAAAAGTCGCAATGCGGTTGGAACAGGTCTTGCATCCCTGATGCTTGTGGGCACCAAATATCTTACGAGTCCCCTTAAACGCGCCTTGGATCTTCTGGGTGGGTTGCTGTGTCTTATTATCTTAATGCCACTTATTCTTATCTGTTTTGTTCTGCTGGCGCTTATTGATGGCTTTCCCATCATCTATAAACGGACCGTCTTATCTCAATGTCATCCCTATCGCGACACGGAAATACTGCCGACATTTAAGGCATACAAGCTCCGCACCATGATACTTTCCGCTCCTGATGCATCCCAAACTGAGGATGAACATTCCGCACGACTACGCTCAAAAGGCAAGGTCGACCGAGATCCCCGTATTACGCCGCTGGGGCGTATCTTGCGTCGCTGGTCAATCGATGAGCTTCCGCAGCTGTTCAATGTTTTGACTGGACAGATGAGTCTGATTGGCCCTCGGATGATGACGGCGGATGAATCTGGTGTTTACGGTGACGATCTTACGGCCGTGCTCATGGCTCGACCTGGCTTAACAGGGTGGTGGCAGGTTAATGCCCGTGGGGATGGCAATCCCGGCAATCGGCGCATTTACGACAGCGAGTATATCCAACAGGCATCCCTCGGATTTGATTTGCGCATTCTGATGATGACGGTAGGGGCTGTCATCGGTGGGCGGGGAGCGAAGTGATGCTACACCGCGCCAAATTGACGATGCTGACTGGATGGGTGTTTTGTTTTTGTACGGTCGTTGTGACGCTCTTCAATGTGGTTCGCTTCAGCGGGCTTGAGCCGCAGTCCCACGGTGCGCTGGAACGCACCGTGATTGTGCAAGCCTCCGGCGGCACCGATGTACTTCAGGCTCCGTATGCCTATCCAATGTCCCTTGCATCTGCACACAGTGATAACCGGTTTATCAACCGTGCCCAACCGGTGCTACCCCTCGCGGTTACCGGAAGCATCCACCGTGCAATTCAAGCCTTTTCCAGCCGTCCAGTCACTGTTGCTGCTGGACTTGCTACATTGATAAGCTTTGTGCTTCTTGGCTGGATTGTGAATATGATCGCACGTGAGCTTCAGCTTGCAGCATCTGCAGGATGGGCTGTGGGCGCATCACTTGTTGCTCTACAAATATTGCAACCCGTCAATGACTATCCACCGGGGTTACTTGCCGCGATTGAGCTGGCTCTCATCGCACGCTTTCGGCTGCTGCCGAGCTCTTTCGCATATGCAAATCGCCGGCAGTTTGTTCTCTGTTGGGCAGGCTTTGTCGTCTCGGTCCTTCTGTTACCATGGACGATTGAATTCGGGTGGTTTATCTCATTGATGATTGGGCTAAGTGCACTAATTGGACATCGTCCAGAGCTGTGGCGCTGGGCCGTCTTAACATCAGGTATTGCCGCGACCGTCACTTACTTTGCCTGGCACGACACGGTGGCGAATGTGTGGTGGTATCGGGATGCTGTGATCACTGGTCTTGCACGTGGTAATGCGTCCGCCGTAGTTGCCCTTGGTGCTGCAGCGCCCGGAAGTCTGGCCTCCAAGCTTGCAGGAATATTTACACTCCCAAGTGTGCTGTCACAGCTGCAGACACTTGTGGTGCAGGTTGATGTTGCATCCGTGATTGCGTTGGGTCTGATTGGGGCATTCGCAGTGGTCGCGATGTTTGTGCGCTTTGAGCATTTCGAAGTCGCTGGAGCGCGCAATGTTGTGTGCTTGATGTTTCTCGTGACGATGGCGGTTGGTGCGGTGGTACTTCGCCCTGATGAGTTGGTTCAGCTGTTGACGGCGCAGGTCCCGGTTGTTGCATTGTTCGGGATGGGCCTCTGGAGCACTGTTTTGCTGCGCCGTGCTTGGGCGGCACCTCACATGTTAGCCGTCGCTGCCTCGATTGCCGGCATCCTCACCTTCGCACTGGTAATGCGGACATCTGCACCACAGACAACGCTTCCGATTGTCGGCATCCGTGAATCCCTTAAGAAGGTTCCGTCCGTACTTCCAGAAAGCGGAGTACCACGGCTTGTTATAAGCAGTGACCCTGCTACGCTATCCCACATCAATGGCGGGCATGTAATCGGCCTACCCACATCGAGGGCCGACTGGGATGTGCTAAGTGCTATCATTCCGCTCGCGGATGCGCCGATTGTGCTCACTGCATCGACCCTTGAACGCGGCAAGGATGATCCGTGGTATCAGCTCTATGCAGGTGTAGACCACGTTTGGCGGGCCATGGACGGGATGTCGACCGAAGATGCCCGATTGCTCAGAAGCAGCTTTCAGGTACGGATTCCACCAGAACTAGACCCGATTCTGAAGACCTACCGGGCTGATACCGTTGAGTTTCGCAAGGATAGCGGCACGGTCATCGTCCTGTCTCCACCTGCCATCGCAACACGATAACCTCCAGCAACCCGCTTTACCGGGGTGTAACATAGGGCATGCCAAAAAGTGTAAGTGCGTTGCCTAAGTGGGTTCCTATCGTCATCGCTGCTGCATTTTTAGTTCTCTACGGTCCGGTGTTCGTTTCGTTCCTGATTCCCCGCTGGCTCACCGATGAGTCGGTAACCCATGGTTGGCTCGTTATACCGATTGCCGCCATTACGGTTTGGTACAAGCGTAATGAGCTCGCATCCATGCCGATTCTCCCAGATCCCCGCGGTGCATTTCTGGTGGGGCTGGCTATTCTGCTCCACCTTACAGAAAAGGTCCTCGACCTGAACGGGCCATCCCCGATTTCCATCCCGATTTACGTCGCAGGAGCAGTGCTTTGGATTGCCGGCTGGCAATGGCTAAAAGCATTGTCCTTTCCAATCGCCTATCTGCTATTCATGGTTCCAGTCCCCGGCGGACTTACACAAGTTGTATCCTTCCCGCTACGTAAGCTGGCCACGGATGGCTCAAAGCTGATTGCGGGCAAGCTTGGTGTTGAGATTTACGGTGCAGGGATGAATCTCGAGTTTATGCAGCCCCGCGGCGTTGAGTACATCCGCATCATCGTTGCTGATCCTTGCTCAGGATTACATTCGTTAATGGCGATCAAAGCACTCCATGCCATTACCGCTTTTGTCTCCCGCCTGCGGACACCGTGGAAGTGGGTTTTGTTCTTTCTTGCGCTTCCGATTACGCTTGCAGCCAACATTTGCCGTATGACGCTGATCATCCTTGTTTGCGCATTCGTGGACAAAAAGTTTGGCCTGACGCTGTTCCATGACTACAGCCCCTATGTGTTGTTCCTGTTTGTCTTCCTGATTCTGATTGGTATTGGCCAGCTGATGGAGCGCTGGACGGGGGGCAATACTTGGTGGAAAGCACGTAAAGCATCCGGTGCATTTTCATTTGGTCCTGCTGCAATCCTCTCACCGGAGATTGGTAAACGCATCGCCGGTATCTCGATAATCCTTGCACTTGCGAGCTGCACTTCAAGTGGCCTGGCGCTGTACATTGGCACGCGTCCACCCATTTCAGCGGCAAGCGCGGATGTTGCAAGCATTCCAAAGGAACATTTGGGGTGGAAGTCGCTTGGCGATATCGAGTCTGACCCTGAAACCATGAAGCAAATTCAGGCGGATTCATACATCAACCGTAGATATATTAATTCCAATGGTGATGTTGTTGATCTCATGGTTGTCTATCGTCGCTACGGCCGGCGTGAGTTTGCCCACCGGCCAGATCAATGCTTCCCGGCAGGTGGATATATTGGCGTTACCAACCGGGTTGCGGCGCTGCCGTGGGCCGGTAAGGATGTCCCAGCGGTGTACTGGCTCTTTGATGGCCGTGCCGTTCTGCGCCCTGATGGCCAGACAGGTGTCCCGATGACAACCGTCACATACTTCTTTGCGAGTGCAAACCGCACCGAGCATGACTTTATCCGTCAGCAGCTGTGGATGGCCTTGGAGCGCATTTTCCCGAACAAAAATGGCTGGACATTCTTGCGTCTCTCAAGCCCGCGGGTCGAGACTGATCAGCGGGCGTTGGATGCGCAGCGTGCATTTATGGCGGCTATGGAGCCCGAGATCCGTAAGGTGATCACAACTGATGAAGCAACGGCAGGCGCACTGTAAATGTTACGTCTAGGTGTCCTGGTCGGAGCCAAGGGGCGTGGCTCAAACCTGATGGCAATATTGAATGCCATCGCGGATGGTACGTTACATGGGCATGTTGCAGTTGTGATAGGGTCGCTAAAGGGTGCGCCTGCATTGGAGGCCGCGGCCCTCGCTGGTGTCGAGACAGTGGTGGTTGGGACTGTAAATCGCACAGATGATGAATATGGTGACGTTCTACTTCGGGCTATCACAAAGCGGGATGTCGATCTGATTGTGCTGGCCGGGTATATGCGGCGCCTGCCAGATATGGTCACGACTAACTATGCTGGCCGAATTATCAATATTCACCCTAGCTTGTTGCCTGCATTTGGTGGTCACGGGATGTATGGCCGGAAGGTCCATGAAGCGGTTCGCGCATCCGGCATTGCGGAAACAGGCTGTACGGTACATGTGGTTGATAATGAGTATGACCACGGTGCGGTGGTTGCGCAGCGACGGGTTGATGTTAGTCCAGACGACTCCGTGGATGACATCGCAGCACGCGTTCTTGGTGCAGAGCACAGCTTGCTTGTCGATGTCATCGAGGAGATTTGCGGTGGGCAGCGGCCATTACCGCTGACGTAAACAAAACAGCTTAACCAAACCGAGCTTAGGAAACCTTGATCTCACGAACGCGGTGAACAGGTTTGTTCACAACAAGGGCGATGCTGTCTTCATCCCGCTTCAGATATTTTGGCAAAACGTGTATGAAATCCAAAAAACAAAACAGCCTCCTGGTGTCCCGGAAGGCTGTTTCAACATAACGCACAACGAAACAGAGCTTAGGAAACCTTAATCTCACGAACGCGGTGAACAGGTGTGTTCACAACGAGGGCGATGCTGTCTTCATCCCGCTCCAGATATTTTGGCAAAACGTGTATGAAATCCAAAAAACAAAACAGCCTCCCGGTGTGCCGGAAGGGTGTTTCAACATAACGCACAACCAAACCGAGCTTAGGAAACCTTAATCTCACGAACGCGGTGAACAGGTGTGTTCACAACGAGGGCAATACTGTCTTCATCCCGCTCCATCGAAACATTGAGAGCGGTGTCATCCAGCTCCAGATATTTCGACAGAACTTGAATCAGCTCAATACGAATTTTGTCCATGACTTCCGGTGGAATTTTGGAGCGGTCGGATGCGAGGACAACCCGAAGGCGATCCTTTGCAAGGGAGCCAGTTTTCTCCGTTTTACCGAAAATACGTTCAATCAGATCTGCAAGCATGATCTAGCCTCCAAACATCTTCTTGATTTTTGCAAAAATCCCGCCCTGCTTTACTTCCGCAAGCTGCATGAAGGGAACATCTTCTCCGAGGATACGGCGTGCGATGTTGCGATAGGCTTGGCCGGCACGGGATGTGTCGGACATACATGCCGGTTCTCCCGAGTTGGTGCTCGTGATAATGGACTCATCATCCGGGACCACACCGAGAAGTTGCACACCGGTACCAAGGATTTCCTGAACATCTTCGACGCCAAGCATTTCGCCTTGCTCTACCATTTTCATCCGAATACGGTTGACAATGAGCTTGGCTCCACGCAGGTCCTGCGACTCGAGGAGGCCGATAATACGGTCAGCATCACGGACACTGGACATTTCCGGGTTGGTAACCACGATTGCCTCATCCGCGCCTGCTGTAGCATTCTTGAAGCCCTGCTCAATACCTGCAGGACAGTCAATCAGAATGAATGCGTAGCCTTCGTTCTTAATGTCATCTAGGACTTTTATCATTTGCTCCGGGCTGACAGCGCTCTTGTCACGTGTCTGCGCGGCTGGGAGGAATGCCAGATTCTGGTTCCGCTTGTCCTTGATAAGGGCTTTACGGACTTCTGCGCGGCCTTCCACAACATCCACGATGTCGTAGACTATTCGGTTTTCAAGTCCCAGTGCCAAGTCGAGGTTACGTAGTCCGATATCTGCATCCACGAGAGCGACACGTTGATCGAGTGCTGCGAGCGCCATGCCGATATTGGCCGTTGTTGTTGTTTTACCAACGCCACCTTTACCAGAAGTTATAACGATTACACGGGCATTTGCCATGTTCGGGGTGCTCCCTTTCAATGAAACCTATAGAAACTAAATTATACAAAAGTGACAATCACCTGCCGTTTTACAGCGTGTACCCGGTAATTACCACGGGTTGATGTCAATCGCGCCACTTTGCACGCTAGCGCACTCGGCGCCTTTGGATGCGGTTGTCTTGCCATCCGGTTCCGGAGCACGTGCATAAAGGCTTGCAATGCGCAGCTGTGGTGGGCGCAAGCTGCGTGCAAATATACGTGATGTTTCATCCCCGTTAGCACCTGCGTGGGCCACGCCGCGGAGGGTTCCGAGGACCACAATGTCACCTGCGGCGATTACTTCAGATCCTGGATTGACATCGCCGTTTACGATCACCGCACCATTATGGAGGATGCGCTGACCGCTGCGAACAGTATGTGGGATGTAAAGGGCATTGCCCTGACCAATTTGAGGAGCCTTTTCCGGCTCGGGTGTTTGGCCGACAGGAGGCATCACGACCATCGGAAGCACATCATAAATGGTCAGCGTTAGGCGGTCTGCCGCCGCACGGGTTTCGGGGATTTCACTGACAACCGCCGTCGGGAGGATGCCATAGCCATCCTTCAGGACACGAATGATGCTGTCGAGGGCATCCGGTAGCACGATACGCGCGCCAAAGTCGATCGTCGCAACCGAGCCTTTCCAAAGCTCAAGGTTACGGCCGTGCTCGAGACGCTCACGGATAGCCGCCAGCAGCTCATCCAATTCCAACGTGTCAGGGAGGGTCATTAGGAGACCGTTCCGCCAACCTTTAACTTCTACCAATTAGGGCACCTCACAGGGAAGAATATCATGCAGGATGTGTGCCTCCCGGCGGGTTCGGTTTAACGTCTTTTTGTTTTCGATACCCGGAGGATTTCCGTCTGTGATTGTGGGTTTTTGTTTTTGCGTTTAGGTTTTTGCGAGACTGACTTCATTGGTCATCCAAACGGGATTCTTCGGCTGT
>Ga0114971_10000238_pt1 | contig 35713 bp, 23 predicted proteins | sample M_140625_MF_Meta_FD_87320 | JGI IMG/M metagenome (GOLD analysis project Ga0114971, IMG submission 87320) | Freshwater microbial communities from Lake Montjoie, Canada to study carbon cycling - M_140625_MF_MetaG | ecosystem: Environmental > Aquatic > Freshwater > Lake | place: Lake Montjoie... | reverse complement strand
TAAGAATAAAATTAAAAGCAATATGAAACTATTTATACTTACAAATAAAATTTCTTGGTTTGGAAAACACTCGGGTTACGAATGTTTAACCGAATATTTGCCTAAAAATATTAAATTAAACATAACAAAGTCTAAATCTAACTTATTTAATAAGTTTGTAGGAAAATTAATACAGAATTACACAAAATCTTGTGCAATTAATCCTTCAGAAATTTTTGCAGAAGTAAGTTTCATTAACAAAATTTCTTCTAAAAATATTTCACATATACTTTATGTAGATAACCGAACCCATATCTTACCTAAAATTCAAAAAAAAAGTAATAAAGTTATAGGCACCATTCATTTTCCAATGAGCATTTGGGATGAAGATAGACTTCAAAAATTAACTTATTTGGATAATGCCATTATTTTATATAAAGAAGAAGTAGATAAATTTAGTAAATATATATCTAGGGATAAAATCCATATTGTAAGACATGGAATAGATATTGATTTTTTTAAACCAGGAGATTCAACTTTAGTTCAAAAAAATAAAATTTTATTTGTAGGACACTTTCTTCGCGATTTTGAAATGTTTATAAAGGTCTATAATTTGCTTCAAGAGCAGAATTTTGGTAAATTACTAGAATTACATTTTATTATCCCAAAACATTTTCGAAACATACCTGTATTAAATACTTTATCTAATTTAAACAATATATTCTTTCACGAAAATTTAAGTGATGAAGAGCTACTAGAGTTCTACCAAACAAGTTATTTGATGTTAATGCCAATGATTGATTCGGGTGCTAATACAGCAATTATTCAGGCAATTGCAACTGGACTGCCAGTTATTACGACTGATGTAGGAGGAATAAGAACTTATGGAGGTGGAGAAATATTCGAGGTGGTTAATAGAAACGAATTCAAAAACATGGCTAACCTTTTCACTAAGTACTATAATGATAGCGATTTCAGGAATCATATTTCAATGAAACAGAGGAACTTTGCATTAGAACAATTAGATTGGAATAGTATAGCAAAACAGCACTTAAATATTTATGAAACAATTTTTTTAAAAAAAATAATTAAATAAAACTTCAAATATTTAATAATTTTAAATGAAAATTGCAATAGCAAGTCTAGGAAATCCAAAATCAGGAAAAACTTGGTCAGGTATACCAAAAAGTATATTTTTTGCTTTATCCAAAAATGGTCATGAAGTTTGTGGAATTAATTTATTAAAGCCATTAGAACCTTGGTACTATAATTGGTTAAGAAGAATTTATATACGTATGTTTAAAAAATGGTTTCTTTCAAGTGTAGAACCCAAAATATTGAAACAAATCGGCAAGCAATTGGATGAGAAAGTAAATAAAATAAATCCGGATGTTGTTCTTGTTATTCATGGTGATTTTTTGTCACATACAACATTTAAACAGCCCTCTATCATAATTCATGACACTACTTTTGCCTCAATCCTAAATTATTATTCGGATTTTTCAAATTTATCCAAAAGAAGCATTAAAAACGGTAACAAAATGTATAAGTTGTCTCTCGATAAAGCCACAGCTGCAGTTTTTCCGTCAAAATGGGCAAGTGAAAGTGCGATTGTAGATTATACTATTTCTGCTGAAAAAATATTTACAATTCCTTTTGGTGCAAATTTAAATAGAACACCTAATAGAAATGAAGTTGAAATGTGGATTGAAAATAGGATTTCTAATGTTAGCCAATTATTTTTTCTCTTTATTGGTGTTGATTGGAAAAGAAAAGGAGGTAATGACGCATTAGAATTTATAAAAGAATTAAATAAGTTTGGAATTCGTTCCAAATTAATAGTAGTAGGATGCAAACCTATTACAACAATTGATGAGCAGAAGTTTATTGAAGAAAAAGGGTATTTAAATAAAAATAATCCTGAAGAGAACTCCATTTTAGAAGAGCTTATGATTTCATGTCATGCTTTACTATTACCATCTTTAGCAGAATGTTTTGGATGTGTTTATTGTGAGGCAAGTGCTTATGGTTTACCGGTAATAGGAAGGAACACAGGAGGGGTTTCTGAAATTATTAAAGAAGGAGTTAATGGATTAATGTTGAATAAAGAAGAATTTCCTTCAGATTTAGCAATAAAATTTTTAAGTTTAATACAAGATATTGAACAATACAAAAATATATCAATTAATGCAAGAAATGAATATGAAAGGCATTTAAATTATGAAACTTTTGTTTTGGGTATTGAAAATATTATTAAAAAAAATAATTTATAATTATATATTTTGAAATCATCCGTAATATGTACTTTGTTTGAAGGCCATTACCATCATGGTGTCGCAGCGTTATACAATTCCTTATATAGTAATGGATATAGAGGAACTATTTATGTTGGATATAGAGGCGAATTACCAAGTTGGGCTTTGAAAGGAAATAGGGAGTCTATAGAAAAATGGGGATATGCAATTACTTTAACCCCAATAAAAGGAATGCAAATTGTGTTTTTACCCTTAGTTACAAATTATAGTTTAACTAACTATAAGCCGGACTTTATGATGGATTTATGGAAAGGGCCAGCAAAAGACGCAGATGCTATGTTTTATTTTGATTCCGATATTATTATAAATAAATCCTGGACCTGTTTTGAGCAATGGGTAAATTGTGGGGTTGCACTTTGCGAAGATATTAATTCCCCTATGCAAGAATTTCATCCTTGTAGAGTAGGATGGAGAAATTATTATAAAAATTTCAATATTGATTTACTTTTTAAAAACCAAATTTATGTAAATGGAGGTTTCATAGGGCTTGTTAAAAAAGATATTTCATTTTTAAGCTTATGGATTCAACTTCAAGAATGTATGGCAAAATCTATTGGTGGTCTTGAAAATTCTATTTTTTTAAATCAAAATTACAATTCAACCATAATAAAAACAGAAGGATTTCAGATTTTTGCTAAGTCAGATCAGGATGCACTTAACGCAACAATAGAAGCCTGTAAAGATAAAATCAGTTATTTGAGTAAAAAAGAAGGTATGGGATTTGGGTCTTTAGACGCTGTAATGTTTCATGCACTGGGGAGCCCAAAACCTTGGAAAGCAAATTATCTTCTTAGGATAATAAATGGAAGGTCACCAAGACCTGTTGATGAATTTTATTGGAATAATAAAAATTTTCCAATAACAACGCATCATAAATTTGAAAAAAAAAGAAAAATACTTAGTATAAAAATATCTAAATTTATTAGTAAGTTTTATAAAATTTAATAAAATGAATATAAATTATTTTGTTAAGCAATCTCTATTTGTTATTCGATTTCGTTATTTAAAAAAAGGTTATGCTTTTTTTTACATGACTTGGTTAAGGTTAGCTGGAATGAAAATTGGAAAGGGAACCTATTTTTCTAAAATTACAGTTACATGGCCCCATCAAGTAAGAATAGGCGATAATTGCAGATTGGAACATAACATTTATTTTCATTATGATGGTATTTATTCAAATGGTCAATCAATATGTATTGGGAATAATGTATTTGTAGGAAATAATACTGAATTCAATATTTCGGATAAAATTATAATTGGAAATAATTGTTTAATTGCTTCTGGTTGTCGTTTTATAGATCATAACCACGGGTATGAAAAAAAATATTTAATTAGAAATCAAATAGCACCTAAACAAGGAATAAATATAGAAAGTGATGTATGGTTGGGTTGTAATGTAATTATACTAAAAGGAGTTAGTATTGGAGAAGGAGTTGTTGTAGCTGCAGGAAGTGTAGTTACTAAAAGTATTCCACCTTATGAAATCTGGGGAGGTGTTCCAGCGAAAAAAATTAAAGATAGAATATAGAATACGAATGTATTTTTCTTTTGTAAATCCTTGAACTAGGTAATGAATACATTGAAATTATACACTTAAAGAAAAGCGTATTATAAATAAAAAACAGTCCTGTTTCTCTAAATATTATCTTTAAGTTATGAGCAAGTAGTGAATATTATTTGGATATCTAAATGCAATAATATAAAAAAATAGTTAGTTACTCAAAAAAAAATCATCTACTAAATTAATTCAGACCACAAATACATGTTAATTAATTTTATTATAAAAAAATTCATTAAGAAGTTCAATAAGTTTTAAAATAAAATTTATTCATTTTTCACTTAGCAATTTTTATTTGTAATGCAATATTTAAAAAGAATTGAATTACATTAATTTTGAATGTTATTTAATTAAATAAAAATAAAAAATGCTTAATAATTATATGTTGTTTTTTAGTATAGTTTTTTAATTAATATAAAAAAATGAAAATTTATATACTCTCTGCTTATGAAGAAAACAGCTCGAATTTTGCATTTAAAATTATACAAAAAACAAGTAAAATTGACACTTTTAAAAAATATAAACTAGAGAATAACCCTCAACTTGCTGATATAATAATTTTTGTAGAACATCATCCAGGTTTTGATCCATATTTTTTTAACGTTCTAAAACATCCTATATATAAAAGATATAAAAATAAATGCTATTTGTATCATGACAATGATCAACATATATCAATTATTCCAACCATTTCTCCTTCAATAAGTACAAAACATTTTAATAAAAAGTTGCACCATCCTTTTCAATATATTGCACAAATATCAAATAATATACATATTGATAATTTTGTTAAGAAAATTGATGAAAGAAAATATTTATATTCATTCATTGGTACAAGTAGAACTTCACCTTTAAGGATCTCCATTTTAGAACAAAACAAGGATGATATTTACTTATTAGATACTTTACAAATAAATTCTTGGGATTTAAATCCCGAAGAACGAAATAAATATTTTTTAAATTATGCTGAAATTTCATCACAGAGTAAATTTATATTATGTCCTCGTGGAGTAGGTCCAAGTTCCTATAGACTATTTGAAAGTATGAAAATGGGCATTGCGCCTGTGATAATTTCTGACGAATGGGTAGAACCGATTGGTATAGATTGGAAAAGTTGTTCTATACGAATAAAAGAAAAGGATATTTTTAAAATTTATGAGATTGTTAAAAATAGAGAGAATGACTTTTTAGAGTTAGGAATTAATGCTAAAAAGATTTATGAAAACTTTTTTTCATCTGAAAAACAATTTCATTTACTTTCATTAGCAGCTAATAATTTACATTCTTATAGAAAACAAATTTCTTTTTTTGATTATTTATATGAATATTTAAGATTTTTGGAATCTTTTCATTTGAGAAATTTATTAAGATATTTTAAAAATAAGATTTTAAAATGAACATACTTTTCCTTTGCGGTTCCATCGAACCAGGTAAAGATGGCGTTGGAGATTATACAAGACGCTTGTGTGGAGAATTAATAAAAACAGGACACAAGGTACAAATAGTATCATTGTGTGATAAGCAAGCAGATCATTATTTCAATCAAACACAACTTATTGAAGATAATAAGGTTAATGTATTTCGAATACCAAAAGCAACTTGTTTTAATAAAAGACTAGAATGGACAAAAGAAATAATAAAAAAAGTAGCACCTGATTGGATTTCTTTACAATATGTACCAAGCAGTTTTAACCACAAAGGATTACCATTTTGGCTGCCTTTTTTCTTAAAAAAAATAAATTCTGATTCAAAAAATCAGATTATGTTTCACGAATTAGCATATCCTAATAACTCATTAAAAAATAAATGTATAAGATACGTACAAAAAAAAATAATTAAACTTATTGTACATAGTTTTAAACCCAATGTTGTAAATACCCACACACCTTATTATATAAAAATACTTTCACACATAAAAGTCAACGCTTTACCTTTACCATTATTTTCTAATATTCCCAATGTAAGTAATACTAGAATCAGAAAAAAATCAAATGTATTCAAATTAGGATTATTTAGTAAAATAATTTACACCGAGGAAATAAATAAAACACTAGAAAATTTGACAAATACTCTTACAAAAGAGAACAAATTATTTGAAATAATTTTATTAGGTGGAAAAATAGAGGATGGACAAAAATTTAAAAATTCAGTAACTAATAATGCTAAAATAAAAGCTAATATTATTATTACAGGATTTCTAACTGTTGAAGAACTTTCAAATGAACTAAACAAATTAGATGTTGGTTTAACACCAGTTTCAAATCATTTACTAGGTAAAAGCGGATCTGTTTCTGCATTTTTAGAGCATGGAATTAGCGTTATTGCGCCAATAATATCAGATAAAAATGGATTTAGTGAAATAGGATTTTTCGATGAAAAAGCAAAGAATTATATTATTCAAGACATATCCAAAATCGATACAATGGCATTTAATAAAACAAATGTTAAAATAAATTCTGTTGAAGAAATAGCATCGATTTTTATTAATAATTTGATTGAAAAATAGATCATCAAATCTATATGTGTAGCGAAAAATAATGCAAATCAATTTTTGAAAATTAAAGAAATATTTTTTTTATTTTGATAAATTATTAAAACTTAAACCAAACTTTAATTATTTGATTATTATTATTATGAAATTTAAGCTATTTTTAAATACCTATAATAAAAAATGAAACAATCCGTATTTACTCTAATTTGCAAACGAGATGTAAAAATGGCACTTATTACATTACCTAAAATTTATAACTTTCTAGAGGATCCGAATGATTTCTATATACTGGATGATGGATCATTAAATCAATCAGAAGTTGACCTTTTAAAATATGAAATGCCTCTAGCTACAATTATATTAAGAAGTGAAAGAGAAGAGCAGATTCTAAAAAAATTAAAAAACTATCCAAACTGTTTAAAATATCGAGCCGAACATCCATTGGGTTTTAAATTACTAGATGTTCCAATTTTAGCTGAACAAATAACAAAGAGATTTACTTTTACAGATTGCGATGTAATTTATTTGAAAAATTGTGAAAAATATTTTACTCAAAATATTAATACCCATCTTACAACAGATGCTATTAAATTATCAATTAAATTAAAGCATGGTTTGCTTAAATTTAATTGGAAAATTCCATATCAGTTTAATTCTGGTTATTTTTCTTTTGGAATAATTGATTATGATTTGGATTTTATAGAGTACTATTTAGGGCTTGAAGAAGTAAAATATGTTCCTTGGCTAATCGAGCAAACATGCTGGGGACTTCTTTTTAGTCGCTCAGGAATCTCTGTTGCACCATTAAAAAATCAATTTGTATGTCAAGAAGATTTTTTAGGACCAAAAGATGAAACTTTAGCAATTCACCTTATTGCCGACTTGAAAAAAAATTATATAGACTGGGCTAAAAACAAAAAACAAGAATCCACAAAACTGTCTTTACCTATATTTAACAATTCAAGAAATATAAACTATTATGATTGGTTTAAAAAAATAATGAAAAGATTATTAATTTAAATAAATGAAAATATTATTTATTAGTCATAGATATTATCCTGATATTGGTGGTATAGAGGTGAATTCCGAATTATTAGCCAACCAATTTAAAGCATTAGGAGCTGAGATTAAATTAGTGACATGGTCAAAAAACTTAGGAGAAAAAAAATTTGATTATGAAGTGATTCGAGACCCTTCATTAAAAAAATTATTCAAATTATTCAAATGGTCTGAAATTATCTTTGAAAACAACCCTACATTAAGATTGTCTTGGATAAATATAATATTTAGGAAACCCCGTGTCGTTGCAGTTCGTACTTGGATTAGACAGAATAATTCTAAAATAGCATTAGTAGATATACTTAAAAAAAAATGGGTGGAAAACGCAAATCAAGTTATCGCAATAAGCAAAGCAATTAAAACTCATACTAGTAATAAAGCTATAGTAATAGGAAATCCATATCGTTCAGAATTATTTAAATCTACAATTGATAGAAATTTAAGAAAAAAAGATTTTATGTTTTTGGGACGATTAGTGTCTGATAAAGGAGCAGACATGTGTATTGAGTTAATTTATCAATTAAAAGTAAAACATAAAATAGAATGTCATTTAAGCGTAATAGGAGAAGGCCCTGAAATGAAAACATTAAAAAATAGTACTATAAAATATAAACTTGAAAAAAATATTGATTTTTACGGGTTTTTACAAGGAGAAGAATTGGTCAATGTTTTAAATCAACATAAGTATTTAATAGTTCCATCCCGTTGGGATGAGCCTTTTGGAAATGTCGCATTAGAGGGTATGGCATGTGGTTGTATTCCTATCGTTTCAGATGGTGGGGGTTTACCTGATGCTGTGGGAAAAGCAGGGGTTTTCTTTAAGCAAAATTCAATTCAAGATTTAACAGATAAAACTTACGAATTAATATCAAATATAAATCAACAAAAATATTTATTAGGTAATACAGAATCCCATTTAGCTAAACATACAGAAAATAAAGTAGCGCAACGTTATTTTGATGTTATTCTAAAAGCTTATAATTCATGAAAGTTCTTATCTCTCATCCTACCGGAAATGCAAATGTTAGAGCAATTGCTAAAGGCTTGGCTACTAAAAGTATTTTATATCAATTTTACACTACAATTGCGGTATTTCCATCAAATATTTGGTATTTATTAGGGAGATTTAAACCTTTAGCTGAATTTAGAAGACGAGATTTTGATACAATATTGCAACCATATACTAAATCCTACCCATGGTTCGAAATTGGTAGATTACTAGCTAATAAATTTAAAATATTAAGTTTAGTTAAATCGGAAATCGGAATGTTTAGCATAGATCAAATATACATCCGTTTGGATAAACAGGTTGCTAAAAAACTATTGAAGGCAAAAAAACATGGCGTAAATGCTGTCTATGCTTATGAAGATGGTGCCTTGGAGACTTTTAAAGAAGCTAAAAAACTAGGTTTAATTTGTATTTACGATTTACCTATTGCATATTGGAAAACTCGAAGAAAATTAATGTTAGAAGAAGCTACTCGAATGCCTAAATGGGCAGCAACTTTTGGCGGAGGAATTAATGATTCTTCTATAAAACTTGACCGAAAACGAAAAGAATTAGAATTAGCAGATATTATAATAGCACCAAGTTCATTTGTGTTAAACTCTTTACCAGATTGGGCTAAAAATAAAAAATTAATTGAATCTCCTTTTGGATCTCCTAATTTATTTTATAAAAATCCTACTATAGAATCCAATTCTAAGTTAATTTCAAAACCATTACGTATTTTGTTTGTTGGTTCAATGGGGCAAAGAAAAGGATTGGGTGATTTATTTGAAGCAATGAAGTTACTAAATAATCCAGATATTGAATTAGTTGTTCTAGGCTCTTTATTGGCACCTATAGATTTTTATAAAAATGAATTTCCAAATTTTGTATACGAAGTTGGAAGAAATCATTCAGAAGTATTAGCATTAATGAGTAGTTGTGATGTTTTCTGTTTACCTTCTATTGTAGAAGGAAGGGCATTGGTTATTCAAGAGGCAATGAGTCAAGGACTACCAATAATTATTACAGTAAACACTGGTGGTGAGGATTTGGTAGTTGAAGGAGTCACAGGTTTCCTGATACCAATTCGCTCTCCAAAATCTATTGCGGAAAAAATAAAATGGTTCTATGAAAATCAATCCTGTATATCTGAAATGGGGGAAAATGCTAAAAATCATGCATCAAAATTCACTTGGGAAAATTATTCTGAGACAATATGTAATGAATTACTTACTATTAAAATATAAATTATTAAAATAATAAATGAATAATTCGATACTTTCAATTCTAAAAAAAGGAATCTGGATCTATTTCTTTCTATTAATTTTTGAAGGAGCAATAAGACGTTGGCTTTTGCCGAATCTTTCAAATCCTATATTACTAATTAGAGATGTTTTATCATTTTTTTTATTAATTATTGCTTTAAGAAATAATTATAACCCAAATAATCGTCTAGTAACAATAATTTTTTGTGTAGGATTAATAAGTATTTTTACAGCACTTTTTTTTGGACACGGAAATTTATTAGTAGCACTATTTGGAGCACGTATATTGATGATTCAATTTCCAATGCTTTTTTTAATCGGCCATGTTTTAAACAGACAAGATGTTATAAGTATGGGGAAAATAATATTGTGGATAGCTATTCCAATGGCAATATTAATTACTGTACAATTTTATAGCCCACAAAACGCTTGGATTAACAAAGGTATTGGAGAAAATATAGATGGAGCGGGGTTTTCTGGAGCAAATGGTTATTTTAGACCTCCAGGTACATTTTCATTCACATCCGGCAATGTTAATTTTTTCAGTCTAGTAAGCTGTGTAGTTTTATATTTTTGGTTGAAACCAAAAAAAATAAATAAATACTTGTTATTTGCAAGTAGTTTAGCGTTAATAGTTGCTATTCCTACTTCTATTAGTCGTTCCTTATTTTTTCAGTTCATAATTTCAATTTTATTTTTTATTTGGGTAAAAATAAGCCAACCAGGATTTATAAAAAATATAACACATTTATTAACCGCTTTTTTTGTAATACTAATTTTAGCAATAAATGTAAATTTAATAGATAATCAAGTAAATACTTTAATCCAAAGATTTGATAATGCGGAAAGGTCAGAAGGGGGAATTGAAGGTACTATTGTTAATCGTTTTTTAGGTGGACTATTATATTCATTTCAAAGTGTAGATGATCAACACATTTTTTTTGGTTATGGTATAGGAATGGGTACTAATGTTGGATCTAAATTGCTAACTGGAGAACTAAAATTTTTAATTTCTGAAGGAGAGTGGGGACGAATTTTTGGTGAAATAGGAATGATTTTAGGTTTAACTTTTATATTTATTAGGGTTTATATGAGCTTCAATTATTTAAATGAAAGTATAAAATATCTTAAGAAAGACGATCCATTTCCTTGGATGTTAATGAGTAGTGGATTTATAATACTATCACAGCAACAATTATCTCAACCAACAAATCTTGGTTTTTTTGTTCTAATTGGAGGTTTGGTTTTAGCAACATTAAAAAAAGAAGAAAACGAATTACAATAATGAAAATAATTCTCTTTAAACACCCAGTTTTTTTATATTCTCAAAGCATGCCTAGATATGCAAATATGCTTTTAACAGGAATGAAAGAAAGAGGTCATAAGGTAGAAGTTTGGTCACCAAAACCTCTTTTTTATAAGCTTCCAATAAAAAAATCTTTTAAAAAATGGTTGGGTTATATAGATCAATACATTGTTTTCCCATTAGAAGTAAAATTAAAATTAAACAAATATCCTTCAGAAACATTATTCGTGTTTGCAGATCAGGCTCTAGGGCCATGGATTCCTCTTATAAAAAATAGACCTCACGTAATTCATTGCCATGACTTCTTAGCTCTCAAATCAGCTTTAGGTAAAGTTCCAGAAAATCCAATAGGCTTTTCAGGCAGAATGTATCAAAATTTCATTAGAAAAGGATTTTCAAAAGGAAAAAATTTTATTTCAATATCTCAAAAAACCAAAGTCGATTTACATGAATTTCATTTTGGTGGCATATCAAGTTCAGAGGTTTGTTATAATGGTCTTAACCGAGAATTTAAAAAAATTGATTCTAATAAAGCTAGAAAAGGATTAGAAAATATACTTAAAATTAATTTATCTCTGGGTTATATACTACACATAGGAGGAAATCAATACTATAAAAACCGAAAAGGTGTATTAGAAATTTACAAAGCATTTAGAGAAAAAAATAATTGCGAAATACCATTATTACTTATTGGTCCAAAACCAACATATGAATTAAACAACCTTTATTATAAATCTAAATACCAAAAGGATATTCATTTTATTACAGATTTATCAGATGAATATGTCAATGCCGCCTATTCAGGTGCAATCTGTTTATTGTTCCCCTCTTTAGATGAGGGTTTCGGTTGGCCTATAGCAGAGGCGATGGCAAGCGGTTGTTTGGTAGTTACAACGGATGAAGCACCAATGAACGAAGTCGTTGGTAAAGCAAATAAATTTTTAATTTCAAGAATGCCATTTGATGAAAAATTAGTTTCAGATTGGGCAAATAGAGCTTCTGAAAAATTAATTGAAATTAAAGAACTATCAGATAAAGAAAAAGAAATTTATTTGGATATAGGTATTGAATCGGCAAAAAGATTTAATACTATTATTGCAATTAATAGTATAGAAAAGGTATACAAATCTATTTTAAAAAAAAATAATCTTTGAAAATTTTACATATTATTTCTGGCGTTAATCCTAAAAACGGAGGGCCTATTCAGGGTATAAGAAACTATCAAAATGAATTAGTCGCTTTAGGGGTAGAAAGACATATTGTTACATTTGAAGATGCAAATGATATAGCGCTTTGGGAATTTCCAGAAACATTAAAATTTCATGCACTCGGCAAACCAAAAACTTCCTGGCAATACAATAAAAAATTAATTCCATTTTTAAAAAAAGAAGCATGCAAATTTGATGTTTTTATTATTAATGGATTATGGACTTACCATAGTTATGCTGTTACAAAAGCGGTTCTAAATCTAAAAAAAAAACAATCAAATTTAAAGTTACCTAAAGTTTATATTATGCCACATGGCATGCTAGACCCTTGGTTTCAAAAAGATAAAAGTCGCCGTTGGAAAGCCTTACGAAATTATTTTTACTGGCATTTAATTGAAAAAAAAATAATCAATAATGCAGATGGATTATTGTTTACTTGTGAGGAAGAATTGTTGTTGGCTAGAACAACCTTTAGTGGATATCACCCAAAGAAAGAACTCAATATTGGGTATGGAATTGAGGCGCCTCCTCCCAATTCAGAAGCTTTAAAAATTTCTTTTAAAAAGCAATATAATTTAGAAAATGAAGAGCCCTATTTACTTTTCTTAAGTCGCATACATCCAAAAAAAGGACTTGATTTGTTGTTAAAGGCTTATTTCGAATTATTAAATAATTCTAATTTTTCTAACTTACTTCCCAACTTAGTAATAGCAGGGTCAGGAATTGAAACAGAATACGGAACAAAAATATTAAATTATTTAGAAGAAAATCCAACAGTCAAGGCTAAAGTTCAATTAGTTGGGCTTTTATCTGGAGATGCAAAATGGGGAGCTATTTATGGTTGTGACGCTTTTATTTTACCAAGTCATCAAGAAAATTTTGGCATTGCTGTGGCAGAAGCTTTATCGTGCAGTAAGCCAGTTCTAATTACCAATAAAATTAATATTTATAGAGAAATTGAAAAAAGAGGTGCAGGAATAATTAGTGAAGACAACCTAGAAGGTACTATATTAAATATAAAAAATTGGTTAAACTTAAGCAAAGATGACAAACAAAAAATGGAACAAAATGCCAATTTGGTTTATGAAACCAATTTTAAAATAAAAAATATAGCAAAAATATTAGTGAACGCTTTAAATAATTAAAAAAACTCAATTGAACTTATCTACTTACGACTATTCCTTTAGTATGAAAAATAAAATTTCAAGATTTTTATGGAATTTTATTTATTTTTTATTTTTTAGATATACACCATCTAATTTTAAAATCTTCAATTATTGGAGAATTTTTATTTTAAAATGTTTTGGAGCTAAAATTAATTTTAATTCATTGATCTATTCCTCTGTAAAAATTTGGGCTCCATGGAATTTAGAAGTTGGAAACTATATTTGCATAGGACCTAATGTAAAAATTTATAATCAAGGTTTAATAATTATAGGTAATAATGTTGTGATTTCTCAGAATGTTCATTTATGCGCATCCTCACATGACTATACTAAAGAAAATTTTCCTTTAATTATAAAACCTATAAAAATAGGTAATGGTGTGTGGATTGCAACAGATGCTTATGTAGGACCTAATGTTAAAATAGGAAATGATGTCGTGGTTGCTGCAAGATCTGTAGTAGTAAAAAATATTGAAAGTAATTATATCGTTGGAGGAAATCCAGCAGTTATCATTAAGATTAGAAACAAATAACATTGGAAATAAAAATATCTATAGTTATTCCAGCATTTAATGCAGAGCTTTTCATATCAAGATGTCTAGACTCTTTAGTGAATCAAACTTATAGTAATTTTGAGGCTATAATTGTAAATGACGGCAGTGTTGATAAAACTAGGGAGATTGCTAATAGATATGCTTCAAAAGATTTGAGATTTATTGTTGTAAACCAAATCAATTTAGGAGTTACTGATGCTAGAAAAAATGGTATTAAGATAGCTAGCGGAGATTATATATTCAATCTTGATAGTGATGATAATATTGAACTTAATACACTAGAACTATTTATTGAAAGATTAAAAATATTTAAGTATGATATTATATTAAGTAATCATTGGCATCATGAAAAAAATAGAATTAGAAAAATAATAAATATTATACCTACAGAAGAAAGTACAAAAGAATATTTAAAATTTTTATTGGTTGGAAAAATTAGAGGTTATATATGGGGGAAATTAATACGAAGAAATTTACTTATTGATAATGATGTAAGTTCAGAAAGTTTATTTTATGAAGATATATTAACTAATTATTTTATTTTTTCAATACCAAACATTAAAATTTCTCTAATTGAAGAATGCACAGTAAACTATTTTATTCATGGTGATAATACTACTAAAAAAGTTTCAACTTTGCATAATAACGCCTTTTTATATCACATAAATTATATAAAAAATATAATTCAACGAATGAATTTATCAGATGAATTGTCTTCTGAACTTTCTTTTTGTATTTGTAGGCATTGGGTTGATTTTTCAAGAATGAATAAAAAGACTTTAAAAAATAAACAATTCAAAATAGAAATTCAATTGCATCATTTGAAAAATGCAAGCTCATTACTTAAATCACATTATAAAATTGAATTGTTATTGTATTTGTTAAATCATCGCATTGGACTGTTTTATTCAAATCAATTAAGGAATATTTATAATATTATTTTAAGGTTTAACTTACAAGAAACAACAAATAGGGTTTAAAAAAAAATTAAAAAAATGTCAATTGATAAAATTGCCTTAACAGTTATCGTTTCCGTAAAAAATGAGGAGCTCAATCTACCCTATTGTATAGAAAAGCTAAATCGTTTCAATCAAATTATTGTTGTAGATTCTGGAAGTACCGATTCTACAACAAGCATAGCTACTTCTATGGGAGCTGAAGTTTTACAATTTAATTGGGATGGCAAATTTCCTAAAAAAAGAAACTGGGCACTGCAAAATGCAGACATTCATAACGAATGGGTATTGTTTCTAGATGCTGATGAGTTCGTAACAGAAGCCTTTGTAAACGAAGTTGCTTATAAAATACAAGATATAAATTATAACGCGTACACTATACAGTTTGAAAACTATTTTATGGGTAAAAAACTGCGCTATGGGTATGGCTTTAAAAAAACGGCGCTTTTTAAGAAATCCAAAGGAGTTTATGAAAAAATTGAAGAAGATTTTTGGAGTCATTTAGATATGGAAGTTCATGAACATCCAATAATAGTGGGTAAAGTTGGTTTGATTCATGAAAAAATAATTCATAAAGATTATAAAAATTTAGAATATTATATCGAAAAACACAATGCATATTCGAGTTGGGAAGCTCAACGTTACTTGCTACTAAAAAAAAATAAAAATAAAAAATTATCCTTAAATCAAAGAACAAAATACCTGCTTTTAAGTACGGGTTTACTTCCTGTTTTTTATTTTATTGGTGCCTATTTTTTTAAATTAGGTTTTTTAGACGGTAAAGAAGGTTTTTTTTTAGCACGATTTAAAGCACGCTACTTTTTACAAATTCAAACTAAAGTCGCTTTATTAAAAAAAAATGAATCTAGCTTTTAATAGCAATAGATTAAATCTTATAAATATAGAGAGAATTGTGAATTCTGTTTTTAAAAATTGTTGAAATCTAAAAAAAACCTTAAGTAAAATCAGTTTTTATCCATTTTTTAAGTTTAACAAAATCATACAAATTATTTAGAAAATATTTTCATAAACTTTAAGCTATTTTGATAAGTTATTTAGATAAGAATTGGTAAATTCCTATTATAAAACTAATTTAATTGATTTAATAAGGCTTTTCACATTCGCTGACATCATAAAAAAAAGTAAAATCTAATTTTATTATATAATTATAATCCGATCATAAGTTTGATTTATTCAATTCAATTAAAATCTTTGATTTTAATGGTTTAAATTACTATTAACATGTTGGATGCATTGATTTAATGTGAAATAAATTTGAGTATAAATAATTTTAATTTACAGAGATAATTGAATCTTTTAATAATAGTAAAATTTGAACCTAAAAAAGTTCTTTCATTTTATTTTTAATTTTAATTCAAATTTTAATTAAATATTAAATAATTCTTTTAATTTTACACCAATTAAGAAACTAATGCGAATTTCACTCATTACTATTTGCTTCAACAGAAAAGCTACAATTTCGAAAACCATTGAAAGTGTTCTATTGCAAGATTATAATGATATTGAATATATAATTATTGATGGTAATTCAACCGATGGGACCAAAGAAATAATACAATCCTTCGGAAATAAAATCGATACATTTGTTTCTGAAACAGATAAAGGTTTATATTATTCACTAAACAAGGGCATAAAGCTTGCAACTGGAAACATTATAGGATTAATGCATTCAGATGATGAGTTTTATGATTGTACTATAGTTTCTCAAATTGTTGCAGCTTTTCATAAAAATCCTACCACAAAAGGAGTTTATGGAAATGGGATTTATGTTACAAATGATGCTAAAAAATACATCGTAAGAGATCGTATAAGTGGTCATTTTAGTCGAAAAAAAATTAAAACTGGATGGTTACCATTACACACTTCCGTATATTTATATAAAGAAGTATTTGAAGAATACGGATATTATAATTTAGATTATAAGATTGCTTCGGATACAGAGTTATTATTGCGGTATTTATACCAATATAAATTACAAATAACCTACTTAAATATCTATTTTGTTAAAATGCGAATGGGTGGATTGAGTACGAGTTATAAAAGATTTTTTAAAATATTGTTGGAAGATATTAATATTTATAAAAGTCTTGGTTTGCCCGCCTATAAAACAGTTTTACTGAAAAAAATAATTACTTTAAGACAATACTTAAAATAAATTTAAATTTAATTTATTTTTAGATTTGTTATTATTAAAAATTATTAATTGCGCATTCTTTTTTTATTACTTTAAATTAATTTAATTTCAGTTCTTGAAAATTATTTCTTTCTAAATTTATAATCTTTAGTTTTTTTTAGAAAAAACAACTTTACTATTAACATAGACTAGGAAATATTGTATTCTGTATTTCGAAGACTAATTTTTATTACACTAGAAATCTATTAAAACTATATTAAAAACAAAAATTGAATATTAAATTGTTAAATTTGCTATCCCAAAATTTATACTTTACAATAATATGAATAAATCAATTGTATGTTTAAGCCTAATACTACTTCTATTTACATCCTGTGTATCAAAAAAAAATATTCTCTATTTTCAGGATGCAGATAAGTTTTCTTCTGTTAATATTACCAAATTGGAATATAAAATCCAACCCAATGACATATTAAGTATTACAATTTCCTCTTCAATTCCAGAGGCCTCAGAACCATATAATAATCAAACAAACTCCACTGGAGGAAATTCTAACGTTGAGTCATTGAAATTACGTGGCTATATAGTATCGGCAAAAGGAGAAATTGAATTACCGGTATTAGGAATTATTACTGTAAAAAATAAAACAATCTTTGACTTAATTAAGGAAATAAAACATCTTTTAGAACAAGGAAACCATCTAATAAAACCATGTGTAAATATTAGAATTTTAAATTCAAAATTTACTATATTAGGAGAGGTCAATTCACCAGGAACTTACTCATTTACCGAACTAGACATTTCTTTGCCTCAGGCCTTAGGATATGCAGGAGATTTAAAAATAACGGGGAAACGTAAAGATATTTTACTAATTCGAGAATCCGAAGGGCTTAGAACAGTAAATCATATCGATTTAACAACTGCAAATTGGATGAATGATCCCAAATATACTATACAACCAAATGATATTATTATAGTAAATCCAAATAGTAAAAAAACACAAACAGGAGGATATAACATTGGGGATTTGGCTATTATATCCAGTATAATCTCTTTTTCAATAAGTTTAATATTTTTATTTAAAAAGTAATATAAAAATGAATTCAAATAAAAATAATTTATCTGTAACCAGTGAAAATAATATACCTATTTCTTTAAAAGAAATTTTAAGAAAATATATGCACTTCTGGCCTTGGTTTTTATTAAGTGTCATGGTATCTCTCTTTTTTGCAATGAACTATCTTCGCTATACTAACAACATTTATAAAACGATAACATCTGTTAAAATAATAGGTGATAACAATCAAAATGAAGCAATTGATTTTTCTAAAGTCTTTAATAAATCATCCATAAATTTAGATAATGAAAAAGCAATTTTTAAATCCTATCGCCTTTCAGAAAAATTAGTTAGAGATTTAAATTTAAATATCAATTATGTATTTAAAGGTACCATTAAAGAAAGTAATGTATATTCTACACCATTTGTCGTGAAATACAAATACCCAAATGATAGTATAAAAAATAATCTTCGATATACAATAAAAATAACTAATAGCGGATACTTCATAGTAGACGAAAATTCGAAAAAGTCATTTAATACAAATAGCTATTGGATTAATAATCCTTTAAATAACATTCCAATAACTATTCATCCTGCACCGAATAGTAATATTTTGAAAAGCATCGGTAAAAGTTATGGTGTATCAATAAACACAATTAAAGCTACAGCTATTCAATTGAGTAAATCTATAGGTGTAGAATTACTATCCAAAGAAAGCGATATATTAACTTTATCCATCTCTGGAACTGATCAAATACATTCGGAAAAAATATTAAATGAATTGATTAAAATTTATGAAGAAGATGGGATTAAAGACAAACAAGAAGTGTACAAAAAAACCATCTCTTTTGTTGATGATCGTTTTGTAAAGATAAAAAAAGATTTAGATTCAATAGAAGAAGCTAAAAAGTCATATAAAACTAAAAATGAATTAAGTTTTTTAGAGTCTGATGCAACTTCTAGCTTAGGAATTAAGAATACAAAAGACCAGGTCGTATACGACGTCCAAATGCAATTATCATTAGCAAATATGCTTAAAGAAGATTTAGGCAAGCAAACCGTTTATAATTTATTACCAGATAATATTGGTTTACAAAACGGAACTATAAATGGTTTTGTAGATAAATATAACACGATAGTATTACAATTTCAAAAAATGAATACTACGGCCGGAAGTAATAATCCATCAATACAAAGTATCACTAATACATTAAGTAATTTAAAAATCAATATTAATAAATCCGTTCAAGGATATATTCAACAACTACAATCTACTATTAACAAAAGCGAGCTAGCAGATAAAAATGCCCAGAATAATTTCGCTACAATTCCTGAAAAAGAAAAAATATTACGAAGTATTGAAAGACAACAAAATCTAAAAGAAAACTTGTACTTATTGCTATTACAAAAAAGAGAAGAAGCTTCAATTAATAAAGCTACAGCAATATCAAATGTAAAAGTTATAGATTATGCAATATCCGAATCTAATCCTATTTCACCCAAAAGACAAACAACATATCTGTATGCAATATTATTAGGCCTATTTATTCCATTCGGAATAATCTATATTATTTTCTCTTTTGATGATAAAATTCATAAAATTGGTGACGTGGAAAAATTATCAAAAGGAATTCCTATTTTATCTGAAATACCTGATGTTTTAGATACTAAAGAAGGATTACAACAAAAAGTGGAAGCATTTAGAACCTTGGTTAATAATACTAATTTTGTTACGCCATTTGACTCAACAGAGGGTAAATTAATTTTTGTTACTTCTGCTAAAAAAGGAGAAGGAAAGACCTTTATTGCCTACAATTTAGCAGCTTCATATGCAAGTTTAGAGAAAAAAACAATATTAATAGGAACCGATTTTAGAAATCCACAGTTACATAAACATTTACAAAAAAACAGAAATGAAATCAAAGGACTTTCTAATTATTTGCATAAAAGTTCATCCAATTGGAGTGAATTATTGTACAGACAAAATGAAAATGATTTTGAGTTTGACATATTATTGGCAGGTGATATTCCCCCAAATCCTACATTACTATTATCCTCAGAAAGATTAAAAGACGTTATTGATGAATTTAAAAAAGAATATGATATAATAATTTTTGATACCGCTCCATCTTTATTAGTTTCTGATTCATTAATAATTTCTAAATATGCAGATACTACACTTTTTGTTGTTAGATCGAATATTACCGAGAAACAATTAGTCCAATATGCAGTTAAATTAACTGAGGATGAAAAAATTAACAATACTGCTTTTGTTCTAAACGGAATTAATTTTAAAGGAATGTATGGATATAACTATAGTTACTCCTATGGTTATGGATATGGCTATAATTATGGCTACGGCTATGGTTATGGGTTAGATGAAGTAAGAAAAAAATGGTACAAACGAGGAAAAATTGGAAGTTTTGTTGGTAACTTTTTTAAGAATTTTTCCAAAAATGTTTAAACTGAATCTCAACTAATACTATTTATTTATTATCCATGAACTGATTCTGACTTACCATAATTGGTAATTAGCTTTCCTTCATAATCTAACCATTCTTTCCATCTTTTTTCAACATCTACTTTTTCTGTATATTTTTTAGCAAATTTCAAAAAAGTTGTATAGTGGCCCGCTTCACTAATCATTAAAACTCTATAGAATTCTGCCAACTCTTTATCTTCAATGTTTTGAGATAGAACTTTAAAACGTTCACAACTTCTAGCTTCAATCATTGCTGAAAACAGCAATCTGTCTACAAATGCATCATTACGACTCCCATCTTTTTTCATAAATTTAAAAAGTTCATTGACATAATGATCTTTACGTTCTCTTCCTAACTTCAATCCACGTTCTTTGATAATGGCATGTACCATTTGAAAATGCACAATTTCTTCTTTTGCTATTTCCAATAAATCAGTTACTAAATCTTCGTGTTCTGAATTATAGGTAATTATAGTTATAATATTTGTTGCTGCTTTTTGTTCGCACCAAGCATGATCAGATAGAATTTCTTCAATATTCGATTCAACAATCGTAACCCATCTTGGGTCAGTTACTAATTTTAGTCCTAACATTTGAATAGTATTTTAGATAAATGCAAAATTATGTCTTTTCTTTGTAATTGAAATGTATATTATGCCGAAAAATAAAAGATTATTAATTGTAGGCTTTGTTTGGCCTGAGCCTAAATCTTCGGCTGCAGGCAAACGAATGCTGCAATTAATTGAATTGTTTCAAGAAGAAGGCTATGTAATAACTTTTGTGAGCTCTGCTCAAAACATTGAATTTTCTGAAGATGTATCTATTTATGGAGTTACAACAAAAAATATAGAATTAAATTCTTCCACTTTTGATGATTTTGTAAAAGTATTAAATCCCAAAATAGTTTTGTTTGACCGTTTTATGGTGGAAGAGCAATTTGGGTGGCGCGTAAGCAAAAGCTGCCCAAATGCACTAAAAATATTAGATACCGAAGATTTACATTGTCTGCGACAAGCTAGACAATTAGCAATTAAAGAAAATAGAGACTTCTTTTTAGAAGAATTATTTTCGGATGTTGCCAAAAGAGAGATAGCTAGTATTTTAAGATGTGATTTGTCGCTGTTAGTATCAGAATTTGAAATGGAATTGCTTCAAAATCAGTTTAAAATTTCTAAAGATATTTTATATTATTTACCAATTTTTGATGAAAAGTTGAATACTATTCCAACTTATTCCGACAGAGAAGATTTTATTTTTATTGGAAATTTTCTTCATGAACCAAATTGGGATTGTGTAAAATATTTAGCGAAAGTTATTTGGCCTCTATTGCATCTGAAATTACCTGATTCAAAATTATTTATTTATGGAGCCTATTCCTCTCAAAAAGTTTTAGAATTACACAAGCCAAAACAGAATTTATATATTATGGGAAGAGCTGAAAATTCTGAAAATATAGTAAAAAAAGCTAAAGTTGTTTTGGCACCAATTCGATTTGGCGCAGGAATTAAAGGCAAACTATTAGAAGCCATGAAATGTGGAACTCCCTGTGTGACATCTTCAATAGGAGCTGAAGCAATGAAAGGAAACTTAAATTGGAACGGTTATATTATGGATACTCCAAATGAATTTGTCAATGCAGCAGTTTCTCTATATAAAGAGGAAAATCTTTGGAATCAATGCCAAAAAAATGGTTTTGCAATTTTAGAAAAAAGATACAAAAAATCATTATTTAAGAAATACTTTATGGATTTAGTTAATTACAATTTAGAAAATTTAAAACAACTTCGAAATGAAAATTTTATAGGTTCCATATTACAACATCACACACTTTCAAGCACTAAATATCTGAGCAAGTGGATTGAGGAAAAAAATAAAAAATAAACTCTTGGGTGTAAATTAAATTTAGTTTACAGGTTATTTATTAATTCAAATCCGGTTTATAGCACCTTGCATTAAGGTTTAATAGTCAAAAATAGTTGGAAAAAAAGCTGTAAAGCATTATAAAATAGCATATTACCGAAAGTTTTTTGAAATAAATTTCAAATTATTTAATTATGAAAAACTAAAAAAAATATTATCCAAGGTGTAAAACCCTCCTAAACATTATTTTAATGTAAAATGTACAATTTAAAATGATTTAAAATGTCAATAAATAGTATACTAAGATTAAATACAGACACTTTCTAAAAAGTATGTAAGTTAGAGAATATAAAAATTTATATTCAAAAAAAATGCAAATTTCTTTTATTCTAAACTCAATGTAATTTGACCATCCTCATCCAATTCGGTTTGAATGTCCTCAGAATACAAATCTTCGCCTAAAACTTCTATTTCTTCCGGAGGAGCTTCTTCTACTGGCTCTTCAAAAGGCAAGGACTCTAATAAATTAACTTGCTTTATTTTATCGGCAGTCAATTGATTTCCCAAAGCCTTAATTCCTTTTACAGCTATAAATTTCTCTAAATCAATAGTTTGATTTTCTTTTTGAACGCCTTTTACTTTAGCAAATACAAGGTCAGCAACTGGTCGCCAATCGGTAGAAACAATTTCTAATTGCGATTTTTCATGTTCCGTGATGAAAATTTCTTCTTTGTTTTCATTTTCTACTAGGAAACGTTTTATAAAATAACGCTCTTTTTCTCCATCGTAATAAATAGTAGAAATTGGTTTCTTAGGATTCCATTTTTCCAACACAATCATGTCTTCCTCAAAATGGCTTGTCAACTCGGGTATAATCGTTTTCAATTTCCCAGATTGGTTAATAATAAGTAAACGGTCATTTGGCCTAAATTCACCCAACAGCTCCCCTCTTCCGTCTACATTTAAACGTTGCACGGTATCATCAAACCAAACTTTTCTCGGTCGTAAAGTAGAAATTCCTTTCTCTTTTAATTCTATTTTCTTTATTGGATATTTGGTAACCGTATTTCCGCGAGAAGCACGACCTTTAATTGCAATATCGGTAAAATCAAGGTCCCATTTTAGTTTCTTTACACTTCCTACTTGGCGTAATAAAATGGTCACAACCTCTGCTTCACCATTAGGATTTGCAGAGAAATACAACACTTGAGATCCTGCTTTTTCTTGTGTTAAATCGTAAAATTTATCGCGAGTAACTCCCGAAACATTAAATCGTTTTATAAAAGTGGAACCATTTTTTCCATCCCGATAAATCATGTTATAAATGGTTCGTTTGTCATTTTTATCAAAAACCGCAATATGGATAATATCTTTACCTACAAACTTCTTTTCATCCACTTTGGCAATCATAATTTTTCCATCACGCAGAAAAACAATTACATCGTCAATATCCGAACAATCGGCAACGTATTCGTCTTTTTTCAAACCCGTTCCAAAAAAGCCTTCTTCCTTATTTACATATAATTTTGTGTTTCTTAAAACCACTTTGGTAGCTTCAATATTTTCAAAACTTCGCAACTCCGTTTGGCGTTCCCGTCCTTTTCCGTATTTCTCTTTTAGTTTAACAAAATAATCAATTGCAAAATCAATTAGATTGTCTAAATGATGTTGCACTTCTTTCATTTCATCTTCTAACTTAGAAATAAAATCATCTGCTTTATCTGAGTCAAAACGTGTGATACGAATCATCGGAATTTGAGTCAATTTTTGTAAGTCATCGTCTTCAATTTCTCTTACAAATGACTTTTTGAAAGGCTCAAATTGTTTGTACATATATTCATAAAGTGATTCTCTATCGAAATACAATTTGAAATCAATATACATTTCTTCGCGAATAAATATTTTTTCTAAAGTAGAAAAATGCCATTTATTTTTAAGTTCTACGAGTTGGATTTCTAATTCTGCTTTCAATAATTCTACTGTTCTTTCAGTTGAAATTTTCAGCATGGCAGAAACTCCAATAAACAATGGTTTGTTATCTTCAATAACACAACCTAATGGCGCCACTGAGGTTTCGCAAGCCGTAAAGGCATATAAAGCATCAATAGATTTATCTGGCGAAACTCCTGGAAAAAGATGAATTAATATCTCGACTTCGGCAGCGGTATTGTCTTCAATTTTCTTGATTTTGATTTTACCTTTTTCGTTGGCTTTCAAAATACTATCAATCAACGTTGAAGTATTGGTTGAAAACGGAATTTGAGTAATCACCAAAGTTTGTTTATCCAACTGAGCAATTTTGGCACGCACTCTAACACGTCCTCCACGCAAACCATCATTATAGTTAGAAACATCGGCAATACCAGCCGTTTGAAAATCAGGATATAAAGTAAATGGTTTCCCTTTCAGAATTTTAATCGAAGCATCAATTAACTCATTAAAATTATGCGGCAAGACTTTAGTCGAAAGTCCAACTGCAATTCCTTCTGCTCCTGAAGCTAATAACAAAGGAAATTTTACTGGAAGGTTGTTTGGTTCTGCACGACGACCGTCGTAAGACATTCCCCAATCTGTAATTTTAGGAGAATATAAAACTTCCAATGCAAACTTAGACAAACGGGCTTCAATATATCTGGAAGCTGCGGCGCTATCGCCAGTTAAAATATTTCCCCAGTTTCCTTGGCAATCAATAAGTAATTCTTTTTGTCCAATTTGCACCATTGCATCACCAATACTTGCATCTCCATGTGGATGGTATTGCATTGTATGTCCAACTACATTGGCAACTTTGTTGTAACGACCGTCATCCAACTCTTTTAAAGAGTGCATTATACGCCGTTGAACAGGTTTAAAACCGTCTTCAATTGCAGGTACCGCACGCTCAAGAATTACATAGGAAGCATAATCTAGAAACCAATCTTTATACATTCCTGTAACCTTGGTGATGGTATCTTCTGGATTTTCGTCGTTTTCATAAAAGTGATTTCTGCCTGAAGAAACTATGTCCTCAAAGCCTTCATCAGTAATTTCGTTGTTGGTTGAATTGTCTAACTCGTCGTTAGTTTCGTCGTTAATGTTATCTTCTTCTTCGTCTTTCATTTATACCTTTTTTGTAGCACAAAGTTTCACTAAGTTTTTACGCAAAGTATCACAATGTTTAAATAATCAATTTTTTTATACCTTCTTTCAATGATCTTTTATAAAAATTTAACAGCAAACCTAATTTACAATCTGAAAGTCGCATATAAGTTAAACATTGCGCGGTGTGTTCAATGGTAAAATCTTCAACAACTTTCAATTCAATTATAACTTTTTTATTTACAATAATATCAACTCTATAACCGCAATCAAATTTTATTTCATCATAAATTACAGGATAAGCCTTTTCTTGCTCTACTTCTAATCCACAATTTGCAAGTTCATATGCCAAACATTCTCTGTAAACTTTTTCTTATAAACCAGAACCAAGTTTCGTGTGAACTTTAAAAGCACAATCTAAAATGATTCAAATTATTTTATTTTCTTCAACCATATTTTTTGTAGCACTATGTTAATCAAAGTGTTTCACTAAGTTTTTAATGTTTTTTGTGTGACTTTGTGCTAAACATTGTGGAACTTTGTGCTTCATCAACTTACTTCTCCACCAATTCCTTATCCAATTCCACTTTCAAATTATTGATGATAAATATTTGTCGGTCTGGAGTATTTTTACCCATATAGAATTCTAACAATGTTTCTATAGAAGTCGCTTTATCTAACATTACTGGATCTAGGCGTATACTTTCTCCAATGAAATTCTTGAACTCATCTGGGGAGATTTCGCCCAATCCTTTAAATCGGGTAATTTCTGGTTTTGGTTTTAGTTTTTCAATAGCATCTCTTCGTTCTTCATCCGAATAGCAATAGATGGTTTCTTTTTTATTTCGAACCCTAAATAATGGCGTTTGCAATATATATAGGTGTCCTTCTTTTATCATTTCAGGAAAAAATTGCAAGAAAAAGGTAATCAATAACAATCTAATGTGCATCCCATCGACATCGGCATCGGTTGCTATTACAATATTATTATAACGCAAATCTTCAATGCTTTCTTCTATATCTAAAGCTGCTTGAAGCAAATTGAATTCTTCGTTTTCATACACAATTTTCTTCGACATTCCATAGGAGTTCAATGGCTTACCGCGTAAACTAAATACGGCTTGTGTATTTACATCCCGACTTTTGGTGATGGAACCCGAAGCCGAATCTCCCTCGGTAATAAAAAGCGTACTCTCTAGACTTCGTGGGTTTTTAGCATCGGTTAAATGCACGCGGCAATCGCGGAGTTTTTTATTGTGTAAACTCGATTTTTTAGCTCGGTCTTTAGCTAATTTTCGAATTCCAGAAAGTTCTTTTCGTTCGCGTTCGGCTTGCAAAATCTTTCGCAAAAGCAAATCGGCAACTTCTGGATTTTTATGTAAAAAATTGTCTAGTTTGGTAGTGATAAAATCGTGAATGAAAGTTCGAACTGTGGGGCCATTCGGACCAATATCGTTAGACCCTAATTTGGTTTTGGTTTGACTTTCAAAAACAGGTTCTTCGACTTTTATGGAAACGGCAGAAACAATAGATTTACGAATATCTGATGCTTCAAAACCTTTGTTGTAATACTCGCGGATGGTTTTAACTATTGCCTCTCTAAAAGCATTTAAGTGTGTACCGCCTTGGGTGGTATTTTGTCCGTTTACGAAGGAATGGTACTCCTCAGAATATTGCGATTTACTGTGCGTTAATGCTATTTCAATATCTTCGCCTTCTAAGTGAATGATAGGATATTGCATGTCTTCTTCGGTGATTGTTTCTTCTAGTAAATCTTTTAATCCAAATTCTGAAATGTATTTTTCACCATTATAATAAATCGATAATCCGCGATTTAAGTAACAGTAATTTTTGAGCATTTTGATAATATACTCATTACGGTATTTATAGTTTTTAAAAATAACCTCATCTGCTATGAAAGCTACTTTTGTTCCTTTTCGTTTAGTAGATTCGGCAACCTCTTCTTCTAAAATTAGATTTCCCTCTGAGAATTCAGCTGCTTTTTGTTGGTTATCTCTTACGGATTCTACCCGAAAATAATTGGACAAAGCATTTACAGCTTTGGTACCAACTCCATTTAATCCAACCGATTTTTTAAATGCTTTGGAATCGTATTTTCCACCGGTATTCATTTTGGAGACAACGTCAACTACTTTTCCTAATGGAATTCCGCGGCCATAATCACGAACGGTGACCAATTTATCTTTTATAGTTACTTCAATAACTTTACCGGCACCCATTACAAATTCATCGATGCAGTTATCTATAACCTCTTTAAGAAGAATATAAATACCGTCGTCTGGGGATGAACCATCTCCGAGCTTCCCAATGTACATTCCAGGACGCATTCGGATGTGTTCTTTCCAATCGAGTGAACGAATATTGTCTTCGTCGTATTTAGTTTCGTCTGCCATTTTAAAAAAATCGAATTAACTGCATTTCGTCTGACTACTGCTTTTAACTGTAGCCATTGTTGTGCTAATGTAGTGAATTGAATTGAGTTTAAAAATAGGGTTTAAAGAAGTTATTAAGAATGTTTTTGACAATTTTTCTTAAGGGAAAATAGAGAATAGAGATTAGAGAATACAATTAAGAATATGGAAAATTTTGTTCTGCCCCAGATTGTAATGGAAAGCATTTTGCAGGAAAACATTATTTTTTGTTACGCTAAAAAAGCGACCAACGGAAGCTCTTTTTAGGGCTTACAAAAAAAGTGTTTTACAAAAAATCTTGGAAGGCAAAGCTGGATTAGGCACATAAAAAAACCGCAAAATTTCTCTTACGGTTTATCTATTTTCTATATTCTTTTCTCTGTCTTCTTATCTATACGTTGAAACGGAAATGCATTACATCGCCGTCTTTAACGATGTATTCTTTTCCTTCTACGCGAAGTTTTCCGGCTTCTTTAACTTTGGCTTCGGAACCAAAATTAGAGAAATCTTCGAAAGCGATAACCTCAGCACGGATGAATCCTTTTTCGAAATCGGTGTGGATAACTCCAGCCGCTTTAGGCGCGGAATCACCAATATTAATAGTCCAAGCTCGAACTTCTTTAACTCCGGCAGTGAAGTAGGTTTGTAGTTTTAAAAGTCGGTATGCGGCACGAATTAAAACGGCGGAACCTGGCTCAGTTAGACCCATATCTTCAAGAAACACTTGACGCTCTTCGTAGCTTTCTAACTCGGTGATATCTGCCTCTGCTCCTACTGAAAGAATAATTACTTCGGCATTTTCGTCTTTTACTAATTCGCGAACTTGATCTACATATTTATTTCCGTTTACTGCGGAACTTTCGTCAACATTACAAACGTATAAAACTGGTTTATTGGTAATTAACTGAAAGTCTTCTAATAAATCTTTTTCGTCCTGATTTTGCGCCTCTACAGTTCTGGCTGATTTGGCTTGAAGTAAATTCTCTCGAATTCTATCTAAAAGCGCTTTTTCAACTTGCGCTTCTTTATTTCCTGTTTTGGCTGCACGATTTACTTTTTCTAGACGTTTTTCAACTGTTTCTAGATCTTTTAATTGCAACTCGATATCGATAGTTTCTTTATCACGAACCGGATTTACATTTCCGTCAACGTGTACAATATTATCATTGTCAAAACAACGCAAAACGTGAATGATAGCGTTACATTCTCTAATGTTTCCTAGAAATTGATTTCCTAAACCTTCGCCTTTACTTGCTCCTTTTACTAAACCTGCAATATCTACAATATCTACAGTTGCCATTTGAACGCGCTCTGGTTTAACCAATTCTTCTAGACGAATAATTCTAGGATCTGGAACGTTTACCACTCCAATATTAGGTTCGATAGTACAAAACGGAAAGTTAGCACTTTGCGCTTTTGCATTTGACAAACAATTAAATAATGTTGATTTTCCTACGTTTGGCAATCCTACAATTCCTGCTTTCATTATAGTTATTGTTTTAAAAGTGTGCAAATATACTTTTATTAATTGAAAGATTAAAAGTTTTTGATTTTGTAATTATAAATTGATTGTAAATAGTAAAAATGATAATCATTTGCTAAATGAATACTAAAAGGGTGTGTTTAATAAAAATGAATTTGAGTTATTAGAACCTTGTTTTTTTGGCTAAAAACATATCTCTTTTTTTATTTCAAATAAAATACTATTTTTGAAAAAAATTGGAAATTTTATATATTAAACAAAAATTTATGCTTTTTACATCCAAAAATAAATTAGCAATGTACAATTTTACTCCATTTTAGGATTTTGTATTTTTGAAAATTTATTTAATTTACGAGTATCCAATTAAATTTATTTCGATAATGCTATATAGCCAAGTTACAGTAAAATTTATCCCACAAATCAAACCAAATTTATCATGAAAATATCAGTTACAAACAAAAAAAGATTTACAAATTTTATTTCCTGTATGTTTATTTTTCTGTTAGGATTTAATGTAAGTTGGGGGCAACAAGTTACAAGTCTTACAACTACAACTTCTACCACATGGACTTGTCCAGCTGGGGTAACATCGGTTCAGGTGGAAGCATGGAGTGGTGGTGGTGGTGGTGCAGGAGCTAGTAGTTCTTCTAATGTATTTTCAGGTGGTGGTGGAGCTGGTGGGAATTATGTTAAACAAAAATCTATTACAGTAGTTCCAGGACAAGTTTATACAGTTACTATTGGGGCTGGGGGAGCTGGAGGCGGAACTAGTTCTAGTGCTGGATTTGGGGGGAATGGTGGAACGACTTCATTTAGCACAGATGCTCCAACTACTCTACTTTCCGTAACAGGTGGTTCCGGAGGAAACAGTAGTGGTGCGGCATACAAAACTGGTTTTGGAGGAAAAAATGGTGGTGCTTTAACAAATATAGCTGTTACTACAGCTGGATCCTATTCTGTTGCTCCAACAACAGTTATTATTGGAACTCCTTGGGCAACATCCACTACTTATTCATTAAATCAACAAATTACTAACGCAGGAAAATTATATACGGTTACTGCTGCTGGCACAACTAGTAGCGATGCTCCTACTCATTCAAGTGGGTCTGTAACAGACGGTACTGCGACTTTATCTTATGCGGGTGTTGCTGCAACTGCAACAATAACTACCACGGGAACAGCTCCAAATATAACAATTGCTTATTGCGCTATTAACAATGCTGGTAGTGGCTATTTGACTGCTCCTTCGATAGCAATAATTGGTGGGACATTCTCAACAGCAGGTGCACTTACGGCTGCAATCAATCCTTTTACTATAGTAAACACAGGGCCAAGCAATTCGTTAACTTATTATCTAGGCGGTAATGGAGGTGGTGAAGCCAATTATAATGCAGGAAGTACTACTAATGCCAGTGGTGGTGGTGGTGGTTCTGCTGGAACCGTAAGTAATGGTAATAATGGTGGGACAGGAACTTCTGGTGGAGCTACCGCGGTAATAGGCGGAGGTGCCGGTGCTAATGGTTTAGCTGGTGGTGGAGTTACTTGGGCTTCCTCTACTACTTTTAGTTATGCACTAAATACAAAGGTTTATCATTTAAATAATTTGTATAATGTTTCAATTGCTGGTACTCCCGGTACTGTAGCTCCTACTCATACAGCAGGGTCGGTAGCAGCAACTGGTGGTACTGCAACCCTTACTTATGTAAGTGAGAATGTTAGTTTTGCTACTACAGGTGTTTCAGCTACTGAATTTGGTGGTGGTGGTGGTGGTGCTACTGGTATCTCAAAATCTGGTGGTGCGGGAGCAGCAGGGAAAGTTGTAATTAGTATTCTAGACAGGACACCTCCAGCTAATCCGGGTAATTTGACAATCTCGAATATTACATCTAATTCCTTGGTGCTAAGCTGGGGTGCTTCTGCAGATGCCACAAATACTGATTTTACAGGATATTTATTAGTGCGTTATTCAAGTGATCCAGCTGCGGATAATGATCCAGTTCAAAATACTACTTATACTGTTGGATCTACTTTTTCAACTGGAAATGCTTCTCTAACAGGGACTATTGTTTATATCGGTACAAGAAAATATGCATGGGATAGTGGATTAACTGCCGGTAGTACTTATTATTATAAAGTATATGCATTTGATTCTTCTCTAAACTATTCAGAGGAATCTTTTGCTTCTGCCACCCCAGAGGATACAGTTGATTCTACCCCTCCAGGTGCACCAGGTGCTGCTTCGGTAACGAATCAAACCGCATCTAGCTTGACAGTAAATTGGATCGATGCAGCATATGGAACTGAGGGAGGTGGTTATTTAGTAGTAAGTTACACTGATATTCCTGAAACAGATTCTAATCCGGATCAAGGGATAGAATATACTATTGGAGGTATAATTGATACCGGTACAGTTAATTCGCCTGCTATTGGAACCGTGGTTTACATAGGAAATAATTTAACTCTTAATTTAACTGGATTAGCATCTGAAAAAAAATATTATTATAGAATATTTACTTTTGATGCTGCTTATAATTATTCTGAAGCGTCAGCTGTTACCGGTAAAACATCGGTACAGTTAACTGCTCCAGTTGCTGCATCTGGAAGTAATACTACAGCAACGGGATTTACTGCTAACTGGCAGGCAGTTGCAGCGAGTGCTACAGGATATAGTCCTTCAGGTTATACTGCTACTGTGTATAGTTTAGGAGCTGAAAGCAATATTGTAGGCTGGACTTTCCCAACTGCAGTTGCTGACGCTAGTTCCATCATTGCTGACATAGCTACCGCTAATACTACTGGTAGCCAATTGATCCAAAATAATAGTAGCACTATAACTACTGCTAATATAACTGGCAATCTAGGTTTTGCTGCAAGTGGTGCATCTTACAATTCTACTTCTATTCTATCTGGTTCAGTTGCTACTAATAATGCTATATACAACACAAAATCTAATCCTGATAAATACTGGCAAGTCGATGTAAATACAACTGGATATAAGAATGTTAAAATATCTTCGCAACAGTACTCTGCCTTTGATGGTCCAAGAGATTTTAAAGTTCAATATAGCAGTACAGGTACATCAGGTACTTTTACCGATTTGACAACTGTAACATTGGCTCCAAGTACCTGGAATACTCAGGTTACTGGAATTGCTTTACCTGTAGAATGTGATAATAATCCAAATGTAATTTTACGATGGGCACAAACATCTTTTGCCAGAACAGATGGAACTCAAATGACAACTCCTGATACTGGAGGGACAAGTCTTATTGATAATATTTATGTTAAAGGACAAAAATTAAATACTGTTGTAACTTCAAGTGTTACAGGTGCCACTACTACTTCTACAGCAATTACTGGTTTAACTACTGGAGGGACTTATTACTATGATGTAGTTGCTACAGGAATAAGTACTGCCAATACAGACGGTCTTGTTACAAGCTATGCTACTTCGGTAAAATCAAATCTAATATCCTATCTTTTTCTATTCTCTCAAGCTAATGCCGATTATAGATCCGCCGGAACTACATCTACTTCAAGTGCTACAAACTGGGAATATAACAATGGTGTTTCTTACGTAACAGCAACCTCAGCTCCTTTAAGCACCAATAATATTACTATTTCTTTGGGAAATGAAGTTACTTTAGGGTCTAACTTTGTAGTTGGTACAGGAAAAACAATTGCTGTAAATGGAACTTTAAATTTAGCAGGACGTATAATTTCAGGAGCAGGTAGTTTTGTTTTAAATCAAGGTGCTTCCTTAAAATTAGGAAATAACACGTCTATTTCTTCTGCAGTTACCGCTACAACTACAACATTGAGTACTGCCGCAAATTATTTTTATGATGGAACAATAGCTCAAAACACAAGCGGTTTACCTGGATTATCTTCAGGAACAAATACAATTACAGGAAATGTATTTGTATCAAATACTTTTGGAGTGGTATTAGCTAAAGACTTAAAAATAAACACCCCGGGAACCTTAACCGTTACTGGTAAATTATTATGGGGCGACGGAAATGCAACTAATTCTAATATTATAGGTTCAGGAACATTCTCAACTGGTGGAACTGGAAATTTTATTGCAGCTACAGGATCTACCTTAAGTATTACCAATAATAGAGGTATCTGTCAAGGAACTTCAAATGGAAACATCAGGAATTCTGGTTCAAGAACTTTTAATCCTGGCGTTAATTATATTTATGCTAAAAATGACTCTTCAAGTGCTATGAATATGGGTACGTCATTTGGTGTTGAAATTTCAGCTACTACAGGTATTAATAACTTAACAATAAACAATCCGTTAGGAGTATATCTTCCTGGTGCTATACAACCATTTATTCCTAACACTGTTGCTACTGTTACTGATTATGTGCCGGATACAGATATTACTATTAATGGCGTATTGAACTTTGTTTCAGGAAAATTAATTGCAAATAACGGTGCAAACTTCACAACAACTGTTGGAACAATAAATACCTATTCTTCCGTTCCTCAACCAACAGGGACCAAAACTGTAACTATTGGTGCTTCAGGAAGTATTACAGGTGCTGGATCTGCAACTGGATGGGTTATTGGCAACTTAAATAAACTAACAACTTCAGGTAATAATCCAAGTTTTACTTATTCAATAGGAGATGCTACTAATTATTATCCTGTTGCTTTAACTTTTGCAGGAAACACCAATGCAGACGGTGGATTAACGGCCAGAACTATTAATGGAGAAGTGCCTAATATTGCCGATTCAGGTTTAAATATTACTAAAAAAGTAAATAGATATTGGACTTTAACTAATTCTGGTTTGGCTGGTTTTGGTTCTTTCCAAGGTAATTTTAAATATGCAATCTCCGAAAATGATGATGCAAATAGTGTTTCCGTATATGTAATTAGAAAATTTGAAAATTCTACCTGGTCCGCTACAACTACCTCAGGAACACCAACGACTACTTCTACAACAGCATCAGGAATAACTGGTTTTGGAAATTTTGCTATTGGAAAACCCAATATTACTGATGCTCCTTCAGCAACAGCTCAATTTTTTTGTAACTCAGCAACTGTTGCAAATTTAGTAGCAATTGGAAGCAACTTGAAATGGTATAGCAGTGAGGGAAGTTTGTTACCTTTATCTTCTAGTACAGCAATAACCAGTGGAAATTATTATGTTACTCAAACTATTTTCGGCATTGAAAGTGCCAGAACTTTAGTACCTATAACTATAAGAGTTACAGCAGTTCCAACAGCATCAGCACAGAATTTCTGTCATTCGGGAACCGTTGCTAATTTAGTTGCAACTGGAACAGAAATAAAATGGTATGTAGCTTTAAATGGCGGAAGTGCTTTAGCATCAGATGTTGCACTAACTACTGGAAACTACTATGTTTCGCAAACAATAAATTCGTGTGAAAGTACAAGAATTTTAGTTCCTATAATTAGAAGTAACATCACGTCTTCTTCAAATGCAAGTGCAATTGCTTGTATTGGTGGATCTACTTCAGTAGTGGTTACTTCTTCAGGTGGAAATGCTCCTTACATAGGAACTGGTTCTTTCATTGTTAATGCAGGAGCTTATTCATATTTGGTAACAGATTCTATAGGATGTAGTGCAACTACAACTATAACAATTTCGCAGCCTGCAAGTGCACTGGAAGCTTCTTCAAGTGCAAGTCCAATTTCTTGTTACGGTGGATCTACTTCTGTAACAATTTCTGCTACAGGTGGAACTGCTCCTTACACAGGAACAGGTTCTTTCATAGTTAATGCAGGAGCTTACTCTTATACCGTAACAGATGCAAATGGATGTTCTTCTGTAGCTTCAGCAAAAATTACCCAGCCATCTGCATTAATAGCTTCAGGATCTGTATCAACAATCTTATGTAACGGTGGTAACGCTAACATAACCGTTTCAGCTACTGGTGGAATTGCTCCTTACACAGGAACAGGTTCTTTCACTCATGCTGCAGGAGCATATTCTTATACAATAACAGATGCTAACGGATGTAATTCTGTAACTTCAGGAACCGTAACACAACCAACTTTATTAGTTGCTTCTTCTAGTGTAGGTACAATTACATGTACAGGATTAACCACTACAGTAGCAGTTTCAGCTACAGGTGGAACTGCTCCTTACACAGGAACAGGTTCATTCACAGTTAATGCAGGACCTTATTCTTATACGGTAACAGATGCTAACGGATGTACTAAAACTACAACTGGAACTATTTCAGTTACTCCAAACTATACCTTGACGTTAACTTCAGCTGCTGGTACTAATGTACAAGCAAAATGTATCAGTACTGCAATAACAAGTATTACTTAT
>Ga0114971_10000236_pt1 | contig 35775 bp, 32 predicted proteins | sample M_140625_MF_Meta_FD_87320 | JGI IMG/M metagenome (GOLD analysis project Ga0114971, IMG submission 87320) | Freshwater microbial communities from Lake Montjoie, Canada to study carbon cycling - M_140625_MF_MetaG | ecosystem: Environmental > Aquatic > Freshwater > Lake | place: Lake Montjoie... | reverse complement strand
CTACAAAGCTTTACACGACGCCCCCGACGATCTACTACGGCAGTGCCGCCAACGGTGGTGCGGATTCGGGTTTTAGTTCCAGCACGGCCTCGTGGGTCATGACGGGCACGCCCATTGCCGGGATCACTAATCTCGCCGGTAAAACGCTGATTGTTCACGGCTTGTTCACGGGCTCCATTCAGGGTGGGGCGGCTGTGGGGGCTGGCACGAAGCTCAAGTTCCCCGCCCCCAGCGGAACGTCGGGCGGACTGTGCAATGCCTATGTGACCAACACGGCCACCATGGCCTTCGACGATTGTTCGGCTTCGGTCACGCCGTATCCGGCCACGGGCAATTATGCCGAGGAAGCCGTGGCGGTCATTCCCTTCTTCTTTGCTAAGTCAAGGGCGGGCGGTGTCATGACGAACATTAACAACGTCAGCTGGGAGCAAGCCCGGTATGGCATTCCGCAGGGGCGCATCCCGCTGTCCGCGTGGACCGCTAAACAATCCGACACCAACACGTTCATTTATCTGATGCAGCGCACCTTGGATTCCGGCACGCGCCGCTGCGAGACCGCCTGTTCTTATTACACCTACGGGGATACGGTGGGCGTTTACTTGTATGATTACACTAACAACTTTTTCTATCTGCCGACCACGAACCTGGCGAACACCTATGCTACGTCTCCTAACGGGGTCGTGGGCACAGCGGGCCTGGGCAATGTGAACTTAAACTGGGGCTACGGCTATGTGGCCGGGGGCGATATCAAAAATACTCTCAATAATTCTAGTGTCTCCAACACGGCTATTGGGTATATCTCCTTTTCGGACGGCAAAGGGGTGGGGCCTTCCAATTATTCTAATGTGCTTCCCTTCAATGGTGTGTGGCCCACGGCCGAGGGGATTGGCATTCTCAACGGGCAGTCTCTGACCAACGATTTCTCTCCCATCACCCAGGGCTATTATCCTCTGTGGAGTGAACTGGCCCTCATTCACATCATTGACCCCAACCTGGCGGGCGATCAGAACATTTCTCAATCCCAATTGGGGAATAACCTCACCCCCGGTTCCTTTCTGGGTGTGTTCAATGCGCAGACCAAGATCAATGGGGGCTCCCCTCTGGTCGGCAGCATTGAAAAAGAAGTCGTCGACAGCCAGACCAGCGCTTCGAAAGCCGGCGGCGCCACGGCCATCCCCCTGCGCGATATGAAGTGCAGCCGGCAGTCCGTCGGTGGCACAATCACTCCGTTCTGATTTAAGTCTCTGTGCGCAAGGCCGGTGCAGGCAACTGCACCGGCCTTTTGTCGTTCCAGCGGGCGCACATTGTTCTGCCAGTGTCAGCGGCTTTTTTGGGGTGGGAAGGTGACATGGGCAGGGGGAGCTTCCCGGAGATTTCAAATTAAACTTCGCAGTGGGCAGGGGCATCGCGCTGCGATGCCCCCCCAGTGCTGCATCCAGCGCGGAAAGGACTTTTGCGCGCGTCCGTTCCGGTGCATTTCGTCACGCCCGCTGAACGCGGGCGAGTTCAATGCAGCGTGCTGACCCTCCCCGCAGGCGCCCATTCCTATTTCGGAGTTGGAGTTCAAGGGCTTAGCAACTGACGCTTTTCGGACATTATGGCTGATGGCATTGTAACCTAACTGTAACCTGACTGGCATGGGGGTGTTGCCATCTTGGGTCACAGTGAGGGCTCTGATGGCGCTCGAGTTACAGCATCTTGATTTGCGGGAATTGACCCTCCGGCCGGGCGGGGAGTGGTCTCCGCCGCATTCCGGTTGGGCGATGGCACGGGTAGCCGAGGGAGTTGCCTATCTCATGGGTGTGGGGGAGGCGCGCGAATTAAAAGCGGGGGATGTTTTTGTGGCTCCCTGTAAAAGTGGGGTGGTGCTCCGGGCGAGCCAGCTGGAAGCTCTCAAGCTCCAGTTTTTTGTCGTCCAGCCAGACTATCTTAACGGCCTGATCAGCGTGGCCGAACAGTTCAAGTTCAAGGCGCTGATCAGCCGGCCGGCCCGATGCGTTTTTGTGTTTTCGGCCGGAGATGCCCTCTCTCAAAAGTTTGCGCGGGTTGTGAGTCTGTCTCTGGAAGATGAATTTTCTCTCCGCTGCATCCTGGTGCAGATTTGGTCGGGCGCCGTCAGCGGATTGCTGCGGCAGCCGGTGGCGGAATCGGGCGTCGGAAATGTTCTGAAAGTGCGCTTTCGCGAGTTGGTCGGCAGGATGACGGAGGCAGAATTGGCGCAGGCATCCCTCGCTCAACTGGCTGGGCAGCTGCACTGCAGCGAGCGCCATTTTAACCGGCTTTTCCGGGAGGAGTTCGGCCTGCCCCTGCGCAAGCATCAGACAGAGCTGCGGCTTCAGCGCGCCCGGCACTTGCTGGCGGAGTCGGACGGCAAGATCATTGAAGCCGCTTACGACAGCGGCTATCGGCACCTGGGGCTTTTCAATTCCATGTTTAAAAAGCGTTTTGGCGTGACTCCCAGCCAGTGGCGTCAAAAAAGCCGGGCGGGCAAAAATTCACGCGGTGAGCGCGCCGGCCTTTCGTCAGCGGCTTCTTTTCTGGGGGCAGTCCTCCTGATTTCCAGCCTGTTTTTTTCCAATGCCGGGATTGCCCAGGTCAGCCCGTCTGCGCCGGTTGCAGCGGCCGTTTCCGGCAGTCCGTCTTCGGCGCCGGCGGCCACCAATGCCGGGCCCCGATTCCGGGTGGATAAATATCTGATTATGGGGGATTCCATTCTGCCGCCGCAGGTGGTCAGCCGCATCCTCACCAATGTCCCCAATGCCTTTGGCACCAATGTGACGTTTGAAGGCATTCAGGCGGCGCTGGGGGATCTGCAGATGGCCTATCGCGAGCGGGGATATGTGACGGTCTCGGTGGGGCTGCCGCCGCAGAAGCTCACCAACGGCGTTGTCAAAGTCAAGGTGACGGAGGCGCCGCTGGCGGCCATCACTGTCACCGGCAACCGCTGGTACAGCACGGAGAACGTGCTGCGCGCCGTGCCGGGCCTGCGGACCAACATGCTGCTCAATTCGCATATTTTCCAGCGCGAGCTGGATGTCGCCAATGCGAGCCGCGACCGCCAGATTTACCCTGTCATCGGTCCCGGTCCGGAACCCGGCACCAGCGCGCTGACGCTCAAGGTCAAGGACCAGTTCCCCCTGCACGGAAGGACCGAGCTCAACAACCAGTCCACGCCTGGCACGCCGCAGCTGCGCGAAAACTCCAGCGTGCAATACAACAACCTATGGAATCAGGATCATCAGGTGGGGCTTCAATACAGCTTCACCCCCGAGCAGTGGAAGGCGAACGACTATTATAACAAGACCCCTTTGGACAGTCCCCTGATCGCCAATTACAGCGGCTATTATCGCATTCCGCTCACCTCGGCCTCTTCCGTGGAGCGGGAGGTTCAGGGCAATCCGGCTATTTTCGGTTATAACGAAACGACCCGTAAATTCAATTTGCCGCCCTCCACCAGCCGCCCGGAATTGAACCTGTACGCCAGCCGCTCGACGTCTGAAACCGGCGTCAAAAACGGACCCTCGACGATCGTCGTTGATAACCCCCCGGGGCTCGTGATCACGTCGCAGGATTCGGGCGATAACCTCACTTTGAACAGCGGTTTGGGGGGGCGGCTGTCGCTGCCGCTGCGTCCCATTGCCGGGGTGAGCAGCACCCTCTCGGCGGGTCTGGATTACAAGAGCTATGAGAGCGCGAGTTATAACACCAATAATTTTTATGCCGTGTCGGTGTACAAGGATACCTCCGGGAATTACATCACCAATACGGCCGCCACCCATTCCGGGCAGCCGACGCGGTATAGCACCGTGAATTATCTGCCGCTGAATCTGGGGCTGAACAGTTCGGTGCCGGATTCGCTGGGGATTACTTTTTTCAATGCGACGTTGAACTTCAATCCGTTCACCGCGGGTTCCGGCAATGCTGCTTTTTCGCAAAACTCTTATTCGACCAATGCCCGGGCCAACTACGTGACCCTCCTGTCCGGGCTGAGCCGCGATCAGGAGCTCGGTCAGGGCTGGACGTTGCGGATGCATGGGGACGGGCAATGGGCCAGCACGCCGCTGATTAGCAATGAGCAGTTTGCCTTGGGGGGGATGTCCGGGGTGCGCGGGTATTCTGAAGGGGAGGTGTACGGGGACACGGGCTGGAGGCTGACGCTGGAGCCGCGCACGCCGCAGGTGAACATCGGCATGGTGGATGGGGATATTCCTTTTTGGGTGCGCGGTCTGGCGTTTGTGGATTACGGGCAGGTGTACCGGCTGGATGCCTCCCCCGGCTCCACGGCCAATGAAGTGTCGCTGCTGGGCGTGGGCGGCGGCGTGACCGCCAACATCGGCAGCCATCTGGACGCGCGCCTGACGCTGGCCTGGCCGCTGCTGACGGATACGGCCTCGCCCGCGGGGGCCAGTGCCGGTTCCCTGATTGTTTACTTCGGCCTCGGAGCTCAATTTTAATAATATGAATTTCTCTATCCTGCAGGACGATAAAACCCGGCTGTTTTTAAAGGTGATAAAAACGGGAGCGCGGTTTTTTATGAAAAGAAAGCCGCTGCGCCGCGAATCCACTTTGTGCCGGGTCGTCACGGGTCTTCTGGTTTTTGGCTTTGCGGCGAACGTGCTTGCCAACCCCGCCGGCATGACGGTCGCACGCGGCTCTGCCTCCGCCCAGCAGAGCGGCTCTCAGCTCACGGTCACCGCATCGCAAAATGCCTTTCTCAATTGGAAGACGTTCAACATTGCTGCGGGCGAGACCACCCAGTTTATCCAGCCCTCGTCCTCATCGGTCGTGTGGAACCGTGTCAATGATTCAAACCCCTCCCAAATTTTCGGCAACATCCAGGCCAACGGGGTGGTGGTGCTATTAAACTCCTCCGGGTTTTATTTTGGGGCCAACTCGTATGTGAGCGCCGCCGGGCTGGTGGTGTCCACCGCCCAATGCTCCCCTCCGGAAAACGGCGGGGGCTCCTGGCAATTCAACGGCCCGCCGCCTCTGGCGAGCATTGTCAACTATGGCCATCTTCAGATCGGCGCGGGCGGCTCGGCCTTTCTCATTGCGGACAAGATTGAGAACCACGGCACCATCGAAGCTCCCGAAGGCACCATCGGTCTGGCTTCCGGTCAGACGGTGTTGTTGAGCGAGCGCCCCGACGGTCGCGGCATGAGCATGGCGGTGACGCTGCCGCAGGGCTCCGTGGATAATTACGGGAACCTGATCGCCGCTGCCGGCACCATTGCCTTGAATGCCCGTGTGGTAAATCAAAATGGAGTCCTGCAGGCCAATTCCATCCGTGAGCAAAGCGGGGTCATTGAACTGGTCGCCTCCGACTCGCTCGCTCTGGGGGCCGGCTCCCAAATTCTCGCCCAGGGGGATGCTTCCGCTTCCGGCAGCGCCGGCGGCACTGTGACGCTGAAATCCGGGAATACCTTCAGTGACACGGTCGGCAGCCAGATCGTCACGGCCGGCGGGGACCGCGGCGGCCGGGGCGGCGATGTGGAGGTGAGCGCGCCCACGATTTTGTCATTGGATTCGAGCATGAACGCCGGCGCGCAATCCGGCTGGCTCGGCGGAATGTTTTTGATTGATCCTGTCAATATCACCTTGGGAAATTCTGGCGCGGGCGGTGTGCCCGATTCCGGCACGGTGGCCTACAACAGCGGCTCCGGCACTCTTTTCTTGAATGTGGACACCGCTTTCCTGAACAAAAACTTCTCCCTGATTACTCTGCAGGCGACCCAGGACATCACCCTCGAAGCGGGCACGCTCTGGGATTTGAGCGCCAGCACAGGTGTGGCGGGCGGCGAGTTGAGGCTGCAGGCGGGGCGGGATATCGTCCTGGGCGCGGAATCACAAATTTTTGACGCGGCCGCGTGGGCGGTCACATTGGAGGCGGGATATAATTTTGTTAACCAAACCGTCACAGCGGGAACGGGCAGCATTGTCTTGAATGAATCCAGTTCGATGCAGACAACGTCGGGGGCGATGACCCTGCGGGCGGGCAATGATGTTTCTGTCGGGACCGGCTCGCTCCGGTCCTCCAGCGGCGGGATTACCGCGCAGGCCGTGGCGGGCAGCATCACTCTGGAATCCGGAGATACGGGCTCGGCTTTTGGATCGATCCAGTCGGGGTCGGGCTCGATAAGCCTGACCGCCCTGCAGAATATTGATGCCGGTTCGGGTTATATCACAACCAGCGGCGGCGGCAGCATCACGGCGCATGCGCTGGAGGGCAATATCGGCACGGGCTATTTTGCCCAGGGGTATGTTTTCAAGAACGGGGCATCCTCCATCAACACGGCTTATGATTTGAGCGGGGGATTGGGAGGCATCAGCACGGCAGGAGGGGGGGATGTGACTCTGATTGCCGGCGGGAATGTGACCAGTGTGCTGCCAGGAAACCGGGGCTATTATTACAACGGCGATTTTTTCTCCCCGCTGAATTCAACCTATGCCACGGCAGGTGCCGGGGCCTATGGCCGCCAGGCGGGCAATGTGACCGTTGTGGCGGGGGGCGATGTGACGGGGAACTACATGGTCGCCAATGGCGTCGGCAGCATTTATGCCGGGGTGATCATGGACGGCAGCGGCAATCCGCTGAAGGATCTTTCCGACCAGTATGTTCTGGGGTCCACGGGCAGCGCCGGCACGGCGGCTTTAAGTCCCGATCTGGCCTTGGGATTGGTGAAGGGGGGCTGGAATGTGGCTGCCGCCCAGAATATTTTCTTGCAGGAGGTCCGGAACCCGAACGGCATTTTTAATATCAACGGGTCCTCCGCCATGAAGCATTATTTCGATTATGATCCGGCGAATTCCGTGACTCTATCCGCCGGCAACCAGGTCCAGCTGGGGGCGGGCGCCTCGATCCTGCCGCGCTCGGATTTGCTCCGGGTGCCCGTGGTCTATCCCTCGCAGCTGGATGTGACGGCGGGCGCCGGGGGCATCACGCTGGTCGGGGATTCTTTCTACAACCAGCTCATCCTCTTTGCCTCGCCGCAGGGGGGCCTCGCATTGAAAACCACGTCAGGGGGGCGCTTGATAGGCAAGTTGCCCAACGTGTCCAATATTCCGCAAATTTTCAGCCTGATTGTTTCGGACAGTTCCAAGAAACAATACAAGACCACCGGCGATTTCGGGTTGAACGATCACGCCGCCACCCCGGTGCATCTCGATCATTCCACGCCCCTCACGCTGGATATTGCCGGCGATATGAATCTGGTGTTGGTCGGTGCGCCGGAGGCGGCCCAGATCCGCGTGGGCGGCAACCTTAACAACAGCCGTTTTCAGGGGATGAATCTGGCGGCGAGCGACACGACCCGGATCCAGGTGGCGGGCGACATCAATAACCGGGGCGCTTTCACCTCCGTAAATCTGGATCTCTACGCCGGGACCGCTCCGCCGGAATTATCGTACCTGTCCCAATCCCTGAGCATCACCCCCAACGCCGCCACCCTGGCCAGCAGCCTGTATTATGATCCGGTGACGCATGTCATGACCTATCAGAATATTCCGGGACAGACGCTCGCCTCCGTATTGAGTCTCCTTCAAAACCTGACCGTGCAGGTCTATGTCAATGGCGTCCCGCAGTGGGAGGATGCCTATGCCACCATTCCTAAGACGGCGGTGGTTTCCGTCTTGAACGCAGCCACCGCGCTGGCGTTGACGGATCAATACAATCAAATCAATGCCGCCAGCGGTCTGGCGGCGGGGGTCAGTGCCCCGGACAGCACCAGCGGCATCGTGCTGGGCGGAGGAGGCAAGCTGGAGGTTTCGGCGCGCAATGCGGATTTGGGGACCACGCTCGGCATCCGCTCCGTCGGCGCCGGCCTGTATGGCGGCAGCACGTCTCCGCTCGGCAAATTATTCAACACCGGAGCGGACCTCTCCCTCGTCACCTCGGGCGATCTCAATCTCTATTCCAGCTCCGTGGCCTCCTTGAATGGCGGCAAGCTCGTGGTCAACGTCGGCGGAACCTTGAACGTGGGTTCCTCCGAATTCACGGTGAATACCTTTGCCGCCCGCGGCATTTTTTCCTCGAGCGGCAGCGACGTGTTCGTGTATGCCCAGAATAATATCAATCTGAATGGGTCGCGCATCGCCGCATTCGACGGCGGCAATGTCACGGTGGAATCGTTCCGCGGCGACATCAATGCCGGCAACGGCGGCCTCGGCGGGGTGATCTTATCCGCCTTCTATGTGGATCCCATCACCCACACCGTGTACCAAAACACGCCCACGGTTTTTGGCAGCGGCATCCTGTCGGAGACCTTTGGGCCGCGGAACGCTCAATATCCTGCGCCCGATGCGGTGCTGGGGAATATTCTGGTGCAAACTCCCAATGGCAATTTCAACGCGAACAAGGCGGGGGTCATCCAGCTGGCCTTCAATAAGTTGGAATATCCCGGCGCCACGGTGGAAGTCCTCGCCGGTTATGAGTTGCGCGACGTCAATGGCAATCCCGTGTCCGCCGGCCAGCTTCGCGATGGCACGCCGGTGCTGGTGTCGGCCGATCGGAACATCAACGCCAGCAGCTCCGGGGTGGTGGCGCAAAATGGGATATTGAAAGCCACCGGCAATGTCGACGGCGCTATTTTTGCCAAGGGCAACATCGATGTGGGCGCCGTGAATAATGTGAATGTGACGGCCCTGGCCCAAGGCACCGCCAATGTCAGCGCGGGCGGGGATGTTTCCGGAACGGTCATCGGTATCGGGGGCGTCAGCGCCAGCGGCGGCAGCGTGGACGCCACGCTGCTGTCCAACACCTCCATCAGCGGGGAGACCAGCGGGCAGAGCGGTTTCTCTCAAGGCACCGCCGCCAGCGCCACCGCCCAGGCCGCCCAAACCGAGGTGGCCGCCCAAGCCAAGGAGGAGGGCACCGATGCGGACGCCGAGGATCTGAAAAAAAACAAAAAAGGAATTACGCTGGCTCAAAAGGTGAGCCGCGTGACTGTTTTATTACCCACCAAAACAAACTAAAACTATTATGCTAATCCAACCCCTGTTCGCCAATGCCGCGGTGTACGCCATCAAGAATGCTACCACGGAGGGTCAAATCACCGTCATCGCGCTGCTCCTGCTGTCGCTTTTCAGCTGGACCATCATCTTAAGCAAGTTCCGCCAGCTGCTCATTGCGCGGAAGGCCACCAAAAAGTTTTTGGAAGCTTACTCCGCCACGCGGGACCCGCTGGAGATCCAGCGCAGAAGCGAGGAGTTCCAGGGCGCGCCCGCCTACCAGCTCTACATCCGGGGCGCGGATGAACTGACGTATCATCTCAAAAACAATCCGGTGGTGGTCCCCAGCCGGCCCCGCCAGACGGTGGAAAACCTGCCGCCGGGCGTTGAGAATGAACAGACCGACATGGTGGCTAAAATCAACGTCACTAAAATCAGTCTCGCCTCGTTTGATGCCGTGCGCGTGACGCTCGAGGAAGCGGCGGGCGCGGAGGCGATGGCCTTGGAAAAAGGCATGATTGTGCTGTCCACGGCGGTGGCGGGCGGCCCCTTCATTGGGCTGCTCGGCACGGTGTGGGGCGTCATGTCCACGTTCGCCAGCATCGCGGAAAATAATTCCGCCAGTCTCACCACCATGGCGCCGGGTGTCGCCGCGGCATTGGTGGCGACGGTTACGGGGCTGCTGGTGGCCATCCCCGCCATGTTCGCTTACAACTTCATGGTGACGACGGTCCGCGCCATCACGCAGGAGCTCGACGGATTCGCCACCCGGTATGCCACCCAGATTGAGCATGTCTATGTGGACAACCGTCCGCTGGCGGAAGAGATCAAGTCGGCGAACGAAGTGTTTGCTTGGCGGATTGTGGAGCAGATGAAGCGCTAGGCTTTCAGCGCACCCCCAGTCCTGAAATGAAAAAGTGTTCCAAATCGGCGCATGAGACCTTGACGGAGATGAATATCACTCCGTTGCTGGATCTGGCGTTCGTGCTGCTGGTGATCTTCATCATCACTACGATTCCTCCGGTGAAGGACGTCAAGCTGGAGCTGCCCTCCGCTTCGAAGCATGAGAAGGACCCGCCCAAGAAGGCCAATTACATCGTCGTGGAGTCCAATGGAAACCTGTGGCTCAACAAAAGCCGGGAGACGCTGGACAATCTGCAGCCGGATTTGGTGCGCCTGCGGGAGGCGGATCCGGACTTGAACATCATTATCCGAGGAGATTCCAAGACGAAATACAAACAGATTCGCGCCGTTTTGGATGCCTGCCAGCAGGCCAACGTTCCGAAGGTGGATCTAGCCACGGATCCCATCAAAAATTAGCCCATGACGCCTCAATCCCAGCCGCGTAAGAAGGCCAACTCGTCGAGGGTGAATCTGCTGATTTCCTTCGCGTTTCACGCCGTGCTGGTCCTGGGGCTGCTCTATTTCGCCGCGCGGACCGGGATGCTCGGGGAGAAGATCCAGAAAATTGCTGTGACCATGGAAGAGAAGGAAAAGCCTCCGGTCAAGCCCCCGGAACCCCCCAAGGTTGAACCCCCGAAACTCGCCACCCCTCCCAAAGCACCCGAGCCGCCCAAGGCTCAGGCGCCCCCGTCGGTCGCCCCGCCGGTCGTCGCGCCGCCCGCCGCCGAATTGCCCTCCTTCGATTTCAGCGGCGGAAAGACGGTCATCGAGAGCGCCGACCCCGTCCAGATTTACAAGGGCCGGATGGAATACATGCTGCACGCGAAATGGAATCGGCCGGAGGGCCTCGCCGATGACGCGTATGTGGTCGAAGTCGCCGTGGCGGTCGATCCGCAGGGCCAGATAAGCGCGCCGGTCTGGCAGAAAGGTTCGGGGAACAATGTCTGGGACGAATCGGTCCGGCAGGTTTTCAAAGTGGTGAAATCCTTTGAGCGCCCGCCGCCGACGAATTTCCCGGCGAGTGTGGTCATCCGATTTGATGTGATGTCGGAAGCGACGGAACCTGTTTTGCCATGAGACTTAAAAAAACGAGCCGCCGCAGCCACGGCACGATGAACGAGCTGAACATCACGCCGCTCTTGGATCTGGTGTTCGTGCTTCTGGTGATTTTCATCATCACCACCCCGCAGATGATGAACAACCTGGAGATGACGCTGCCTTCGGGCAAGCCGCCGCCTCCGTCGAAGGAGAAGCCGAAGATTAATAAAATCGCCGTGGAGGCCGATGGCCAGATCACCTTCAATGAGCTGAAGGTCACGTCGGAGGAATTGAAGGCCGATTTGAAGGCCCTGAAAGCCTCGGACCCCGACCTTAAAGTCGTTGTCAAAGGCTCCGACGAAGCGGACTATCAAAAAATGATTTTAGTTCTCGATGTGCTCCGGCAGCTGGACATCACCAAAATCGGCCTGGCCACCGATTGAACTCTGGCTTCCTGAAGAATGAACTGGAGCCCGCTCTTCGCTGTTTTATCCGCCTGCCTGCTGGCGGGTTGCCGCACGGATTCGGAGGTCATCCGGTTCAGCTCCGAACCGTTGCCGCCGTCTGACACCGCCGCCGATGCCGAGGGAAAAGCCTCAAAGAAATTGAGCAAGCTGGATTTTTTTGAGATTAAACAGGTGGTGTATGACTACCTGTTGCAGCGTCACTTCTGGGACGATCACGAATACACGGCGATTTTTTTGGAGGGGGACGATGATGAGGTGGCGGCGCTGATCCAGAAATTCCCCGGGCACATCCCGCCGATCAAGATCAGCCGCCGCGCCGAACTTATCCCCAATCGCACCCCGATTGATAAAGACACCGGCCGGCCGGCAATCGTTCTCAGCGTGGATGCATTGGATCCGGTGGAGGGCCGGGTGGAAGCCGTTGGCAAATGGTATGCCGGGGGCGCGGTGTCCGGCTTTTATATTTTTACCCTTCAGAAAAAAGGCAGCGACTGGGTGAGGCTGTCGGTGAAATAAGGAATGGAGTGCCGGAAGCGGGGGGAAGAGCTGAATGCTTCTTTCGAAGCGAACGGGTCAGCATCCTTTCCGATTGAACGGGCTGCGGCCGGGGTCTGAATCTTTCCGATTTCGGGCAGGGGATTATTTTTTCAACCCGAGGGGGCGGGGCGGGGCGGGGTCCGGAAAGGGGCCGGCCGGAGGTGAGAGGGGTGAGTTCCCGGGGGAATCAATTTTGGCCCGCCGAACCCTAAAAAACGTGGAAATAAGACTTGCGCGACAAAACGCGTTTGATATATTTCGCGTTCGATTTAACCGGAACAGATGGGCCGGGATTTTGGTCGATAAACTTTTAAGACGCAATGCCGACAATCAATCAACTGGTCCGCAAGGGCCGCACTAAAGTCAATTACAAGTCCAAGTCACCCGCCTTGGAGAACTCCCCCTTTCGCCGTGGCGTCTGCATCCAGGTGATGACGCGCACGCCCAAGAAGCCCAACTCGGCAATGCGCAAAGTGGCCAAGGTCCGTCTGACCAACGGCTACGAGGTGATCGCCTACATCCCCGACGAAGGTCACAATTTGCAGGAGCACAGCATCGTTCTCATCCGCGGCGGCCGCGTGAAGGATTTGCCCGGTGTCCGTTATCACATTGTGCGCGGCACGCTGGATGCCGCCGGCGTGGAGAAGCGCCGCGTGAGCCGGTCTAAATACGGGGTCAAGCGCCCGAAGGTTAAAGCCACTCCGGCGGCCTAGTTTATTTTTCAACAACCCAAACGATTTAAAAATTCATGTCCCGCAGACGTCAAGCAACCAGAAGGCCCGTTAACAAGGATGGCAAATTCAAGAGCACGCTCGTGGCGCGCCTGGTGAACACCATTATGCAAGGCGGCAAGAAGAGCACGGCTGAACGCATCGTCTACGGCGCGTTTGACAGCATCTCGGAAAAGAATCCGGCGAGCAACCCGATTGAGATTTTGCAGCGGGCGGTCGATAACGCCAAGCCCCGCATTGAAACCAAGGCCCGCCGCGTGGGCGGCGCCACCTACCAGGTGCCGCTGGAGATTCCCTCGGACCGCCAGAACGCCCTCGCGCTCCGGTGGATCGTTGATTTTGCCGATGCCCGCAAGGGGACTCCCATGGGGGCGGCGCTCGCGGCGGAAATTCTCGAGGCCTATCAGGGGCAGGGGAACGCCATCCGGAAACGGGACGAGGTTCATAAGATGGCCCAAGCCAACAAGGCGTTTGCCCATTTCCGTTGGTAGAATTAAAATGAATTTTGCGCCCCGGCAAGGTGCCGGGGCGTTTTTAGTCGGGTTAACCAATTTTTTTAGAAACCATGAGCGCAGCAGCGACAGGAACAGCCAAATCGGTGAACGCCCCGGGCCGTCAATACACGATGGAGCGCACGCGCAACATCGGCATTGCCGCCCACATCGACGCCGGCAAGACCACCACCACCGAGCGAATTCTTTTCTACACCGGCCTGATTCACAAGATCGGCGACGTGGATGATGGCAACACCGTCACCGACTGGATGGAGCAGGAAAAGGAGCGGGGCATCACGATCACCTCCGCCGCCGTCACCTGCTTCTGGACGCAGAAATGCGCCAAGCCGGGCGAAGACAAAATTTATAAGGCGTTCAAGGACATCACGCATCGCGTGAACATCATCGACACCCCGGGCCACGTGGATTTCACCGCAGAGGTGGAGCGTTCCATGCGCGTGCTCGATGGCGCGGTGGCCGTGTTCTGCGGCGTCGCCGGCGTGCAGCCCCAGTCCGAGACCGTGTGGCGCCAGGCCACCAAGTATCACGTTCCGCGCATCGCCTTCGTCAACAAGATGGACCGCATCGGCGCGAACTTTGAAAATGCGCTGAACGACATGCGCACGAAATTGCGCGCGTATGCGTTCCCGATTTTCCTGCCGCTGGGCCAGGGCCCGTGCGAGTTTGAAGGCAAGCCGGTCGAAGGCGGTTTTGAGGGCGTGATTGATGTCGTCAACCAGAAGACCATTTATTGGGGGCCCACGGAGGCCAACGAAGGCCTGAATTACGAAATCCGGGACATTGATCCGGCGGACCAGGAACGCGCCACGGCCGCGCTTGCGGAATTGATTGACGCCGTCTCCAACAAGGACGAGGAGATTGCCAACCTCGTGCTCGAGGAAAAACCTGTCACCGCCCCGGTGCTCAAGGCCGCCATCCGCCGCCTGACGTGCAAAATTGAATTAATCCCCGTCCTCTGCGGTTCGGCGTTCAAGAAAAAAGGCGTCCAAGTTTTAGTGGACGCGGTTGTGGATTATCTCCCCGGCCCGCTGGATATTCCCTGCGCGGAAGGCATGGTTCCCGGCACGGAAGACAAACTCAAAGTCGAGGCGGATGACAACGGCAAGTTCTGCTCGCTTGCGTTCAAGCTCTGGACCGATCCTTTCGCGGGCAAGCTGGTGTTCTTTCGCGTGTATTCCGGCCAACTTAAGAAGGGCGATACGATTTATAATCCCCGCACGCGCAAGCGCGAGCGCGTCAGCCGTCTCATGGTGATTCAGGGTAGCGAGCGCAAGGACATCGACAGCGTCTATGCCGGCGACATCGCCGCGCTGGTCGGCCTGCGCAACATCACCACCGGGGACACCCTGTGCGATGAAAGCTTTGATGTGACGCTGGAACCGCCGACGTTCCCGGAACCGGTCATCTCGATGGCCGTCGAGCCGAAGACCAAGCAGGATCGCGACAAGATGTCCGAGGGTCTGCAGCGTCTCGCCGAAGAGGATCCGACGTTCCGCTGCTTTACCAACGAAGAAACCAGCCAGCTCATCATTGCGGGCATGGGCGAGCTGCATCTGGAAATCATCATCGACCGCCTCAAGCGCGAATTCAAAGTGGAAGCCAATACCGGCGCTCCGCAGATCGCGTATCGCGAAACGATCACGAAGAAGGCGGAAGGCGAAGGCAAATTCATCCGTCAATCCGGCGGCCGCGGTCAGTACGGCCACGCCTGCATCACCGTCGAGCCGAATGAAAAAGGCAAGGGCGTTGAAGTCCTGGATGAGATCGTGGGAGGCGCGATCCCCAAGGAATTCATTCCCAAGGTCATTGACGGGATCGAAGAGGCCATCAAGAGCGGCGTTTACGCCGGCTACCAGGTCATTGACATCAAATGCGAAGTGGTGGATGGCTCGTTCCACGAGGTGGACTCGAACGAGCTCGCGTTCAAGATGGCGGGCATCTTCGCCCTCAAAGATGCTTTCAAGAAAGCGGGTCCGATCCTGCTCGAGCCGATCATGAAAGTGGAATGCACCACGCCGGACGAATATCAGGGCGACCTGCTCGGCGACATCAACCGCCGTCGCGGCACGATTGTCAGCATTGAGGCGAAGAACGGCCAGACGGTTCTTAACGCCCAAGTGCCGCTGGCCGAAATGTTCGGGTATGCCACGGCGATCCGCTCGCTGTCCAAGGGGCGCGCCTCTTATTCAATGGAGCCTCTGGCTTTTTCCCAGGTTCCCAACAGTGTATTGACCACGATTTTAGACGCGGCCGCCAAGAAACCGGCGGCTCGCACTTAACCCACACAACCATAACTACACAATCGCTCTTTATATGGCTGCACAACGCATCAGAATCCGGCTCAAGGCCTATGACCACCGCGTCATCGACCAGTCCGCTCGCGAAATCGCGGACACCGTCAAACGCACCGGCGCTCGCGTCGCCGGGCCCATCCCGTTGCCGACCCGCATTGAACGCTTCACCGTTCAGCGCTCGCCGCACTCGGACAAAAAATCCCAGGAAACCTTCGAGCAGCGCACGCACAAGCGGCTGATCGATATTCTGGACCCGACGGCCAAGACCGTGGACGAATTGAAGAAACTCAATTTGCCCGCCGGCGTGGATATCACCATCAAAATCTGATTTAAGGAACACCATGCCACTCGGACTTTTAGGAAAAAAACTCGGACACACGCGCGTCTATGACGCCAGCGGCAACGTCACCCCGGTGACGGTCGTGCTCTGCGGCCCCAATCGCGTGCTGCAGGTCAAAACGCAGGGCGGCAAAGACGGCTACAATTCCGTCCAGCTCGGCTTCGACGACCAGAAGGAACAGCGCCTGTCCAAGGCCCTGCTCGGCCACATCAAGAAACAAAACGGCGCGGCGGTGAAACGCATCCGCGAGTTCCGCGATTTCTCCAAAGACGTCAAGCCCGGCGATATTATCGGGCCGACATTATTTGCGGTGGGTGATTTCATTGATGCCATCGGGACGACCAAGGGGCGCGGCTTTGAAGGTGTCATGAAGCGCCATCATTTCGCCGGCGGTCCGGCCACCCACGGCGCCAAAGGCTGGAAGCGCCGCTCCGGCGCCATCGGTCAGCGTCTGTTCCCCGGCACGGTCATGCGCGGCATGAAGATGCCCGGTCACATGGGTCAGGTGACGCGCACCACGCAGAACCTTGAGATTATCCAGGTTCGCGAGTCCGACAATCTGTTGCTCATCAAAGGCGCGATTCCCGGGTCCGAAGGGGATTACGTCGTCATCCGTGAATCCAAGAAGCGGCCGCAGGGATGGAAGCCGCCGGTCAGCATTTCCAACAAGAAAAAAGCGGCCGATAAAAAAGCCGCCGCCCCCGCGGCAGCTCCCAAGAAATAACGCGCCATGAAAATTGCCATTAAAAATTTAAAAGGAAAAAATCAGGGCGAACTGGAAGTGAAGTTCGAAATGATTGAGAACGGACGCGGCACCCAGGCCGTGCATGATGCGGTCACCGCCTACCGGGCGGCGCAGCGCAGCGGCACCGCCTGCACCAAGACGGCCGGCGAGGTCCAGGGTTCCAACAAGAAGCCCTGGAAACAAAAAGGCACCGGCCGCGCCCGCGCCGGCTCCGTTCGCTCCCCGTTGTGGGTCGGCGGCGGCGTCGTGTTCGGCCCCAAGCCCCGCGACTTCAGCAAGACGATCTCCAAGAAAACCAAGCAGCTCGCCCTGCGCAAAGCCTTGAGCGAGCGCATCAAGCTCGGCGACGTGGTCATCGTGGAGGATTTGAAGTTGTCCTCCCCCAAGACCAGGGAGTTCTCCGGCATCATCGATGCGCTGGAACTGCAAGGCACCACGTTGGTCGTGGCAGCGGCGGACAAAAATCTCACGCTCGCCGCGCGCAATATCTCGTACGTCACCATGACCACCGGCGATTTGCTTAACACCTACGACATTTTGCGGCCGGACAAGCTGCTCTTCACCCGGAGTGCGTTTGAAACCGTGGAAGCCCGTCTGACCCAGGAATAAAATGAACCCTTTCGAAATCATCAAGACCGTCCGCCTCACGGAAAAAGGCACCCGCCAGGGCGAAAAGTATAACCAGTACACCATCGTGGCCGACCGCCTCGCGACCAAGCCGCAGATCCGGCAGGCCGTGCAGGAACTGTTCAAGGTCAAGGTCACCAAGGTCAACACGCTTAATGTCCGGGGCAAGGCCCGCCGCAAGCGCACGGCCCAGGCCGGCAAAGCGCCCGATTGGAAGAAAGCCATCGTCACCCTCAAGGACGGCGATAAGATCACCCTGACCTAGTCAGAATTTGAAATCACCTGCGGCGCGGAGTTATCTCCGCGCCGCTTTTTCTTGCCCGGAAGCGTGCCGCCGCCGGATGTCAGTGCAAGATACCGGTGACAGCTGGGCGGAGGGGACCACTTCGCTGGCCGATTAATGAATGGCACGGTGGCTCGGGCAGTTCTCTATGCGAGAAGCTGTTTCGGAAAATCCGAGCGGCCCCTCGCGGCCTCTTTGCTGTCGCTGCTCTAGTGACCGTCGCCCGGCGCCACTTCGGCCAGATGGTTCCCGTAAGTCAGGGCCAGCACCGCGCCGACCAGCACCAGAAAGGCGGCGCCCACCGCCAGCTTCGTCAGGAGCCGTGCGCCGCGCCATTCCCGGAGGGCGAAACCGACGACGATGCTGAATAGGATGAGCATGATCATGTGGATGGCCCAGCTCGTGAACTGGTACTCTCCCATCCGCACGTGGCCGAGGTTGTAGAAGAAGAATTGGCCATACCACAGGCAGCCCGTCAGCACGGCCATCGCCCAGTTCACCGGCAGGCTGGATTTCTCCGTCCCAGCGGGCAGCTCCACGATTTCACTCAGCGTCTTGTGTTTGCGATGCAGCCAGAGACAGTAGAGCGTCGTCGAAATAAACGCGCCGGTGTTGGAGAAGATATAGACCACATTGCCGCGAAAGACCCCCGCCCCGTGCGCTGAAGCCACATCGGCGATCGGTTCGCCCGCCGCCAGCGCAAAGCCGTACACCGCCGAAAGCACGCCGGCCAGCAGCGACAGCATCAGGCCCTTCGCGAGCGAAAATCCCGCGAGGCTGGCGGTGCCACTCAAGTCGCGTTCCTTCATGCGTCCGGCGGCGCCGGTGAAGGCAATGCCGATCATGCCGATGGCGATGCCGCCCATGACCCAGCTGGCCCCGGGCTTGCTCAAGGTTGTTCCCAAGGTGCCGGCGATCAGCGGCGGAATCAGGGTGCCGAGCACTGTGGAGAGCCCAATGGCAATCGCATAGGTCAGCGAAAAACCGATGTACCGTATCGAAACGCCAAATGCCGTCCCGCCAATCCCGTAGGCGGCGCCCAGCAGGAATGCCGTCAGCATGGCGCTGCGGGGCGCCTCGCGTAGGACCGCGCCCAGTTCGGGAATGGTCAGCCACGCGCCCAGGAGGGGCAGCAGCAGCCAGCAGAACGAGGCCTGCACCAGCCAGTAGGTCTGCCACGACCATCCGGTGACGCGCTTTTGCGGCGTGTAACAGATGGCCGCAAAGAAAGCGCCGACCGCGTGGAACGCCGCGCCGAGGAGCGGATTGGGGGGAATCATGGTGATGTTGGTATGGGGTTCGTCTGGGATGTGGCCCAGAATGAATTGGAGAAAAAAATTTACGCGACCCAGCGCCGCCGGTCGAGTTGGAAAAGTATTTTTGAAAGTATCCCCGCGCGCAACTTTTGGGCTGGCAATCCCGCCGGGAAGTTTTAATCTCGCCGGATGATCGCTGTCGCCGCTTCTCCCACCTATTCCGTGGCGCTTGACCGGCTTCCGTTCGGCTGGTTTGACGTCGTCCTGCTGGCGGTGGTGGGTCTGGGGATTCACCGCGGTCGCAAGCATGGCATGACTCGGGAGGTGTTGCCGGTGTTCCAGTGGGTGGCGATTGTGATTGTGAGCGGCCTGGGTTATCAGATGGCGGGGCAGTTTTTTCTGAACGTCGCCAAGCCGGGAATCCTGTGGGCCTCTATCGGGGGTTATCTTTCGCTGACGCTGCTGGTGTTGCTGCTGTTCAAGATCCTGAAAAAACTCATCCTGCCCCATCTGGAGGGCAGCAGTTTTTTCGGGGGGATGGAGTATTATCTGGGGAGCGTCTCGGGCGGGATCCGGCATCTGTGCCTGCTTCTTTTTGTGCTCGCCCTCCTGCATGCTCCCTCGTACACCCTTGCGGAAGTAAACGCGCAAATCGCCTACAACGCGCGCTGGTATGGCGGTAATCAGCAAGGGTTCAAGGGCAATTTTTTCCCCTCGGTGCACACGGTTCAGGAGTCGGTTTTCAGGCGCTCGTTCGCCGGGCCGCTCATCCAGAGCTATCTGGGGATGATCCTGATTCATACTCCGGAAGCCACGGCGGTCAAGCCGCCGACCTCTGCGGCCCAGATCCACATCGGCAACTGACCGGCCCCCTCGCCGGAGACTCAAGCAATGGCCGGTTTTTCCCAAGCAACCCTGGAACGCATCCGCGCGGCAAGCGACATCGTGGAGGTGATCGGTGCCTGCCTGCCGCTGAAAAAAAACGGGGCCAACTTCACCGCCCTCTGCCCATTTCACAAAGAGAAGACGCCCAGCTTCAACGTCAATTCCCAGAAGCAGATTTTTCACTGCTTTGGCTGCCACAAGGGCGGCGATGTGTTCACCTTCATCAGGGACTACGAGAACATCGGCTTCCTGGATGCCGTCCGCCGGCTGGCGGAGCGGGCGAAAATCCCGCTGGAGGCCGATCAGAACCCCGCCGAACAACAGTCGCGCCATCTCAAGGACGAGCTACTTCAGATTCATGAGCAGATCACGCAGCGCTGGCAGAACGCCCTGGCCAGCGAAGCCAGCGGTCAGCGCGCGCGGGAGTATCTGGCCGGGCGCGGCGTCTCCGCCGAGGCGATCAAACTGTTCCGGCTCGGAGCCGCCCCCGAGGCGTGGGACGACACGGTCAATTGGGCAGTCGGTAAAAAACATGATCTGGGGCTCATCGAAAAGGCCGGCCTCATCATTCAAAAGTCCGAGGAGGGCGGCCGGAACGCTGAGGGGCGGCGCTACTACGATCGGTTTCGCGGGCGGCTCATGTTCCCCATCTGCGACGAGCAGGGCAGGGTGATCGGCTTCAGCGGGCGCATCCTGTCCGGCGATGAGAAGACCGCGAAATATGTCAACTCGCCGGAGACCCCCCTCTTCACCAAGAGCAAGGTGTTCTTTGGCCTCGATAAGTCCAAGCGCGCCCTGCTGGAGGCGCAGTCGGCCATCGTCTGCGAAGGCCAGCTGGATTTGATTGCCTGCTTCATGGCGGGGGTGCAAAACGTCGTCGCGCCCCAAGGCACGGCCTTCACCGACCAGCACGCGCGCATCATCAAGCGCTACGTGGAGGAAGTGGTTTTGTGCTTTGATTCCGACGAGGCCGGGCAGAAGGCCGCCGTGCGGTCGCTCGACCCCCTGCTGGCCTCGGGCGTGGCCGTGCGCGTGGCGGTGATGCCCCGGCCGCATGACCCGGACAGTTACATTCAGGCCAACGGCGGCGAGGCATTCCGCCAGCTGGTCGCCGGCGCGGACGGCTTTTTCGATTATTATTTGAACCGGCTGTGCGCTCAAAACGACGTGGCCAGTGACAAGGGGCGGAGCCTGATAGTGCGCGACATGGCTGCGGCCGTTGGGAAGACCGGCAGTGCCGTGCTGGTGGACAAGTATGCGCAGAAAACCGCTCTGCGACTGGGGGTCCTGCCCGAGGCGGTGCGGTCTGAGTTCCGCAAGACCCCCGCTGCCCGGCCGGTAAACGCCGCGGACGGGGAGGAATCCTTTGAAACGGCGGAACCCGAAATGGCGCGGCCCTCCGCCGTGGAACTTCATCTGCTCAAGCTGCTGTTTTTGCACGACGACCTGGTTCCGTGGGCTGCGGCGCATCTGGACCCGGAGTGGATTTCCCATCCCCAAACCCGGCAGGTGGTTGCCCAACGGCTTGCCGCGCAGCGGGACGAAACCTGGCAGAGCCTCGGCGCTTTTTTAGAGGCGTGCGATTCCCCGGGTATCCGGAGCCTGGTGACCGAAGCTGTCGCCGAGGAGCGCAAACTCCCGAACCTCGAACAGCAGCTTGCTGATGTGATCTTGAAATTGAGAAACCAGTGGTTGGATCGGAAGATTGCCGCGTGCCTGCAGCGGGCGGGTCAGCCGGAAATTGCCGACGCGGACAAGCTCGCGTTACTCCGTGAGCAGCAGCAGTTGCGCGAGCAGAAGCGGATGGGAATTTTTGCGGTGGGCGAGGCGTGAATCCCTAAATCGCCGGCCGGTCGCGGGTCTGGCGCAAGTTTTTGCGGGCCATTCATTTCTCGCTTTTGACCTTTCCAGAAATTGCGCTAGTGTGCCCTTCGGTCGGTGTCACAAGGAACTCCATTACTAACCTATGAAAATTATAAAAACATCCCTCCTCACCCTCGTTGCGGTTACGGCTTTGTCCGTGGCCGGCTGCAGTAAACCCTCGGATGGCGCGGCCGGCGGTGCCAGCGCTTCCGCTACCCGCCTGGACACCGCCAGTTTTGAATCGGCTTTCCTAGCGGCGGAGCCGGCCCTCAAGAGCGCCGTGAAAAAGGCCGTGACGGCAATCCAAGGGGCGGATTATCCCGCCGTTGTCACCCAGCTTCAATCGCTCCCCACCCGGTTCCAACTCACCTCCGAACAGCAGCAGGCGGTCAGCGATATGATTGCCGCCGTGCAGAAAGCCATCGGGACAGGGGCGGGCAAGGCCGCCGATGCCGCTGCCAAGGCCGCGGCCGATGTGTCCAAGCCGTTCGGTAAGTGATCCGCAGTTTAAAAACCCGAACGCCAGAGCGGGTAGGGGGCATCGCGCTGCGATGCCCCCGCGCACTATCCGGCGCGGAAGGGGCTTGTGCCGGCGGCCCCCTTTCTGACGCCCGCTGAACGCGGGCAGGTCATCGCAGCGCGCTGACCCTATCCACGTTGGTGCGAACTCCGAAGCAATAGGGGATGAGTGCGCCGCACCGCTATTGCCAGGGAAGGGCGGCCGCGCGGCGGCGCTCATCGCAAAAAGAAAAGGCGCCATCCTCATCGGATGGCGCCTTGTAAGTGGGGGGGCGATGGATTATTTGGCGCCCTGATCAATCCACGCGCGGATCAAGCCAATCTGTTCCGGGGTCAGTTGTTTGATGCCTGCCTTGTTGTGAATCGGCGGCATCCAGCTTTCGGAATCACTCCCCAGATAGGCGACAGATTCAACCAGCATGCTTTTGGCACTGTTGCCAGGAATGACAATCGCGCCATGCTTGGTGCCTTTGAGGACTCCCTCCAGGGTGTCCATTTTAAGCCGGGCTTTGGGCTTGTCGCCCTGGTGACATTTGACACAGGACACTTCAAAAATGGGTTTCATGTCCTTGGCGTACGTCACGCCAGTTTGGGTGGAGGCCGGGGGCAAAGTGGCCGCGGGTTTGGGGTCTTTCGCCGATCCTACGGCAATCAGGCTAAACAGGGCGGACAACGCTGCCACGGCGAGTTTGAGGGAGGTCTTTTTTGGATGCATGGGATCGTTGATAGTATTGATTTTGTTCGATGGGAATCGGTTGTCAATAAAACAGACGCCTTTTCCGTTGGAAAGTTTCACACAATTATCAGGTGAAGCGGAGGGGGTTCAGAGGGCTCTCGCGGTCCAGTCGGTATTTTTCAGAGCCGGCTTGCCGTCCGGCGGCTCTTGGGCTAACTCTAGCGGGTGAGCGATGAGACTTTTTCCGATGCGGTGCTGATTTTGCTGGGGCATGGCACCACCTTAAACGAGCAGTCCGCTGCGCCAATTTTTCAGCATGCCGCCGAGTTGCGGCGCCGCCACCTTTTCAGCGGCGTCCGCGAGGCGTTTTGGAAACAGGAGCCGCACATCACAAAAGTCCTCGCCGAAACCACTGCCCCGCGCCAGTTCATTGTGCCGTTCTTTATCAGCGAGGGCTATTTCAGCACCGAAATCATCCCCAGTGAATTGGGCTTTCCCGGGGTGCCTTCCTTCCTCCGCACACCGCAGTCCCTGATCCACTACTGTTCCCCGGTCGGGTCGCACACGTTGATGACCCAGGTGATTCTCGCCCGGGCGAGGGGGGTGGTGGAACAGTTTCCATTTCCCCGCGCGCCGCGCCCTGAGGACACCACCCTGCTCATCGCCGGCCATGGCACAGGGCGCAATGCTAATTCGCGCAAAGCCGTCGAGCGCCAGGTGGAGCTCATCCGCGCTCTCGGACTCTTCGCGGAGGTCGGGGCGGTGTTCATGGAGGAGGCGCCGTTCATCAAGGGTTGCGCGGCGCAGGCAAAAATGAAGCACATCGTCATCGTGCCGTTTTTCATCAGCGACGGCCTGCACGCTGTCGAGGACATCCCGGTGCTGCTCGGCGAGCCGGAGCGCCTGGTGAAGGAGCGGCTGGCCGCAGGTCAGCCTGCTTGGCGCAACCCCTCGGAGCGCGAGGGGAAGCTCGTCTGGTACGCCCCTTCCATCGGAACCGAGCCGATGCTGGCTGAGGTGATTTTACAGCGCGTGCGCGAAGCGGAGCAGCGCGCCGTCCAGTCGGTCTGAGCACATTTTCCGACGGCAAGAGAGTCTTCAGGAGGCGCGCCATCGCATTGATGGAGGCGCCAGTTGTACACTTTAGCCGCTGCCCGGCGTCCGGGTCAGCACGATGAATAATTCGTCCCGGACGGGGCGCACGGAGGTGAACCGGTACCTCCCTGCTGCTTTCAGGGATCCAAAACCCAGACCGTCGGCAATCGTGGGCGCCGTGCGGCCGCCGAAAATTTTTGGACAGAGCGTCAGGTGGATTTCGTCCACCAGCCCGGCGCGGAACAGCGCGTCATTTAGTGCCCCGCCGCCTTCGCACAAGAGCCGTTTTACTCCCCAGGCCTTCCGCAGCCAGAGCAGGGCCGCCCGCAAATTAAGTTCCCGGTCTCCGAAGGGCTTCACCTCGTCGGCCAGAAGGCGAAGCAGCCCCCGTTTTTTTGCAGTCACGCGCCGGGTCGTCAGCACGATCAAGGGAGATGTTTTCACCCTGAAGATTTCCGACTCCAAATCAATCGACCCGCTGCCGCTCACGATCACGCGCACCGGGTGTTCCGCCCGCCCGCTTTTCAGGCGACGGCGGCGGAACTTTTCGCCGCCGGTGTCGAGAGTCGCCTGGGACAGTTCCACCGTCCTCGCACCGCACATCACCGCATCAGCCGTGGCCCTGAGCGCGTACAGATGTTCCCGGTCCCGGTCGCTGCCGAAGGACGTCACCGCCCGGTTCGCCGTCGCAATCTTTCCGTCCGCGGTCATCGCCATATTGACCAGGACAAAAGGCCTCTTTGACGGGTTCATTTTGAGCGGGGGGGTCACAGGAGAAGCATGGCATCGCCGTAGCTGAAGAACCGGTAGCGCTCGCGGATGGCGGCGGCGTAGGCAGCCAGGACCTTTTCCCGCCCGGCAGTTTCCCCGGGCGCGGCGAACGCGCTCACCAGCATCAGCAGCGTGGAGCGGGGCAGATGGAAATTCGTCAGCAGCGCGTCCACGACTTGAAATTGAAACGGCGGGAAAATGAAGATGCCCGTCCTGCCCCGGTCCGCGGCGAGCGACCCGCCATTTCGGGCCGCGACGCTCTCCAGCACTCGCACGGCCGTGGTGCCGACGGCGATGACGCGGCGGCCGGATGATTTCGCCGCATTGACGGTGCGGACCGTCTCGGCGCCCACTTCAAATCGTTCCTCATGCATGGGATGGGCGTCCAGTGTTTCTGTCTTCACCGGCTGAAAAGTGCCCAGCCCCACGTGCAGGGTCACGAAGCAAACCTCCACGCCGCGCGCGCGGATTTCTTTCAGCAGGGCTTCGGTAAAATGCAGGCCGGCCGTCGGCGCCGCCACCGAACCTGCCGGATGCGCAAAGACGGTTTGGTAGCGTTCCCGGTCCGCGGCCTGACCGGTGGCGCGCGCGATGTAGGGCGGCAGGGGGATTTCGCCAAGGGAATCCAACTCGCGCCGGAGATCCGGCGTGCCGGAAAAAGTGAGTCGCCGATGGCCCTCCGCATTCACCTCGACGACCGTCGCCATGATTTTCGCCGCCGTGCCGTCGGTTGCCCTGAGCCGGATCTGCGTCCCGAGCCGCGCGTTTTTTCCGGGACGCATCAGGCACCACCAGTCGTTTGGCGCATTTTCCTCGAGCAAAAAAACCTCGAACTGCCCGCCGGTGCGGGCGTTTACCCCCCGCAGTCGCGCTGGAATCACCCGCGAATCGTTGAGCACCAGCACGTCGCCGGCACGCAAAAAATCCGGCAGATCCCGGAAGATCCGATGCTCCAAGCCCCCGTCCGCGCGCCGCAGAACCAGCAGCCGCGAGTCGTCCCGTTCCGTCGCCGGCTGCTGCGCGATGAGCCCGGGCGGCAGGTCATAGTCAAAATCCGCAGTTCGCATGGCGGCAAGTCTCAAGTTTTGGGTCGGAAGTTTCAAGCCGTCACATGGAAAAACTAGCCCCCTTCTCGTGCCCATCCCGGATTGTGAATAACTTTCCAACAAATCCCCCCTCCTTGATCAAATTTCTGTTGACGGAGTGGGGTAAAGTGGTTAGAAATGGGGCGTTGTGGGTGATCTGACCAGTTAGGGGATGGGTGGTGAACAAATGAGCGACACGCAGTCAGAGCAGGTGATTTATTACAATTCATGCTATCGGCATGGGGTGGATGAGAAGCGTCGTGTTCAGATTCCAGCCAAGTGGCGGCCGGAAAACGAGGGGACCGAGCTGACGATGATTCTCTGGCCGAAGCATGCGGCGGGGGATTGTCTGAGGGTATTGCCGCCGGTGGAGATGGGGCGGTTGATGGCGGACATCGATGCGATGCCGTCGGGGGATGAGAAGAAAGTTTTTTTGAAGCGCTTCATTGGGAGCGGTTCGACTCAGGTCACTTTGGACAAAGCCGGCCGGATTTGTGTTCCGGACGAGATGGCGCGCCAGGCGGGCATTGCGCACGAGGCGGTGCTGGTCGGCCTGCTTGACCGGTTCGAGATTTGGAACCCGGACCGTTACGAAAAAGTCAAGGCGGCGGACGCGGTGCTCGCGCACGAGGCCTTCAAACTCATGGAATAAAAATCTGATCATGAATCTTGGAAAATTATTGGGGGCCGGAAAAAGTTTTATCAGCGGACGCAAGTCGGCTGCCTACCGCACGGACAAGCGGGTCTACCTGCCGCAATTTGTTTCGCCTAAAAATCCGTTTGCCACCCCGGCATCGCCCGAGGCGCGGATCGAATCGCCGCCGCTAGCGGGGCCGCCGCCGGTGTCGCCGATAAAAAAGGCCGCGCCGCTGACCTGGGCGAAAACAGAGAAGATGCCGATTCTGGCTGCTCCTGCGGCGCCGGTGCGCCGCGCGTCCTGGGCTGGAAAGCTCAATCCCGTTTCTCTGTTCCGCTCCGCCCCCGCCCCCGCAGGCAATCGTCCCGCCCCCGTGCAGGCCGAGCTCTCGCTGGAAAAAGTGCGGGTGGTTCACAACGATTTGACCGATGCGGATGTCGAGGTCGTCCCGCTGAAATCCCGTCCCGCCCCCGCGCTGCTGGACCCGATGCCGGCGCGCGGCTCGTGGGAAGCGTTGGGTGATCGTATTTTGAAGGTGACGGCGCTGTAAGGCGCCGCTGCCTCTGTCCCGTGTCTGATTTCAACCATCAATCCGTGATGGCGGCGGAGGTTCTGGCCGCCCTGAGGCCCAGCCCGGGCGGACGCTATGTCGACGGGACGGTGGGCGGGGCAGGGCATGCGGCGCGTATTTTGGCGGCCAGTTCGCCCGCGGGGTGGCTGTGGGGATGCGATCGGGATGGCGTTGCGGTGGAGGTGGCCTGCCGTCGTCTGGGGGAAGCCTATGCCGGCCGGTTTGAAGTTCGGCGCGGGAATTTTTCCGAGCTGGCGGACTGGGTCCCGGCCGCGAGTTGCGACGGGGTGCTGCTGGATCTGGGGGTGAGTTCCCCGCAGGTGGATTGTGCGGAACGGGGTTTCAGTTTCCAGCAGGAGGGTCCGCTGGACATGCGAATGGATGACCGGCAACTCCGGACGGCGGCGGACCTGGTGAATGATTTGAGTGCCGATGATCTGGCGACCGTCTTTTGGGAGTACGGGGATGAGCGGGATTCGCGGCGGTTTGCGCGGGCGATTGTTCATGACCGGGGGCAGCGGAAGTTTGCCACGACGCGGCAACTGGCGGAGCTGATCGAACGGCTTGCGCCGCGGCACGGGAAAAAATCTCATCCGGCCACCCGGGTTTTTCAGGCCCTGCGGATTGCGGTGAACGACGAGATTGGCTCCCTGAAACGCGGGCTGGCGGCGGCCGTGGATGTTTTAAAGCCGGGCGGGCGGCTGGCGGTGATCACCTTTCATTCGCTCGAAGACCGGATGGTGAAGGAATTCGGCCGCGATCAGACGCGGGACTACACCTTTCGGGGCGGAGTGGACGTGCCGGAGCTGCGCGAGCCCTGCGTGCCGGTGCTGAAATGGGTGAGCCGCAAGGCGGTCCTCCCCGGGGCTGCGGAGCTGGCGGAGAACCCCCGCAGCCGCAGTGCGCAACTGCGGGTACTGGAGAAAATTTAAATGGCGAAAAATAGAAAAAATCAGTCGGCGGCCATCCGATTCGGACCGGCGTTGAAGGCTTTGTTTTTGTGCCTGCTGATCGCCGGCTCGGCGGTCGGCTATGTCTGGCAAAAGAGCCAGATTTACCAGCTCGGCAAGCAGATTCGCCAGAGGGAGTCGCGCTTGGTCCAGCTGACGCGCGATAATAAAAAGCTGGATGACCAGCTCGGGTTGTTGCGGTCGCCGGTGATGCTCGACCAGCGGTCGCGGGAGCTGAATCTCGGACTGGTGCCGGTGCAGCCGAGGAATGTGTTCCGGATTCCGGATCACAACCTCCCGCCGCGCCAGTGGGCCGCCCGGCAGCCGGAGGCCGGGATCCCATGACCCGGAAAACAATTTGGCCGCCGCTCGTGACGCTGTCGGAGGAGGAACCGATCGCCGCGGGCGGCTGGCCGCTTTTTTAGGATGATCAAACAACGGCAACAATTCCATCGCACGCTGGGCCTGCTGGGATTGGTCCTGCTGGCATTTCTCGGTCTGGGCTTCCGGTTGCTGGACTTGCAGGTCTGGCGCCATGAGGAGCTGGTCAAGATGGCCGAGCAAAAATCCCTCCAGACCACCTGGCATCCGGCCCGTCGCGGCGATATTCTGGACGCAAACGGCAATCAGCTGGCCACCAGCGTGTTCGTTAAAACCCTCTGCGCGGACCCGTCCTTGATCGGCGGCCAGCAGGCCGTCGTCGCCCGGGCAATCGCCCCCCTACTTCAGATGAATGAGGCCGACCTGATCCGGCGGCTGACACCCCGCATTGTCCAAAATACCAAGGGCGAAAGGGTGACCAACGGCCTGCATTACGTCCGCCTTCAGAGAAATGTCACCGATGAGACCTGGCGGAAAATCAAGACTGCCATGAGCCAGCTAACCTTTGGCGTGGACGAGAAGAAGTTATCGCGGGCGCACCGCACATTTCTGCGCGGCCTGCGGTCCAGCGCGGTTTTTACGGAGCCGATGGACGACCAGTTGCGCGTCTATCCCAACGGCATGCTAGCCGCCCATGTCCTGGGGTTTGTCGGCACGCTGGACAACACCAACCACACGTCTGAGCTCTTTGGCTACGACGGGGTAGAAAAGTTTTTTGACGATAAATTGCGCGGCGCCTCCGGCTGGCGGGTGACCGGAACCGATCGTCGTAAAAATGAGCTGGTCGCGATGCGGGACGAAGATGTGGGGGCCCAAAGCGGTTTGAATGTGGTTCTGACGATCGACGCGGCCATCCAGCACATCGTGGAAGGGGCCCTCACCAATGCGCTCGCCAAACACGGGCCGCAAAGCATCACCGGCCTGGTGATGCGCCCTCGCACGGGGGAGATTCTGGCGCTGGCGTCGTTTCCAAGTTTTGATCCGAATAACCTGAGCACCATCACCACGAATACCGGTCCCAACCGGATGATCAGCGACGTGATGGAGCCGGGGTCAACGTTTAAGACCTTGGTGATTGCGGGCGCGTTGAACGAGCGGGTGGTGCGGTCGGGCGACCCGATCTTCTGCGAGAACGGGGTGTTTCGTTATGCCGGAATCACCCTGCATGATTCAGAAGGCCATCATTTCGGGAACCTCACCGTGCAGCAGGTGCTCCAGAAATCCTCGAATATCGGCGCGGCTAAAATCGGGATTCAACTTGGGGCGGACAAGCTCTATGCCTATATGCAGCAATTTGGACTGGGGGCTTTCACGGGCATTCCGCTGCCGCACGAGGCCAGCGCCGGACGATTTGTCCACCCATTGACGGGCAAATACTCCATCGCCCAGATTCCAATGGGGCACGGCGTGGCGGCGACCCGGCTGCAAATGGCCATGGCGTTTGCGGCGATTGCCAACGGGGGTGTGCTGATGCATCCGATGCTGGTCAAGCGCCTCGAGGATTCCAGCGGCCGGGTGGTTCAGTCCTACGAGCCGAAAAGCATCCGTCGGGTTGTGACGACTGGCACAGCGAAGGAGATGGTCGAGGCCCTGAAAACCGTGGTGAGCAAGGATGGCACAGCGCCGCTGGCGGCGATCACCAATTACACGGTGGCCGGCAAAACCGGCACAGCCCAAAAAGTTGTCGACGGGCGTTATTCCTCCGAAAAATATCTGGTTTCATTCATCGGATTTTTCCCCGCGGACAATCCGGAGCTCTGCATTTCGGTGGTGATGGACTCGGCCAAAGAGGGCGGGCGGGCATTTGGCGGCAGCCTGTGCGGGCCGATCTTCAGCGAAATTGGCCGCCGCTGTGCGAGCTATCTGAACCTGCCGCCGGATGCCGCGCCGACCGCACCGGTGGTCGCCACAGCCCTCACCCGTAACCCTGCACCTGCCCCATGAACTCATCCCGTCCCCAGCTGTTTGGAATGCTCGCCGGTCTTTTCCTGGCCGCAGGGCTGATTTTATCCGCCATGCTGGCGACCAGCGCGTGGGTAAAAATCAAAAATTCCCAATTCATCACTGTCAAAGGCTCCACCCATAAAAACATCGAGTCGGATCTGGAGATCTGGCAGGGGAATTATTCCGTGGAGGCGGCCGCGTTGCTGGAGGCGCAGCACCTGCTCCGGGCCGACCGGGGGCGGGTGGAGCAGTTTCTGATCGGGAACGGCATCACAAATTTTGTCTTCGCCCCCATCACCATTGAGGAGGTCAAGGCCTCGCTCAAGGACGCCACCGGCTGGGTGCGGCAACGCACGGCCGGCTACCGCCTGAGCCAGATTGTGCGCGTCGAGAGCGGGGATTTGGACCGGCTGGATCGGCTGGACACCGCGCCGTTGGTCGAGCAGGGAATGATTTTTACGACCGAGCCGCCGCAGTTCCTCTACACCCGGGCGGGCGAGGCCAAGGTGGAAATGCTCGCCGACGCCACCCGGGATGCCCGCGCGCGCGCCGAACAGATTGCCACCCAGGGCGACCGCACCATCGCCAGCCTGCATGACGCCGACATGGGCGTGTTCCAGATCACCCCCCGCCATGCCACGCGGACGAGTTGGGAAGGGGAAAGCGACACCGCGTCGCGCTGGAAAACCATCACCGCCGTGGTCACGGCCACGTTTTTACTGAAATGATTTTGCTGTGGAACCGCGCTCCTTAAAATATCTGTCCGATGCCTGTGCGGGAGAGCTCCGGTGCGGGTCGGCCGACAGCGTGGCGACAAACGTCTGCACCGATTCGCGTCACGCCCGGCCTGGCAATCTGTTCTTTGCCATCCGGGGCGAACGCTTTGACGGGCATGATTTTCTGGCCGAGGTCGCCGCAAAAGGGGTGGCGGCGGTGGTCGTGGAAAAGAAAAGATTCCCTAGTTCGCCGCCGGGGTGCGCGGTTGTGGCCGTGGACGAGGTGCGCGCGGCGTTTGGCCGGCTGGCGGCGGCCTACCGGAAGGAGTTTCGCCTGCCGATGGTGGCCGTTGCCGGCTCGAACGGCAAGACGACCACGAAAGACCTGCTCGCCTCGGTGTTGAGCCGCAAGTTTTCGACGTTGTCCAGCGAGGCGAGTTTCAACAACGACATCGGCGTGCCGACAACCCTGCTGCGGCTGGAGCGGTCGCACCAGGCCGCGGTGCTCGAAGCGGGCACCAATCACCCGGGCGAACTCGCCCCATTGCTGGATTTGATCCAGCCGCAGTTTGGCGTGCTGACCAATATCGGGCGCGAGCATTTGGAATTCTTTGGCGATGTCGCGGGCGTTGCGCAGGAGGAGGGCTGGCTTGCGGAGCGGCTGCCGCCGGAGGGGACCCTGTTCCTCAACGGCGACTCGGAGTGGACGGGGCCGGTGGTGGCGCGGACCCGCGCCTCGGTGGTGCGGGTGGGGCTCGGCGAAAAAAACGACTGGCGCGCCCGGAAAATCAGGCTGGACCGGAATGGCGCCACGTTTCAGGTGGATGCGCCCTCGACGGAGTGCAGCGGCGAGTACCGGGTGAATTTACTCGGGCGGCATCAGGTTCTCAATGCGCTGCTGGCGCTGGCGGTGGGCGGGGCGCTGGGAGTGGACCGTTCTGGATTGCAGGATGGACTGGCCCGCTGCCGGCCGCCGAAAATGCGGCTGCAATTGTGGGAGGCCGGCGGCGTGCGCGTGCTGGAGGATGTCTATAATGCTAACGCGGATTCAATGATCGCCGCGCTGGAGACACTGTGCGAATTGCCGCTGCAAGGCCGGCGTGTGGCGGTGCTGGGCGACATGGCGGAGCTCGGCGCCCATAGCGAGGCCGCCCATGCAGAGGCGGGGCGGCGGGCGGCGGAGCTCGGGGTCGGGCAATTGTTCGCCATCGGAAGCATGGCATCTGTCACCGCGGCGTCGGCCCGCCAGGCGGGATTGAACCGGGTGATTGAATATGCCGGCGTGGCGGAAGCCGCGGCATCGGTGCGAAATTTTTTGAAGGCGGGCGATGTGGTTTTGTTTAAGGGATCGCGTTCGTCGCGCCTGGAACGCATCACGGAAGCGTTAAAATCGGAAAAGTAAAAATTATCAAATACCCCTTGCCGGGGCGGGCTGGCAGAGGGTGTTTTAAGAATCATGCTCTACTATTTGAGCCAGCAGATGCTGGATTGGTCGCACGGGACGTCTTGGGAAAGCCGGCTCTCGTTCCTGCGCCTGTTCCGCTACATCACCGTGCGCAGCGCGGGCGCGGCGGTCACCGCCCTGGTCCTCAGCTGGTGGCTGGGGCCGATAATCATCCGCTGGCTCAAGGAGTTGAAATTCGGCCAGGAATATGCGGACAAGGCCGAGGCGGCGGGCGTCCACCATGGCGTGAATAAAAAAGGCACTCCCACGATGGGCGGCATCCTGATCGTTCTGTCCCTCGTGCTCTCCACGATGCTCTGGGCCCAATGGAACGCGCAGGTGGAGTTGACGCTGCTGGCGGTGTTGGTGCTGGCCGGCCTGGGGTTTTACGATGACTACGCCAAGATCCTCCAGCAGAGCGGCGGCGGCGCCCCGCCCCGCGTGAAGCTCCTGGTCCAGACCGCGCTCGCCCTGTTCGTGGGCATCTACCTGTGGAAGCTCCCGGCGATGAGCGAGCTGCAGTTTCCTGGAAAAAAAGCCGTTCTCCACCTGCACAGCAACCTTGTCAGTGATCTGATGCTGCCATTTTGCAACTATCCCTACGAGGTGGGCGCCGTCGTCGGCATCCTGATCGTCCTGCTCACCCTCGTCGGCAGTTCCAACGCGGTGAACCTGACGGACGGCCTCGACGGCCTTGCCATCGGCTGCACGCTGATAGTCGGTTTCGTGTTTTTGTTCTTCACCTATCTGGCGGGCAATATTAAAGCCGCCACCTACCTGCAAATTCCGTTCGTTCCGGGCGCGGGGGAGCTGACGGTTTTTTGTGCGGCGCTGCTGGGCGCGGGCCTGGGATTCCTGTGGTTCAACTGCCACCCGGCCCAGGTGTTCATGGGCGACACGGGGTCGCTGGCCCTGGGCGGGGCATTTGGCATGGTGGCGGTGCTGATCCACCAGCCGTTCGTGCTGGTGATCGCCGGCGGGGTTTTTGTCCTGGAAGCGGGATCGGTTCTGATCCAGACGGGCTGGTTCAAGTTCACCAAGCGGCGGGACGGAAAGGGGCAGCGTTATTTTTTGATGGCCCCCCTGCATCACCATTTCCAACAAAAGGGCTGGCACGAATCGCAGGTGGTGACACGTTTTTATATTTTGTGCGTGCTGTTTGCCGTTGCCGCCCTGGCCACGTTGAAACTGAGGTGAAACATGACAGGAACATCGAATAAAAAGACCGTCGCGCGTCGCTTTGTTTCTTGCACGGCCGGAGCGAAACTGTTAACACTTTATGTACCGACGGCGGCGCGCATGATGGGCAGTCCGGCATGGGCGTTTTTTCCGAAGGATTCACATGGGGCGGTGGTTTCAAGCCGTCCTGAAACAGCACCAATAATTTAGCGCACGGCGGGATTTTTCGAGGGAAGATTTCGCCGCCAAAAAACATAACAAGACAAACCGCCTCAAACAACCGACGCCAACAGCGCCACATAAATCCATGAACCAATCAAATCCATTCGTGCCCCAGGGCTCCTTACTTGAACAGCAGAGCAAACGCCGGTCGCATTTGAAGATGGCCGTGTTCGGCGTCCTCACGCTGAGTGTCACCAGCCTGGCCGTGATGCTAATCCAAGGCTGCAAGCGCGAGCTGCCCCCCGAGGCGACCGACATGACCGCGCCGACCATTGACACGAACGCGCCGGCCTTTATCGACACGAATGCGCCCGCCTTTGTGGACACCAATCCGCCGGTGGTAGTTCCTCCGATGGCCGTAGTGCCCCCGGTGGACCCAGTGCCGCAGGCTCCGGCGGGTGTGGAATATGTCGTCGCCAAAGGTGACACGCTCGCTATCATCGCCCGCAAAAACCACCTCACGGTCAAGTCGCTCGAAGCGGCCAACCCCGGCGTGGTCCCCACCAAGTTGAGAATCGGCCAGAAACTCGTCCTCCCCGCCGGGAGCTCGGCCGCCCCAGCGGCGGCCGCCAACTCCACGGGCGCCGGAGTCTCCTCCTATGTTGTGAAATCAGGTGACACCCTGATGCGGATTGCCAAGACGCACGGCACAACGGTGAAGGCGATTCAGTCCGAGAACAACCTTGCCACCACCAAGATTAATGTGGGTCAGAAGTTGAAAATCCCCGTAAAGGCTGCGGCGGTTGCGCCCGCGCCTCTGGTGGAGCCCGCCCCGGCCATCGCTGCGCCCGTCATGCCGGAGTCGATGCCGGTGGTTGAGCCCGCGAAGTAAGGGTGCACTAAGAATAGAGTCCCCGCGGCGGGACCGACTTGCAGGGTCTTAAGACATTGAAATGAAAGTCGCCGTCACAACGCTTGCGTTCTGCGCCGCCGCCCTGCTCGCGCTCGGTTTGGTGATGCTCTACAGCTCGAGTTGGGCGCTGGAAAACCGGAAAACCCACGTGGAAACCGGCGCCCACAACCTCTTCATGCAGTTGATCTGGTGTGCTGTGGGGCTGGTTTTTTGCGCGGCGGCCACGGCGCTCGATTATCGGTGGTTGAAAAAATGCGTGTGGCCGATTTTTGGATTGGCTCTCCTGCTGTTGGGGGCGGTCTTCATTCCCCACATCGGCCGGGCCAGCCACGGCGCCCACCGCTGGATTGGCCTGGGGCCGTTCACCTTTCAACCCTCCGAATTCGCCAAAATCACCCTCATCCTCGTGCTCGCGTGGTACGGTGACCGCTATCAGCGCCAGATGCACACCTTCCGGCGCGGGGTTGTCTTCCCGGCAGCCCTGGCTGGCGTCCTCCTTGGCCTGATCTTTGTGGAACCCGACCGCGGCACCACCATTCTGCTGTCCGCCGTCACCGGGGCGATGCTCCTGATAGCTGGAGTGAAATTCCGTCATGTTTTGATTCCTGCGGCGGTGGGCGTGGCGGGGCTGGCCTTCTCCCTTCTCCATGACCCGATGCGCATGGGGCGCATCATGGCCTGGCGCCATCCACAGGATCACCTCAACGGCGCGGCGCTGCAGGCGCAGCAGGCCATGATAGGCCTCGGCAATGGCGGCTGGTTCGGCGTGGGTCTGGGCAACGGCGTCCGCAAGTTCGGATGGCTGCCTGAAATCCATACCGATTTTATCTTTGCCAATATCGGGGAGGAACTCGGACTGGTCGCCACGCTCTTGGTCGTAATCGCCTTCGTGGTGCTGGCGCTCTGCGGCATTTATATCGCGCTGAACGCGCGCGATCCCTTCGGCTTTCTTCTCGCCTCGGGAATCACCTTTCTCATCAGCCTGCAGGCGGCCATCAACATCGGCGTCGTTACCAGCGCCCTCCCCAACAAGGGCCTGCCGCTCCCCTTCATCAGCTACGGCGGATCAAACCTGATGGCCATGCTCGGCTGCATCGGGCTTTTGTTCAGCATCGCGCGCCACGCGCCCGCGCGCGAAAAAGTCTCCGCACCCGTCGCCGACCCCGGCGATAATCCGTTCGCCGCCAAAGCCGCATGAGCTCCTCCGCCGCCCCATCGCCCTTCGTCGCCATCGCCTGCGGCGGCACGGGCGGGCATCTTTTCCCCGGCCTGGCCATCGCCGAACAGCTCCAGCAACGCGGT
>Ga0114971_10000235_pt1 | contig 35789 bp, 34 predicted proteins | sample M_140625_MF_Meta_FD_87320 | JGI IMG/M metagenome (GOLD analysis project Ga0114971, IMG submission 87320) | Freshwater microbial communities from Lake Montjoie, Canada to study carbon cycling - M_140625_MF_MetaG | ecosystem: Environmental > Aquatic > Freshwater > Lake | place: Lake Montjoie... | reverse complement strand
CGTTGTCTCGTCGTGCTGGCCGTCATCCCCAATGAGAATCCATGTGATGTTCGGGAACTCTGCGACCAGACGATCAAGGCTGTTTACTTTGTGGGCGCGGCCGCTTCGGAAAATTCGATCGGGAGTCGCACCCCAGTCGGTCAAAAGCAGAGGCCCGCGGGGGTACATGTGACGTGACAGGAAGCGTTCGAGCGTCGGTGCGACGTTCCACGGACCGGTGGAGAGGTACACGACGGGCGCACCCGAATAATATGCCCCCAATTTATTCAGGAAGACCGCCATTCCGGGCACGGGCCGACGAGCGTGCTCGTCGAGAACGAACGTGTTCCAGGCCGCCAACAGCAGGCGGGGGAGTGCCGTGACCATCACCGTGTCATCGACGTCACACACAATGCCAATGGTCGTCGTGTCGTTGACGACGGTCACGTCGCTCGATGCCCAGCCGTGGCCTTTCCTGACGCGCATCAAGACCGTGTGGAGTCCGACAGGCAGCTTCACGGGCACGCTTGCATCGATCACTCCGCCGCGGTCACTTGTCACCTTGAACTTGTGGCTCCCGATTTTGACCGTAACTTTCGTGTGAGCGACCGGAACGCCCGTGAACGCCCGCCATCCACGGACGTACTTTCGAACTTTGTGAGTGCGCGGGTCGGGGTTGACGAAGAGAACTCTCGCGAGGATGCGAACCGAGGTGGCCGTGCCGTAGCCGCGGAAAGCGACTACTGTTGGAAGTTGCCCCGATGCACGAGCAGACCTCGCACGAAAGGCAGTGTACGCGTCTTCGATTCGTGCCGCGATATGCATTTTGGTGGAAGGGGTCGATTCTGATGGCATCGTCGTCAAGACTATCGTCTCGGTCGAACTCGACGGTTTTTCAGTAAGTTGCAATGTCGTAGGGCACATTCTTAGACTTCAGAGATACCTTTGGCGCTAAAGGTTTTATTCTTCGATAATTTAACTAGCCACCGACTACCAAGGAAAAGTAAATTGCCAATTCAACACATCCCGGCAAGCGAAGAATTATTCAAATCGGGACTCCTCATCAACACGCCCGTTCAGGCCCGCAGTAACGCGCGCGTCACTGCTCTTTTGGATGCAGCCGCCAAGGTTGTTCATGACAAAGGTTACGAAGACCTGACCACGGCGAACGTTGCCGAAGCCGCTGGCGCGTCGATCGGCACGGTATACCGATACTTTGAAGACCGCGTTAAGGTCCTGGAAGCTCTTGCGATCCGCAATCTGGAGCGCACCGACCGTCGTTTCCGGGACGCTCTCGAACAAGTCAAAGGTTCTGCGCCCAACGATGCGATTGACGTGATGTTCGAGATGTACCTCGACATGTTTCGAACAGAACCCGGATTCCGTTCGCTTCGACTAGGAGACGTTCTCGACATCCGACCACGCAATCGTGAATCGCGCCTCACTACCGCCGCCCGAACCATGACGGAACAACTGAGCCTTCGATTTGGTTTCGCGAACGATGCCGCGACAGTTCTAGAGATCGAGAAGTCACTCGTCGCGGTTGACGCCTATCTGGCCCGCGCCTTCTTCAACGACGACCGCGGTGACGCTGTCTTCATCGATGCCGCGCGTGCGTCGGTGATGTCGCTGTCCAGCATCGCCCACTAATCGTCGGGGTGCTTGGTATAGCGGTGCAATGATTTCTTCACCAACGCCATGACGGCGATGAAGAGCGCAATGATCCCCGCGAAAATGAAACCCGCAAAATGCAGGCTCTGACTGAGTTGTTCATACGTGAGAGCCGCCGTGCGGCCGACCGTGACATAGGCGATCGCCCACAGCGTGCACGCCGGTGCGGTCCACGCAATAAATCGGCGATAGTCCATACCCGTGATTCCGGCGGTCAACGGAACAATGCTGTGCAGGACGGGCAAGAACCGCGAGATGAAAATCGCCCACCCACCTCGGTGCTCGAGAAACCGTTCGGCGGCGTGCCAGTTTTTGTGACCGATCCATTTGCCGACCTTCGAATGTTGAATCGCGGGGCCAAAGGCGTGGCCGAGCGCAAAGCCGATACTTTCCCCGATCAACGCGCCGACGATAATGACGACAATCAACGAGATGTATTCCTCGGTTGACGACACACCGGTTGCAGCGACGAGAACGACGGTGTCACCCGGAATGACGAGTCCGACGAGGACACTCGTTTCGAGCATGATGGCGAGACCAGCGAGTGTGACGCGAAGAACTGGGTCGATAGATCCGACCCCGCTGAGAAACCAATCGAGAAATGCGTTCATGAGTGCGAGCGTACCTCGTCTGGGTTCAGAGCCTGTCGTCGATTGAGGTACTGCCGACGCCAGTAATCGGCGCGACCCGGCTCGACGTGCACGGCCGGTCCATCTCGCCACTCGGTCACGACGCGAATACCGTGGAGGGCGGACAGCGTCCACACCTCGGCCCCGTCGAGATCCTCTGGTCGGACACGGGCGCTGACGACCGGTGCGCCGATGAACGCAGCGTGGTCACGGATTGTGTGCTCGGTGACGCTCGGAAGGTGCGGGATCCCGGAATCGACGACGTGCAGACTGTCCTTATCCCACCACACAATCGACGACCACGCCCCCTCGGCGATGTATCCGTCGTCGAGAATGACGGCCTCGCCGACGTTGAGTTCCCGTCGCAGTGCCCCGAGTGCGGCGAGATCGGGACCCTTCACGCTCGGCTGCGTTCGGGGGTCACGGGGTGCAGTGGCCAGCGTGACGTCGGTGAGAGCGTCGGGAGCCTCACGAAGGTGGAATTGCAACATCGCGCCATCGCCATAATCGATCGCCTCAAGGCGCGGGAACCATCGTCCCTCGGCAGGAATCATGGCGATGGTGTCGGCGGCAAAGGCGCGAGCGTCCAGAGTGGCGTCAACAGTGGCAAGCGACGTCGTGAATCGTTCGAGGTGCAACGTCAGATTCACGGCACAGCCGTCGACCACGAGCCATGAATCGGCGACGCGCACAGCGCCGGCGTGAGGGTCGCACCATTCCTCTTCGACGACGGAACCATCCGCCCATCGGAAAACGCGCGCCTCGACCATAGAGTAAAGGCTATGACAGAGGGTTACGTTCGGCACGTTATTGCCGCACGCGTTGACCCGGTTGTCATCTTTCGCACTCTGATCGCCGATAGAGATGGTGGTTTCTGGCTCGATGATTCGCTGGCGGAAACCGTGTCGTATCTGGGAGTCGGTACTCGCATTGAGACCATCGACGCGTTCTCTGGTTTCGACACCGCGGACGAGTTTCCGGTGTCGCGGGTTGGGTGGATCGGTTATGGAGCCCGGGCTGAGTCGCTCGGCGTCGAGGTCGGAATCGAGCCACAGCCGCGCTCGACAATGCTGTCCGTTCGACTCGCGGTCGAGGTCGACCATCGCGACAACGAAGTATCGGTGATCGGGCTGCAGCGCGACGCCGAGTTCGACGACCTCGTTTCTGCCATCGAGGCACTGGGCGGTCAGGCCGCCCCGACGCCACTTCGTCCCCCGACCCGCACGGCGATATGGCGCGACGACCCGGTGACCTATGCCGGGTACATCGCCGAGTGCCTCACCCACATCCGAAACGGTGACGCTTATCAGTTGTGCCTCACGACGGGAATCGATGTCAATGGCGAGGTGGATGTGGTCGAGACGTATTGTGCGCTTCGAACCGTTGCCCCCACCCGAAACGCGGCGTACCTGCGAATCGGAGGAATCAGTCTACTCAGCGCATCGCCCGAGACGTACTTCACTGTTCGCGGTCGACACGCCACGACGAGCCCCATCAAGGGCACACGCCCGCGCAGCATGGACCCGGCAGAGGACCACCTCCTGAGGCGTGAACTGGAGACGTCAGAAAAAGAGCGCGCCGAAAACTTGATGATTGTCGATTTGTGCCGCAACGACCTGTCCCAAGTGTGCGAACCGGGGTCGGTCACGGTGAGTTCGCTGCACCGCGTCGAGACGTATTCGACCGTTCACCAGCTAGTCAGCACCGTCACCGGGGAACTGTTGCCCGACTGTGTGGCCGCGGATGCCGCACGGGCCCTCTTCCCGGCCGGGTCGATGACCGGTGCGCCAAAACGCAGCGCCGTCCAAATTCTGGAGAGACTGGAATCTGCCGAACGCGGAATGTACGCCGGCGCGTTCGGCTATGCCGGCGCGGGAAGCCTCACCCTCGCCATGACGATTCGCTCGATTGTCATCGACGAGCGCGGTGCTCACATCGGAGTTGGTGGAGGAATCACGTCGGGATCGGTCCCTGATCAGGAAATCGCAGAGGTCGGCGTCAAGGCCGCCGCGATGCTCGGAGTGCTCGGAGCCTCGCCGAACCCGTACCTGTACACGGAATAGAATTGAGAAAGCGCGTGTGCGCGCTGTGAAAGGGTTCCGTGGACGAGAACGAGTACGATTTCCGCCGGATGGAAGCTAAGTGGGCTCCCGTGTGGGAAGCCGAACGACCATTTGATGTGCCCGACACAGATGACTCTCGCCCGCACAAGTACATCTTGGATATGTTCCCTTATCCGTCGGGAGACCTGCACATGGGCCACGCCGAGGTCTACGCGCTCGGTGACGTCCTCGCACGGTACTGGCGCCTTCGCGGTTATCAGGTTTTGCATCCCATCGGGTGGGATTCCTTCGGACTCCCGGCTGAAAACGCGGCCATCAAGCGCGGTGTGAACCCACGTGACTGGACCTACGAGAACATCGCTCAGCAACGCGCCTCGATGAAGCGGTACGCGGCGTCTTTCGACTGGTCGCGCGTGTTGCACACCTCGGACCCCGAGTATTACCAGTGGAACCAGTGGCTGTTCCTCGAACTCTTCACGAAGGGACTGGCGTACCGCAAGGACTCGTGGGTCAACTGGGATCCGGTGGACCAGACAGTCCTCGCGAACGAGCAGGTTTTGCCGGATGGCACGAGCGAACGCAGTGGCGCGGCGGTCGTCAAAAAGAAGCTCACGCAGTGGTACTTCCGCATCACGGATTACGCTGACCGGCTCCTCGCTGACCTGGACCGACTCGAAGGTGCCTGGCCGGCCAAGGTCCTCACGATGCAGCGCAATTGGATCGGACGATCACGCGGTGCCGCGGTCGTGTTTGCCGTTGAGGGCAGCGACCGCACTGTGCCGGTCTTCACGACCCGCCCCGACACGCTGTACGGAGCGACGTTCATGGTCGTCGCACCCGATTCCGATCTCGCGAGTGAACTCGTAGCCGAGGCCGAACCTGCCGTTCGGATGGCCTTCGTGGCCTATCTCGAGGAAGTCCAAAAGAAGACCGAGATCGAACGACAGGACGCGACCCGCGACAAGACCGGCGTGTTCCTCGGGCGCTACGCAATCAACCCCGTGAACGGCGAGCGGGTGCCGATTTGGTCGGCCGATTATGTCCTCGCGGACTACGGTTCGGGAGCCATCATGGCTGTTCCCGCGCACGACCAGCGCGACCTCGATTTCGCTCTCAAGTACGAACTTCCCGTTCGGGTCGTTGTGGATGTCCCGTCGGACGAACCGAACGACCCCGCCATCACTCGCGTCGCGACAACCGGTGACGGACCGCACATCAATTCGGGTCCACTCGACGGACTGCGCAAGGCCGACGCCATCGCAGCGATGGTCGACGTGCTCGAAAAGAACGGAACCGGTAAGGGCGCTACTACCTACCGACTGCGGGACTGGTTGATTTCGCGCCAACGCTACTGGGGCACCCCGATTCCGATCATTCACGGAGCTGACGGGGCGGAAATCCCCGTTCCCGCCGACCAACTTCCCGTTGTGCTTCCTGCGACCGAAGGCTTGGACCTGCGCCCGAAGGGCTCGTCGCCGCTCGGTGCTGCCGAGGACTGGGTCAACGTTCCCGACCCGCGAGACGGAAGTCCGGCCAGGCGTGACGCGGACACGATGGACACGTTCGTCGATTCCTCGTGGTACTTCTTGCGATTCCTGTCGCCTCGAGACGACACCAAGGCGTTCGACGTCGACGCGGTCAAAAAGTGGGCACCCGTCGATCAGTACGTCGGTGGCGTCGAGCACGCGATTTTGCACCTCTTGTATGCGCGCTTCATCACCAAGGTTCTGTTCGACCTGGGTTACCTCGATTTCGACGAGCCCTTCACCGCGCTGTTGAACCAGGGCATGGTCATCCTTGATGGCGCCAAGATGTCCAAGTCGAAGGGCAACATCGTGTTCTTCGGCGAAGAACTCGACAACTTCGGTGTGGACGCGGTGCGTGTCACGATGGCCTTCGCCGGACCGCCCGAGGACGACATTGACTGGGCGGACGTGTCGGTGACGGGTTCGCACAAGTTCATCGCTCGCGCCTGGCGCATGGCGCACGACGTCACGAGTGAAATCGGCGTCGATTCGTCAACCGGAGCGGCCGGACTTCGTCGCGTCACGCACAAATTTCTCGCGGATGTCGGGGGATTGGTCGAGAGTTACAAGTTCAACGTTGTCGTCGCTCGACTCATGGACCTTGTCAATCACGTCCGCAAAGAAATTGACACGGGAGTCGGGCCGGCCGACCCCGCTGTGCGCGAAGCGGCCGAGGTCGTCTCGTTGGGCTTGTCGATGTTCGCGCCTCACGCCGCAGAGGACATGTGGTCGTTGCTCGGTCACGAACCATTCGTTGGACTTCAGCAATTCCCGGTCGCCGATGCGACCCTCCTGGTCGAGGACACGATTGTCGCGGTTGTTCAGATCAACGGCAAGGTCAAGGAACGGCTCGACGTTTCGCCCGGAATCACCGAGGCGGAATTGTCCGAACTCGCACTGGCTTCAGTCGCGGGGGCACTCGTAGGAAAGACGATTCGAACGACCATCGTTCGCCCACCCAAACTCGTCAACATCGTCGTCGCGGACTAGGTTTTCCACACCCGTCGGTCGGAAACCTCGGGGTTTGGGCGGAGCGATTAGCGTGACGCCATGGTCGAATGGTTTGTCAAGGCGGTTCCCGAAGACTCGACGTCACGCCGCAAGTTACTCCTGTCGGCTGGCGCGGGTGTAGCCGCCGTGGCCGTTATTGGCGCGCTCTGGTCCAATTCGACGAGTGGCTCCGGCGAAGTAGAGCTCGACGCAAGTGCCGATGCGGTGGTCAACAGTCAATCGAGCGGCACCCTGTTCGTTCAGGTCGTGGGTGCGGTCGTCAAACCGGGCGTATACGAGGTGCCCATTGACTCGAGAGTTATGGACGCGGTCGCGCTGGCGGGTGGACTGTCGCCTCGCGCTGACCCGGCATCCCTCAACCTCGCACGCATCGTCCAGGACGGTGAACAAATCATCGTCGGCACAGCGGGTGACGCCCAGTCGCGCCGCACAGCAAGTTCCCTCTCGGACAAGGTGAACATCAACACGGCGACGGCCGAAGACCTCGACACGCTTCCTCGGATCGGGGTGACCCTTGCGGAACGAATCATCGCCTACCGCGACGAACACGGGCCTTTCGCGGGAATCGAATCGCTGCTCGAGGTTCCGGGAATTGGCGATCTCACCCTGGCGGGAATGCGCGACAAAATCACGCTGTGATCCAGCGCATTCCGGTTCTCGCATTTCCGGCGGCAGCGGCGTGGATTCTTGCGTGGTGGTTAACCAAGGCGGTGGGCTATCGACGGGACGTCGACCAACTTTTCCCCTGGGTTGAGGCGCTCCACGACGATTTTCGACTTCGCGCGGCGCAGTGGTCGGGTGATGCCGGTGCACTCGTACCTGGTTTGGTTCTTGGCAACACCGAGGGCATTCCCGAATCACTGTCCGAAGCGATGCAGGTCACCTCGTTGACGCACCTCATGGCTGTCAGCGGCTCAAATTGTGCCATCGTCGTCGGACTCGCGTTCGGAATAGCGGCGCTCTGTCGAGCCCCCCTCTGGGGACGGGTGTTAGCGAGCGCGGTCGCTCTCGCGAGTTTCGTCGTTGTGGTCGGTCCCGACCCGAGCGTCATTCGATCCTCCATCATGGCGGCGATCGGACTCGCCACACTTCTCTGGGGGCGACCGGTTGCGGGAGCCACCGCGCTCTGCGTCGCGATTATCGTCGCACTGATGTTCGACCCGACGCTCTCTCATTCAATCGGCTTCGCTCTGTCAGTCTCGGCAACGCTGGGATTGCTGGTGATCGCGAGACCGTTGACGACGCGCTTGAGCAAGTGGATGCCAACCCCCGTTGCCATCGCGGTGGCGATTCCGTTGAGCGCCGCCATCGCCTGTCAGCCCATCATCTTGGGTTTTTCGCCGTACATTCCGGTTTACGGGATCGTGGCCAACATTCTCGCCGAGCCCCTGGTTCCGATCGCGACCGTCTGCGGATTGTTGTGTATTATTCTGTCCCCGTTACCGTTCGTGTCGGATGGACTACTCGCGATTGCGACGGCAATGGCGAGTCTGATCGCCACCATTGCCCGAACAGGCGCGGTGCTTCCCGCCGCTCGGTTACCGTGGCCTCCCGGCATGTGGGGAGTTGTGCTCTCGGCACTCGTGTCACTCGGCATCGTGGCTGCGGTATTTGAGCGCTGGCGCACAGTTGGGGCTCTCGTGGCGGTCGTGGCGGCCACAATTGGTCTCGCCTCGACGGTCGGCGCGAGCCGTGTCGCCTGGGCGAGCGCGCCGCAGGAATGGTCATGGGCGCAGTGTGATGTGGGCCAGGGTGATGCCGTTCTGGTTCGGGACGCCGGGGTGGTTGCGCTCATCGACACCGGGCGAACCGAACCGCCCATCCGTGAGTGCTTGGCGGCTTTGGGGGTCACCGACATCGACATCCTCGTGCTCACGCATTTCGATGTTGATCACGCGGGGGGATTTGGCGCGGTAGTCGGGCGCGTCGGAACCGTCCTTCACGGACCCCCCGACGGTGACGCAGACATCGGAACCATCGAACGGCTCAGGTCGGGCGGTGCCCGAATCGTATCCGCCGAACGCGGACTCACCGGGGGGATAGGTCGACTGCACTGGCGGGTGCTGTGGCCGAGCATCGGCAATCCGCGCGAGCTGGGAAATCCCTCGAGCGTCACCCTCATTTTCGAACGGAGCGATGAGTGCGACGCGACGTGCGTGACAGGGCTCGCCCTCGGAGATTTACCGCGAGTGGAACAAACACTTGTTCGACTCGCTGGCGGCCTGGTTCCGATCGACGTCGTCAAAGTCAGCCACCACGGCTCGAGAGATCAAGACCCCGAACTGTATCGCCGTGTCCGAGCCCCCGTCGCGTTGATCGGTGTCGGCGCCGACAACGAGTACGGACATCCGACGGCCGAGACCCTGGATGTGCTCGCCGGCGTTGGGTCGTCCGTTGCGCGAAGCGACCTCAATGGAATCGTCCTCGTGTGGCGAACGTCCAACGGCGAATTGCGGGTGTGGCGTGAACGTGCGACCGAGCCCCGATTTACACTGAACACGGAGGAATAATGTCGAAAACCGAGGTTGTGCCGTGGCACGGGATGCGCGAAGCACCTATCGTGCTCGTCACGGGTTCCGAGTCCTACCTCGCCGACCGGGTTTTTCGCGAGTTGCGCGACCGCGTTCGAATCGCTCAGCCTGAACTCGAAGTCACCGATCTCGACGGGGCGAACTATGCGGTCGGAACTCTTCTCGATGTTGCGAGTCCCTCGTTGTTCGGCGAACCACGCATGATTCGCATCGCGAACGGCGAATCGGGCGGGGACGACTTCGTCGCCGATATTCAGTCCTATCTCGAGGTCATCGCCGACGACGTCATCGTCATTGTGCGACACGGTGGTGGCAACCGTGGCAAGAAATTGCTCGACACGCTCCGCGCCCATCCGACAACCCTCGAGGTCGAATGCGCCGAGTTGAAGAGAGAAGCGGACCGGGTCCAGTTCGCCTCCGCTGAGTTCAATCGCCTCGGGGCGAAGGTTGACCGTGCGGCCGTCGGAGCCCTCGCCGAGGCATTCGCGGGGGATCTCGCCGAACTTGCCGCAGCGTGCGAACAAATCGCGAGTGACGCGCTCGGGAAGCCCATCACGAAGGAATTCGTCGACACCTATTACCAGGGCCGTGAAGAAGTGACGTCCTTTGCGGTGGCCGACATGGCAATCGATGGCAACCGGGCCGAAGCACTTCGGCTACTGCGTCACGCGATCCAATCCGGTGTCGACCCCGTGCCTTTGATTGCGGCGTTCGCGGCCAAACTCCGACAGCTCGCCAAGGTCGGTGGGTACACCGGTTCGCCCAGTAACGCGGCGAAAGACCTCGGTATGCCGCCGTGGATGATCGACAAATCCAGGAGTGCGCTTCGGAAATGGACCGGCCCGACACTCGGCAGGGCGATTCTGGTCGTCGCTGAGGCCGATTCGATGGTCAAGGGCGCCGGTCGCGACCCCGAATTTGCCGTTGAGCGGATGGTTGACCGCGTAGCGTCCCGAACCTAGACACACAACGACGGCCCCCGGTTTCCCGGGAGCCGTCGAAGTTTAGCGGAAGATCTATTTCTTCGGTGCAGCGGCCTTGGTGGCGCTAGTTTTAGCCGGAGCCTTTGCTGCTGCCTTGGCGGGAGCTTTCACTGCCGCCTTCTTGGTCGGGGCCTTTGCGGCCGCCTTCTTGGCGGGTGCTTTGGCCGGAGCTTTCTTAGCGGGTGCTTTGGCCGGAGCCTTGGTCACCGTGGCGTCGCCCGATATTGCGGCGGCCTGGGCAGCGATACCCGACTTGCGGTTCGCCGCTTGGTTCTTGTGAATGACACCCTTCGACACGGCCTTGTCAATCTTGCGCGTTGCTGCGGCAACGGCATTGACGGCGGCCGCTTTGTCGCCCGTCGCGATTGCCTCGCGCGCGATGCGGATGACGGTCTTGAGTTCGCTCTTGACGGCCCTGTTGCGCTCTTGCGCCTTGAGGTTTGTCTTGATTCGCTTAATCTGCGACTTGATATTTGCCACGAATGGTTTCCTTAGGTGAGTGGTGTCGAACCGAGATGGGGTGTTGCGAATCCCGGTGTCGTTCCGTGCATCGGAGAGAGGGCCTCTGCACGCAAGCCAAGAGACAACGTTACCAGAGGCGAACGGCGCATGGCGACCGCGAGGCGTGAAACAATAGAGAACGATGTCCCGTTCCACGAAGCCGCCAATTCCGTCACGCACGGACCCGTCGATAATCCGAAATTTCTGCATTATCGCGCACATCGATCACGGAAAATCCACGCTCGCCGACCGCATGCTCGGAATCACGGGGATTGTTGGCGACCGTGACATGCGGGCCCAGTACCTCGATCGCATGGACATCGAGCGCGAACGAGGAATCACGATTAAGAGTCAGGCCGTGCGCATGCCGTGGGCCGTGGAAGGCGTGGATTACGCGCTCAACATGATTGACACCCCGGGCCATGTCGACTTCTCGTACGAGGTTTCTCGGTCTCTCGCGGCCTGCGAAGGGGCAATTCTTCTCGTGGATGCGGCCCAAGGAATCGAAGCACAGACTCTCGCCAACCTGTACCTGGCGCTCGAGAACGACCTCGAAATCATCCCGGTGCTCAACAAGATCGATTTGCCCTCGGCGGATCCCGAAAAATACGCGAAGGAACTCGCGTCTCTCATCGGCGGAGACCCCGATGACGTGATGCGCGTGTCGGGAAAGACGGGCGTCGGCGTCGACGAACTGCTCGATCGAGTCGTCCAGAAGATTCCCGCGCCGGTCGGCGACCCGACGGCCCCCGCACGTGCCATGATTTTCGACTCGGTCTATGACTCCTATCGGGGAGTCGTCACCTACGTGCGCGTCATAGACGGTTCCCTCAGTCCTCGCGAGCGAATCCAGATGATGTCGACGCGGGCCGCCCATGAACTATTGGAAATCGGCGTTTCGTCACCTGAACCGACCCAGTCCGAAGGACTCGGTGTCGGCGAGGTGGGGTACCTCATCACCGGTGTGAAAGACGTCCGCCAGTCCAAGGTCGGCGATACCGTGACGAACCTCGCGAAGCCGGCAAAAATCGCACTCGAGGGCTACACCGACCCCAAGCCGATGGTCTACTCGGGGTTGTACCCGCTTGACGGCGCTGAGTTCCCCGATTTGCGCGAAGCACTCGACAAACTCAAGCTCAGCGACGCCTCGCTGGTGTACGAGCCCGAAACCTCCGTCGCCCTCGGGTTCGGGTTCCGATGTGGGTTCCTCGGGCTGTTGCACCTCGAAATCATCACCGAGCGCCTGGAACGCGAATTCGGACTCGACCTTATTGCCACCGCCCCGAGCGTTATCTACAACGTCTCTACCGACGACGGTAAAGAAATTCAGGTCACCAACCCGTCGGAATACCCCGTCGGAAAAATCAAGTCGGTCCGCGAACCCATCGTGCGCGCGGCGGTACTGGCCCCCAAGGATTATGTCGGCACGATTATGGAACTATGCCAGACGAGGCGCGGAACCCTGATTGGAATGGATTACCTGGGTGAAGATCGCGTCGAAATCAAATACACAATTCCCCTCGGCGAAATCGTTTTTGATTTCTTTGACAACCTCAAGTCGCGAACCGCCGGTTACGCGTCGCTCGATTACGAGCCGGCGGGCGAACAAGAAGCGGATCTCGTGAAGGTCGACATCCTGTTGCAGGGTGAGCAGGTCGATGCGTTCTCGGCGATCGTGCATCGCGAGAAGGCCTATGCCTATGGCGTCATGATGACCTCCCGACTGCGTGAACTCATTCCCCGCCAGCAATTCGAGGTTCCGATTCAGGCGGCCATCGGCGCACGCATCATCGCCCGGGAGAGCATTCGCGCCATGCGCAAGGACGTGCTCGCGAAGTGTTACGGCGGCGACATCAGTCGTAAGCGCAAATTGCTCGAGAAGCAAAAGGCGGGGAAGAAGCGCATGAAGATGGTCGGCCGAGTCGAGGTTCCGCAAGAAGCGTTCATCGCCGCCTTGTCGGGGGACACCGAAAAGAAGGACAAGAAGTGACCACGGGACTCTCGCGACTGTTGATCGTCGGATATCTAATTCTGGCGGTGGCGGCCACCGGGCGGAGTGCCTTCCAAATCGCGACGAAATTCTCGGAAGCGCCGTTTGCTTACACGTTGTCGGCCATCGCGGCGGCACACTATTTCCTCGCCGTGCTTGCGATCGCGCGCAGATGGCGCAGATTTGCCATCGCCATCATGGTGATTGAACTTATCGGCGTTCTGAGCGTTGGAATGTTGACCTATCTGATTCCCACGCTCTTCCACGCCAATTCGGTGTGGTCATATTTCGGTCTCGGATACGGATACGTGCCCGTGCTCTTGCCCATCCTTGGGCTGTGGTGGGCGTGGGAAACCCGATGACCGACTGGCCACTGCCGCGCGACGGCATCGATTCCGTTGTCACCATCGGCAAGTTTGACGGCGTTCACATCGGGCACCGCGAAGTCGTCTCGCAACTTCGCGCCCGCGCCAACGGTCGACGCGTTGTGGTTATCACCTTCGACCGTCATCCTTTGGAGCTTTTCGACCCCGCCCGTGCTCCGCAGCCGATTCTGTCCATTCCCCAAAAGGTTGAGGCCCTTCTGGGCGCCGGCGCGGACCGCGTCGTTGTCCTGCCGTTCACGACCGAATTCGCGGCGATGTCACCCGACGAGTTCATCGACGAGATTTTACTGACTGGAGTATCCGCATCACTCGTCCTCGTCGGGTCTGACTTCCGCTTCGGGGCGAAAGGTGCGGGGACGATCGAGACGCTAATAGCGCGCGGCACCCCGGCGGGACTAGAGGTTGTGCGACTCGACCACGTGCGCGTCGACGGTGGAGTCAAGGTCTCGTCGTCAACGATTCGAGGCGCGATCCTTGCCGGAGATGTCGAGACCGCCACAAAACTGTTGGGCCGACCTCATCGCGTTCGCGGTGTTGTGGTACAGGGGCATCAGCGCGGCCGGGTGCTTGGGTACCCCACGGCTAACCTGGAAGAAGACAACGAGGGACTTGTGCCGAAGGCGGGCGTGTATGCGGGAATCATCCGCGTGCTCGGTGAAGAATTTTTCGGTGCGATTTCTGTAGGAAGGAACCCCACCTTCAACGATGTGACCCGGGACCAAGTTGAAACACATGCACTTGACGCGAATTTCAATGCCTACGGGGCAACGGCCGAAGTTGTCTTTATCCACTGGGTTCGGAATGTGGAGGCGTTCGGGTCGGTTGATGACCTGATCGTCGCGCTCGATGGCGATGTGGTGAATATTCGCGGCATGATTGCGAAAGGCACTCTTCATCTGTAGACGCGCGTGCGCAAATGTTGGCAATCTGCTCATCTGCGCGTAAGGTAAACACGTGATGGAAATTTCGGACAACGAGCTCGCCCTTCGGGCGGCTCGACTGTATTACGACGACGGTAAGACTCAGGACGAGATCGGGGACACGCTCGGCATCACCCGCTGGAAAGCCGGCCGTTTGCTCGCTCTCGCGCGTGAATCCGGGATTGTCGCGATTTCGATCGTCGACAGCACTGACACCGCCGAGGTTCGTCCAGTAAATGGCATCACGACCACCGACCGCTCGCGTGCGCACGGCGTCACCGATTCAGCGTCCCTTCACGCGTTCCTGTATGGACTTTCCGCGGTCGATGCGATCGGACTCGAGGAACGTGCATCACGTCTCGCGACCCGGTCTATCAAGAACGATTCCAAACGCGCTGCGCTCGACACCATCATTCGACTCATCGACCTCACGACGCTGGAGGGCGCTGATACCCCGGGTAAGGTACGTTCTCTCGTGCGAAAAGCGATTCTGCCCGATCCCTCCGACCCGACGGCACCGCGCGTCGCCGCCGTGTGTGTTTATCCGGACATGGTTCAACATGCCGTTGCGGCACTGGGCTCGCACAAGGGCGACGGCGTCACCGGAATCGGGGTTGCGTCGGTCGCGACTGCCTTCCCGAGCGGACGCTCGACACTCGATATCAAACTGGCCGACACGCGCTACGCCGTGTCGCAGGGCGCGACCGAAATCGACATGGTGATTGACCGCGGAGCGTTCCTGTCGGGAGACTTCGATACCGTCTTCAATGAAATCGTGGCCGTGCATCGCGCCTGCGGACGCGCCGACGGGTCGCGCGCCCACCTCAAGGTCATTTTCGAAACCGGCGAACTGCGCACCTACGACAACATCAAGCGTGCGTCATGGCTCGCGATCTTGGCTGGGGCCGATTTCATCAAGACGTCGACCGGCAAGATTCAGCCCGCGGCAACGCTGCCGACGACCGTGCTGATGCTCGAGGTTGTGCGGGATTGGTTCACCCTGACCGGCGAACGCATTGGCGTGAAGCCAGCGGGTGGTATCCGCCAGTCGAAAGACGCCATCCGATACCTCGTGGCCGTCGCCGAGGTTGCCGGCGAAGAGTGGATTGACCCACACCTCTTTCGATTTGGCGCGTCCAGCCTGCTCAACGACGTTCTGCTACAACGCCAGAAGATGATCACCGGCCACTACAGCGGCCCCGACTACGTGACCGTGGATTAGGAGTCCCATGTCTTTCCATGATTATGCGCCGGCGCCGGAGTCGACCGCAATCCTGAACCTGCGACCGAGCTATGGGCTGTACATCGGCGGCGAATGGACCGACGGTCGGGGCGGGTCGATGACGACCATTTCGCCCGCGACCGAGAACTCCATCGCGGAAATTTCGTTGGCCGACGCATCGGACATTGATCGGGCCGTCGCCGCTGCGCGAACGAGCTACGACACCGTCTGGTCGCGTATGAGCGGTGCCGAGCGCGGGAAGTACTTGTTCCGCATCGCGCGCCTCATTCAAGAGCGCGCTCGCGAGTTCGCTGTCGCCGAGACCCTCGACAACGGAAAGCCGATTCGCGAAACGCGCGACATCGACATCCCGCTCGTCGCCGCGTGGTTCTTCCATTACGCGGGGTGGGCGGACAAACTCGATTACGCGGGACTAGGCCCGAACCCGACCGCGTTGGGTGTCGCCGGACAGATCATTCCCTGGAACTTTCCCCTACTCATGCTCGCATGGAAGGTCGCGCCCGCGCTGGCAGCCGGCAACACGGTCGTGCTCAAACCAGCCGAGACCACGCCTCTGACGGCCCTCATGTTTGCCGACATCTGCGAGCAAGCTGGACTTCCCGCGGGAGTCGTCAACATCGTTCCGGGACTCGGTGGCATCGCCGGCAAAGCACTGGTCGAACACGCAGGTGTCAACAAGATCGCGTTCACGGGTTCGACCGCGGTTGGTCGTAACATCGCCCGAGCGTTGGCCGGAACCGACACCCGCGTCACCCTCGAACTCGGCGGCAAGGGCGCAAACATAGTCTTCGATGACGCGGCGGTCGACGAGGCCGTCGAGGGCATCATCGCCGGCATCTTTTTCAATCAAGGGCACGTCTGTTGTGCCGGCTCGAGGCTCCTCGTTCAAGAGAACATCCAGGACGAGATCGTCGAGAAGTTGACTCGTCGCCTCTCGACCCTGCGACTCGGTGACCCGCTCGACAAGAACACCGACATCGGTGCCGTCAACTCTAAGGAACAACTCGCGCGCATCACCGCGATCACCGCGACGGGTGAGGCAGAGGGCGCCAACCGCTGGACGCTCAATTGTGAATTGCCGGCCAAGGGCTTTTGGTTCCGACCGACCATCTTCACCAATGTGACCACGAGCAACACGATCGCGCGCGACGAGATCTTCGGACCAGTATTGTCGGTCCTCAGCTTCCGGACCCCAGACGAAGCGATTGTCAAGGCGAACAACACGCCGTACGGATTGAGCGCCGGGATTTGGACGCAGAACGCGAGCCGAATGTTGCGCGTCGCCGATTCGCTCCGTGCGGGTGTCGTGTGGGCGAACACGTTCAACCAGTTTGACCCGACGAGCCCGTTCGGCGGCTACAAGGAATCGGGGTACGGGCGCGAAGGTGGCCGACACGGCCTCGCGGCATACCTCGCTAACGGAGGTGCACGATGAGCCGTCTCGCTATTCCCAAGACCTACAAGCTGTTTATCGGAGGAAAGTTCCCGCGCAGTGAGTCGGGTCGAACAACCGAAGTGATGAGCCCGGCGGGCACGTTTATTGCCAACGTCGCCAAGGCCAGCCGCAAGGACGCCCGCGATGCGGTTGTTGCCGCGCGCGCCGCGTGGGCTGGTTGGAACGGGGCCAGTGCTTACAACCGCGGTCAAGTTCTGTACCGCGTCGCCGAGATGCTCGAGGGGCGCCTCGAACAGTTTGTCGCCGAAATTGTGGAATCTACGGGCGTCACGGCCGCCGATGCACGACGGGAAGTGACCGCAGCGATCGACTGCCTCGTCTGGCACGCGGCGTGGACCGACAAGTTTGCCCAGGTCCACGGCGGGGCGAACCCCGTCGCCGGACCGTTCTTCAATCTCTCTGTACCCGAACCCACCGGTGTCGTCGCGCTCGTTGCGCCATCCACCGCGGGCTCGTCGCTGCTCGGGCTCGTGTCGTCAATCGCCCCAGCGTTGACAACCGGAAACGCCGTGGTTGTGCTCGCGAGCGAACTGGCACCGTGTGCGGCGATGACGTTCGCCGAAGTTCTCGCCACAAGCGATGTCCCTGGCGGTGTCGTCAACATCCTCACCGGGTCAGTCGCCGAGGTCGCACCGTGGTTGGCATCGCACGCCGACGTCAACGCCATCGATCTGACCGGGGCGGCCCGCGAGATAGCGGTCGAATGCGAACGGGCGGCGGCGGAAACGCTCATGCGCGTGGTGCGTCCGGGAACATTCGGGCCAACCGAATCCGCATTCAATCGAATCGCCGCGTTCGTCGAGACGAAGACCGTCTGGCACACGAAGTCACTTGCCTAAGGGCATCCGCCCGAACCCCGCTGGTACCCTCCAAAGGTGATGAGCGGAATCCTTCTCGTCGACAAACCCACGGGCCCGTCGAGTCACGGAGTCGTGTCGGCGGCTCGGAAAGCGCTCGACACGCGCAAGATCGGTCACGCGGGGACGCTCGACCCGATGGCGACGGGATTGTTGGTTCTCGGCGTCGGAACATCGACGAGACTTCTGACCTATTTGGTTGGCGCAGACAAGACCTACACCGCGACAATTCGTTTGGGATCGGCGACAGTGACCGACGATGCCGAGGGTGACGTCATCTTTACCGCTGACAACGCCGTCCTGGACGCCATCGACGACGCCGACATTCAGCAGCAGATTCTCGCGCTGACCGGTGTCATCGCGCAACGGCCTTCGGCAGTGTCGGCCATCAAGGTCGACGGGCAACGGGCCTACAACCTGGTGCGGGCAGGGGACGATGTTGTTCTCGATGTCCGAACCGTCACTGTCTCACGGTTCGAATCCCACGCCATCCGTCGAACCCTCGGCGCCATCGATGTCGACGTGACGGTTGATTGTTCGTCGGGCACCTACATTCGAGCGCTCGCGCGAGACATCGGGTCCGCGCTCGGTTGCGGGGGACACCTCACGGCACTGCGGCGCACTCGGGTTGGGTCGCTGTCGGTCGAGGACGCCTGTTTGGTTGACGACATTTCGGCTGCGCAACTCATTCCCGCCACCCGAATCGCGATGGACCTCTTTCCCGTGTTAGCCGTGGCCGATGCCGAGGCAGTTGACATCGGTCACGGAAAAAAGGTGGCGACAACAAATGCCGATGCGCCTCTCGTTGCGGTCGTTCACGGCAACCGTCTCATCGCGATCGCGACGGTGTCGAAGGGTGTCGCTCGAGTCGTGACAGGCTTTCCACATGATTGAGTGGCTCACCGTCGCGAGTGCCGTGTACGCCGCCGCCTCGGGGATGATCTCGGTCATCTCGGGAATTCGCGGAAATCCTCCGCGGGACCTCACCGTTCTCGGCACCCTGTCGGTGGCCGTCGTTCTCGTGGTTATCCTCGTTGTCGCGATCGTCCAACCGCTCGTGGGGAACCCACCCGGGGGTGATGCGCTCGAGTTTTGGTTGTACCTCGTGACCGCGCTCGCGATGACCATCGGTGTCACGTTGTGGGCACTGGTTGACCGCACCCGATTCTCGACGATTGCCATGGGCGTCGTGTCTCTCGCCATCGCGGTCATGATCGTTCGCATGTCAATCATTTGGACCGGGGCGTAGTGGCGTCTCTTCCGCGAGGTGAGGTCGCGCCTCGCGACGGCTCAATCCCGTCGGTCGGCCTCCCCGAGACGCCGTTTGGCGTCTATCTGCACATCCCGTTTTGCACGGTTCGATGCGGATATTGCGATTTCAACACCTACACGGCGACGGAATTGCGGGGTGTCACACGTCACTCCTTCGTGGACGACTTGCTCGCCGAAATTGTCTTCGCCGAACACGTGCTAGCCGACAACGGCTCGCCGCGTCGACCAGCCGCGACGGTGTTCATCGGCGGAGGCACCCCGACACTTTTGCCCGAGGGCGACATCGCCCGCGTGCTCGACGCGGTGCGCACGTCGTTCGGGATTGCTGACGGCGCCGAGGTCACGATCGAAGCGAACCCCGACACGGTGACCCGTGAGTCCCTTCGCGCATTTGCGGACGCGGGCGTCACTCGAGTTTCGGTTGGGATGCAATCGGCGGTTCCCCGCGTTCTCTCCATCCTCGACCGCACCCACGAGCCCGCGTCGGTCGGCACCGCCGTCGCGTGGGCGAAAGACGCGGGTCTACAGACCTCGGTGGATCTCATCTATGGAACGCCAGGCGAAACTCTGGACGAATGGCGAACCAGTCTGTCCGCCGCCATCGCGCTCGAGACCGACCACATCTCGGCCTATTCGCTCATCGTCGAGGAGGGCACGGCTCTTGAGCGACGTATTCGCCGTGGCGAGCTCGAACCGATTGACGACGACACTCACGCCGACATGTACGAGATGGCGGATGCGTTACTCACCGAGGCTGGATTCGATTGGTACGAAGTGAGCAACTGGTCTCGCGCCGCTGACGCGCGGTCGCGGCACAACCTGTCGTATTGGCAGGGGACCGATTGGTGGGGGTTCGGACCGGGGGCGCACAGCCACCTCAACGGTGTCCGGTGGTGGAACGTCAAGCACCCCGCGGCGTACGCCGAGCGAATCGCAGCCGGCGAATCACCCGCTCTCGAGCGCGAGGTTCTCGACGCCGATCAGCGCGCCGATGAAGTTGTGCTTCTGGGGCTTCGCGTTCGCGACGGCATCGCACTCGACGGGCTCACGCCGACCGGTCGCAGCGCTGTCGCCGGGCTCATCGCCGACGGACTCGTCGAGGGTCCTCAGGCCATCGCCGGTCGACTCGTGCTCACGTCCCGCGGGAGGTTGCTCGCTGACTTTGTCGTTCGAACGCTGCTATCCGACTAGGCGACGATGCGGAACGCGAAGGGGTAGCGGTAACGCTCACCATTGTTCGCGGCTTGGAAACCGAGGAACGCCCACCAGATGCAGACGGCCCAGATTCCGAGTGTTACAGCCCAGCCGACGACGCCCCAAATGAAGAAAAGAACGAACCCCAAGATGCTGTTGGCGATGTGTGCGAGGGCGACCGTGATTTGAAAATTCAGTGCTTCTTTCGCGTTGCTGTCGACCTGCGCGTCACGCGACGTGTTAGTCCCCCAGATAATGAGTGGCGCCACGAAACTTGTGAGGATTCCCAAAATGTGGGCCAACCCAGCGAGTTGATTCGCTTGACCAGATGACTTCGACGTTGCCATGGAGTGCTCCTTGGTTGTTCGTCGCACGGTGGATACCGCGCGTACTATTGAGGTATTAGCAATCTACACGCGAGAGTGCCAAGTATGGAGGTGTCGATGGTTTCGCAACGTGCGTTGGAGGTTCTGCGCGTCATCGTCGAGGACTATGTCGACTCGCGGGAACCGGTTGGTTCCAAGGCAATTGTGGAACGCCATGATTTTGGAGTGTCGGCGGCGACAATCCGCAACGACATGGCGATTTTGGAAGAGGCTAACCTCATTCACGCGCCGCACACGTCAGCCGGGCGAGTACCGACGGATCTCGGGTATCGCCGTTTCGTCGATTCCCTGAGTGACATTCGACCGTTGACCGTTCAGCAGGTCGGCGCTATCCAGCGATTCCTCGACGAGTCTCTAGACCTCGACGATTTCTTCGCTCGCACCGTCAAGTTGTTGTCCGACCTCACGAATCAGGTCGCGATGGTGCAATTTCCGGCGCTGGGCAACGAACGAGTTGCGCACGTGGAAATCGTTCCTGTTTCCCCGAGCAAGGCCTACATCATTCTGATCACGGCGGCGGGAAGCGTTGACCGACGGATGGTTGATTTCAACGCCGAACTCGACGAGACGACCCTCGCCGATGTTCGGGCCAGGGTTGCGACAACCCTGTCGAGCGTTTCGCTCAGCGAGGTGGACGGAGCGATGTCGAAGCTCGCCGAATCCGTTCCACTTACGCTTCAACCGATCATCGCCGACGTGCGCACGGCGCTCAAATCGCAGGTCGACTCGCACCGCAAGGACCGGCTCATCGTCGCCGGCACCCCCAAACTTGTCCGAGCCGACATTGACTTTGCGGGGTCCGTAGCGCCGGTGCTCGATGCGATTGAAGAACAAGTCACGCTTTTACGTCTGTTCGGTGAAATGCGTGCTCAGGGAGACGACTCTGGTGTTCGAATTGGACGCGAAATGTCGGATCACCTGTCCGACACCGCCATCATTTCGCACTCGTACTCGGCGATGGGAGGCGACACGTCACGAGTGGCGATACTGGGACCGACGCGCATGAACTATCCCCTCAACATGGCGGCCGTCGGGGCCGTCGCCAGCTATTTGTCAGGGGTTTTGGGAGACGACGCATAAATGGACCATTACGAGATTTTGGGAGTCGCCCGCGATGCCAGCCCGGATGCCATCAAGAAGGCCTATCGGAAACTTGCGCGCGAACTCCACCCCGACGTGAATTCCGAGGACGGCGCCGAGGAACGGTTCAAGGCCGTGACCCACGCCTACGACGTGCTGGGGGACGCTGAACAGCGTCGTAATTACGACATGGGCGGTCAGAGCAGCTTCGGCGGGATGCCCGGGTTCGGGAACATGGGCGACGTCTTTGACGCGTTCTTCGGCGGAGGCCAGTCCCGAGGCCCGCAGTCGCGTGCCCAGCGCGGAAACGACGCTCTGCTTCGCGTGGACATCGAGCTCGTTGACGTGATTTTCGGGGGCGATCGTGAAATAGAGGTCGACACCGCCGTGCTCTGTGGCACCTGTCAGGGAACGTGTTGCGCGCCCGGCACAGGCGCGTCGCGCTGTGATGTCTGTGGCGGAAGTGGCTCGGTGCAGCGTCAGGTTCGCAGCCTTCTGGGAAACATTGTCACGGCGACTCCGTGTGGTTCGTGTCGTGGATACGGAACCGTCATCGCGGCCGCGTGCCCGACGTGTGCTGGACACGGACGCGTTAGGGCCCGGACAACCCTCGACGTTCACATCCCGGCCGGAATCGAAACGGGGCAGCGCGTCCATCTGCGCGGTGTCGGCGAGGTCGGTGAAGCCGGCGGTCCGGCGGGAGACGTGTACGTCGAATTCCACGTCACCCCCTCCGAGGTGTGGGCGCGTCAGGGTGACGACCTTCTCGCAACGGTTCAGATCGACATGGTCGATGCGATTCGCGGAACGACCGTCACACTCGACGCTCTCGATGGTGAGGTCTCGGTCGACATCAAGGCCGGAGCACAGTCGGGTGACGTCATCGTGGTCAAGAGCCGCGGCGTTGGGCACTTGCGCGGAAGCGGCCGCGGCGACGCCAAGTTCGGCGTTCAGGTGATGACACCGGGCAAGCTCAACGCAAAGGAATCCAAACTCATCGAGGAGTTCGCGGCGCTTCGACCGGCGGCGGCACCCCACTTGGCTGAGCACCGCCAGGGACTCTTCGCCAAACTTCGCGATCGTTTCTTCACGGTCTAATGGCGAACCTGTACTTCACCGCCACGCCCCTCGACGTATCGACCGTTCGCATCGAATTGACGGGGGATGAGGCACGGCACGCGGTTCAGGTCGCCCGCGTTCGCGTTGGTGAACGATTTAGTGTGTCCGACGGTCGTGGTTGGCATGCCGACGCCGTCGTCACATCGGCCGACAAGTCTGTTGTCGTGTGCGACGTCGAACAGGTTCGATTCGATTCCGCTCCGAGCACGCGTTTCGTGCTTGCACAGGCCCTCACCAAGGGCGACCGCGATGAAATGGCGATTCAGATGGCGACCGAACTCGGTGTCGACACGGTGATTCCGTGGCAGTCGGAACGGAGCGTCTCGCGCTGGGCGGGCGACAAGGTCGCAAAGGGTGTTGCGCGGTGGACGACGATCGTGCGCGAAGCGTCCAAACAGTCCATGCGCAGTCGAATCCCGGCGGTAAGCAATCCGATGTCGACCGCCACTCTGTGTAGCAGTGTGCCCGAGGCAAACTGGATTGTGCTCGACCCTCGCGCGTCCACGAGTCTGACCGAGTGGTTCGCATCGGCCAGCAACCCGACCACCGTCGGCATCATCGTCGGGCCCGAGGGTGGTATTACCGATGACGAAATCGCACGTTTCGAGACCGATGGGGCAACACCCGTTCGACTAGCCGGGCCAATCCTGCGCACATCGACGGCAGGCCCCGCCGCGATTGCCGCCATTCTTGCCCTGAGCGGCACCTGGTAGCGCGGATAGACTGGGCTCAATGAGTATTTTCTCCGCCATCATCTCCCGCGACATCCCGGCCGACATCGTTTTCGAGTCGGACACGATTATCGCGTTCCGTGACATCGCACCCCGCGCGCCGATTCACCTGCTGGTTGTGCCCAAGACCGAGGCCTACGCGAACGTTGTTGAACTTGCCGCTGGTGACCCGGCACTCCTCGCGGAACTGGTCGCAGTTGCCCAGGACCTAGCCCGCGAACACTCGGACGGCGAATTCCGACTCATTTTCAACACCGGTGCGAACGCCGGGCAGAGCGTCTTTCACGTCCACGCCCACGTTCTCGCTGGCGGGCTTACCGAAGGCTCCCTTGGCGGAGAGTAGTGTCACGCGCGTCGACATCGAGGTCGACGGAATCGCCATGGTTCGGCTACTCGGACCACAGGACCGATTTCTCTCGTCGCTTGAACTGCGGTACCCCTCGGTCACAATCCGTTCGCGCGGAAACGCCATCTCGATCGACGGAGAGCCCGACGAGGTCAACCGAGTCGAGGGCCACATCCGTGAACTCATCGACATGATTGCGAACGGCGTCGAACTCGCCGATAGCGACGTCACCGAAGGCTCGACCATCACCCGCAATGGCGGGAAGGTCGCCGACGTTCTTGGCGAAGCGATTTTGTCCGCTCGCGGGAAGACCATCCGCCCCAAAACGGCTGGTCAAAAGAATTACATCGATGCGATCGAACACACGACCATCACGTTCGGAATTGGTCCAGCGGGAACGGGCAAAACGTATCTGGCGATGGCCAAGGCCGTTCAGGCGCTACAACGCAAAGAAGTCACGCGCATCATTCTCACTCGACCGGCGGTAGAGGCGGGTGAGCGGCTCGGTTTTTTGCCCGGCACGCTGACCGAGAAAATCGATCCGTATCTTCGGCCTCTGTATGACGCACTCAACGACATGATGGACCCCGAATTGGTGCCAAAACTCCTCGCGACCGGTGTTGTCGAGGTCGCTCCGTTGGCCTACATGCGCGGCCGAACGCTCAACGACTCCTACATCATTCTTGACGAGGCTCAAAACACGACACCGCAACAGATGAAGATGTTTTTGACCCGCCTTGGGTTCGGGTCGAAGATGGTCATCACGGGGGACACCACCCAGGTCGATCTGCCGTCCGAGATATCCGGATTGAAACTCGCAACCGAAATCCTCGACGGCATGGACGACGTGTTTGTCGCAGTCCTCACGAGTGCCGATGTCGTTCGACACACGCTCGTGGGCAAGATTGTGGATGCATATACTCGTCACGAACAAGAACTTCAGGCGAAGGCCGCAGGCCGAAAACGTGGGGCACAATGAGCGTCGAAATAGCCAACGAAACGACCGAGGTGATCGACCTCGAGACGATGCGTCGCCTCGCCGCCCACGTCATGACTGAGATGAAGGTTCACCCGGAGGCCGAACTCGCCGTGTTGTTCGTTGACGAAGACGCGATAACTAAATTGCACGTTGAGTGGATGGATGAGCCCGGTCCAACCGACGTTCTGTCGTTCCCCATGGACGAACTTCGCCCCGGCGATGACGAGAAGCCGTCTGATCCCGGATTGTTGGGAGACGTTGTGATTTGTCCGACAATCGCTGCCCAGCAAGCCATCGCGGCTAAGCACTCCACCGATGACGAGATTCGGTGGCTGTTGTCGCACGGAATCCTTCACCTCTTGGGTTTTGACCATGCAGCGCCCGCGGAGGAACGGATTATGTTCGCTCTTCAACGCCAGCTCGTCGACTCTTTTGCGGATACCGAGCGCTCGTGACCGGATGGTTCGCGGTAATCGCCGTGGTGCTGATTACATTCGGCGGACTCTGTGCGGCGATTGACGCCGCCTACCAGTCGTTGTCTCGGAACGACGTCGCCAACTTGGGCGAGGGGACAACCGCTCGCGTGTTTGACGCGATTGCCGCGGACGTTCCGGCCCACCTCAATGCCGTAAATTTTGTGCGCGTGCTGTGCGAGACATTTGCCGCGATTCTTGTGGCGCTGTCATTCGTGAGCCTGGGATACGACCTCACACAATCACTCATAGCCTCGGCAATCGCGATGACCGCTATCACGTTCGTTCTGGTCGGATCGAGTCCCCGCAGTGTTGGACGTGCACATCCGATGAGAATCGTTCGCGTGACGGGTGGACTCGTTCGCGCCATCCGACTGCTGCTTGGCCCGCTCACGATTGCACTGGTTGGAATCGGTAACGCGGTGACGCCGGGACGTGCGCGCACGACGATTAACACGGAGCGACAGCTGCTCAGCATGGTCGATGAAGCGACCGAGTCGGACGCAATCGAAGAAGAAGACCGCGACTTGATTCGGTCTATTTTCGATTTCGGTGACACGATCCTCCGCGAAGTCATGATTGCTCGAACCGAGATGGCAGCGCTCGACTCGACCATCACGGTCGACGAAGCGCTGGGAATGTTCCTCGCGGAAGGGTATTCCCGCATGCCGGTCGTCGGCGTCGATAACGACGACGTACTGGGCATCGCTCACATCAAAGACACCGCGCGGTTCGTTCGCGCAAACCCCGCCAAGGCCAAAAAGGCGCTCATCACGGAACTGGTTCGCCCTGCACTGTTCTTGCCCGAGGTGAAAATGGCGGACGAGGCACTGAGAGTGCTTCAAGCCGAAGCAAACCACATGGCGCTCGTCGTCGACGAATACGGCGGAATCGCGGGGTTGGTGACCATGGAGGACCTCATCGAAGAGGTTCTCGGCGAAATCTCGGACGAATACGACGATGACGAGGTTGAAATCGTCGACCTTGGTGACGGGTCATCACGAGTCAGTGCGTCGACGAATATTGATGACCTCGCCGAGCACCTCGACTTTCCCATCGACGAGGATGACGTGGACACCGTCGGCGGCTTGTTCGTGAAGAATTTTGGGCGATTCCCCGAGACGGGTGACATCGTCGAGGTGGACGGCTTGCAACTCATCGCCGACCGCGTTGAACGTCGTCGCAAGCGACTCATTTCGGTTCTGGTGCGAATCGTGGACGTCCCGTGACCTCGCGCAGCGGGTTTATCTCGTTCGTCGGCCGACCAAACGTAGGCAAGTCGACGCTCATGAATGCCCTAATCGGCGAAAAGATCGCAATCACGTCGTCGAAACCGCAGACCACACGCAAGACAATCAGAGGAATTGTGACGCGCGACGATGGACAACTCGTCATCGTGGACACGCCAGGGCTGCACCGACCACGAACGCTTTTGGGCGAGCGCCTCAACGCTCTCGTCGAAACGACACTCGGTGACGTCGACGTCATCGGCATGTGCCTACCGGCGGATGAATCCATTGGGAAGGGCGACCTGTTCATCCTCGAACAACTCGCGCGTTACCCGCGCGCCAAGGTCGTCGCGATTGTGACCAAGACAGACAGGGTCTCGTCGATCGCTGTCCTCAACAAGTTGGCAGAGGTGGGTGAGTTGCGCAATTGGACGCTTGTCGTTCCGCTCAGTGCGGTGACCGCCGACGGGCTTGACGAATTCTTCGATGCCATCATCCCGATCATGCCCGAGTCGCTTCACTTGTATCCGGACGATTCGGTATCGGACGAGTCGGTCGAGAACCGAATCCCCGAAATCGTGCGCGAGGCGGTGCTCGAAGAACTGAGCGACGAACTACCGCACTCCCTAGCAGTGACACTCATGGACATCGTGCGCGAGAACGGGCGCACGAAAGTGTTCGTCACGCTGATTGTCGAACGCGACAGTCAGAAGGGCATCATCATCGGACACCGTGGTTCGATGCTGCGGCTGATTGGAGAACGGTCCCGTCCGCAGATCGAGGCGCTTCTGGGCACCAAGATTTATCTCGACTTGCACGTGACGATCGCCAAGGACTGGCAACGCGACCCGAAAGCGCTCGGCAAGCTCGGTTTCTGATTTTTCCGCCAGCACAGACAGCGTGTTACCCTGAAGCCATGCTGAACGGTCTCCTTCTTAGCGGCCGCGACGGGTCCTAGTTACCAGGCCACCACTCGTCGCGGAGTCTCCCATTGGCCGAATCCCGTAACCTGAGGAGAAACCGTGAAGAACAACCAGCAACCGACGTCGATGCCGGTGCATCGTTACCGCCCGTACCACGAGGTTTTCGCCGTGGACCTGCCCGACCGCGCGTGGCCGACCAAACGCATCACGACCGCACCCCGCTGGTGCGCCGTTGACTTGCGTGACGGCAATCAAGCCCTGATTGACCCGATGAGCCCCGAGCGCAAACGTGTGATGTTCGACCGGCTCGTGTCGATGGGCTACAAGGAAATCGAGGTGGGGTTCCCCTCGGCGTCGCAGACCGACTTCGACTTCGTGCGCACGATCATCGAGGAAGGGCTCATCCCCGACGACGTGACGATTCAAGTGTTGACACAGGCGCGCGACCACCTCATTCGCCGCACCTACGAATCTATTCGCGGGGCCAAGAACGCGATTGTTCACCTCTATAACTCGACGAGTGTTCTTCAGCGCGACGTCGTTTTCAAGACTGACAAGCAGGGCATCATCGACATCGCGCTCGAGGGCGCGCGCATCTGCCGGTCACTCGAAAGCGAAGTGCCCGGAACGAACGTCTTCTACGAATATTCCCCCGAGTCATACACCGGAACGGAACTGGAATTCGCCGTCGAAGTATGCAATCAGGTGCTCGAGGTGTTCGAGCCGACGCCTGACCGCAAGGTCATCATCAACTTGCCGGCCACCGTCGAGATGGCGTCACCAAACGTTTACGCCGACAGCATCGAGTGGATGAGCCGACACCTCAATCACCGCGAGAACGTCATCCTGTCCTTGCACCCGCACAACGACCGTGGAACCGCGATTGCCGCCGCCGAGTTGGGCTACATGGCTGGCGCCGACCGCATCGAAGGGTGTTTGTTCGGTAACGGCGAGCGCACCGGAAACGTCGACCTTGTCGCGTTGGGACTGAACCTGCTCACGCAGGGCATCGACCCGCAGATTGACTTCTCGAACCTCGACGAAATTCGTCGCACCGCCGAGTATTGCAACCAATTGAAGGTCCATGAGCGCAGCCCGTGGGCTGGCGATTTGGTGTACACGGCGTTCTCTGGCTCACACCAAGATGCGATCAAAAAGGGCTTCGAAGCGATGGAGGCCCAGGCAACCGCCGAGGGCAAGACGGTCAACGACATCGAATGGGCTGTTCCGTATCTGCCGATCGACCCCAAGGACGTTGGTCGATCGTACGAGGCGGTGATTCGCGTCAATTCGCAGTCGGGCAAGGGTGGCGTCGCCTACCTGCTGAAGGCCGACCACAACCTCGATCTGCCTCGCAAACTGCAAATCGAATTCTCAGGCGTGGTTCAGGGTAAGACTGACACCGAGGGCGGCGAGGTCTCGAGCGATCAGATCTGGGCCATTTTCATGGACGAATACCTCCCGTCCGCCGCCGAAGACGACAAGTGGGGGCGCTACGAACTCATGGGCACCCGAACCGCATCCGACATGTCTGGCGAGGTCACGCTCGACGTGAATCTTCGCGTCGGTGAATCGACGGAATCCCTGCAGGCAATCGGGAACGGGCCCGTGGCGGCGTTCCTCTCGGTCATGGCTGGTCAGGGCCACGAGATTCGACTCTTTGACTACGTCGAGCACGCTCTCAGCGCATCCGGTGACGCGCTCGCCGCCGCCTACGTCGAGCTCGAGGTCGACGGCCAAACCCTCTGGGGAGTGGGAATTGACGGAGACATCTCGACCGCGTCGCTTAAGGCGATTGTGTCGGCGGTGAACCGGTCGGTTCGGGCTCGCGCGACCGTCTAACGTCCCGGCTTTACGAACAACACCAGGGCATAGGCTGCCGAGAAGGCAAAGCCAACGACAGCGTAGACAATCGTGAACCAGGTGAGCGGAACCGGCACAAGGAGCGTGATTACACCTAATGCGAAGGCGGAAATCAACATCACACGGGCTGAGAACGTTACCGACTCGTCGCTTCCGCGACTCGACACCGACAACATATTTCCGGCAAGCGCGACCAGGGTGATGCCGATCATGCGCATTGCCCATTCAAGATCGGGTCCTGTAGCCAGCCCGAGCAGGTTATTAAACACGTCGGGAGTTGCGATCAATGCGACTGCGCTCAGCCCAAACACAATTGAGCCAGTTCGCAGAACCAGTCGAAGTCGACTGCTCTGCGATTGATTGCTTATCGTGGTCTTGCCCATGAAACTCCGTTCGCATTGTCTAGTTCGAACTTACTATTAGTAGGGTTCCCCGTGAATTAACAGTTTCTGCTTAATGCGCTAATATCCAAAAATGAAACACTCGGGATATAAGAAACATTCATTTGTCACGCTTCCCGTTACTGCGCTGCTTATATCGATTCTTGTTGTCGGTTGCTCGACCAGCAATGATGCGGCAGCCCCGACGGCAACCCCGACGGCGACGCCAGAAGAATTTGAAGCAGTTATCCCGATCTCGTTGCCCGTTGCACAAGATAAACGGATTACATTCGCGAATGCTGAAAAATCTTTTGAGGAAATTCCGCAAACTGCTTGGCAGAATATTCAGGACGTGATAAACGCCAATTCAGCCGTCGATATACCGACCACAATTGTGATTGGGCCGAATACTGACACAACAGTCGAACAAATCACGTCGCTGTTGCAGATGCAGTATCGACTGTGGAATGGCTTCGAACAGCCCCCTTCGTTCGCGGGTCTTGTCTACAACGCCCAAGATGAAGCGTGGGCCGAGCAAGAGTGGCCAAAAATGGCTGCTGAGTTGAAATTGACAGATAATCCGGAATGGGAGATCTCGGCGCTTCGAGCTGGCTGTAACTTTACTAACGGCGTTGCAACCGAATGCTATGGCGGAAGTTCGCTACTTTTTCCCAATACTTTGGCCGGATTTGCATTTTATGGGGTTCAAAGCCCATATTGGTCGCAAAACTCTTTAGAGGTTGGGCCCATCAGTCAGGTGCCGCATGAGTACACCCACCTGGTTCAATATGCACAGTGGAGTGGTGCAGAACTGCAACCTGGCGAGAATCTCAAATCCGATTCTGCTCGTAAAGAAATGCCGTGCTGGTTTTCTGAAGGTCAGGCGAATGCAATCGGGATTCCTATTGCGGCAAAAGATCTGAATAGTTACATTCGGGGTCGGGATAACAGCGTGCGGGTGCGAATTAATCAGGACTCAGGCGCTAAGCCGACATTAACCGACACGACCTTGACGGCGAAAAACATCACGTCATTCTTGTACGGGCAAGATGCTTCAACATGCTATGACCCAGCAAACGGAGATTGGCAACTGGGGTACAGCGTCGGTTACGCTGCAACAGAAGTTCTCGTCGCAATTGGTGGACCGCAGTCCACCATGGCTCTGCTGGCAAAAACAGCCTCTGGTTTGACGTGGTCCGACGCATTCCACGCAGTTTATGGGGTCAGTTGGGAAGAAGGGGCTGACATCCTCGGCAAAGTTTTGGAAGCAGAATATGCGGCCAAGCCGATGGATCACTAATTTAGGGTTCTCTCAGGATTACTTTTTCGGTTTATTCCGAATCGTCCGAATCACCGACGTCACGGTTGGGACACCGCGTTGTGCCGGAAGTTTCCAGCCGAGGATTACCGAGAGCATCCGGATGGCGGTCGTGACCCCGACCCCGGCGAATCCCGCGACGGTGACCGGTTGCCCGATCGAGAGCAGAACGATCACGGTCGCTCCACCCAGTCCAGCGGCCACGGCGTAGAGCGAACCGACCTGCATGAGTTGCATCGGCAGCGCGAGAAGCATGTCGCGCAGGATAGAGCCGCCCACTGCAGCCGCGACACCGATGAACAGCGCGGGAACGACGGGGAGCCCGAACGCGAGTGCCTTGGTCGTTCCGATTACGCCGAAGATTCCAATCGTCAACGCGTCCAACACGTTGATGACCATTTCGATGCGATGAAGCAATGACGACACGAGCATGCCTCCGAGTGCACAGAGAACCGCGGTCACGAGATACCAATTCGAGTTCAAGGCGGCGATATCGGTCGAGAGAAAAATGTCGCGCACCATCGAACCACCGAACCCACTGACGATGCCGATGATGGCGACACCCAAGAGATCGAGCTCAGCGCCACGATATCGCGATGAAAACATCGCGCCTTGCGCTGCACCGATTCCGACCGCGACCAGATCAAGCCAGGCGGGAATCGCGAATAACGAGTTCATGTCCCTATTCTCTCGTGTCGCGAGTCGGGCGTGATACGTCGGGCGCGAGAATGGACAGGTGCCCACCTATCGCGACGACGTTATTGTGCTTCGAACGCACAAATTGGGAGAAGCCGATCGCATCATCACGATGTTGGGGAAATCCCGTGGAAAGATTCGCGCGGTGGCCAAGGGTGTTCGTAAAACGGGAAGTCGAATTGGTTCTCGCCTCGAACCCTTCATGATTGCAGATGTTCAGTTCTACGAGGGTCGAAACCTCGACACGGTTCAACAGGTGGAAACCATCACGTCATTGACCGCCGTGATTGTCGCGGACTACCCGATGTACACGACGGCGTCGGCGATGGTCGAAACCGCCGACAAACTGACCGACCATGGTCACACCGCGGGGCACTACGCGCTGTTGCTCGGGGGGCTCAAAGCGCTGGCGAAAAGGGCACACGACCCGTCGCTCATTCTGGATTCCTACATTTTGCGAGCCCTGGCAATCGCGGGCTGGACACCCCAACTCGACGCATGTGTCATCACGGGCGAGGACGGTCCACACACGGCTCTCGTCATCTCGGCGGGTGGAGTCGTCTCTGACGCCGTCGCACCCCCCGGAACTCCACACCTGCGACCCGAGACGATCACGCTTCTCGCGGCATTGCTGAAAGGCGACTGGGCGGTCGCCGATGCCTCGCCAGACGGCGCTCGAATCGAGGCGCGTGGTATCGTCGCGGCGTACGCGCAGTTCCACCTTGAGCGGTCGATTCGATCGCTCGGACACATCGATCGGACGGAATGATGGTCGACTTTCTGCCGCTGGATTACACGGGGCTCACGCCGCCCCTCGTTCAGCGCGACCTCGTTCCCGAACACGTCGCAATCGTCATGGATGGCAACGGACGGTGGGCGAATGCTCGGGGACTTCCTCGGGTCGAAGGTCACCGGGCGGGTGAGGCCGCTCTGCTCGATGTTGTGGCTGGGGCAATCGAAATCGGGGTCAAACATTTGTCGGTGTATGCGTTTTCGACCGAGAACTGGCGGCGCAGCCCCGAAGAGGTCAAGTTCCTCATGGGGTTCAACCGCGAAGTGCTGCGGCGCCGTCGCGACCAACTCAACGAGTGGGGTGTTCGCGTCCGCTGGGTCGGCCGTGCCCCGAAACTGTGGGCGAGCGTCATTTCGGAATTGCGCGAGGCCGAAGAGATGACAAAGAAGAACACGGGTCTCACTCTGCAAATGTGCGTGAACTATGGGGGCCGACTCGAACTCGTCGACGCGATCCGAGACATCGCCGAGGGGGTCGCGAAAGGAAAAGTCAACCCCGCGCGCATCACCGAAAAAACGGTGCAGGCGCACCTGTACGAGCCATCGCTGCCTGACGTCGACCTGTTTATTCGATCGTCGGGCGAACAACGGACCTCCAACTTTTTGTTGTGGCAAAGCGCGTATTCCGAGATGGTCTTCCTCGATACGCTGTGGCCGGATTTCTCGCGTGTGCAACTCTGGCGGGCGATTGAGGACTATGCCCGCCGTGACCGACGCTTCGGCGGTGCGGTCGATAGCCCCGCTCCCCGATAAACTGGCGGGACGCCTTTCTAGAGGAGACCCGTGGCTCAGAACAATCGACTCGATTCCGTCATTTCGCTCGCGAAACGACGCGGTTTCGTGTTTCAGGCCGGCGAAATCTATGGCGGAAGCCGTTCGGCGTGGGATTACGGCCCACTCGGAGTCGAACTGAAAGAAAACATCAAGCGCCAGTGGTGGAAGGCGATGGTGCAGAACCGTCCCGACGTCGTCGGTCTTGACTCGTCGGTCATTTTGCCCCGCGCGGTGTGGGAAGCGTCCGGTCACGTCGACGTGTTCAGCGACCCGCTTGTCGAGTGTCTGTCCTGCCACAAGCGATTCCGTGCCGACCACCTCGAAGAAGAATTCGAAGAAAAGAAGGGTCGCCCGGCCGAGAACGGACTTGCCGACATCGCGTGTGGTCACTGTGGCACGCGTGGTCAGTGGACCGAGCCCAAGGAATTTTCGGGAATGCTCAAGACCTACCTCGGGCCAGTCGAAGACGAGTCGGGCATGCACTATCTTCGGCCAGAGACCGCTCAGGGTATTTTCGTGAACTTCAATAACGTCGTGTCGTCGTCGCGCCAGAAGCCCCCGTTCGGAATCGGTCAGATCGGAAAGTCGTTCCGTAACGAGATCACTCCGGGGAACTTCATTTTCCGCACCCGCGAGTTCGAGCAGATGGAGATGGAGTTTTTCGTCGAGCCCGGAACGGACGAAGAGTGGCACCAGTACTGGATTGACGAGCGCTTCCGCTGGTACACCGACCTCGGAATCAACCCCGAAAACCTGCGCCTGTTCGAACACCCGAAAGAGAAACTGTCGCACTACTCCAAGCGAACAGTCGACATTGAATACCGTTTCGGTTTCTCGTCGGGAGAATTCGGCGAACTCGAGGGCGTGGCGAACCGCACCGACTTCGATCTGACGACCCACTCGAAGGCATCGGGAACAGACCTGTCGTACTTTGACCAAGGCACGAACGAACGCTGGACGCCGTATGTCATCGAGCCGGCGGCCGGACTGACTCGTTCGCTCATGGCGTTTCTCGTGGATGCCTATTACGAGGACGAAGCGCCAAACACGAAGGGCGGTGTCGACGTTCGTACCGTTCTGCGCTTCGACCCCCGCCTCGCGCCCGTCAAGGCCGCGGTGCTGCCGCTTTCGCGCCACGAGGAACTGTCGCCCCTCGCGCGTGACCTCGCCGAGAATCTTCGAAAGCACTGGAACATCGATTTCGATGACGCCGGTGCGATTGGACGCCGATACCGTCGCCAGGACGAAATCGGAACGCCGTTCGCCATCACCGTCGACTTTGACACTCTCGAGGACAAGGCCGTGACGGTTCGCGAACGCGACACGATGACGCAAGAGCGAGTTTCGCTCGATCGTCTCGAGGGCTACCTGGCGGAGCGACTGCTCGGAGCATAGGGTGCGAATCGGTCCGATTGAAACCGACGTTCCCGTCGTTCTCGCTCCAATGGCGGGGATCACGAACACGGCGTTTCGACGGTTGTGCCGCGAATACGGCGGCGGACTGTTCGTCTCAGAGATGATTACCGCACGCGCCCTCGTCGAGCGAAACGAGACGACGATGCGTCTCATTCAGCACCACCCGTCCGAGACGACGCGTTCAATCCAGTTGTATGGTGTCGACCCTAAGACGATGGGTGCGGCGACCCGAATCCTGGTCGACGAAGACCACGCCGACCACATCGACATGAACTTCGGGTGTCCTGTTCCCAAGGTGACGCGCAAGGGCGGTGGTGCGGCGTTACCGTGGAAGACGACTCTGTTCGAGCAGATTCTGAAAGAGACGGTAGCGGCTGCCGGCGACGTCCCCGTGACCATCAAGATGCGAATGGGTATCGACGATGATCACCTCACGTATCTCGACGCCGCGCGAATCGCGGCGGACCTCGGGGTTGCCGCAATCGGGCTTCACGCCCGCACCGCGGCCCAGCACTATTCGGGAAACGCCCACTGGGACGCGATTCGGACGCTCAAGGCGGAAATCAAGGGTTTGCCGATTTTGGGAAACGGTGACATCTGGAGCGGTGCTGACGCGAAACGAATGGTCGAGGAAACCGGGTGTGACGGGGTCATCGTCGGTCGTGGCTGCCTCGGTCGCCCGTGGTTGTTCGCCGACCTCGAGGCCGCGTTCGGTAAGGACGTCGAAACGATCATGCCGAATCTGGGGTTTGTCGCCGACGCCTTCCGCCGACACGCAGAGTTGCTCGTCGAATTCCTCGAGGACGAAAACCACGGTTGCCGGGATATTCGCAAGCACGTCGCGTGGTACTTCAAGGGCTATGCCGTCGGGGGAGAAACTCGTGCGGCGCTGGCACTGGTCGGTAGCCTGAAGGAAATGGACGCCATTCTCGCTGAGCTCGACCGAGACGCCCCGTATCCCGGCGCCGATGCAGAGGGCCAGCGCGGCCGTGCCGGCACACCAAAGCGTCCGTCGCTGCCCGACGGCTGGCTGAACTCACGTGAGATTTTGGGCTCGCACATGAAGGAACTG
>Ga0114971_10000233_pt1 | contig 35838 bp, 40 predicted proteins | sample M_140625_MF_Meta_FD_87320 | JGI IMG/M metagenome (GOLD analysis project Ga0114971, IMG submission 87320) | Freshwater microbial communities from Lake Montjoie, Canada to study carbon cycling - M_140625_MF_MetaG | ecosystem: Environmental > Aquatic > Freshwater > Lake | place: Lake Montjoie... | reverse complement strand
GCGACGACTCGGACGCCACGGTCTCGTCCGCGGGGGCAGGACGCCCTCGCAACCGCCCCGCGCCCCACCCGGCCGCGCCAGGGCCGCCCGGCGACGGCGCGCCAAGGCCCGCTCCGCCCGACGCGCCGGCCCCTCGACCGCCTGCGGGCGTCGTGCGCGCCCCGTTCGCCCGGTTCTCGCACAAGGGCGTCACCTTCATCGTGCTGCCCGGCAGCCGAGCCCGCGCGCGGACCCTCACGGCCGTCCGCTACCTCACGCCGTACGTGCTGGAGCCCGACGGCGAGGACGAGTACGCGAGCCCGCACCCTCCCGAGGACTGGCGCAACGAGGAGGACGTCACGGTCCCCGCGACACGCGAGGTGCCCGCCCCGCACCCGCAAAAGAGCAGGCCGGGCGTGCACTACCTGGTGCCGGGCGCGCAGGGCTACATGGAGGTGGGCGCGCTGCTCCTCTGCCCGGCGCTGGAGAGGGCCGAGCGGCTGGACTGGCTCTTCGCCAAGCGCATGGAGGGCCTGACCAACGTGGCCGCCAACGTGTGCTGGGACTGCCTGGACCCCGACTTCAACCCGGCGGACCGCCAGCCGGTCCTCCAGCAGTTCATGGCCAAGTACCTCGACCGGTACTACGCGAAGCTGGGGCTGACAGGGGACGCCGAGGCGCTGCTCGCGGAGGGGGTCAGGCGCCACAAGGAGTTCTGCAAGGAGTGGGTCCGCCAGCACTACAAGTCGCTCACCCCGTACCTGTTTGGGCCCGCCGAGGTGCTGGCCAACAGCTTCCACCGCGGGCTCTCGCCCCACTTCCCGCACGGCAGGGCCCTGACGTGCCCGGAGCTGGCCCGCCTCCTGATGCGCCACGAGAAGACGACGGTGGAGTTTGCCTACTGCCTGCAGTTCTTCACGGCGTCGATCGAGCAGTCGCGCGGCAACCGCAACGCCAGCTACAAGCAGATGGCCACCGTCACGTCGGCCCGCAACACGGAGGTGCGCAACCTCGGCGAGGCGCTGTCGCGCAACATCTCGCCGCTGCACGAGGCGTTCAAGTCGTTCGCGGACCCCCACGGCTGGTTCTTCAACGAGCTCACGGTCGACTGGTACGACATCCTCGGCCAGATGCCCCAGACGCACCGGGCCTTTGACGACATGGCCGCGTTCGGCACGCCGGGCCAGCGCGACCTGCGCACGCGGGACCACGAGCCGCCGTGGCGCGTGGGCAGGAGCTAGGCAGCTTGTCCCGCCCGCCGTATTTAGTCCCGCCCGCCCCGGCGCGCGGATGTGCGGCCGCCTCTGCCGCGTGATGGACTGCATGTTCGACGACAAGCGCCTGGCCGTGTGCGTCCTGATGCTGTGGCTGGTGGTGGTCATGACGCTGTTCAAGGACATCGGCCTGCTGGACACGTCCTTCATGACCTTCGGGCCCTCCTCGACGGCCAAGTTCATGGGGGTCGTGCTCGACACGTGGTACAAGTGGAACATGGTGGCCGGGTTCACGCTGGTCAACACGTCCGTCAACGACTTCATGTCGGACGCCATCTCGCCGTGGATCCTCAACACCATCACGGACCACAAGAGCAAGTACATCCCGTACCCCCGATACATATGCCTCCTCATCTCGCAGCTGTGGTCCATCTACTGCAACCTGATGAGCGTCTTCGGCATGTTCCTGGCCATGACCCAGATCGACTTTGTCCTGATCCGCATGCTCGCCGACCTGACGGTCAACACGTACACCAACCTCAAGTTCATGCGCTTCAAGGAGTACTCGCCTGACAAGTACCACGACATCGAGATGCAGACCGTCACCCTCAAGCCGCAGGAGCGCAACAACTGCTTCTCGATCGGGGAGGAGCCAGGCGATTAGACCCTACCCGGCCGGGGCTAAGACCGGCGATCGGACCCGCTTTATTTAAACTGTCGCCCGGAACGCGCGCGAATGGCGTCCCTCGCGCACCGATGGCACGCGGCCCTCGCGGGCGCGGCGCGCTGGTGGCACGTGGCCGTCGTCGCCCTGCACGCGCTCGCGGCCGTCGCGGCCCTCGTGGGCGGGCTCGTCTGCGGGCTCGGCCGGTCCCAGCAGATGCCCATCGTCCCGTACGCCCTGAACCTGTCCGTGCCGGCCTCGCCCGCCCGGCAGTTCCGGGACGCTGCGCCCTGGGCCCAGGACGGCGCCCGCCCCCTGCTGGCCCTCAACCCGCACATGCTCGTCATGGCCTTCGAGTGGCTCACGGCGGGGTTCGCCATGCTATACATCCAGCACCCCATCGTGCGCATCCTCTGCCCCGCCTGGCACGCCCTGGGGATCGCCGTCACCGCCGTCTGGATCGCCGTCACGCGCGACTACCTGTGCCCGCTGCAGGACGCCGTCGTGCTGCTCCTCTTCGGGCGCGCCATCTCCCTGTGCCTCTGGCCCAACCGGCGGCTGCCGGCCCCGCCCGCCCCGCCCGCCGCCCGCCCGTACGTCCCGCACCGCTCGGGGGGGCGCCTGTGGGCCGTGCCGACCGTCGCCCACCTGGCCAACCACCCGCCGGCAGGCCCGCTCGAGGGCCTCCACGAGGACCCCCAGACCCACGCCTACGCCGAGGACGAGCGGATCATGGCCCGCTACGACGAGTACGCCCTGACGGCCCCGCTCCTGTTCCTGGCGGTGGTGGCCCTGCTGCTGCCCGGGGCCCCGGCCTGGCTCGTCCTGTCCGGCCTGTTCCTCATCGCCTCGTGCAACCTGTGGGGAATCCAGGTCCACCTCGCATTCCTGGCCCGGTGGCACCAGCCCGCGCCCTACCCCCCGCTGGGCTGGGGGCACTGGCTGCGGGTGCTCCTCTTCGCCCCGCCGTGGACCGGCCCGCGCGGCCGGGCCGCCACGGTCTTCGAGCTGTCCTGGCTGTGCCTGGCCGTGCCGGTGGCGGGCCTGCTCTACCTCACGTGGCCCGTGTGGGTGTCGCCCGACGTGCCGCTCATCGCCCGGTTCATGATCTGGAACCTGCTGGTCACGTACTGCTTGTTCGGACTGCTGCCCTCGTGGGTCTACCTCACGCACGGGGGCAGCGTCCCCAAGCTGATCAACTGGGTCCGCCGGGACAACCTCGGCCTGTGGCTGGACCGCCTCAACCTGATGGCCAAGTTCCCGATGCCCGTCCTCATCGCGGTCGGCCTGCTCACGCGCCCGTCCGGCTGGCCGGCCTGCTCGCGGCCCTGACATACATTCACGCGACGAGCGCGTCGTGGCACGCCATGACCGTGAGGGCGAGGTTGCCGGCGGCAAGCAACCCCAGCACCCAGCACGTCCGCACCCCGTGCTGCGGCGGGCGCCCAGGCGGGTCGAACATGCGCCTCGCGTCCACCGCGCACAGCCCGTCGAAGCAGAGCACCATGCCGAGCAGGAGCCAGACCCAGGCCTTGGCCAGCAGGAGCGGCGGGGTCGGGTCGTAGTAGGCCACGGCCACGGCCAGCAGGTGCGCCCAGTGCACGGCCAGGCAGGCCAGGCCCGCGCTGTAGACGGCGCCCTTGTTGTCCTCCCAGAAGGCCCCCTGCTCGCCCGAGAGCAGCGCCTCGCCCTCGCCCGCCCGGATGCGCCCCGCCAGCCGCAGCCACTGCCGACGCGCGCCAAGTCAGATTCCCGACGCGGGCATACAAGAGTCAAACACCAGCAAAAGCCGGACACCTGCAGCCCGACGCCCAGGAAGAGGCCCAGCGCCATGAGGGTCCCGCAGGCCCCAGCGTCGCGCCCGACGCCGGCCACGGCCGCGACCAGCGCGTAGGCGGGCAGAATCCCCGGGAGGACGCAGTAGCTGCAGACCTCCAGCTCGTCGGTCACCGACGCGAACTGCCTCGCCTCCCGCTCGTCGTGGAGGCCCGTCAGCACGCTGATCATCGCCACGAACAGGCTGGGGAGGACCAGCACCTGCCCCGACGCCGGGTAGACGAGGAGCATGCTGATGAAGCCCCACAGCACGGCGATGCCCACCCAGATCCAGGCCGTCCCCAGCTCGAAGTAGAAGAAGAGCAGGAAGCTCGCGCACGCGATCAGCACCACCCCGTTGCAGTAGATGGCCACCCCCGTGGGCAGCACGCCCGACAGCGGGTCCCTGAGCCGCCAGGTCTGGTACGGGGGCGGGAGGGCCATGCAGCCCACGACCTGCCCCGCAAAGTGCGAGCGGTTCTCGGCGCTGGGCGCGACGGGGGCCGTGCCGGACGGGCCGCAGGCGGCCTGCGCGAGCCCGTCCCACGCCGCCGTGACGCAGGCGCACGCCGCCGAGCGGTTGGCGGGGTTGGCCAAGGTCGGCCAGAAGCCCGCGGTGCACCACGCCGCGTCCAGGAGGGGCTGGAGCCCGGACTCGCCGCGGGGCCAGCCGGTCGCGGGGGGACAGGCCACACTCGTGGTGTCCTGCAGCATGCTGGCGAGCGTGCCCCAGCCGGTGAAGGGCGTCAGCGTGTGCACCGAGAGCCCAGGGTCGAGGTGCGCAAAGTAGCTCAGCACCAGGATGCAGGCGCACGACGTCAGGCCGACCCCCATCGCCACCATATGCACCGCCCCCGCCGCGTCGCGCATCGACCGTTCCGTCGCCTGCACCGCATGGGCCATGTCGCGCGGCGCTCGCTCCGTCGGGCATTTATACTCGCGGCCCAGGCGGCCTTCCGCGCCAAAGCCTGGCCGGCGCTCGCTCCTCGCTGCCCAGGCACGCGCCAAAGCCTAGCCGCAGCGGGGCACGGCCAGGATGATGTACGACATGCCCAGGAAGACGTTGCCCATGAGGGCGGCCATGGCCCCGTGCAGGTACATGGACTCCTGCCGGAGGAGCTCGTTGCAGATCATGCCCATCTCGGCAAGGCACGTCCACAGCCCGAGGTACACGTAGCCGCAGCCCCAGTTGAAGCTGGTCAGCAGGCGCGCCACGCCCACCAGCAGCAGCAGGTAGGCCATCATCCGGTACCCGAGGTCGTGCACCAGGTCGCTCACGGGCCGGATCACGGGCGTCGCCTCGGGGTCCACCGACACCTCGCGCAGGGGCTTGAACAGCGCGGGGTACAGGGTGGCGACCTCCCGCATCAGCACGAGGCGCGGGGGGGCGAGCATGCACCCGCCCAGGCACACATACAGCACGCCGTCCATCCCCAGGATCACGGACGCGAGCAGGGACATCCTGCCCCCGCGCGGATTCGCTCGCATTTATACGTGTTTATTCAGATCTGGAAGACCCGTGCCAGCGGCCGGCGCGTTCACGAACGCGGGCCGCCGCAAGCGACTGGAGCCGTTGCTTTGGCGCCACCGCAAGCAGCCGGGCCGGCTTGAGATTTTACCACTGACTTGGGTTTGACGAGCTTATGCGAGGCGACCAGCCCCGCAAACGCCAGGTTGAGGGCCGTGATCTTGCCGTCGTGCTGATCGACACGCTCGTTGATGGCTTGTCTCTCCGATGCGGCAGCCGTAAGGCTGGTATCGTGCGAACCGAGGCGAGAATTGACCCCGGTGATTGCGGTTTGGAGATGGGCCCAGACGGCCAGGATCGACCCGACCACGACCATGGCCACTCCACTGAGGAGCGACAGCCAGGTGGTGTAGACGCCGTCGATGGCATCCATCCGCTTGAGGACGGTCTTCTGGATGGCAGTGTTGATGATGGCCTGGACCTGCGCCTGTTGAGCCTCGCTCATGCTAGTGGTGACCTTCTGGTACATGTCCTGTTCCACTTTGTTGATGATGGCCTGGACCTGCGCCTGCTGAGCCTCGCTCAGGCCCGCGGTGGCCTTCTGGAACATGTCCTCGCAGCAGGTCTTGACCGCCTCCGCGTCCTCTTCCTCAGGGGCGGCCTTCTCCTCCTGCTGCTTGTTTTCCTGCCGGCTGTCCTCGTGCGACGACTGGTGCGCGTTCCCGCTGAAGAGGCTGCCCAGCTTCATGAGCTGGGCGCCCACGAACAGAAACACCCCGCCGTCCACGAAGCGCTTCACACCGCACGCCGCCTGGATGTCCAGGCCGCACAGGAAGCCCAGCGTGGTGTACGCGAAGGTGACGGCCATCATGCACGCACAGTAAAACAGGAACCGGTTCACAAACACGTACTTGACCAGCGACCAGAGAAGGTTCCAAACGCCCGCCACGGCCATCCACATCACCCTGCACAGCCCACAGCCGGTGTCTCTACGAGCGGCAGGGCTGCTCTTGAGAGCCTCGTCCGCCACTACCATGTTCGTGCGAAATCTTTCCATAAGCTTTGCAACAGTGGGGTCTTCTACCTTCTTTGCACCAAATGCATTGGATGGAAGATAGTGTCTGGACGATTCCATTGCGCGCCTAAACTCAGGGGTTTTCATTCGCGGTCTGCGCGCCTTAAATACATGACACAAATGTTTATTTCAGGCAAAATTAGCGCCGGGATTACGCAGCCGGATCGCCCGCATCGGGCACAGGTCCAGCTTCAAGAAGGTCCACTACTTCTCTATATCTGATCTCACTTGTTCCCTGCATTATAGTCAAGAATGTATCGCCTCGAGCAGCCTGTTTGACGTACTCGTAACTCATGTCTGCCATATTTAATCGATACCAGACCTTTGCAATGCTTGGCACGTATTTTATAATTTCGGAGCACTTGATCCCGGCTGCTTGGAGTAACTGGGCAAGGGTTTCTTTGTTCATATCGTTGGGGATGGCTGATGGGTTCAAGACACCACGAACCGCCACGGGTGCCATTGGATCATACTTGTAAACAGCTTCTCTCGCGAACCCTTCCCTACAAATCTGATTCCAGATAAGCTCACGAATACGTCCTCTATAACGCGGTGGATATGCCTCGATCCCCTCCTTTAAGATCCCCATGAGCCACGTTTCGTTCGTTACCAGCGCAGGGGTATCACCAGCAATTTCGTGGGTCACAAAGCAAACTCTCAATGCTCGCCTCAGACAAACAACTTCTCCATGTGCATCGCTCAGCCTGACTCTCATTTCGCCAACATCTCTCTCCATCTCTGTCAAAACGGACTGCACGGTTTCTGCCTTTCTTTTGGCATCGTCCTCTGCCACTCTGAGGTCATTTTCGCGTTCTGCCAGGGCGGCCTTGAGCCTTGCGTTCTCATCCCTGAGCTGGTGGTTATCTGCTGTGAGTTCTGCAATGCATGCAGTCTGATCCCGCGTATCCTGTAATATCTGCGACATCAATTCTCTCAACTCTGCATTCTGACGAACCAGTGCCTGTGTGTCCCCAGTCAAAGCAGTGCTCTGAGCGTGACTCCCGACAGCCTGTGCCTGCGTCCTTGCGCACGCATCGGGGCCAGCCATACCGGCACCAGACGGGCTGCCTGACTGGGCCGCTCGCTGGGGGCATGCGCCAGATCCGTCAAAAAAATCCGGAACCGCACCAGCACGAAACATGCCAGTTGGTTGTGCCTGGGCAGAGGCTGGTCCAGAACTGCCAGGCAATGCCCTGCTGACAAAACTGGGCCCAGAATTGCTGCCCGTCTGTGCCTGGGCGGACCTGCCAGCGAATACCTTGCTGACAAACCTGGCCCCAGAATTCCCCCCAGACGCCGGAGCGGGTCTGCCCAAAGGCGCGGGGTTTCCAGGGGCACGGGCCGTTCCATTGCCAGCACAGCCGTCTTGCTTTCCCTGCTGCGTGGCTGCTGCTGCCTTCCCGAGGTTTTCTTGTTCCCAGGCCTGGGCGTACACTACGGCCAAGCGCGTGGGCATAGTCTTCATTCTAAACTCGTAATCAGCATCGTTCTTGCAGATATGAACGCGATAAATGTCCAAATACTTTTGGATATCTACCTGCTCGGCGCGATCCATTGCGTGATCGTTAAACTGTTTCTTTGGCCCGGCGGCGCGCGCCCCGTCTTAAATACGCCCGGCCGGGCCCCGAAACGCTGGCCCAGGCGTCCTTGAGCCCGCCCTCCCAGGCCGCACAGGAAGCCCAGCGTGGTTTACGCGAAGGTGACGGCCACGATGCACGCGCAGTACAACAGGAACCGGTTCAAAAACGCGGGCTCAGGCCTCCTTGAGCCCGCCCTCCCTGTACTGCGGCCAGCGCCGCCCGCCCGCGCGCGGGCCCATCCACGCGGGCCCGAGCACCAGGGCCGCGCACAGGGCCAGGGCCAGGGGCAGCGAGACCTCGGGCAGGCGCAGCCGGGCGACAATCTGGTGCTCCAGGAACTCCTTGCTCACGTCGCGGAGGGCCAGCATCAAGGCCCCCACCCGCGCGTTGTTCTCGACGTGGATGCACAGGTCGGTGTGCTGGTGCATGTTGGCGAAGAACTCCGGCTGGCTGCACTTGCCGGCCAGCCACCGCTCGCTCTCCAGCTGCCCGGCGATGGTCACGAAGCGCGAGTACAGGGTCGACGCCCCGTGCAGCGCCCCTATGCACACGACGGCCGCGGTGCACGACAGCACCAGCGGCGCGAGGAGGTCGCGGATCATCGCGCGGCGGGCCGTGCGGGCCCCTAATATACTGGCCGCGGCGCCTGCGACGAAAGGTTGCCCCGGGCGCGTTATAAAGCCCGCCCGCGCGGGCCCGGCGCACATGCCGACCCGGCTGATCCTGGCCTTCCTGCTCGCCGCGCCCGCCCTGGCCGGGGAGCCCCTCACCGACGCCCGCCCGCAGCTGGCCTCGGCCGGCCTCCCGCTGGCCTGGTGGGACGGGGGCCCGGCCTACCTGCTGGCGAGCGCCCGCGCGGTGCGCCTGAACCTGCGGGGGGCGTTCCCCATGCGCTCGGGCCTGCGGGGCGACCTGGCCCGGGCCGGCTGGGCCTCGACGCCGTGCAACGAGAGCGCCCGCGCGCTGTGCAGCTCGGACTTTGGCGACGCGTTCCCGGCGGCGCCCCCGCGCGCGCCCGACCGGCCCTGGGCCCTCAGCCGCGGCTGGCGGGACCTGGGGTGCGCGCTGTCGGACGGCAAGCTGCTGGTGCACGCCGAGGTGTACGACATCACCGCCTGCGACGTGTGGGACGAGGGCCTGGACGTGGTCTACGCGCGGGGCACGCTCTACTTCCGGCGCACCGAGCCGCCCTTCGCCGAGTACTGCGCGCTGGTGGGCATCTGCGTCGTGCTGGTGCGGGGCCTCTGCTTCAACGTGCAGGTCCTGCTCCAGCCGGACACGCCCGTGGCCAGCCAGTGGCCCGGCCTGCTGGCCGTGTGCGCGCTCCTGCTCCTGGTCGGGCTCGACACGGACGCCGCCTACGTCACGCACCGGGACCGCCTCTTCTTCTGGGCGTCGTTCGGGTTCGCGGGCCTGTACCTGGCGGTGTACGCGGCCGACAGCTCGGCGCGCGAGCTGCGGCGCGAGCGGGCGGGCCCCATGTTCAACCTGCTGGTGGCCGGCCTGCAGCTCGCGGCCATGCGCTTCTACCGCACGGCGGACACGCCCTACACCCTGCTCCTCCTGCCCATGCTGGCCGCGCGCCTCTGGTCCAAGGTGCTCCTGCGGGCGGACCACCGCGCCCTGTCCTGGACCCACCACGCCACGGCCCTGCTCGACGCCCTGTTCCTGTCGCTCTACAACTGGGTCGCCGTCGACGCGCAGGGCCTGCTGCTCGTCCCCGCCTACGCGGCCGCGTTCGTCCTGTCCGAGCTGCTGCACGGCGCTTACTGATGGTTTACTGCCGGGCGGTTACTCCGGGTCGTCCAAGCCGAGGTCGGCCCTCAGCGCGCGCACCGTCTCGGGGTCTGGCGCTGGCCTGGGGCCTGGCTCGGGGCCCGCCTCGTCGTCGGACCCGAGCTGGGCCCGAAGGTCCTTCGCGAGGCGCATCAGCCGGCCTCTCAGCATGCCCGTCATGAGCCCCGCGAAGTCCGGCGTCTCGCCCGACTCCGGCGCGGTCCCGCCGCGGCCGCCCGCCCTGGCCTTTCCATGCCCGGCCCCGCGGCCCGCCCTGCCCGCCGGGCCCGCCTTGGCGCGCCCGGCCCGGCCCCTGCCGGCGCGCGCCTGCGCGATGGCCCTGGCGAGGCTCGCAAAGTCCGGCGCCGCGTCGCTCTCCGCCGGCACCGGGCGGGCCGCGACTGGGCGGGCGCGGACGGCCACGATGCGCTGGCCCTCGTCCGTGATCGCGAGCTCGAGCTCGTCGACCGCGTCCAGGTGCCGGATGGCGGCCTGAATGCACGCGGCCGACGCGTCGACGTGGCCCATGCTGGCCAGCAGGACCTCGACGGGCACCAGCCCCGTGTACTCGGGGAGGAAGTCGAGCGCGAAGCGGCCGCGCTCCTGAGGGTCCAGGACCCGCCGCTCGGTGTCCATGAAGAAGCCCGGGAGGACGACCCCGCGCGCGGGCGGGCCCCCGTCGAACTCGGCCGCGAAGCGCTCGGCCGACACGAACGTGACCTGCCTCTCCTGGCCCAGGAAGAGCGCCGCGACGAACGCGAGCCCGAAGCGCGCCATGCACTCCTGGCAGTTGTCGTCCTCGAGGCGGGCCATCCACTCGTAGGCAAGCGTCTTGTAGAGCTCCTGGCGCCTCGTGCCCTCCAGGCTGGCGAGCAGGTTCCCGAACCACATGCCCCGGTCCCGCCCGTACGAGAGGCCGAAGCCGACGTCCACGAGCCCCCCGTCCATCAGCAGGGGCCGGAACCTCAGCAGGTACTCGCCGGCGCTCATCCAGCACGCCCAGCGCTGCTCGCGCGGGGCGTCCCGGTCGAGCCCGCGCGCGTCCATGGCCCTGCCGAACGCGACGAGTGCGAGCCACGCCACGAGGAGCCGGTCGCCGAAGAAGGCCACCAGGACCCCCAGGGCGCCGGCCTGCACCCCGTACCGCTCCACGATCGTCTTGAAGCAGCGAGGCACCAGCCTCCGGGCGTCGCGCGCATGGTCCACGGTCAGGTCCGCGCCCCGGGTCCGCGCCGCGCCCGCCACGCGCCTGAGCTCGTCGGGGTACATGAGGCGGTTGAGGGCCGCCACGACCACGTGCGTCTCCCCCAGCGGCTCTGGGCCGACCCCGACCGACAGGCCCAGGGCCTCGAAGTCGACGTCGTGGGCGGGCACGGGCTCGTCCGCCCAATCCACGACGAACCGGGTCCTCTGCAGGACGACCCGGGCCTGGCGCAGGCCCTCCGTGACGCGCTTCTGCCCGAGCGGCCGCTGGAACGGGCCCTGCCCCGCGGGGTAGAGCTTCGTGAGATCGTGGAACAGGGCCCGATCGTCTGGCCCCAGGGCCTGGTAGTCGCGCGCCACGGCGCTCGCCCTCCAGCCCTTGGGCTGGCCAGACACCAGAGGGTCGCTCTCGTCGTCCTCGAGCGCCCGCTCCGCCGCGTCGTCGATCCCGGGCTCGTCGTCGCTCGACTCGTCCCGGCCGCCCTCGCCCAGGTCGAGCACGAACAGCCGGGGGCAGTGCCTGACCATGGAGGAGAGCGCGTACCTGCGGGTGAGGGGGGGCATGGGCCGGCACTCCTCGCCCGCGCTTGCCTTGCACGCGCCGCCGACGGGCTCCCGCCACACGGCGGCCGTCTGCCGGTCGGCCTTCTTGTTGTACATGATGTCGGCAGTGTGCGGCACCAGCCAGTTGGCCCGCCCCTTCTTGTAGCTGGTCGAGACGTCCTTCTGGACGCACTCGAAGAGCTCGTGCGCGCCCGCCTCGTCGTTCCAGAAGCGGGCGGCGAAGGTCGCGCCTCCGTGCAGCGTGATCATGCCGTCCAGGAGGTGCGGCATGGCCACCGCGTTGCACTCGTGGCCCGCGAGCGTGTCCTTCGCGCGCTTCCGCACGGTCCTCGCGGCGTGGCCCCTCCACGGGACCTGCAGGAATCTGAGCGACTCGACCTCGACGTCCTCCTGCCGCATGGAATCGAGCAGGTCGCGCACGTTGCACACGCATCCCGGGTTGCAGCTCTGGAGTGCCTCCATCCACAGCTCGTAGATGGGGACCAGCCTGGGCTTCTGCTTCTTGCTCCTGGGGTCGTCGCCCGCCTCGTCTGGGCCCTCCGTGTACTGGACGGGCCTCTTGCACGCGCGCTCGCGCGGGATGTCTGGCGGCTCCATGCGCTTTGGTGCGCGGTTCTGTGTGCGGGGCGAGCGGGCGCGCTTTATATACTGGGGAAGCAGGCCTCTTCCAGCCGCCGCCGGAGCACCAGCTGGTGCGTGCGGTACGCGCTCAGGCACGGGAAGGCGCCGGCGTCGGTGTTGAGCATATAGGCCCGGTCGCACCTGCCGCACCAGGCGGTGAAGCAGGGCGAGAGGGCCCCGGCCTCGGCGCGCTCGATCTCGGCGGCCAGCCCGTCCGTCCCGAAGACGAGCACGCTGGCGTAGCACGGCGGGCCCGGCGCGGCCCTGCAGCAGAGGGGCATGGTCTGGTCGGACCCGAGCGCTCGGCCTGCTTTAATGGGGCGGGCACCGGTTTGAATTCAGACGTCCCGCATGGCCGCGTCCGGCGCGGTCACGACCCGGTCGATGCGCTTGACCAGCCGCTCGAGGGCCCGCGCGAACCGGTGCAGGTCCCGCCTGGCCTCCTCGCGCAGCGGCCGCCGGAAGCTGCCCACGGCGCGGTGGAGGTCCTCGATCCCGTGCGCCTCGTGCGCCACCTCGTCCCAGTAGTCGTCGATGGACTGCCTGCGGCCGTCGCGGAAGCCCTCGCACACGAAGATGCCGTGCCCCGGGCTGCTCTGGAACGCGTTGAGCACGTTGTGGAGCTCGATGGCGCCGAGGTCGATCCCTTGCTCCGACGGACCGCGCTCGACCTGCATCATGCAACCCCCCCGCCCGTCCAGGCCGGCTAAATACGCCTCGCTCCCGACGCTCAGCCGACCCGGTACGGGGTGCGTGCCAGGCGCAGGGTGCAGACGATGGCGCTGACGATGGCGCAGAAGCCCCCGATGCTGAGCTGCACGCGGGGGTGGTCGGACACGGTGCTGAGGCAGGCGCTGGCCACGGCCGCGCACCCGCACGCGCAGGCCACGATGAAGGCCGGCCCGTGGATGGCGCTCCAGCAGTCGGCCACGGCGAAGACGGAGAAGGCGACGAGGTAGAGGGCGACAAAGTGCACGTCACCGAGCGCGAGCACGAAGGGCATGAACAGGATCACGAGCAGCCCGCACCAGCGCCAGACGGGCTCCTGGGCGGCGGCGTGCAGCAGAATGGTGCAGGTCCAGAGCGGGCACAGCACGTGGGCGAACTCGCGGCAGGCCCACGGCGCGAAGAGGTTGCACAGGGACATGCTCAGCCCGCAGGCGACGTAGCCGGCAGGGACCAGCCACCCGTGCGCGACGGCCGGCGCGGACGGGTCGCAGCCGGGCGGCGCGGGCGCGGGCGCGGGCGCGGCCTTGGGCCCCGCGAAGGACACAGACGCCTGGCTGAGCTCGAGCGGGGCCAGCTTGGCGGCCCCGCCCGGGCGGGCCCCTCGCGCGGAGGGCATGGCCATGCTCTTGATCTTGGACAGGTCCAGCACGGTGATGGGCAGGGCCGACGCCATCTCGATCCGCGCCGGGCGGGCCGGGCTTTTATTCCCCGCGGGGCCTGCGCGACTCGCTGGGGCGCGCCTCGGAGGGCCTGCCCCGCGGGTCGCCCTTGCCGAGGCCGCCCGCCGGGCCAGGTGGGGGCTCGGCCGGCCGGGGCCGCTTGCCGCGGCGCTCCTGCCCCGGGTGCTCGCCGAGGAGGATCCGCGAGAGGTGGACGGTCATGTCGGGGGTCAGGGCGCCGATCTCGTGCAGGACCTTGAAGTCGGCGATGGTCTCGACCTCGAGGCGGGGCATGGGCACCAGCACGAACTCGACGGCGGTCGGGGGCACGCGGTAGATGTCGCAGTAGACCTCCCGCAGCACCCGCTGCAGGCTCCGGCAGATCTCGTGCATGTTGGTGGAGAAGATGCGGCCGGACGCGATGGTCTTGCGGACGGTCTCGTGCCCGCCGGCCGCGCGCCCGGCGGCCATCTCGAAGGGCACGCCGAGCAGGGCGCACACGTCGCGCCGGTACTTGTCGAGGAGGAAGTCGAGGTCCTCGCACGGGTCGAGCCGGGCCTGCGGCGCGAGGTCGTGGTCGCGGGGCAGGGCGTAGACCTCGGGGTGGTGGTTGGAGGGGTTCTCGTGGAACTGGCGCCGGATCACGTGCTCCCGCTGCCACACGTTGTGGGCCTCGAAGGGCGGGAAGAGCCCGCTGCCCAGGGCCGGCGGGGCGTAGTGGTTCTCGTGCACGAAGTCCATCAGGTACTGCGTGGGGTTGTCCTCGATGCGCAGGTTGGGCCGGAAGGTGCTCACGAGGCGGGCCGTCGTGTTCCAGGCGTCGGCGTGGGACCGGCGCTTCTGGGCCTCGCGCAGGTTCTTGTAGTCCACCAGCAGGTGCGCCATGGGCGAGGGCACGGTGGCGTACATGTTGGAGTTGACGGACACGTCGAGCCCGGGCGGGGTCACCGCGCTCAGCCGCACGTCCTCCTCCCGCAGGCCCGCCGCCAGGGGGGTGATGCGGTACACCACGAGCCGCGAGTCGTCGTCGCTCGGCCGCGCCGGCCGGCCCCCGCGGCCCCCCATGGCCCCGCTCTGGCTCGCCTCGGTGTGCCACGAGAAGGTGCCCGCCGGCAGGACCTCGGGCACCTCGTCCCCGCTCAGGAGCCGCCGCGTGCGCCACGGCACGAAGCCGTAGGTGAACATGGCGCGGATCGCGGCCTTGCAGAAGGGGACGTAGTGCTCGTCCAGGAAGCACTGGAACTCCTTGGACGCGTCCTCGCCCTGCACCTGGCAGAAGAGCCCCTGCGACAGGCACGTCGACTCGATGATCTTGAAGCACTGCATCACCATCGGCTCGGACGTGCTCAGCTCCAGCAGCAGCCACTGCGACTCGGCGATGTCCCGCAGCCGGCTCGACTGCCGCGCCCGCGCCATGTTCGCCATGCTCGGCCCCGCCGCTGGCCAGGGCCTCAAATACTGGCGAGGGCTTCCCCCGACTCCTTTCGCGCATTATCTGTGGTCTTTGCGTTTTCGATGTGGCCTCATTCCTCGCCCTGCAGCCCGTCTGTATGGCCTACTCTCAGCCATGTCTGGCGTTGCACGGGGTTGGGCAGGCCTCCTAACTGCCTGATAATCAGAATCATCGTTAGCATGTTCGCTTTCAGGACCATCAGTTTCGTTATCTACGGGCACAAGTTCTTCTGAACCGTCCATAATTCTCATTCTTTCTCGTTCATTCTGTATGGCATCTTCGTCTTCATCAGGCCTATCAGTTTCGTTATCTACTTGCACAGGTTCTTCTGGACTGTCCATAATTCTCATTCGTTCTCTTTCATTCTGTATGGTATATTCGTCCTCACCAGGCTCATCCGTTGCCCATGCTCTCAAGTAAAGTTTCAACCCATTAAGCTGTCTGTCCACATAATCGGGGTCGGAAACATTGACACGCATCATCAAGTCTGAGACCAATGTCTGCATCATCGCCACGATATCCATTTTCGTGACATAGACAGGCAGCGAGGGTGCGCTCCCTCTTGGGGGGATGGGAGCGAGATATCTGTTCACCAAGTGCACTTCCGATCTACGCATGGCAGCAACGAATAACGATAGTTGAACATTGCCCGAACCCTCTGATACACCAGCGTCGTCTCCTGAACGCCGATCGTCGTCATCGCTATCGCTTGTAATTCCAATACCCTCGTCCTCGATTTCGTCTATTACGCCATCACTATCGACCACAGTTTCAGGATCTACACGGTCTGTTTGGCTCTCGTCTGCCCCCCTTTGATGAGAGCTATCCGTCGTATCGCTCTTGGGTCGCCTGTGCCCCCTGCTCCGCTCGCGCGCTTGGGCGAGCATCTGCATCGCCCGGGCGAAACGCTCCTCGTTATGCTTGGCGTGCTGCAGGACGGCGTCCGACTCGGACTTCTCACTGTTTTGTATCGCCTCAAGAATCGATGCCAGCTCATCCAAATTCAGATCGTCCTCGTCGCTATCGCTGCCGCCTGCGCTGCCCCCGCCCTGGCCCCGGCCATAGCCCCCGCGCTTGGCCCCAGAAGCCCCCTTGCTGCGCCTCGCACGCCCAGCCTCCATGAGTTTACGATACGAAATCAGCTCCACAGGCATGCACTGGCCTGTCCCGACCAGGACATATATATCCGCCCGCCGCCCCAGAACGCGGGGATGTCCGGTCTGAACGAGGCCTTCGCGCTGCACGCCCTGACGCCCGACGAGCGCAACACGTGCCAGAGCATGCTCCAGCACGAGTCGGCTCAGGTGCTGGTCATGCCCACGCACCACATCAACGAGCTCGGCGACATGATGGGCTTCCGGTTCACGGTCGGCGCGCACGCCCCCGCCAACGTCCTGCCGCTGGTGCGCACCATGTTCCACGGCCACACGCTGGTGGAGTGCCAGGCGGGCACGGAGCGGATCCTCGCGATGATGTCCAACCCGCGCCAGAACCGGGAGCGCATGCTGGCCTTCCTCAAGGGCGTGCGCGCCGACTGCGTGGCGGCCACGCTCGACTGCGTGCCGGAGAACCACAGCTCGCACACGGAGCGGGGCGTCCTGCAGGCGCAGGGGCTGCTCACGATGGACAGCACGCACTGGACCCCAGAGCCCCCCGAGCGCATCGGCGTCTACCACGCCTACGTCCGGGGCTTCAACCGGGACGTGCGCACCCACCGGCTCTTCGTCGTGTGCACCGGGGGCACCTTCCGCGCGTGCGACGAGTTCTGCAACCTGGTCATCGACATCGGCAAGCACAGCACGGCGCAGGTCTGCCTGATTGCCTGCCGGTGTGTCGCATGGCCTGACACGGGGGCCCGCAGGAGGTGTGCGACTCGCAGGAGGCCTGGTGGCTGCGCAAGGCCTGCCACCGCGCGCGGTGCCGGCTGATCCACCGCCTGGCCCAGGAGTTCGAGATCCCCATCCAGAGCGCGCAGGTCGCGCGCGCTACTTGAGCTTGCTCTCACGGGCAGCGTGCCAGCCAGCGGGGCACAGGCAGCAGGCCAGCCACCGCACGAGCCAGTGCCCGCACCCGGGCGCCTGCCGGTCGGGCTCGTCGGGCGAGGGGTCCAGCAGCGGGGCCAGCATCGCCCCGCCCCGCGCCCGGCCCCGGCTAAATACCGCGCGCCCGGCAGGACATCCAGGCGCACCACCCGTGCCCGCTGGCCGTGCACACGACGAGCACGGTGCAGCACGACCTGTCCCGCCTCGGGACCGGCACCGTCGCGGTGTACAACGGCTGCACGGACACGACCCGCCACATGAACGGCATCGTCGCCAACCTGCACCCGTCCGAGGGCGTCTGGCTGTTCAGGTCCGTGCTCGCCCGTGGCTATTTAAAGGCCTTATGATGTGCATGCATTCATCACATAAGCGATGGCTGAGATCATTCCAACATGCTATAAGGGGTTGACTATGTTCCAATATGTGGCATGGATCCTGCCTGCTGAAACCAGCATTACGTTTGCCAAGCATTTAGACGAGCTGAATCTGACGTTCAGAACAAATATACTTCATGCGTTAAGTAGTAGCCACACAGGTTCAACTGTGCGTATCGAGATTTACCTCCAAGATACAAAGACTTGTAGCATCCCTTGGGTGTGGGTACTCCAATATACCCCTGGCGACGACTCTCTCATGTACCAAAAGTTCTACCCTTGGGGTGATCTGAACGGGCATGTCTGGATCAAGGCATTGTCACAGTTCCAGTTCGGAGTCGATCTGTTTGACTCGCTGCTTGCATTCCTGCACATGCATCAACGCTCCAAAATTAGGGGCTAAATGCATCAGACCTGCAAAAAAATAAATGATTTAAACGTAAAGACGCGAGCTTAACCCAGCAAAACCGCGCGCCGCAGGGGCACGCAGCGCGGGAGCTGCTTCGGGAGCATGTTCGGGGACCACGCGACGTGCGGGGCGTTCCCGACGAGCTCGCCGTGCGTGCGGCGGCCCCAGTCGATCCTGGTGCAGGACTCGCCCGCCATCGTGCGCCTCGGGCCCGCCCCGCCGAAGCAGCCCTACATGTGCTGGGACGAGGCCTACTTCAAGACCCTCGAGTCGATGCAGTGGAACCGCGACAACGGCTGCGTCGAGCTGATCCCCATCGTGGTCGGGATCCCGTGAATATTACTCGCCGCGCATCACGGTTGGCATCCCGTGAATATCCCTCGCGGGGCCCGTTATATAAGGCCCCAGCACACAGCCGAGCAAAAACGCCAGCGCAGGCATGGCAGGGATCTATTCCCTTGACCATATCGACCGGCATTACGCCCCCTTCCTCCAGCGCGCGCGGCTGGTCCTGCGCCGCACGAGGTCCGTCGCGGGCCAATGCGAGACGATCGCGTTCTCCATCGAGGACCCAGCGATGCGGATGGACGTGGACGACCGCTGGGTCAACTTCGTGCAATGGAGGATCACGATCCACCGCGATCTGACCACGCACGCCGTGACGCGCGGCCCCAGGCGTCTGCCCGCCACGGCGCGGTCCGCGTGCAGGGCCGTCCACGCGGGCATCTGCACGACCCTGGCCCGCGTCCGCCGGATGCGCGCAGAGCTGCGCGTGGCCGTCGACCCACGCGGGAGGCAGGCAACGACGATGCACTTCAGCCTGCCGGCGTGCACGTGGCAGCGAGGGCGCTACGTGATCCGCCTGATCCAGTGGTGGCACACCCGCCCTGGGCATTTCTTCAACCGACGTGCCCGATGGGACACGCGGCTGCACTGGGGGTTCCTGTCCCCGGCGGGAAACCTCCTCGCATGGTGCAAGCTGTGCGAGGACCTCGCCAACATGGGCCCCGACCCGCAACCCGAGGTGTACATTGACAGCTACGAGGTCGTGCAGGCGCTGGCGGGCAAGGGGGTGGGCGGGGCGGCGTGGCGCCAGCTCGTACAACGGTTCAAGGCGGCCGGCGTGAAGCGCGCCATGCTGCATCCCGTGCACGAGGCCACAGGCTTCTGGACGAAGATGGGCTTCTCGTCCCGCCCAGGGACCCGCCAGATGCTGCTCGCCATCGAGTGAGCGCAAAGCCCAATAAAATCCCGACGAGTAAGAACGGCCCCGCGCGAATCCGCCCGTGCCCGCCCGACGACGCCCCGCGCCCACGCATGTCAGAGGCCTGCGACATCTACTCGAGCCCGCCCACGTTCCTCGAGGCGCTGCTCGAGTGCGCGGCCTTCATCGAGCAGCAGCGGCACGACCCGGCCACCACGAAGGCCGACGTGCTCGACTCCATGGAGCGGCGCGTCTCGCTGCTGGTGGGGAAGCTGGCGTCCCAGCCCACGTGCGCGGCGTTCCGGGTCGTGCCCGCCCCGTGACTATTTATGCGCCGGGCGCGCGCGGCCTGCGCCCCATGCTCGTGACGCTGGGCCTGGCCATCGCCCTGTACTTCCTGGCCGTGTGCCTGCTGGTGCACCACGGGTTCAAGCACATGAACGACCCGCCCGACTCGCCCGCCAAGGACGAGGGCCTGCCCTGGCTGTGCTACTTCCAGCTCAAGGACGTGTCGAACCACGAGACGTGGATCCTGGTCTGCCTGACCAACGCGGTCACGCTCACGGCCGTCACGCTGGCCTAGCCATTAGTCCAGCGCGTCCATCGCCGCGCGCGTGGCGGGCTCCTCCAGCACGGCCGGCGCGGGGATGAGCATGTCCTGCCGCTGCACGGCCACCGGCGCCACCGTCTCGGCGGGGCCCTGCGCGTCCAGCAGCAGCTCCTGCAGCTCGGCGTCGAGGTCCGCGTCCTCGGGCCCTGCGCCCTGCAGCGGGGTGGCGAAGGCGCTGGTGATGTCGTGCACCTCGCGCATCTGCTCGTCCAGCTCGGTCATGACGGACTCCACCTCCTGCACCCCCAGCGTGATGCCGGCCTTCTTCATGGCGCTCGTGCTGGCCTTGAGGGTCAGCATGATCTCCTTGTCCAGCTCGCTGGTCTTGATGGCCTCGAGCTGCGTGTCCACCAGCCCCAGCCCGTGCCGGAGCCGGTCGAGCCGCTTCTGCAGCCGCTTGCGCTCGAGCAGCTTGGCCCGCGCCGCCCCGGGGTCCTTCTGCCGCACCTTGGCCACCGCCTCGCGGTTGAGCCGGTCCACGCTCAAAGCCAGCTCGCGCTGGCGCCCCTCCATGTTGCGCCGGCACTGCTCCAGCCCGTCCTGCGCCGACATGACCTCCTCCTCCACGGGCTCGGCCACCATCCGCCGCCGCGCGTCCAGCCAGACCCCCGCGATGGCTTCCAGGAGACAGTTCATGCCCGTGCCCGCCCCGCCCTGCGCCAGTTGAAATACACGCCTCCCTCGCGTATAAAGGTCCCGCCCAGCGCCCCCTCGCAGACATGCACATACATAACCCGCTGCGCACGAGGTCGTTCCAGGCCAGGCCCGGGCGCGGCTGGCAGCCCCTGGGGTACGGCGAGCTCCTCCCGGAGTCGCGGGACTACCCTCATCACAAAATATACAGCGGGGATGACACGGTGGCCGCTCTAAACGAGTCGTTCCAGACCAAATCAGAGGTGCAGCACGCGCTGGCGGCGTGCAAGGCAGCCCAGAGGCATGCTGCAAACGCCCTCACCAGGTGGCTCTCCCACGAACGGCAGGATAAGACGCCAGTTGTAAACGCAGAGCAGGATGTGCGAGTGAAGCTGGTGCAGCTAACCAATGCTTGCATGCGTCACTTTGCAGATCAACCAGGGGTCCCGCCCATCAAGCAAACCCACCAGCACTGTTCGGTCAAATACACGCGCTACTCCACCGACGACGACAAGCTGGTGGCAGCCACGCAGGCAGTGGAAGCCTGGACGTGCCCACTGGGGTGGGATGTCGCCATGCTTTTCGAAAAATACAGCGACGCCGATGACGCCGCAGGCCATGAAGACGACAATGTCTCTCGAGCCTCTGGCTCACACGGCGACGAACCGACGTTCCACGAACATTGCTTGCACACCTACCAGACCCTTGCAGCACACTGCCCCGATTTTCCAAACACTCGACGCCTCAGGAGTCTCATGGAGACGGCCGCACACTCGGGCGGGTTCAGTCACCTCCAAAAGAGAGACACCTTTGCATCACGGTGCGAGCTGCCGGTCGATGGCTTCAAACCATTGACAGTTGCCAGCGTCACGATTAACGACGCAGAGGATAATCCAATAGTGCACGCTATTGGCACAGTCCACAGAGAAGTGCGCGCAACCAGCCTCTGGGACAACCCGCGCTTGGTGTATGCGCTGCATCAAAAAATCAAAAAATTTCTGAACCAAGAAGGAGCCGAATGCACGTGCAATCTCATGAATATCATGGTGAAGATTCTTGCGCCCCATCCTGACAACTCGGCAATACTCGAAGCCCACGTCCTGGAGGTCATGCCCTTTGCTGGTCCAAACACGTGCACCGTGAATGCCATCTATATCAATCACGACGCTGCAGCATCCATGCCGAAGGGTGATCCGAAAGGCTTCTTGAATCTACCTCCAACATACCGAGACGACGGATCTGACCCCGCTGGCGAAATCATGGGACATGGCCTGACAGCACATCTATGCCCTGGTTCTCACCGAAATTGTCGTCTGGGCCTACATGACCTGGTCAAGCTTTTCTCCGAGAAGTCCATCCTCAATGGCGGATGGCTCGACGAGGGCGAAACAGCTTCATTACCGGACGATGCTGCCTCATCGCTGGTGTGGTACACAAGGCACCAGGAGCACGACTTCCTGATATCAACGTACAAGCTTCAACCCGACACAGCAGATAGTCAGCACGCAGACCATTCCAACACACATTCCGTCATCTTAGCAGTGCATTATCCGCCGTACATCACCCACTGGCCGCCGATGAATCACACGGCCAGGCAATCCAGCAGTGGCAGGCCCCGTCCGCCGCCTTTCAATCACGCCCACTACCCGCCGCTCCCGGCTGGCCACGGACCGGCGAGGAGCGCCCCGCCGCCCCGCGAAAGGGCCAGGCTAGTCAAGCCCGACGCGCCCTTGAACGTCCCGTTTTACGCCCAGCTCATAGCCGGCCGGCGAGATGCGAACGACCTGTTGGAGGAGAGGTATGCCATGGACTATCGCGCACTGGCAGGGGCCGACCTCTTCAGCTTCCAGCAGGCACGAGCCCTGGTGGCCGAGTTCGCCGCAGAGACCAGCAGGACGATCTCGGCCGCCTTTGGCGGTGAGGGCTGGCACTCTGACCAGACGATTTACCAGAACATCCTCCACCAGGGCTGGAACAGTGCGACGCACCAGCCACAGGATCCACACATCGAGTCTGCTAGAGAAATGTGGTTCAATGCATGGGATGAGCTGATCAACAACTGCATCATGCGCGAGCTGACCCAAGGCCACGGTCCGGCCATGACTCGCATCTCTCTCGACCATTTGCTGGATGTTGGGGCGTTCAGACCACGGGGGGAGTTCAGCGAAAGCGAGCAGCTAGACCTATGGAGACGCGTGACGGGCGATGCAGACACCGCAAGGCAATACATGCAATGGCTACAGGCGCACCCAACCGTCCCCTTAAACCCGCCGTCGGCAAGGAGTGGCCATGCAGCGCAGGCCGCCAGTCGCACCCATCCACACAGGTCCGCGGCCCCTGCCCGTGGCCCTGGCCCTGCCCATGGCGCTGGCCGTGGCCCTGCACAGACCCACACAAAAACGTACAAGCGAGGACAGACGACACAAAAAGGGCCTAGTAAATACGCTGACTACGTCCCAAAACACTATGCAGGAGAAGACGGTTACATGCCATCAGACCCACCTGACTTCAATCATGATTCGTTTCCTGCTCTGGTGCCAGACGCCAGCGAACCTGGGCCTGCTTATGAGCCGGCGCAACCAGTAGTGGAGCCAGCCCCTGCCCCAGCACCTCAGGACCGCAGAATGATACGGATTTATGATCCAAAAACTCAGCGCTGGAAATACGCAACACAGGCCACCAAACTCTCCCGCAAGGTGGTGCTCCTCCCGCCCCGCGCCCCCCCGCTGGCGGCCAAGCTGGAGCAGCTGGAGCAGCGCCTGGCGCGGTCGGAGCAGTCGGCCAACATGGAGCACCTCCTGACGCGGCTCCTGTCGCACCTCGACCTGGCGTGACCGTCACTCGCCTCTGGACCCGGCGTCACTCGTCCTTGGCCCGCCGCTCGCGGAAGGCCCGCATGTGCCGGAGGGCCGCGACGGCGACCCAGGGCGAGCACTTGGGCCCGCGCAGGAGGGCCTGTAGCCTGCCCTTGGCCTCGGGGATCTCGCGGGGCGGGTCCAGGGTGTGGGCGAGGTCGTGCCAGACGCCGGCGGTGCGCGGGTCCAGCCCCGGGTTGTTGAAGGCGATGTTGCCCACCTCCCGCAGCCGCCAGTGGTGCCGGAAGTCCCTGAGCTGCTCCCGCACGTCGTCCGGGTAGCCGTCGCACAGCTCGATGACGCGGGCCAGGAGGGCGACGACCCCGGCGTTGCGCAGGGCGTCGTCGATGTTGAGCTTGCCGCAGCGGGACGACGCGCGGACGAGGCCCCGGAGCCTGGACGGGTGCACGAAGTACTGCCCGACGGACGGGGGCGGGGCGCCGGACCTGCGCAGGAGCTCGGTGAGGGGCCGGAGCGTGCGACGGTACAGGCGGACCATGCGCCGCTGGACATCCTCGACGAGGGCCTGCGCGGCGAGCCCCACGGGCGGCTCGATGCCCGCCCCGATGGTCTGCCTGCGCGGCAGCTCGAGGCCCGGGCAACCGTGCGCGAACCACATGTACTTTTGGTGCCACTGCACGAAGTCGAGCCCCCCGTGCATGTCGCCGCCGTGCTCGAACAGGAAGAGCCGCCAGCAGAAGTACGACACGTAGAAGTCGAGGCTCCCCGTGTACGCCTTGGTCCCCGCCGTCAGGGCCGTGCCCCCCTCCACCTCGCTGCGCTCGACGGCCCCGCACAGGCACGCCACCTGCAGGATCAGCCACGACTGCTGCACGTAGAGGCACCGCATGGCATTGCACGTCTGCCGGCCGGCGCCCGGCACGGTCCTGAACCAGTCGTGCCGCTCGTCCGTCACGAACGGCATGCACAGGTGCAGGTAGTAGGCCACGCGCGGGGCCAGGGCGTCCTGCGCGCGCGGGCGCCCGTCGCGGGTCCATTCGGCCGGGGTCGCCCCCGCCCTCGTCTTGGCGTTTACGACGGTGATATTGCCCTGGTCTGGAAGGAGCCCCCTCCTGTCGACGTCCTGGAGCAGCTCGTCGAAGCGGGCCTCCCGGGTCATCACGGCGTTGCAGTCCCTGCAGGTCTTGTACGTGGTGTCCAGGGCCTCGATGTCGAGGGCCTGCCCGAACCGGTCCTTGTCCCGCGCGTCTCGCACCGTGCGCGTGATGAAGTGGCGCAGGCTCCTGAACTTGATCCGCTCCTCCTTGGCCGGCCGGGGCCACCACGCGATCTGGGGCTGCTTCTTGGACGAGGGCACCTTGTAGTAGGCGAAGGCGCGCCGGGCGGGGGCGTCGTCGGCCACCTCGCGCACGTCCCGGTCGCCCTTATGCGTGCTCATCATGAACCGCACGGCGTCCTGGTGGTGCGCCGTGTGGCACACGTGCGCCTTGTTGACGATGCTCGTGAAGTGCGGGTTCTTGAACTTGGTCATGGACGCCGCGATGCGGAACTCGTTGTTCAGGTGCAGGAGGCTCAGGAAGCCCCGGTCCACCGCGTACGTGTCGATGTCCTCTGGCTTGGGCAACATCGGCGCCCCGCACGACAGGCAGAGCCCGAACTGCCGGTCTCCCATGCTCGCGAAACGGGGCCGGCGGCACGGGGTTTAATACGGGCCTCGGTCGGGCCCACGCTCGGATTACTGGCCTACGCTCGGACCACGGGCCCACGCTCGGATTAATAGCCTACGCTCGGATCGCGGGCCTACGCGCGGATCACGAGCCGCAGCACGTCCTCCGTGAGGCCCCCCAGCGGGCTCGCGGCCCCGAGGCGCGGGTGCAGGGCCATGCCCACCGCCAGCCGCCTTGCCAGCCGCCCGCGCCACCAGGCCTGCAGCTTGCGGACGTGCCCGGTGCACCGGCTGCCCGTCCACCACATGACCTCGCACGTCTGGTCCGCCCGCACGATGACGGTGCTGAAGTTCTTGCACACCAGCCCAATGAGCGGGAAGGCCTGGGTGGAGGTGGCCCGCCCGCTGCCGATGGCGCTGAGCATGATCTCGACGTAGTGGGCCCCGAAGGCGCAGAGCATCAGCGAGAAGAGCTCCCCGTCGACCATCAGCAGGCTGCTCGCCGTGTAGAGCGTGCACCGCCCCCTCCGGATGATGCCCTGGGGCCTCGCGCACCGCCCGCAGCACAGCCCGTACCCGTAGCAGCTGCGCGCCCTGGATCTGGCGGGCATCGATAGGCCCACACCCGCGCCCAGGGCCTTAAATGGCGGGGGGATTCAAACCCGTGCCCGTCACAGCAGGCCCACCCGCGTCACCTCGGACGACCCGTCCACCCTGAGCAGCGACCCGCTCACCGCCCGCCGCTTCGCGCCCTTGGCCCGCTTCCCGCCCAGGCCCGGCGGCGCCACGTCCAGCCCGTCGTCGTCGCCGTGGGCGGGCGCCTCAACGGGGAGGCCGCTCTCGGCCGGCTCGGGCGCCAGGCCTGACTCGATGGGCATCATCTCCGCCGCGGGGTCCTCCCTGGGCGCTTCTTCCGCTGCCGGCGCCTCCTGCAGCACGCTTGGGAATTTCTCCGCCATGCTCTCGAGCCGCAGGCTGGCGCTCCAAGGGGCCATGCGCCGAGAAAGCGTGCTGCCCATACCCATGCCCCGCCTATCGCCATCGGTCATAACCTGGTCGTCGCTGTCCTCCTCCTCCCCCTCACTCTCTGGGGAGTTCCCGCCCGCCGCCTGCTCCTCCCGCCACCGCTTGTACATCCAGAACGTCTGGGGCGGCAGGACGAAGGCCGGCTGGAACGTGATGTCGAGATGCGAGGTCTTGAGCATGTTGGCCAGGTCGTTGTGCCAGTACTCCTCGGCCCCGTACTTGCCGCGCATCACCTGGCTCCTCCCGACGTGCCAGTAGCCCAGCTCCTGCCACTCCATCTCCTCCATCTCCTCGCCCGCGACGGTCCGGAGCGCCTTGGGCATCTGCGCCAGCGCATGCCGGTGGGCCGCGCGCTCGGTGCCCATGGGGTCGAGGTGCAGGATGTCCGGGACGAGCTGCCACACGCAGTGCTCCTGGGGGCCCCAGCTCTGCCGCTTGACGCTCTTGTAGTAGTGGTTGAGCGTGTAGGGCCGGACGGGCATGGGCTTGAGCCGGAGGACCAGGTCGTCGCCCGCGGAGAGGTCGAGGTGGTGCCAGACGTTGATGACGTTGGACTCCTTGCCGTCGATGGTCAGGCTCGTGACGAAGCTCACCGGCCAGGTGGCGGGCGAGCTGGTGGCCTCGTTCTGCCCGCCCTGCTTCTCGGACCCGCGGGCCACCCCGAAGGGCCGCACGCACGTCCGGACGAAGCGCACGATGTCGTCGAGGGTGACGGGGTCGGTGGCGAACTGCCGCTCCCGCTTGGCGGGGAAGGCGTGCGAGTCGAGGTTGTGGAAGAGCTCGCGCCAGAGGTTGGCCTGGTCGTCGTCGAGGCCCAGCTGCAGCCCCGCCAGGATGTAGTTGAGGGTCGGGAGGTTGATGAGGGGGTCCACGGCCGTGCCCAGCCCAGCCCGCCGCATCTCGCCGCTCCGGAGGCCCGTGCAGAAGATGCTCTGCCGGTTCAGGCGGAGCACGAAGGCGACGTCCCCGTCGTCGATCGGGTGCGACACGTCGATGGTCTCGGCGGCGCCCCTCTTGGCCTCGGGCAGGTACACGACGGGCACGATCTTCTGGACCTTGTGCGGGATGTTGAGGTAGGCGCTCTGGCTGGAGAGGAAGCCGGGCTTGCCGTAGGCGTAGGGCGTGAGGTCGCCCAGGAGGCTCGAGTTGTAGTTGATGCGGGCGTCGGCGGTCTGGTGGAGCGGGGCGGGCAGGTTGCCACCCGACGGGAGCGGACCCTGGTTCCACACGACCTCGGGCATCTGGATCCCCCCGCGCAGCCCCCCGAAGAAGTCGGACATCTCGCGCGGCCCCGCGGCGCCCCGCTTTATATACCCGGGGGCGGGTATTTAAGCCTCCATGCAGGGTACCAGGCAACCTGGACCCCCTGCCATGTCGGACTCGCCGTACAACTACGTCAATAGCACTGACTCGAAGCTGAAGAGCCTGGTTGGCTACATGAAGCGGATGATCGAGCCGGACAGCCCGATGGCCTTCAGCAGCCTGTACGCGCAGAGGCTGGCGGACCAGCACCAGCACAAGGTCTTCACCGCCTGCCGGTTCTACCAGCGGGCCTGCGGGTGCGCCGTGCTGTACATGACGTACTCCCTCTACGAGACCTTCGTCCTGCGCAACACGCTGCGCCGGGGCTCGGACCACCAGGCCCTCTGCGCGCGCCTGTGCGACGTCATCATCCAGGTGACGGACCTGGCCAGCAGGAAGCAGCCCATCCCGCAGGCCCTGGCCGAGCTGTTCCTTCTGGACAGCATCGCCGTGCAGGTCATGACGGCGCAGCTCCGGACGTACCCCGAGCCGCCCAGGGCCGACATGCGGCTGACCCTGCCTGTCATGTTCGGCCTCCCGACGCCCCACACGGGCCAGCCCCACCCCGTCGACGCGGTCCACTTCTCGCAGGTGACTGCGACGCTGGAGTGGCTGGTGACGGCGTGCCTGGCCACGCTGGAGATCGAGGACGCCGACGCGCTCGCGCTGGTGCAGGACGCCTGGGTCAGCGCCCACCGCCAGCGGGGCGAGCCGCTGGGCCGGGCGGCCATCGACGTGCTCATGCACCTGGCCGTGACCATCAAGCTCGCGCTCGAGTTCGGGTTCGTGCGCATCCCGTGGGCCTACGCGCACGGCCTCTACCAGTCCATGCTCGGCTTCCGCAGCGCGCGCGTCTTGACGCAGTAAAGGCCCGCCAGCGCCCTATAAAGCCAGCTCAATAAACCGGGCCTAGGCCTCCACGTACCGCTCCAATGTCTTGCGCAGCTCCTCGTACCGCTCGGCCGCGTGCGGGCACCCGTCGTACACGCCCTCAAACACCCTGGCGCACGCGTCCACGCTCTCCCCGGAGCCCCTCGCGAAGGGCCGCGCGTACGTCTGCTCGAGGAACCGGCACAGCCGCTCGTTGTGCCGGGCCGGCACGTCCATGACCAGGCAGAGGGCGCTAAAAAATCGGAGCGCGTTTGGCGTCTTGGTCTGCAGGTCGTCCAGCAGGGCGAACGGCTCGCTCGCGTCCGCCATCGCCCCGCGCGCGCCCCCCGCCTCAAATACCCCGCGCCTCCCGCCCTTGACGGCCCGGCCCGCAGATCTCGACGACCAAGGGGACCGGGGGCGACATCATCGTGCTCGAGGAGGCGGCGTACGTGGACCCGGGCTTCTTCTACGAGACGGTGGCGCCGCTCCTGCTCATCGGCAACACGAGCCTGATCGCCATCTCCACGCTCACGTCCGAGATCAACTTCTACACGCGCCTGCTGCGGATGCGGGACAAGGTCACGGGCCTGCCGCTCTTCACCAGCATCAGCGTGCAGCTCGCGTGCAAGAAGTGCATCGAGGACGGCCAGCCCGCGTCGTGCGTGCACATGCTGCACCTGGTGCCGCGCTGGCAGAGCTCGGACCGCCACGTGAAGCTCAAGACGGTCATGCAGGACCGCCCGGACCTCATCGAGAGCGAGCTCTCGGGGCTGGCCTTCGACTCGAACCACCAGATCTTCAAGTCCAGCGACCTGGACGTCATGTTCGCGCAGGCCCCGCCGCGCCCCGTGCTCAACGAGGCGGTGTTCCTCTTCATCGACCCGGCCGCGGGCGGGCCCCAGAGCGACTACGCGGTCCTCTCGGTGACCCGCCACAAGGGGCTCCTCACGGTGCGTATGGCTCACGCCTCACGCGCACAGGTAGGCCGCGCGCAGGCGGTCCACGAAGTCGGCGTGCCCCACGCGCTCGTCCTTGATCCACGCGGGGAAGAGCTCGTCGGCCAGGGCGTCGTAGAAGCGCTCGGCCTTGAAGGGGCACAGCCCGCACACCCCGACCGAGGACGCCTCGGACACCCGCCGCCGCATGCGCTCGTCCTCGTTGAGCAGCGCGAAGAACTTGATCTGCAGGACGTGCAGCGGGTCCGAGGGGCACGGCCGCATGTCCTGCAGCGCCTCGCGCACGCCCGCCGTCGGGTGCTCCTCGGCGATGTCGAGCGCGCACTGCTCCACCAGCCGCGCCACGGCGCCCGCGCTGGCCCCGTACAGCACGAGGAATAACATGTCCTTGCGCCCGCAGGTCGTGGGCATCGACATCCTGACCGCGTGCAAAGGTGCGCGCCCCGCCCCCGCCCCGTTTCGCGCCGCCGGGGGGCTGACGCGGGGCCCGCAGACCCGGAGCGCCAGTTCGACCTGGTCGGCAAGCACATCGCGCGCATCCGCCAGGACCAGGGCCGCAAGGCGTCGCGGGTGTTTGTCTACGTCGAGCGCAACCTCGGGTTCGAGGCAGGTATATGCAATCGGGTTTATTCAGGCGCACAGGGGGTCAGCTCACGCACTAGGGCGCGGGGTCCGCAGAGCACCACAAGCGGGCGCTGGAGCACATCCCGGGGGTCTCCTTCTACGTGGACCAGGCCGCCAGCCGGGTCGGGGTCCTCACGACGGAGGCGACCAAGCACGCCATGGCCACGCTGGTCGTGGCGATGCTCGCCGAGCGCCGGATCCACGTGCAGGACCCGCTCTACTCCAACGACCCCGCCGGCCTGCGCGTCCGCCTGCGGGAGCAGATGGAGACGTACAGCGCGCAGTACAAGAGCGCCCCGGACACATTCGGCAAGGACCGCATCGCCCTGTCGGGCAAGGTCGGCGGCATGAAGGACGACGTCTGCATCTGCCTGCAGCTCGCGGCCTACTACACGCAGCTCGAGACGCAGCGCGCGGCGGCAGTCTTTTCAAAGATCCAGTGACGTATAAAAGCCCGGGCCGGGCCACGAGCGCGCATGCCCCGAAAGGTCAAGAAGGACGCCCTGTCAACCCACGTGGAGCCGTACGTGTTCTCGAGCGACGAGGAGACGCCCGCGGCGAAGGCCCGCCCGCTCAAGGCCGTGGCCCGGCTGTCTGGGTTTGGACCCGACGATGCGCGCAGACAGTACGATGACTATCATTCTCGCTCAAATCACGGCAGCATTCATACCGACGGTGTCAGCATGTACACAGACCGAACCTACACGCCCAGGCCGCCAAAGAAGCTGCGCGACCTCCCATGGCACAGCGCGTACCTCCTCGAAAAATCGCCGGCTGATCCGACCAAGCACATCACCTTCGTGGCGGAGCCCGTCGATCCCGAGCACCACCGCGAGCACGCAGGGGATTTCCTGCGGCGGCTCTCCGACACCAAGCGCGAGCTCGTCCGCCTGATCCACAACCACTGGGTGTTCAGGGCGTCCTACTACATCCTGGCGCAGCAGGAGCTGGAGCATATCCACGCAGGCAAGGACCTCTCGAGCCTGAAGCACGGCCTGCACCAGCTGCAAGCCGATATTGAGGACGAGCGGGCCTACCAAATGGGGTTTGCGAAGGAAGAGCACGACGAGGAAGTAGCCCAGGCCCCGAGGATGAGCAGCAAAGACCTCAAGAAATTCCGCAAGAATCGGCCACCAAAGATCAACAAGATCAGCTTCAAGGCGACCCACGCGGCGGTAGCGATACTGCTCGAACAGTACGCTGCGAGTGCGTCGGACCTGGCCGAGTGGAACTCTGCATACACGTATTTTGATGTCACCGAGCAGGCCGCGAAAGAGCTGCAAGCCACCAAGTTCCCCCCAACGTCGGGCGTGGTCATGCGGCGCCTGTTCTTCGCCAAGCGCCTGCTGATGCGGGCGGTGGAGCACCACCTCAAGACAACCCCCCTCACCGTCGACACGGAGCACGTGCATGCATTACAGCAATACTCCAAGCACGGCGACGAAGTGGGCGCGGAGATGGTCAGGCTGCGCGAGGAGCTGCACGACCTGTTCCCCAAACGGACCCGAGACGGCGCCCAAACCCCGGCGCCTGGCCAGAAGAAGAAGGGCCGCAAGGCGAAAAAAACGACGCGAAAGGCTCGGGCGCGCAGGACCGGGCCTGGCACGCCCTGAGGATGACCATCGACTCGACGTGGCTGTCCTCGTTCAAGGAGGACGTGCCGTGCGCGTTCACGCCCACCGTGCCGTTCAAGGCGAAGGCCGTGTTTGTGGACGGCCAGATTAAACTGATGCAGTCGTGCCCCCGCGAGCCGCAGACGTGGGACGAGTTCATACACCGGCAGTTTGCGCGCCACCTCGCGCGCCACCTCGAGCGGTGCGACACGGTGATCCTGGCCTTCGACAACTACGCGGAGGTGCCGCGCGCCAAGGCCATGACCCAGGTCCAGCGGCGCCGGCACCTTCCCCCGATCCCCTTCGCCGAGCACTCGGAGCTGCCGTGCATGGTGCCCGAGGGCGAGCAGTGGGCGCAGTGCATCGCGAACCGCACGTTCAAGGCCCGCGTCATCGACCTGGTCCTGCTGCGCCTGCCGCACCTGCTGCTGGCCGGCCGGCCCGCCAAGCGGCTCGTGGTGGACTACACGCAGCCCGTGGAGTACCGGTTCGAACCAGGGGCGGGCGTGCAGCGCGCGGAGCTGGCCGACCTCGAGCCGCTGGGCGAGGCGGACGTCAAGTTCCCGCGGCACGCCGACCGGCACGGGGCGCTGGTGGTGGACTCGATCGACGGGGACAGCGTGCCCATCGCCCTGCGCCACCACGAGCTGTGCCTGCGCCGGGGGGCGTGCCCGCCGCGCGTCTGCGTGTACCGCATGGAGCTCAAGCCGCCCGCGCCCAGGCCCGACCCCGCCCCGGGCAAGCCTGCCCAGAAGCGGAAGCGCGCCCCGACGACGTACGAGTACGTGCACGTGCAGGCCCTGTACGAGGGGCTGCTGCAGGCCACCGCCCAGTGCGCGGGCCGCGTCCTGCTCCCGTCGCACCGGGGGCACGAGATGGCGATGCTCATCGCGCTCATCGGCCTGACCGGCACGGACTTCTCCCGCCACCTCCCCCAGCTCAGCGGCCGCGCGCTCTTCGAGTACCTCCCGGACCTGTGGGCCACCCTCGCGGCCGTGTTCGACCCGGCGCTCGACGCCCTCGCCGTGCCCGCGGCCGCCGACCGGCTCGTGGCCCTCCTGTACCGCACCAAGTACCCGCGCCACACCAGCGCCCGCGCGGGCCTCGACGCCGTGCTCGGCGAGCTGCGGGCCTCGCCCATCTCGGAGCGCACCAAGGCCGCCCTCCCCAGCCCCGCGCGGGTCCTGTGCACCCTGCGCAACACCAACTGGCTGCTGGCCTACTGGACGTGCGAGCGCCCGCCCGACCCCATCCAGCCCGCCTACGGGTTCCGCACGGACGCGGCCGGCCGCCCCGAGTACGACGACTGAGCCCCGCGCGCGCCTCCCTGTCCCGCGATTGGGCCAAACGCGCCTAGTATTAAAGCCGTGCCGCCGCGCTCGACACAGTCCATGAATCAAGAACAGTCCATGAAGAAGATCATCATTCACAGCGGCATCGCCCTGGTAATGGTCGTCCTGGGCATCGTCGTCATGGGCTACATAGCGGGCGACACCGTCTCGTCTGCCGTCACAACCGTCAAGCTGTACACCATGCTCCTCGACCTGCCGCTGGGGCAGGGCTGGGTCGCGCTCGACGAGAAGGGCGGCGGGCTCACCAACTCGAACCCCGGCACGCCCACGTTTTCGCAGCTCTGGGCAGGCTGGCCCGGCAAGGACTCGGCGTGCGCCCTGATGACGAACCTGACCGCGGACGCCACGGGCGCGTGCCTGGCCACGCGCAGGAGCCTCCAGGCGTCGATCCAGTCGCTCACCAACTGCGCGTCGAACCGCTCGCAGGCCTGCCAGCTGATCACCCGCTTCACCGACGCGCTCGCATACCCTACGACGTACATCGTGCTCTCCGGGGGCGTCAACGTCTCCTACCCGTACACGGCCGGCCGCAAGCTCTCCGCCACCAGCGCCGACGACCCCCTGTCGTACATGCAGCGGGCCGTCCGCAACGCGCCCCTCCTGCTGCACAACGCGTACCGTACCAGCATGCTGGACGGCTTCTCGTACTCGGCCCCGGCCCTGTACCTGCTGATCGTCCTCTTCGTCGCGCTCAACGTGTGGAGCGAGCTGCTGGTCGCGCTCGGGGTCGACGACTGGGTCATGGAGTGGATGCCCTACACGCGCCCCATCATGTACATCAACCTGGCGCCCGTCTTCGCCATCTTCCTGGTCTACTTCATCGTGTACCGCGGGTCCCTGAACCTCCTGCTCATCATCAGCCTGCCCACCTTCCTGGTCCTGATCTGGTACTTCCAGATGCTCCCGAAGCTGCGGCTGCGGCCCTTCATCCGCCCGGCCACCTTCTGCGTCGTCTACGCGGTGCTGACCGTGCTCGCGCTGGGCTCGAACGGGGTCCGGCGCTACGACTTTGTCATCGTGGAGCTGCTCAAGGCCATGGGCATTGGCATGACCTACATGGGTGTGTGCTGGTACTTCCTCGGGCTATGGGAGAAGCTCGAGTCCAAGGAGGCGGTGGCCCCGATCTACAGCACCCGGGAGGCCCACACGTCGGTCCTGCTCGCCGGCTTCGTCATGGCGGCCGTCCCCTTCCTCACCTGGCTGGCCCCGTACAACTACAGCTACAGCTCGCCCGTCGCGCTCTCGCACCCCGTCACCTTCGCCGCCCTGTCGCTCCTCAGCCTGCTGGCCCTCAACACGCAGGCGACCCACCAGCACGCCTCCTCCACCACGCGCCACCACGACCTGGTCAGCTTCCTCTGCGGCCTGCTGCTGCTCTACACCCTCATGGTCTGCGGCCGGGGCAGCATGGACTTCATCAACGTCTACCTCGCCGACGCCCGCACCCCGACCCTGCCCATGGGCCCCAACTACATCCAGTACGCCTTCAACCAGCCCACCCTCGGCGCAGGCCTGCCCGCCGCGTGACCCGCCTGGCCCGCCAGGGCCCGCCAAACCCGCGCCGCCCGAAAGTATATAAATCGCGCCGTGGCCCCCCCGCCAGCATGCTACTCTATCCAGTGCACAAGCGCCAGTCCGCCGCGAACCATCCCAGCGCGACCACTGCGCCCGCCGCCGCCCAGCGCCCCAAGACCATGCAGGCCGCCGCCGCTGCCGACCAGAGCGACGACCGGATGGACAGGGCCTTCCAGCGCGCGCTCAAGGAGGCGCAGAGGTGGAAGGCCGAGTACGCCACGGCCAAGGCCGCGCTCGAGGACGCGGTGGCCCAGAACTCCTCGCTCCGGCGCCGGGGGCAGGGCAGGGAGGAGCTCGCGCTGGCGGCCCCCGAGGAGCTGGACCTGTTGCCAGACCCGTCCGAGCTGAACGCGCTCCGGGCCAAGTACGCCGCCCTCAAGGCCCACTCGCGGAGGCAGGACGTGGCCCTAGCCGCCTCCCACGTCGCCGCGGACGACGCCCGACGCCAGGCCCGGGAGCTCAAGGCCCAGCTCGACCGCCAGGCCAGGGAGCTGCAGAGCCACGTGGAGCGCCAGGCCAAGTGGCAGGCGCGCGCCGAGACGCACGAGCGCGAGCTGGCCTACGCCCGCAAGCAGCTCGAGGCCGTGCAGGGCCTCCAGCGCGACCTCCAGGCCGCCCGCAAGCAGCTCGACGCCGCGCAGGGCCAGGCCAAGGACCTCCAGGCCGCCCGCCAGCAGCTCGACGCCGCCAACGGCCGCCTCGTCGAGGTCAAGCGCATCCAGACCGAGGCGGCCGCCGCGCGCCAGCAGGCCCAGGAGCTCACCCTCTCGCGCACCCAGCTCCAGACCGCCCAGCAGCGCACCCGCGAGACCCTCCAGAAGGCCCAGCACGACCTCGCCCGGTCCGCCGACATGCTCGCCAAGGTCGACAAGGTCCTGCAGATCTGCGCCTGCGTGCACGAGCAGACCCCGCTCGCCCAGGCCCTGCACGAGTCCCGCGAGGGCATCACGGCGTTCCTCGCGTCCGTGCGGGCTCCGGCCCAGGCCTAGCCGTCGGTCCGCATGTACCGCTGGAACAGCGCCTGAAAGTAGCCCAGGAAGCTCTGCTCGTCGGCCAGCACCTCGGGCCGCGTGCTGCTCACGTGGTCGAGCAGCGCCAGCTCCAGCTCGTCCCCGCCGTCCTCGAAGACGACGTGGCTGCGCATGGGCACCTCGAGCAGCGGCAGGAGCATCCGCTGGATCACGAGGTTCACCTTGGACGAGGCGTTTTGGATGGCCTTGCGCTCCTTGCCCTTCTGCACCTCCATGCGCATCATCTGCCGCCCAAGCACCTTTTAATACACGTGCGCAGGCCGCGCCCGCAAGCGCGCACGCGCCGCGCGCCGAAACTCACGTTAAACCGCGTCTGCGTGCGCATCTTCTCCACCAGCAGCGTGGATGGGATCCGCAGCTTCAGGCCCCCGTAGGGCGCGTTCTCCAGGTTCACGAAGCCCTTGCGCAGCCTCACGTGCCGCCTGCCAAAGGGTTCGTCAGCCACCCGCCCATCCACACTTTGCGCGCGGCGCGTGCGCACCAGACGGCCTTCATCATGCGCAGGCTCATCGTGCAGTACCCCAGCCTCGTCCGGATGACCGGGAACTGGTCCTGCACCGACCCGCCCTTGGGCTGCAGCCACGTCACGAAGCCCTCGTTCCGCTCCAGGTGCCTGATCATGTCCCGGCTGCACGGCGCCTGCGCGTATTCCCACTCCCGCCCGCTGTGCACCAGCGTGACCTCTGCCATGTCCACCACCTTCATGCCCGGGGCCTCCTGCCCGCCGCCTCGCAACCGCCCACGCATTTTCGCCCGTTTTTCTTATATTTAAGGGGCGCGCGCCCCGAGCCCCATCCTTGTGAAATCGGACACACATGCTGCGAAACGTTGAAGACCCACAGAAGTACAAGCCGGCGTTTCTCGACCAGGTAGCATCGCTCGGAAGGTGCTGGGCAAGCTCGCCCCTCTTCAATCTGAGACAGGTGCTCCAT
>Ga0114971_10000231_pt1 | contig 35866 bp, 46 predicted proteins | sample M_140625_MF_Meta_FD_87320 | JGI IMG/M metagenome (GOLD analysis project Ga0114971, IMG submission 87320) | Freshwater microbial communities from Lake Montjoie, Canada to study carbon cycling - M_140625_MF_MetaG | ecosystem: Environmental > Aquatic > Freshwater > Lake | place: Lake Montjoie... | reverse complement strand
CATCATTTCCATACTACCTGTTTCGTCCAAAATAATAGTTGAATCAAGCGGTTTTCGCTCAGGGTCCAACAAATTTACCATTGGAATTGTATTCGTTAAATTATATTCATCTACAACTCGATGATGTTTGATTGTATCACTGGTTACATCGAATTGTGGCACATTTTTATCACACATTACAGATACAGCCCTTGCCATTTTACTGGGGCGTGGTGGAATAATATTTTCATCTGGAGTAACAACGGGTGAGTTCATTGAGGTTGAGTTCATTTTGTTTGACTTTGAGTTTGAGGTTGAGATTGACTTTGAGTTTGATGATTGTTGTAGTCCAGACATAAGTGTATATAATTAAATAAAAAAATTATGTTTCAATTTTATAAAAAATATATTTTATCAAACAATCTATATAATTATATTAAATTTACATAAGTTATTTTAATTACATAATACATTATAAAAGTATATACGAACATTATGATGCACTTATAAAATAAATGCATAAACTTTTCTGGATTGTTATGTATGTGATTAAGCATAATCACCAAATAGATAAAGACACAGTTAATGATGGATAGCATGTTGAAGTTTGTTGAAGTTTTTACCGAAAGTACCAAATAAAAATAATAAATTTATCATTTCAATTTTATATTAATTTAAAGAAAGTTGTTGACAATGTTGACATAATAATTCATTATTTATCCATGCTGTTTTTTTAGTATCATAATATTTTAAACAATAACTACATTTTTTTACTTTATCTACTGATAAATTGTAAGATGAATCATTGTTACTTGATACGTTGTCACTTGATACGTTGTTACTTGATACGTTGTCACTTGATTCATTGTGTGTTCTTATTGCATGAAACGTTCTTGCCATTATTCTGGATGCATTAATTGTAGACATGTTTTCAGTTGATATGGTCCCTAGATTTAGATTCATTTTAAAGATATATATTATTAATATTATATACTTCAATTTTATATATTAAAAAAAATATTATTATATAATGAATTTATTCAAATGATTTAATGTTCAATTACATTGTCATCATCATCATAGATAATATTAAGATTCTGATTATTAAGATTCTGATTATTCAGATTATTGTATTCATTAATAACATTCTGATTATTAAGATTCTGATTATTCAGATTATTGTATTCATTAATAATATTCTGATTATTCTGGTTATTCTGGTTATTCTGGTTATTCTGGTTGTTCTGGTTATTCTGGTCAATAATATTCTGATTATTCTGGTCAATAATATTCTGGTCATTAATATTATAGTTATTCTGATTATTTATATAATGATTGTGCTGCATGATTGCAACGTTAATCATATCGTTTAGAAGATAGGTATATCCGAGGCGAGCTTGGTTAATTGCATTGATACCTGCAGTCGTCTCGTCTGGATTTTGTCCAACATAATTGTACCAGTTGAGTGCTCGTGGATACATATGTGGGCCAAATGTTGCTTGGTTTTGCATAAGAAAGTTTTGATTGAAATACATAAAAGGGTTAATAAATTGGTTAACATATACCATTATTGCAATCGGTATACGAGCATTCACGCGAGCATCATAAAATACGCGATGTTCTAGATTATTGTACCGAAAAATTCCTTGAACAATATATTCTGGAAGAATAGCACCGAGGTCAAATGCGTGCACATTGTGAGCGACTTGATTATTCTGGTTCACGAAGTTCTGGTTCACGTTATTCTGGTTCACGAAGTTTTGGTTCACGAAGTTTTGGTTCACGAAGTTTTGGTTCATTTTGGATTGAGATGATGAGATAAACGGCTGTAAAGTACTTATAATTATACTTATAATTTTGATTTCAATTTTATAATTATAAATAAAAATATATAATTATAAAATATTTATGATTGAATTTACTTATAAGATTAGTTATAAGATTACTCATAAGATTACTCATAAGATTACTCGTATGGAGGGTTATGTATATGAAAGAAAGTTCGTAGCCGTTGTATAGTTCTGGTTTGAGTTATTTTTTTAGATTCATTAAAACATAAGCATTTGATTGCAAGAACAAACTCTTGCCCCTCTTCGCTATCTTCTATGTCTTTTAACCACCAATAAAACAGACGATGTTTTGATGGTATATATTTATTTTTTAAACGCCAAATAACTCGCTTTGACAATTCACGTGACAAATAATATTGTGAATCTTTGTTTGTTGGGTCCTCTGTCTTTGTTGGGTCCTCTGTCTTTGTATAATCGTCGGATATTTGAAATGTGAATGCCTGTTGTGATTCTATTTCCCATCGCCATTCTTCTGTAGCCCAGCCTCCTATTTCATCCTTGCGCCAATCCATCGCTAATGATTGAAAATTGTTTTTATAACGAGATTTTATTTTTGCCAAATCTTGTGTTGTGCCAAAAACACACATATCAGTATATAGAGGCTCGTAATTAGTTTTTTCAACAGCCATTGTTTATCGATGATGGTTTACTTTATCGGAGTTAAGTCTGTTGTATATTAAAAATATATATTACATTTCAATTTTATACTATTGTTTCATCTTATACTATTGTTTCATCTTATACTATTGTTTCATCTTATACTATTGTTTCATCTTATATCGCATTTCATAGTCTTTGTTCCAATCATCTCTCCATAATGTATTAATACTAATTTCATAGTTTAGAACTGTTTGATAGTTCCAATTGTTATCCACAAATTCTATTAACTTTGGTGTAGTATAATTTATGTCAACACTATAGATTTTTATTTCTTCTGTCATGTAATATTCGTTTGATGTTGAAATGTCAATAACATCTCCTCCAAAATAGGCATCAAGGTCTGTCTTAATTTTTGCAAGTGTAGTTTTAGTTGTCCTTACCAAAAATGTAGCAAGGGGTGATAATTCAGTTTCAGATGCGTTTGCTTTTTCAGATGCTTTTTCTTTTTCATTTGCCATTGCTTTTTCAGTTGCCATTGCTTCTTAGTATAAATAAAAATATATAATATACAATTATTTCAATTTTATATAGAAGCAATATTTTCATTAACCCATTTTTGAATTTCTGCATCAGTCATAACTCCATCTGCAAACTCAGCATAAATATCATAATCATATTGTAAAACTTCGCAATCACTTATAATAATAGTATGTATAGGATTACTATTTATAATATTAGAATCTACTATATTAGACCAAAAATTATTTTGTTTTACCCTTTTACCTTTATAATATAAACTTCCTTTTATGAGAGATATATCTTCTTTTTTCCAATCATCTGGAATTGCCCAACTCTGTCGAAATTTATGTATGTGTTCAAATATTACAAAGTTTACTCCAGGAATGCAGGCCATGGTTTCTTAATAAAAAATATAAATAATATATGTGGTTCAATTTTATATTAGCGTTCCAATTAATTTAGTGGTCCAATTAATTTAGTGGTGGCTTTAATAATGCAGTCTTGAATGTCTTGGTCAATTTATATGGTGGGTCATTCAAATCTATTTCATCCATTTCCCAAAAAGCACGCTTTCGTCGCATTATTTTTGGATTCATTAGATTGACTTTTTGAATTGTACCACATTCGGTTGGTTTTACTGAACGCCATGTGCCCTTGATTAAAGATGGTGAATGTGTAGAAAAGTAGTGGTCTGTTACAGTAGGATTCCATGCATAAAAATATTTGTTTTTTCCAAAATCATAATTATAATATGTGTTATAATATGTAAGGCGTTCCTTGACGTGTTCAAAATGTAGCTTTTGTCGATTAAAGCATAATGGTCTATATCCGTAGTCTGGGTGTGTTTCTGTATCAATTTGCAGGTTTTCATAATATGCAAGCATATATGGGTCATATATGTGATGCTTTAATTCGATGGTGCCCTTGTGCTCACGAGCACGTTTCACTATTTTTGCTTGTTCGCGTGCTTTGATGTCCGCTGGGCTGCCGTTTGTCGTGAAAATCTTTGATGCAGGTTTCTTTGTACCTTCTTTCTTTGTTCCTGACGATGTTGGTGTCTTGTATCTCCATTTGTTTGTTTTCTGATTTTTTCGTCGCGTTGCCTTGTTTGACTCGTAGAGGTAATCGTATTCGTCGTAATTGTCGTCATAATCATATTCGTCGTAATTGTCGTATGAGTAAGACATTTTGAGTTGAAGTTGTTTTTTAGCCTGTGTAATAAATATATACACATTATATTTGATTTCAATTTTATGTTATACGTCTATTTTTCCAAATAATCTTCTACTTTTCCTTTAAATGTATCTTTAGGGTGCTGTTGCCAGTTCCTGGCAAATTCATCACGAGCTTTACGATATTTTTTTGATGCTTGGTCCCATCTATCTTTTATCATATTTCTGGTATCGTTACAATCATGACAACGATATATAGTCATAATTGTTCTTTTTCCATCTTGATTCAATGTTTTTACTATTTCATTTACAAAACAATTTATATCAGTTGTTGAATAATGACATGTAATACATTGTATTATTGCTTTGGGCACACCGCATTGACAACGACATTAGCATTTAGAAGCCATTGTACAAAAGTATAAATAAGTATTTGATTTATTTAGTTCATTTCAATTTTATAATGTACTGTTGAACCCACGCTCACCCCATATGCCTGCAATATTACGCCCAAGTTTGCCCTAAGTTACCCTATTATCTCTCGAATAATAAAGAATATAAGAAATGAGTCATAAAATCAATAAATGAGTAATAAAAAATATATATTACTGAAACTCTATTTTATATTAATATGTATCTTGTGTTTTACTTATAAATGCTGTGTCAAGAGCTCGTTCAAAAGTACCCATATATTTTTCCCAAACATCATTGCATATTTGATTTGCCAACATAAGTTTAATATCTCGTTTTTCTTTTATACTGAGGCCATCATATATAGATATTATTTTTTTATCATTTCCCTCATGGGTTGATTGAATGAGAGACTTTAGTGCGTAACTCATGTTGTATTGATTGTAGCCAACTGTAAAACAAAAATAATAATTTATTAACATTTCAATTTTTATAATTAAATTTAAATAAAAAAGACCGATTTACGAAACCTGACAGTCTAATTTATTATTAATTTATAGTTCTATTTCAGCAATCTTCCACGTGTAGATGTTAGTTGTTTTTCCAGTGAACACATACGACCAGTCGATGACACCGTCATTTGTTTGGATGTCTTCACACAGCTGTTTCAGTTCGGGCGGAGCGTAGTTAAAGACGACCTTGAATACGTAGTAGTCTTGTTCAAGTCCACGTTCCTTCTTTTCAACCCCATATATTAGATTACCTGAACGATCACAAAACATTCTCTCGAACATAGATGTAATATACGAATTCTTTGCATTAGGATCATTTCCACAGTCGACAAGAAGAGCAATTGGCATTTTGATTTTTGAGTTGAAGTTGTAGTAGAGTTGGTCCTTGAGTAATAAAAAATATATATATATTTAATGTTTCAATTTTATAATATAGCTATTTTCCAGGTAAATTCAAATTTCTCTCCATACATTTTCTTTAGGTCATGTCTATAAGTATAATCAATGAACCCACCTTGTTCTATAATATCTTGGCAAAAATCATCAATATGATTGGATACATAATTAAATTGAACAATGAAGACATAATATGAATTTCCTCTCTTTTCTTTTTCAACGCTCTTAATGAGCTTTCCTGAGCTGTCATATAATTTTCTTTCAAGAACATCCTCCAAGTAAGATGGAAATTGGGCTGCTTCAATGTCATCACCAACATCAACAATAAGAGTAAATGGCATTTTGACAGAGAGAAGAGTGAATGGATATAATAATATGTATTATAATATTATTAGTTTCAATTTTAAATAAAAAAAGACCGACATACGATGTCTGACAGTCAATTTTTTATATTTTTTTTAATTTTTTGCGCGAATTGTGTTAGTTTAGTGATAGAAGGCTAATAGCTTTTGCTAAAATTCAACTTCTATGTATTAGTGTGATTACCAGGTTGCTTGAAGTGTTTGTTTCCAGTTAAGCTTGGGCTTGATTACTCGACGGCGAAGAACATATCCTTGAACATCTGCAAGTGGCAATGCCTTGTCGTAAACTGGGTCACGAGATTTCCTTTGCGGAGGTTCAAGTTCGTATCGTACTGACAGAGCGTAATCCATAAACTTTCCTTGCTTTGTAGAATGCATGTCTGTAGTTACACCCAACCCCTCCGCATGATAGGAGCAGAGACTTTGGAGAATAAGTCTTTCTTCTTCTGGAGAAATCTTGTGTTCATTCCATGTAAACGGCAGAAACATTTCGTCGGCTGAATGGGTACGTGGCTGCTTTCGCTTGTTTTCGTTTATCTTCTTTTTCTCGAAGGCTGGTGTGCCTCGCTGATATACTCGGTGTCGTTTTACTGGGTCTAATTCTGTTTCTGATTCTGATTCTGATTGTATTTTGTCGTTTTGCTTGGCATGAGTTGCATCAAGTAGATTGGACTTTATTCGGCGTTCCTTGGCACGAGCCTTTGTCGGCTTCATGGACCTCTTGTCGTCATTGTTTGCACGGCCTACCTTAATTTCGATGTCTTCGGCTATCTCGTAGTTCATTTCGTCGTGAATGGTCTTTGAATACTCGATGAGTTCGAGCCACTGGTCGTCGTCGTAAAAGTCAAAATCTTTGTTAAACTCATGCGCCAACTCATAGCGGTTGATTTCATAACATATGCCGTCAGCATAGTAGAAATCGAGCCACTCGACATCAGTTGATTCGGGCGAGTAAGAAAGAGACATTTTTTGAAAGTTTGAAAGCGTTTGGTCGGAGTGATAAATGGTGGATGATTGTACTTAAAATACTACTGTTTTTTTGGGTTTCAATTTTATAAAAAGCATAAAGGTATGAATTACTCAATGACTTAGAGTAAAAATGAATAAAAAAATGGCTGACGCAACAACCTTTTTTATATTTTTTTTTTAATTTTTTTGCGCGCAGGTGTTAGTATTAGGTATTAGTGTAGAGGGCTAATGGCTCTATGCCAAAATTCAACCTCTATGCTTTCAGCTGTTCGCAGCACTTGTCATGCTTTCGCCCCTTTGTACTCTTGCAGCTATTGCAGCAGAGTTTTCCGACAGAGGCGGCTGGCCAATCGTAGGGCGGCTTGGAATGAGCACCAAACCAATTGCATGATGTGCACGGCCGAGTTTTTGCACGTTGATATTGTTGTTGTTGTGGGCGGTAAACTTTCTTCTCCGTTCTGCGTGCTTGTACTTTAAATTCTTCTTCTTTTTCTCGTAGAGCGGCTGCTTGTTGTCCTTTCTGAATAGTGTTCTGGAACAGGTCGTGGAGGCGTTTGTGAGGCGATGCATTGTATTTCTCGACCGCTTTCTCGAATGTAGCACCTGCTGTAGGCGAGCGAGGTTTTAGTACTGGTACAGTTTGTCCAAAAATTTCGTCGATTTCGTCGTCGTCATAAACCATCAATGCACCCCAATCAACTTTACGATTTAGCAATTGCCTTGTCCTCGACCAATCAGCTAAGGTTGGGTGGTCCAGAGGGCAAGTGCCATTTTGAAAGATATATGCTGATATACATGGTTGGTAAGCCATTTGATTGAATTGATTGATAGTTTGCACAGAGTTTTTTCCGATAATGAGTTTTGAGCGTTTTTTCACGTGGGTATGGTTGTAACAATTATTGTAAAATGCAAAATCATTTCAATTTTATAATAAAAAATAATAATTTTATTTACAAGTTATAGTATAATATTAATTTAGTGATTCAATACTACGATTTAATTGTGCAAAATTCATATTTCTCGGATACATTGTTCCCATAACACGTTGTGCTCCACCCATGGCCGTCCATTCTTCCCATGTAAGAGTTACGGATTTATTGCTTAAAAATAGTACTTTTCGGTTACCTTGACCAACATTCTCTGCCCACATTGGTAGACGTTCTTCAGGTGTTGCAGTTCGAGTAATTTTATGAAAAACAACATGATTGCCATTAAATACAAACCCAAAATATCCTCCTTCTTTTGATTCATTCTGTGGTGCATCGTCCCACATCCAATCATTTCCAGAATAAACACGAGCCTGTTGATGTTCGTAATCTCGCCTAGAATCTGGTGTGCCTGCTGGTTTGTATGCCTTTGCAATTGGTGTAATTACGACTGTTGTATCCATGTTGATGCTTTTACTAATAACCATTCTAATTAAAATTATTTCATTTTTGTGTAGAGTGCAATCTATTATAATGTATAACTTTATAATTATATCTCTCTATAGTTACTGTATAAATAGAATAAGGGGAGAGATAATAGATATAGAAATGAGTCATAATTTTAAGAAATGAGTAATAAAAAAATGGCTGACGCAACAACCTTTTTTTATATTTTTTCTTTTTTTGCGCGCAGGTGTTAGTGTTCAGTGTTAGGAGGGCTAGTGGCATCAAGTGCCAAAAATCAACCTCCTAAGTATTATTGTATTAGTCGCCCTCGTTGTAAGCCAATTCTGGATATGCTTGCACGAGCGATACTGTTTCTAGGTCGCCCCACTCGAAAATAGCTGCCCAGGATGATAGAAGAAATCCGCGAAGGTCTATTGCTGTAGGTTTGTCTCCGTTTATTTGTTGCGTGGCGTAGAAGATAAATGTCTTGGTTTCCTCGATTTGGTCTTGGGCAAGAATTACGTCGATATCAGCTGGCAGTTCCCTTTCTCTAAGTGTCTGTAGAAGAGTGCGTGTGGCTGTGTTGTGATGGTTAGGATATATGTTGATATTTTTACCAGTGTCGCGGTCTCGTGTGAACATAAAATATTTAAGACGCGGTTCAAAAGAGGTTTTGGATACAACTCTCTTTATAAGTTCGGAAGCTTCTTGATACCAATCTTCGTCGACTCGTGTCCATTTGACGTAGGATGGAGAAACATACTCGCAATTAAATTCAAGATTTCGTGTCCATTTCTTTAAATGCCGCTTACGATATTCGTCCTTAGTCTTGGTGTACCAGGCAGCCATTTCTTCCGACGTTTCCAGTCGTAAAGTTATGGTTTCGTTTGGTCTAATACACACATGACAAAGTCCTACTTCGTATATTTCTTGAAATATGTCGTCGAATGCATCCGAGGAGCGGATTACTTCTGCATACAGTACGTGGCCGTCTCGAAAAATGTGGCCGATGATGTCGCGGTCAGGTTGTTCTGGGTCTCGAAAAAGAGTGTTCATAATAGAACGAAGTGTATCCAACTTGATTCGTATCGAACCAGTAAGGGTTAGTCGTGCAATCGGTTCGGTTACCGACGGATAAACCTTAGTGGATGACATTTCACAAGTTGTTTGAGCGAAAGAGTTTTGAGTTTTTGAGCGTTTTTACTGAGTCTGGAGGTATAATCATTTTTATAAAACAAATAAACATTTCAATTTTATAACTCATTTTTAATAAAAAAACTAAGTTTTTAAACAATATAAAACGAATAAAAAAAGACCGGCTACGAGCCTGACAGTCATTTTTTTATATTTTTTAATTTTCTTTTTTTGCGCGCAGAGGGCTAGTAGCATCAAGTGCTAAAATTCAACCTCTTTGTGTTAGTATTATGTGAATGTGTTATTGAGTGGCAGCGGTGTTATTAAGTGGCAGCGGTGTTATTAAGTGGCAGCGGTGTTAGTTTAAATCATTTCGTTCGTACCGTCTTCGTTCTTCACTCCACGTATTGTGCCGTCGAGGTCAAAGATTTGGTTTCCGCGAACAATATATTCTTCTCCGTCGATAACTTCTGTCTCGTCTTCATGTTCTAGTTGGTCGCTTTCGACCTTAACTTTTTCTACCTTGACCTTGGGCTTTGGCTTTGGTTTCTCGACCTTAGCTTTTTCTTCGGCAGTCTTTGTCTTCTTTGGCTTTTCTTCTTTTACCTTTTTTTCTTCTTCAGTCTTTGTCTTCTTCGGCTTTTCTTCTTTTACCTTTTTTTCTTCAGTCTTGGTCTTCTTCGGACTTTCAGCCTTTGCAGCCTTAGCAGCAGCCTTTTCCGCATCCTTTGCAGATTTAGCAGCAGCCTTTTCCGCATCCTTTGCAGCCTTAGCAGCATCTTTTTCAGCTTTTGCTGCAGCCTTAGCCGCGTCCTTCTCGGCACGTTGCTCAGGTGTCATTTCTTTAATGGCTTTAACATTTTTCTTGAGTTTCTTCGTATTCTCAGATTCTTCGCCTGATTCTTCCGAGGATGAACTCAATATTACATCATGACCATCAAGCGATGACCCGATAGGGCTTTCAGTTCCGTCTGAATTGACCTTTGTCTTCTTGAACTTTGGAGGTGCACCTGCGCGTTTCTTTGGTTCTCTCTTTGTATTTACAATCAAATATTCTTCTGGAATTGGGATAGTGAATCCCTTTTCCTTCAGTTCGGCATGAATATCTTCGATAGTTATTTCATTCTTGGCGAGCCATGTTCCGTAAGTAATCTCGTGTTTATCCTGTGGGTCTGTGTATGTACCTGGTTCTCCGCGGTCCGCGAGGGTTCCGTGCTTTGCGTCTCCTTTCTTGCACACGAGGCAGTATGGACTGTCCTCGGAAAGTTTAGAGCCACATGGCACAAAGAGACCCCCGCAGGTCTTTAGAGCGCAGCATCCGACGTAATTTATTGAGTCCGGCAAGTAGGGCAGCTGAATCTTCATCTTCCGTAGAGCATCCGATGATATCTTTGTTCCACTTGATACGGCACGGCCTGCCAATATTTTTTCCCACATCAGTTCTTCGAGCTGTTCTCCAGATATATCCCCATGTTCGGCACGAACTTCGGCAAGGATAATCGAGAACTGCTTCAGAGATGAGCGGGCAAGCATCGAAAGAGACATCTTTTCAGAGTTTTTGAGCGTTTGAGTTTTGAGCGATTTATCAACAGCGGTGTAGAGTAACACATTTTTTACTTCTGCAGTTTTGGTTCAATTTTGTTGATTATATCTATAAATTCGTCGTTTTGTCCTAATTTACGTGTTTTAGCGTTCTCTCTTCGTTTTATTTATAGGAAATGAGTCAAATTTCATTGTTTTACAGCATTTTACTTGTTTTATCTATATTTTATACGAAATGAGTGTATTTTCATTGTTTTGCACTATTTTATGCGTTTTAGTAAACACTTGTCACTTGGTGCCACTATGACAAAATTGAAACCTTTAGAACGAGAGTAATAATTCGTACTCCTGGCTACATATCTACAACGCTACAAACTCAAATCATTCAAATTTCATCAAAGATGTCTTCCACCAACGAAACCACCCAGATTGATTCTCTTTTCATCGGATACGCCCACAGTTCTTGCTCGCCGCAGCAAGTCAAGGACGCGTTCGAGAACGCTCTTAATGAAGAGGGAATCGTCAAGGGCGTTGATGAACTCATCAAGAAGAATCAGTACGGACAAGATTTTAAGGTGTTCTTCATTCACTTCAACCGCTCCAACCGACAGCTCCAGCACATGGTCGACGAAATCGCTCGTCATGACTTTCATGTAATCACATACGCACGTGATTGGGACCGCCGTAACTCGCGATACGTTAACCGATTCTGGAAAGTTTTCGCTTACAAGCCTAAGCCTAAACCTCAAGAATCTGCTCCATCTACCGCCGAGTTTGTTCCACGCATGATGACGCGCGATGAAATCCAAACTTTGGGTATTATCGCGCCAAAGTCCGTACGCGAATCACAAGCTGCCGCCACTCCTGACCTAGAAGAAGGTGAAATCCGAGACGAACGTGCTGCACCAGAAAGACCCAAGAAAGCTAAACCAGATTGGCCCAAGCATCCATCACAGGAAACTCCAGACGACATGACCAATACATTCAAGCGACTTCGATTCGAAGACAACGAAAAAAAGGTATAAACACAACACTAACACTCCACTAATACTTGAGGTTGAATTTTAGCACTTGATGCTACTAGCCCTCAATTACTAAACGAACACTGCGCGCAAAAAAATTAAAAAAAAATAAAAATTGACTGTCAGACATCGTATGTCGGTCTTTTTTTATTTTAAAATTGAAATCTTATTTTTTTATTGCTTTTATTTTATTACAACCTTCATTACATTAAATGGCTTCTCTCACTCAAACTAACTTCCCTATTCTTCAAATCGAAAAAACCGACTCATGCTATGACAGACAATATATTATTGATAAATTAGGCGAAAAATTAGGCGACAACACACTCATTTCACATGTCGAAGAAATTGAATTATCTGATAAACTTGGCAATTTTAAGCAATTTATTATTCATTTTCATAATACTAACAAACGTCTCGATGATATTTTTGAGATTATTTTTGACCAAGGCTTATCTCCTATTATTTATAATAGCATATTTTCTTCAAAATTCGGCTTTTGCGATATGTATTGGGATTTAACACTATATAAACCCCTTATTTTCACTAATACCATCCCATAATTTCATTATTATTTCGATATAATCCATATTTTTTATTACTCATTTCTTGATTTTTGCACTCATTTCTTGATTTTTGCACTCATTTCTTTTACATTTAAAATTGAAACCAGAAATATTCTATATCTTATTATTACAATCCAGACAAACTCATCTACTTCAAACTCATCTACTGCATACTCATTTCAATCATGGCAAACTCAAAGATTTCTCTTTGCATTCCGTATTCTCACAAAAGCGTTGACGAAGCACTCGTACAGACTACTTTCGAACGCGTTCTTGCTGACCATACTATCGTCGAAAAGGTCGACCTACTCGAACGCACTGACAACAAAAATGGTAAACCATACAAGATGTTCTTCATTCATTTTAACCACAGCAACGACCGTCTTCAGTACATGCTTTCTCAAATCGACCTCGTCGGCCACTTCAATCTTACTTACGGCGTACGACCTGACCACGTTAAAGGTTATCCTGTCGAAACTTTCTGGCAAGTTTCTGCATACAAGTCCAAGGACAAACCTGATTTTGTACCTCGCGTTCTCACTGACGAAGAAGCTGTAGCTGCTGGCATCAAATCCGCCAAATAAATTTAATATGTTGTTGATTTTAATATTTTATAGCCTTCATATTTTTTTATCTTATTCTTATAATGAATCATACTCGTAAAAATTTATCCAAGAAATCTATTCTTTTGCAACTCATTCAATTCTCCAATATTTTAAAGATTTTTCACTGGAATACGCGGTCTTATTCTCTCCATGTTTCTTCTGACAACTTCTATTCTTCTCTTTCCAATAATATTGACAAGCTCATTGAAATTTTATTTGGCAATTCTCGCTTACCTCTTTTCTCAACTTCCATTTCTATTGGTGCCTTTTCTGATAAAGTCTTTTTTTCTAAACTCTATTCTTTCAAAAAACTTATCTTTTCTTTAAAATCCATTCCTAATATCGATAACATTTGTGATGATATCGGCAATGATATTGACCATTTCATTTATTTTTATTCTTTTAAAAATTGAACTCATCTTTATTTACGATTTTATATTTATCGCATGCTACTTTACTACTTAATTATGGACGTTTTCCAATTCTCCAAATTGCATCCTAAACTCAGCTTTAATAAGGCTAAGTTTAGGAAATTTTATCAATATAATACCTTATCTTTTTCTCCTCATATTTTTCCTAATCAATTTCAGTTTGGACAAGACATCGCAAACACTTTTTTAGACAGGTCCGTTCATACTATTCTTGCCGTTGCTCCTACTCAATCTGGCAAAACGGGCTCCATGCTTGCCACCATTCAGCATGTTTTAGCTCAACCTACTCTTTCTCTACCTATTCAACATATTTTCATTATTACTGGCCATTCTTCCACTGAGTGGACCAAGCAAACTATGCAACGCTTCCCTCCTGAATTTAGAGACAATATTTTCCATCGCAACCAACTTTCTTCCTTTGTTGACAAAGTTAAAGACCTTTCCAATGTTCTTATTTTTGTCGATGAATCTCATATCGCTTCTCGCAAACATCAATCTGTTCAAGCTGCTCTTTACAATGCTGGTATCTTTCCTAATCTTTATGAAAAAGATATCAAAATTGTTCTTGTTACTGCTACTCCTGCTCTTTGCATCAAAAATTATACTTTTCAAGCTACTGTTTCTATGAAAACTCCTCTTGATTACAGGTCCATTGATTCGCTCATTCTTGATGGTCTTGTTCTTACCGCTAAAGACCTTTCTCTTCCTTCTTCTATTCCTCACATTCTTGAACTTGCATCTTTCATTTCTGGGCCTCCTAAATATCACATCATTCGTACTCCTCGAGGTGATGGATTTCAATCTACCATTGACAACTTTATTCTTGTTTTTGGGGTTGCTCATTTCGATTTTATTGATGATGCTACTGATTTTGATTTCCTTTCTTTTCCTCCTTCTACTCATACTTTCATCTTTATTATTGACCGTCTTCGATGTGCTACTACAATTGACAAGTCTCATCTTGGTGTTCTTTATGAACGCTCTCCCAAAATTATTAATTATGATACCATTGTTCAAGGTCTTCTTGGACGAGCTACTGGTTTTCATTCTTCTTCTCCTATCGTTTTTACTCACATTTAAATTATTTCATATTTTATATTTTATTTTTTTTATTTATTTTTGTATCTTATATGCTCCTTTTTTTTTCTGCTATTCTTTTTTTACTTTTTTTAATACTTATAAACAAAACCATTGAAGGTTTAACATTATCTGAAGCAGATAGTTTATCTGAAATTATTTTTAAAGAAAGTAATGATAAATCTTCTACTATTTTAGAATCAATAAAAGCTCTTGAAATTAAAGATGATGCTATAAACGAAATTATAAATGATAGTGATTATACAAATGATGAAATAATAGAAAATTTACAAAATTATATATGTGATTTAGTTAAAGAAAGAAATAATAGTTCAAATTCAAAATATAACAGTGATGATCCTGATACAAATTTAACTTGTCCTCAATTTACAAAAATTTTAAATATACTCGGAGTAGTAGATATAAATACACCTGATTATAATGCAAAAATGAGCGAAATTAAAAGTTTATCATTAGAAGACAAAGCATATTTAGATATAATAAATAATACAACTTTAGACGACCGTGCAAAATATAATTCAACTACATCTGATAATAAAACATTGCCAAATGATAGTATTACTTCATTAACATATGAAATACTGAATCAAACTTATAAAAATTGATTATAAAAGTATTATGTAAAATAATATAAAATGTTTCCTGTAAAATATTGCGGATATTGGTCATTAATAGCATGTACTAATCCTCAACTTATAGGGTCAGAATTATTAATTAATTATAATACTATTACATTTACAAGTATTAATAATGTTGGACCAATACAAATAAAAAAAAATATATATGGTTCAGTATTTATTAATGAAAATAGTGCAAAAATAATATGGACAAATACATTTATATATGATATAGAAAGTGGTATATTGCCAAAAATTTCTATACCATATACACATAAACGATGTCCACGTATAAATGTTATTTATGATATTGATGAAACACATAATTGGATTACAATAAAAAAACAATATGAACAATATACATTTAGACGAAATTTAAGTATTTTACCAAATAATGATACAATATTTAAATTATTTTTGACTCAATTAATATTTGATTTTATTATTAGACATATATATAATTATATAACTTAATTAAAAAAAATGAGAATACAATAAAGATAACCATAATACAGTTAAATGACTTGTTACACATAATGCAATCATAATTATTTTTAAATTATTATTTATACTAATTGTACCATGTATTTCATAAGCATTTATATTAATTACATTTAAATCATCATTTTCACTTTCTTCTTCTGATTCAGAAGGAGCTAAAGGGTCTTCTACTAATTGTAATTCTTTATTTAGGTCTACCTCTTGAATGTCTTCTTGATTACTTTCATTTATAACTTCTTTATCATTAGTTTCTACGGTAGTTTCTGTTTTTAATTTTTTATTTGGATTATTATCTATTATGGTATCATCTATTATTAAAAATTCTTCTATAACTTCCGACATTATTATATAATATATAATAAGTTTAAATTCTATTTATTATATATTATTATGGAAGAATGTATTATTTGTTTTGAACCTACAGATAATTTTTTTATTTTTACTTGTACTCATAAAAGCTGTTATAAATGTGCTCCATTAATTATAAATAAAAATAATACATGTCCTATATGTGAAACTCAAATAATTACTATTGAAAAACAATATATTGTTATTCCTGTACATCAAACGTTAATAGATAATAATACTCGAACTAATCATTATAAGTGTTGTCAAATTTATTGTAGTTTTTTTATTTTTTCATGTTTTATTTTCTATTTAATAAATTATACCTTATAAATATATATGTTTTTTCATTGGTTCGATATCATAACATTTATAATGTTTATATTATTTGTAATAGGATTTGTTTACAATGACCCTCATTATTTTATTCAACTAAATTTTATTATAAAAGTGGTAATTTCAATTTATTTAATGTATAAATTTAATGATTTTAGAAGCACTCCAATTAAATTTTCTGTATTAGACCAAAAAATTTGTTATTCTGCAGGATTTTATATTTTTGTAGTTTCATTTGCAGATGTTATTAATTCTTATTTTGTTTTATTAAGAAATTTTTTATTAAATATTTATGATAAAATAAAATTGAAGTAATTAATATTACATAGTATAAATATACAAAATGGCTTCTGCACGTAAACTTATGTCTGAAAAAAGATTTTATGTAATAATTAGCCCAAATATAAGAATTAATGATAAAGTCCGAGGTATAATTGAATCTTATAATATAATGTATGCACATATTGTTATTTCAGAATCTGATGATATAGATGTAAATATTGATTTAGAAGAATTTGGTACTTTTTGTCATATTGATACTGAAATCAATATTACAAATACTATACCTAAAATAAAGGGTCTACGATATATTGGATATGTAAATGGTACAGATAAAATTATTTCTTCTAATAATAATAATGGATACATTGGTATTCCAGTACCAATGCCTTCTATTCAAAATCCTGGAATGTGGGAAGTAACTTATCCTCATATTACACTTGTTGCACCAATGGGTTCAAATAAATTTAATGACCATAAAGAATTATTAGGTAATACAATTACTTTTCAAATGAGTGAATTAATAAAAACTAAAAGCACATATTCTAATAGTGTTAATATAAATGGAGTGAGTCATCATGTTACACGCCTTGTATTAAATGGACAAAAACCATTTATTGCAAAACAAGAAATGGAAGAAATAATTGGTAGTAATTATGAAACATTTAGTGGTTATCCAATTATTATGTAATTATTAATAAGTTAAAGTAAATAATAATTAATATTTTTAATATTAATGAACGTTTTAATTACAGGTGGGTGTGGATTTATTGCATCAAATTTTATAAATTATTATTTTTATAAAACAGATGCAAATATAATAAATATAGATGCAATGTATTATTGTGCGTCAGAACAAAATATTTCTGATACAATTAAAAAATCAAAAAGATATAATTTTATAAAAGGCAATATATGTTCTTATGACCTTATAAATCATATTTTAAATCATTATAATATTGATATTATTATACATTTTGCAGCACAATCACATGTTCAAAATTCGTTTTCTGATTCATTACAATATACAAATGATAATATTCTTGGTACACATACATTATTAGAAGTATCTCGTATATATGGTAAAATAAAAAAATTTATACACATATCTACGGATGAAGTATATGGAGAATCAATGATACAAGAAAATGAAACAAAAAAAAATGAAAATTCGATTCTTTGTCCTACAAATCCATATGCAGCAACAAAGGCAGCAGCTGAATTATTAGCAAAATCATATTATCATTCATTTTCTATGCCTATTATTATTACTCGTGGAAATAATGTATATGGACCAAATCAATATCCAGAAAAATTAATTCCACTTTTTATAAAATTATTAAATGAAGATAAACCAGTAACTATACAAGGGGATGGTAGTAATTTACGTTCTTTTTTACATGTCAGTGATGTTTGCAGTGCAATTAATATAATTTTAGATAAAGGTGAAATTGGCGAAATTTATAATATTGGTAGCAATGATAATAGTGAATATAGTGTATTAGATATAGCACAATTATTAATTAAACTTATTAAAAAAACAGATGATTATTCAAAATGGATAAATTACATACAAGATAGACCATTTAATGATAAACGATATCACATTAGTAATAATAAATTAAGAGAAATGGGATGGGAAATTAAAAAAGATTTTATTAATGGAATAAATGAACTTATTTAAGTATTTTAATTTAAAACATTATTTTAAATTAAAAAATTCTCGCAAGAGGGATTTGAACTCTCGACCGATGGATTTACAGTCCATTGCTCTACCAGGCTGAGCTATTGCGAGTTAATATATTTATTAAAATTATATTTAATATTATATCTTAATTTATTAATAATTATATATTTATGCGTCACGCTCCTTTGCTGCCTCTGTACGCTCTACTTCACACATCAACTTACCACCAACCATTGCAGAAGAAATAGAACCAACCTTTGTCTTTCCATTATCCATCTGTACTCGTGTACCCCTAACACATTCACCTCGCTTTAGATACTTATATCCTGCGATGCTAATATCACTGTGATGGCAAAATAGCTCTTCACCAGTAGAATTCACTGCAAACCCATACCCCTTCTTCTTGTTGAACCACTTCACTTGGAATACTTCAAATTGCTCACCCATTATACTATACTATATAGAGTGTCTTTATATTAATTTTGTCAATAATAATTATAATTAAGGTAAGTATTATAAAAAATTTATTTATAAAAAATAATTAATTATTAAATTAAAATATTATAAGAATAATTTACATTATATTATATTTCTATAATATATAATGAAAACTAAAAAAAGAGTTATAAATAAAAATAAAAGTAGGAAGAAAAGGGGGGGGGGGCATGGCAGTTAGTTCCTACTTCACTTATTGACGCGAACTATTTAACAGATATTACTAAATTAAACCCACCATATAATTTTAGTCTTCCTGAAGCTGAAGTTAAACCTATTAAAACTGTAGCTAATAATATTCCTCAAGATATGTTCATAAATTCACCAATTTTAAAAGCAAGATATAGTAAACTTTACAATAAAATGAATACTAATTTAGAAATAATTAATAGAATAAATGAATTATTAGAAAATAAAGAAGAATTAAAAAAACTTTCAAGTATACATAATGAATCCGTTGAGGAATATACAACTAATATAAGAGAAATAAAAGCTCACCGCCAAAAAATGTATAATATATATTATGACAGATTATTTAAATTAGGAATTAAGAGTCATCGTAATAGTTATCCAAATGCTCCTCCTGTCATTTCTTCATTTTAAAAAATATAAAAAATCAACTAAATAAAAAACAATACCTAATAAATTAAAATATTAACTTTTAAACAAATACTACTAAATTCAACATGTAATCCAAAAAAAATACAAAAATCATAATGTATAGTATGATTTTTGTATTTTTAAATTGAGAACTTTTTAATAATATGTTAAATATTTTCAATATGAAGAATTAAATCATAAACTTCATATGGCAATACATATAACAATTGCGTATTAAAGAAAATTATAAAGATATTCTCAGCATTACAACATATTATTTAAAAATAAATAAAAAAGGATACATAATATTTTATAAAAATAATTTATTTTTGGGTAATAATATATTTATTGATACTGATGATATTTATTTAAATTTTATTTTTTAATTGATAATTATAAAATTATTTAAACATGTTGAATTATTATGTAACCATTTTATTGGAGGTATTACGTCTAATGTTATCCATAATTTTATTGAAAAAAATCAATCTTACTAAACAAATTATAAAAGAAGAACAACTAAAAAAATAATAAATTAAATCAAAATAATAGTAATTTACGTAATACTAAAATATTTTATATTATTATTTTTTATTGTTTGTGTATTATAGTATGTCTAAAAATAAATCATTTAATTCTGTTTCTAAAAATATGACAACTTTTTTAAAATCAAAAACATTTTTAGAACAAGAAGACCATAGTCATTATAATAAACGTTTATTTAAATCATGCAGAGAGATATTAATAAATATAAATAAAGAAGGATTAATTACAGAAAATAGTCAATTAGGATCATTAGAAAAAGGAATGGAAGAATATGCATATATATGTGGATTTATAAAAAAAGAAAATACAATTAAATTTTTAGATTTTATCAATACACAATGTGATAATAAATTAGCATTTATTATATCATATACATTAATTAATGAACCAATAGAAATCATTGTAACATATGATGATGGATACCCATTTTCTATTTTAACTAATAAATTAACAGAAGATGAAATAAATAGTATATTTAAAAATAATAATATATCAAAAAAAGATGCAGACTATATATGTTTAATTGATAAACAAATCGGCAGATTAGCAAATAAAAAAGATGGTTTATTTAATGATACTTTAAGAGGATTAAAACAATTAAACCGTTCTAAAACAAATAGGACTACTCGTCGTAGTTGGTTTAGATTATGGTAATGATATTATAATAAGTATTAGTCAATAGATAATATAAATTCAAAATCACTATACCATAAACTTATATCTGGATTTATTTCAATATCTTGATTACCATCAATAATAGTTACACATAAATTTTCATTACTCTCGTCCATTAACCAATTTTCATGATAATTATGACATTTTGTTAAATATTCTAATGATATAGTTTCTTCTTTTCTTGCACGTTTATCTACTCTATGTTTAGAAACTTGTGGATTAGTACGAATATACATATGAAAATATTCTATATCTACATTTTTAAAATTAATAAATTCATCAAACCATCTATTATAAATGTCATATCCAATTTTATCAATATATCCATCATCATATAACATTTTACAAAATACATTTTTATCCGTATTTAAACATCTCTCTGTAATTATATAATTATATTTACCACTTTCAATTGCAGCTTTTAATATAGAGAGACGCGATATATAAGCCATCATTTGAAACATAAAAGAATATTTATGTTGGTCTGCATAATATTTTTCAAGAATATTAATACCATTTTCATCTTTAATTTTTAGCCATTCACTAACTGGTTCTTGTAGAAAACACATTTTAGGATTATTTTCATATTTAGTTTTAAGTTTTTCTACAAAAGTAGATTTACCCGAACCAATATTTCCCTGAATTACAATAATTTTCATTGTCATTTTATTTATTATTAATATAAAAAATTAATATCAATTTTATATTAGTAATAAATAAAAATAATTTATATTAATAATATTTATAATGATGCAATTTAATAATATATACTATTATAAAAAAAATACTTTTAATAATATACATAAAGTCAATATACCTATTAATATTCCTAAAATTGAAAATGATAAAATAAATAATATTCCTAAAATTGAAAATAATAATATTGCTAAAATTAAAAATAATAATATTGTTAAAAGTGAAAATGATAATATTCCTAAAAGTGAAATTATTGTTAAACCTAATATTATTTCTAATACAACTAATATAACATGTAAAGAAGAGTTTAGAGTTTTTTGTAGTGAATATACTTGTTACATACAAAATATAGAATTACCAGAAATTAAAAAAAATAATAATAATGAAGCTGTATTAATTGAATTTAGAATTTTACCTCATTTAGAATTTTTAATTCGAAATACTATTATAAAATTAGGTCCTAATTGGTCGCATACTATTGTCTGTGGAAATTTAAACTATAATTATTTAGTAAAATTGTGTAGTACTATTTCTGAAAATATAAATGTTATAAAATTAGATTACAATAATTTAAATCAATCTACATATAGTTTATTATTATCTACAAGCATGTTTTGGAATTTATTTTATGGAAATAAAATATTAATATATCAAGAAGATTCTATTATTTTTAAATCAAATATTGATGAATTTATTATGTGGGATTATATAGGTGCTCCATGGCCTAAAACGCAAAATGATACAATTAATAGTGTTGGAAATGGAGGTTTATCATTACGAAGTAAAGATATTATGTTAAAAGTAATTGATAAATTAAATATAAATAATATTAATTTAAATTCAAGTACGATTAATTATATGAAAAATGTAAATCTCATAATTTGTCCTGAAGATGTATATTTTTCTAAAACTATGCAAGATTATAATATAGGTACCGTTGCTAACTGGAATTCTGCATACAAATTTTCTACTGAAAGTATATTAAATAGTAATAGTTTTGGAGGTCATAATTTTTGGTTATATGACGTTAATTGGAAACAAAGAATATATAATAATAATATTATACAATTTAATATTCCTAATAAAATAGTTGAAGGATTTAATGAACATAGAGGAGGATGGGATACTATTAAAAAATCATTAGACAAAAATAAATTATTTTCAAATAATTCAAATTATAATTTTTATGATATGTTAGATTTATTATTTTTATTTAATGAAGGGCATTATATAGAAAATAAATGGTGTGGTATTTTTCATTGCACACCAATTACACCACCCTATTTAAATTTTATTAATATTAATCTAATATTTAAAAATATAAATTTTATAAAATCTTTAAAAAATTGTAAAGGTATTATAACCTTATCTCCATATTTAACTAATTATTTTAATAAAAAATTTAAAAAAAATAAAATTAAAATTAATGTATTTACATTAATACATCCAACTGTGACAGAAGATATTATAGATTTTAATTATATTAATTTTAAATATAACAACAATAAAAAAATTATACAAATTGGACAACAATTAAGAAAATTATCTAGTATTTATTTATTACCTGATATTAATAATTATTCAAAGCTATGGTTAACTGGAACAAAACAATTTGATAAATTAAAAAAATTTATAAATGAAGAAATAAAAATGTTTAATATAAATGAAAATGTTATTGATTATAATAAAATACCTTTGACGTATTTAACAAATTATAATGATTATGATATATTATTATCTGAAAATATTGTATTTATTGAATTGTATGATGCAGCAGCTAACAATACAGTAGTAGAATGTATAGTACGTAATACACCTATTTTAGTAAATAAAATACCTGCTATTGTAGATTATTTAGGTAATAATTATCCGTTATATTATAATAATATAAATGAAATACCTAAATTATTAACCGAAGAAAATATATTTAATGCACATCAATATTTATTAAATATGAATAAAGAAAATTTATATATTTCATATTTTAATAAAAAATTATTTACGTTATTATATAAATTATTTAATAATTAAAATTATTAAATGAGTATACGTATACCAAACATTGATTTTATTTTTTATCATATAGAAAAATGTGGAGGAACTAGTTTACGACATTCATTATATAATTATTTTATTAATATATATAATAAAAAACAAGTATATGATAGTACTAAATCAAATAATTATAGATTACAATTTAATAAAAAAAACATTGATGCTATAAAGAATGATAATAATTTTGATTATGATAATATAAAAATTATTATGTCTCATATTAGAGTATATGAATTTCCATATTTATTAAATACAACTCCAATAAAAATAACTATAATAAGAAATCCAATTGATAGAATTATATCACATTATTATTATTTTGATAAAGCCAACTATAATTGTGAAATGATTGATTTACCAAATAATATTTTTAAAAAATATTGCAAAGGACATGGACAACATATGTGTAGAGTATTTGATTGTATTGAAATCAATAATGTATTTAATATAAAAAAATTAAAAACAAATATAAAAAATTTTACTTATATATTAATATTAGAAAATATAGATGAAGATATAAAACATTTAAATAAACTATTAAATAATTATTATAACTGTAATTATAATATAATTATGCATCATACAAATAAAAATAAATATATTGTTAAGGATTCCAATTTATTAAAAGAAAAAATAAAACTACATTGTACTCGTGATTTAAGATTATATAATATGGTTACAAATTATAATTTAACACATAAAAATTAATTTACCAATAACATCCATTTTCTAATTTTTGATAGTCTAATGGTTTATATTCATCTGGAATTTCTGTAATCCAATATTCTTTATTTGGTATTTCTGCATTAAATTGTTTATGTCTATTATTTAAAATACCAAATGCTTCTTGTATTTGTCCTCCTACCGTACATACATTTTTACCATTATTATAAAATTTTTTTGCAAGTAAAACACTATATGCACCACAACTAATTAATACTGAATCATAATCATCATTTATATTATTCAGTATATCATTATAAATATATTCGGTTGTTTCTAATAGATTATTATGAGGCCCTTTATTAAAAAATGTATATGGAAATTTATAAATATATAACATATCAATATTTGGAAAATTATTATTTATTTTTTTACAATTTCCATTTTCTATTTGTTGTTTTATAAGTGGAGAGAATGAATTAATAATAAGTATTTTTTTATTATGTATAAAATTATACATAATATTATGACCTATATATGAATCTTTTGTTGCATTAACAAAACATTTAAATTCTTTAAATTCATTTATTTTATCTGATGTTTCACAATGATGAAAACAATAACTAAATAAATCTGAATCTTTAATAAAATCAATTAATGTAGCCATATATTTATTGTATGTTTCAGTATCTGTATCATCGTGGTTTGCATTCATATAAGTATATGTTATTGTATTATCATAATAACCTGAACTTGTATATAAATGATTTATTAAATTATTTTTTATATTAATTAAATTTTTTGAGTTATAATTTTTATATATATTTTTCCAATATATATATAATAAAGTACATTCTGTAAAACCTAATCTTAGTATTTTTTCTGGCATTTAATAATAATAACTATTTAAAAAAATATAAATTTACGAAATAAAATTATTCTACTGTAACAACCTTTGCTAAATTTTTTGGTATATCTGGATTGATACCTTTATTTACAGATAATTTATAAGCTAACATTTGTAAAACTATAGAAGATAATAAATTATTATATGTTTTATTATATGGAATATATAATGTATTATTTATATTATTAAATTCAGTTATATTATTAGTAATTATAATTATAGGAGAATAACGTGATTTTATTTCATGATAAGCATTAATATTTTTAATTAAATGCTTATCATTAGGTGCAATTAAAATAACAGGAAAATCTTTATCTAATAATGCAAATGGGCCATGTTTTAAACTTGAAGTAGAATAACCTTCACTATGTATATATGATATTTCTTTTATTTTTAAAGACCCTTCTTTAGCAATAGGTTCACAATTACCTTTACCTAATATAAAACAATTATTAATATTATGAAAATTATCAAGAATATTATTAATATTTTTTTCTAATTCTGTTAATAATACATTAACATCATTATTAAATAATTTTAAATCTGATATATAAGAATTTCTAATATTTTCATTAATATTATGGATTTGAGAAAACCATATTGCAATCATTGATAATAATATACATTGAGATGTAAATGATTTTGTTGATGCAACTGCAACTTCTTTGCCTGCATTTAAATAACATCCACAATCAACTTCTCTCGCTATTAAAGAATCTACAACATTTATAACTCCTATTGTAAATAAATTATGTATTTTTGATATATTAATGCATCTATGTAAGTCTTTTGTTTCTCCTGATTGTGACAATAATATAAGTGCTGTTTTTCCATGTTTAGGAATATCATTCACTTCAAAATCAGCTCCATCAATTAAATAGACACAATCAAAATTACAAAGTTCTTTAAAATAATGTAATCCACACATTCCTGCGTTATACGATGTACCACAACCAAGCAATATTATATTATTTATTTGTATTAAATCTTCTTTATTCATATCTAATCCACCTAATTTAACTGAATTATTTGATAATAATCTACCCCCATAACTTATTGCTCTTAATGTTGATTCTTTTTGTTCATATATTTCTTTTAGAGTCCAATGTGGGTATATTCCTAATTTATCTTTATCTTGCTTATTAGTTATATTTATAAAATTATATTTATGTCTAGTATTTACATTAATATAATTATTATTTTTATCAATAATACAAATATCATTATTATTTAAAATTATATATTTTGAAATATTATTATCAAATGCAGATTTTTCTGAAACAGCCATTGCATAATCATTATTTAATCCAATTAATATAGGACTACCATTTTTAGTACAATATAATGTATCTGGATTATCCATACATAAAATACATATACCCCATGTTCCTTCAAGCATACTTATTGTTGTTGTTATTGAATTAATAATATTTGTATTATTATCACTTTTTTCAGATTTATAATTATATGATAATAAATTAGCAATTACTTCACTATCTGTTTCTGAAATAAAAGTATAATTATTATTTATAAGCATTTGTTTTAAACTTGCATAATTTTCAATAATTCCATTATGTACAATAATAAATAAATTATCAGAACTAATATGTGGATGAGAATTTATATCTGTTTTTCCTCCATGAGTTGCCCATCTAGTATGCCCTATTCCTATATTTGAATTATTAAAAATATTTTTATTATTATATAATTTAGATAATGCTGATATATTATCTGATACATATTTTTGTATAATTAATTGATTATTATTAATACAACAAATGCCTGCCGAATCATACCCTCTATTTTCTAATTGTTTTAATCCTTCTAATAAATAATTAATACAATTATTATTTATAGTTAATATTCCGACTATACCACACATATATATATTATTTATTAATATATTACAACCTTAGATATTTAAAATAATGTAATATATTTTTGACCATTACTGAGTACATTATGATAATAAAACATATATCATAATTGTTATATTAAAAATTAATATGATTATACATAAATATATTTTTTAATTCTCTTTCTGCATATTGTCTTGCATATGTTAATCTAGTATTTTCATCATCTATATTACATGATATTAATATTGGTAAATTCTCTTCAAATTTAGATAATCCAATTTGAAATGCAACATAAGAATAACCTCCCCAACCAGACCATATAGATTCTTTATCATGTTGAAAATTAACACTTTGTATTATAACAGAAGAATAAGTATATGCAAAAAATTCTTCTAATGTTCTAACTTTTATATCAGATGACCAATTAGGATATAATAAATTAGGTATAGAATTAATTAATGTATTTGGAATTTCAATATCTGAAGTTATAATCCAGTTTGACACTTTATTATATTTATTTACTAAATTTATAATTTTATCAGTATGACAAGAATTATTTCCTTTATCACCTCTTCGTAAATGTATCATTCCTGGACAATTCATAATTTCATTTGGTAAAACTTTTTTATAATATATTTCTTTACATACTTTTTTATAAAAATACATCATTTCATCAAATGTACAATTAATTTTGTTATTTTCTTTTAAAGCCTTATATACTGTTTCAGGTATATAATCAAATCCATGATATATCCAATTAATACCTAAATTAGGTATATTTAACTCATCAAATTCTTTGTTTGAAACAAATTTTAATTTTTTAGGAAAAGAAATATATTCTTCTATATTATTTGGATATTGATTACCTCTTTCTCCAAAATTTTTTATATCATATACCCATGTAGTATAAATATCAACATTCAATATTTCTCCCATCATTGCACATATTAAATAATTACCAATTCTATCACCTAATCCACTTTTAATACCGTCACGTTTAAGCATTATATTATAATATATTTTATTATATTATAATGAATTTAGTTATAGTTCATCCTTATGGGGATTATAATGGTTTTTTTTCAAATTGTTCTGTAAAACTTGAATCTATAATAAATTATTTTAATACAAATAATTATTTACCTAAATTTATTGATAGTTCTAAATTATTTTATATGTATAAAATAAATAAATTAGATGATATAACATATGATATGTTTGAAAATGAAAGTAATATTAATAATGTTATAAGAACAGATAAAATATTATCTTATGATGGTGGTATTATCCATATGCAATATAAATCATATAAAAATATAGATTTTGATAATATATATCCTTTTATTAAAAAATATTTTACACCATCTAATAAAATTATTCAATTAAAAGATATGTTAATTCAAAAATATAATATTAATCCAGAAGAATATATTGGTGTATATTATAGAGCAACAGACAAAATAAAAGAAATTAAATTATGTGATATTAAACAATTTAAATTAAAAATAAAAGAGATACTAAATATTAATAAAAATTTAAAAATATTACTATTAACTGATTCAAAAGAAATTTTTGATTATTTTAAAAATAAATTTCCAACTCTTACTTTTATAAATGAAAATAAACTTTCTAATATAAATATAGGTATTCATAATGAAAATAATAGTGAAATTAATTATAATGATATTAAATATTTATTTGCAACATTTTTAATTATGTCTAGTTGTAAATATTATATATGTGGTAGTAATAATGGAGCATTATGGACTATGTTTTATAGAAATAATAATAATAATATTTATCAAAATTCAAATAATGTTTGGTTATCTTAAATAATATATTTTATATATAAAATGAAAAAAGTATTTTCATTTAGTTTATGGGGTAATAATCCAACATATTGTATTGGTGCTATTAAAAATGCTGAATTAATTAAAAATTTTTTTCCAGATTTTGAATGTTGGTTTTATATACATTTAGATAGTGTTCCTAATAATACAATAGAACAATTAAATTCTATATCAAACGTTAAACTATTTTTTAAAACAGGTGATTTAAATATAATAAAACCAATGATGTGGAGATTTGAACCAATTGATAATCCAGAAGTAGAAATAATGATGTCTAGAGATACTGATACTAGAATATGGGAAAGAGAAATTTTAGCGGTAAATGAATGGCTAAATAGTGATAAAATATTTCATATTATGCGAGATCATCCAAATCACGGTGATGTTATACTAGGTGGTATGTTTGGAACAAAAAAAATACCTGAAATACCATCATGGATAGAATTAATGAATACTTTTATACAAGAAGGAAATAGACAATATGATCAAACTTTTTTAAGAGATTTTATATATCCAATTATTAAAAATAATTCATTAATACATGCTAGTTTTTATAGATGGGAAGTACATTCTAAACCATTTCCAATTGAATATAATAAAGATTTTAATTTTGTAGGAGAATATGTTTATTATGATGAAACTAGGTCTAATTCACATATAGATATTTTAAAAAATAAAAGTTTATAATAATTTTTAATATTTATATAATAAAATTGAATTTTAAATATTATTATAAAAAAATAATATTTAAAATGAACAAAAGTGTAATACTCTTTAATTTATCATTACCAGTTGATATTATAAATTATATATGTTCATACAATTTTTATAATAAAGAACAATGTATAAAAAATGTAAAAGAAAATAAAAATAATGTTTTAAAAAATATAAAAAATGTATTATACGAAAATGATTTATATGAGAGATATAATGATATTAGTATTGAAATATATAATCAAAATAAAATATTACATTTTCATATATGTAAATGTTGCAATAATTATATAATTACAGACCATTTAATTCATACAAATGTATTATGTCATTGTCATTATGAATATAGAACAAAAATACAATTATTATTTAATTTATACTTTATTTATTATTCGTAATCTCGAAAACTTATACCCACAGGAAATCTAGGTATTCCATCTGTTGTGAGTTCTTGATATTTAACCGTAAGCATTTTACCATATAATGATGTTATGTTGTCTAATCTTTTTTGTTTAGTTAAAAAATCTTCTTTCATCATTACACTAAATATTTTATTATCTTCTGTTTTACATTCAAAAATAGGTGTTGGAATCCCTAATTTAGATAAATGATGTCCTACTACTTCAAACTCTCCATCTTTAAATTTTTTATATTTTAATAAATCTTTTGACCTAGCACCTTGTTTATATAATCCATTCTGTCGTAGCATAATTCCTTCATAATTTTGTGCACAATAATAATCTAAATAATTTGTTAATGTTAAAACGTTAGAAGCTTTTCTAGTTTCTATTAACTCAATTGTTTTTTCATTATTGTATGCTTTTTGTAATATTTTTAATCTCTCTTCATACAAAAGTGTATTATTATCTTTAATAAAAAAATCATACATTGTATATTTTAATTTTAATATATCATCATGTCGTATTTTTTCTTTTCTTACCATACTTACAATTTTTTCAAACCCTAAATTATGTGTATATAATTCTCCATCTAAAATACTATTTGGTGGCATTTTATTTAAAATACTTTTTACATCTTCTATTAAATGGTCAAAGGGTTCATAAACAGTGTTTTGTCTAGATTGAAATACAACATTATTATTATTTAAATATATTAAACATCGTACACCATCTAATTTTGGTTGTATATAAAGAGGATATTTAGTTTGTCCTTTATATTCTAATGCCAACATTGGTTTAATAATTTCTGTAGTATTATTTATATTTATACTATACCCTTGTTTTATTTTTTTATTCCAATCACTTTTTGCTTGCGATTCTGCTTGTTCTTTTATAGTAGTCTCATTTTTTTTACCTATATTTTTACCTTCTTTTACATTTATAATATGTTCTATTTGTTTTCCATTTATTTGACCATGAGTAGTTTTGATACTATAACTACCATCTTCATTTGGATACCATGATATATTCCATATTTTATTTTTTTCATATAATGGTTCTAACATATATATTTACTATGTTTAATTATTTAAATTTAAACATAATAAAAAATATATTATTAGTGTATATTCTTCAATATTATTATTTTTTTGCACCAATTATATAGAGAACTATTACAATACCTACAAACCAATACCACTTTGTATAAGAATAAGTATTAACTTTAATCTTTTTCATTTTGTATAAATCATAATTTAATGAAGTATTTTGTTCTTTCATGCGTGAAACTAAATCAGTTATTTCGATTAACTTTTTATTCATATTATCTAATTTAATATTGCACATTTCTATTTCATTTTTTATTTTATATACTTTTGATTTATCTGCTGTTTGATTATTTAATACAAATTCTATATTTTCTTTTGTTTTTGTATTAAACTCTTGTATTTCAGATATTGAGTGAAAAAGAATATCTTGTTGGTCCCACAATGCTTCGTATTTGTCATTAAGACTTTCAAGTGTCATTTTTTGGTTATTCTTTTTTTGATAGAAAGACATACTGTATTGTATTTATTTATTTATTATTTATGATTCAATTTTATTTAAATAAAATGTTTTAATAAAAATGATATATGTACCCATGCAATACCTAAAAATGAATATTTATATTGGGTTTTATTAAATCATTATATAAAATTGAAATATATATATTAATTTATGTTATTTATTAGAATGGATACTTCAATAAAGATGGATACTTCTGCCAATGATTCAATAAAACAACTTATTGAATATTATAGACTAAATGGTATTACTGATTATCCAAAAACTAAAGATGGTAAACCTAAAATGAATTGTAAATTAAATAAAGATACATTACTTATTATCAAACAAAACAATATGAATGATAATGGATGTCCTATATGTAAAGAACCACTCAAAGATAATTGCACTCTTATATGTAAGCATACATTTTGTGTATCTTGTTCTATTTATCATTTTCGTAATAATACAACATGTCCATTATGCCGTAATGAAATTTGTGATAAACCTAAAAAAACAGAACCTATGACGTCTGATATGGTTCAAGAAGAAATTGAAAATATATTAATGACTGAAGAACCAGATAGAAAAAATATGACTATATATGATTATGTAAGTGCCAAATTAGAATACTATAAATATAATAGTGTTCTAAATAAAGAGAGATATATGAATGATATTTATGATGAAATTACACAATGTATGATTGATTATAATGCAAAAGTTGAAGAATGGTATAAATAATTTTTAAGCATTTAATAATTTTTTAAAATTTGAAGAATTTATTCCATGTATTCTTGACCTTAATAATTTTGTCATATTTTTTTCCGATTTATTTAAAGATTTTTTTAAAGATTTTTGTGATTTATTTACAGTTTTTTGTTTCATTTTACTTAAAATTCTTTTTATTTCATCATTTGATTCTATTTTTTTATTTATTTCTGTTTCTATTTTTTTATTTAAATTGTCATACTCTTTATACAAGTCACCTAATATTTTTTTACTTTCATTTGGGTTTAAATATAGTTTAGTTATTTCTTTGACATTATTTAATTGTAAAATTCTATTTATACTAATAGGTTTTAATAATTTTAACTGTATTTGAGTAATAGATTTGTAATGCAATTTTATAATTTCATTATATTTTAATATTACTAATTTATTTATATCAATACCATTCATTTTTAACAATTTACTTATATCTTCTAATGAATTAAAAAACATTAATTGAACATATAAAAAATGTTGAACTTCTGCTATAATAATTTCACGTTTTAATGTTAATATATTATGTTTATGATTATTAAGCATTTTATTTTCATATGTAGTATTCAAATTATTAGATGATTGCTGTAATAATATTATTTCATTATATATTCTAGTAACATAATCTTCGCATTTTATTATTTGTTTTGTTAACAAATTTATTTGATTTTTTATAGTAATTACTTTACTATTATATTTTAAATATACGTTATTTAATGGTTCAGATGGCATTATATTATATAATATTTTATTTTCCAGTAGAGCCAAACCCTCCTCTCCCTCTCTCTGTATATTCACCTAATTCATTCATATTATCAACAATAATAACCTTAAAATATTCTAACTTTGAATTACATAATTGAACATAACGAGTATATTTTTCTATTTTATAATTAGTACTATTCCAAGGATATGTATCAAAATACGCACCAATATTACCTCTATATCCACTATCAATTATACCTACATTATTTGATAATCTAAAATTGCTTTTACTAATACTTGAACGAGGATACATATAATAACTTTGAGGTTTATTAAATAATATATCACCTGAATCATTCATGTGATACATTGCACCAATAACTTCAAAATCTATTTTAGTTGCATGATTTGGTATACATTCTATATCATGTGGCATAAATAAATCAAAACCTGCATCTGGATATTTTTTTATTTGATTATGAATTTCAGCATTTTCTTTGTATTTATTGTATAAATCGCTTTCTGGATTTACATATAATAATAAAACATTACCTGAATACATTTATATTTATTATAATTATTCTTTATTAATTTTTATAAAATGAATTAATACTATGGTTTTGAAATGATTGTTACTTCATCATAAATATTATTAAATAATTCAATATTTATGTCTTTTTCATCTAGTATTGGTTTAAGTTTATTATATAAATATAATTTGTCAGTTATCATTCTATCAAAATCTATAAATATTGTATCTATATCATATTTACTCATACAATAAATATAATTTGATATAATATTATTATAAAAAAGTATTTGGGATTCTTCATCAGTAGCATGCCATAATCCACCCATATTTTTATTATGCATTACTCGTGATTTTGCAGATGAATTATAATCACGTATAGGTATTATAATTTTTTTAATTTTTATTAAAGGATTTTTTATTATTGATGTAATATTACATATTATTTCAGGATTTTTAATTATTCTAAATGTATCATTATAATTCTTTTCCATTCCAGAATTACAATTAGAAAATATAAATTTATTATAAGTTTCTTTTGTAAATCCTGTATCAAATTCTAAAAAAGTAAATATTTTAATTAAAAATGTTGTACCACATCTACCTGTTCCAGTAATATATATTTTTTCCATTTTTTTATTAATAACATATTTTTTTAATTAATTTACTTTAAAAATAAAAAAATAAAAAATATTTTTTTCAAGTTTTTATAATTTGTTTTTAAAATAATTTTTTCTCCCTGTACTTTTGACTCAACATTTATACTTTTTTGATGTTTTTTACGTAACAAAAAGAGTAAAAAAGAGTACAACTATCTTATGTATTATGATGCAATATACTTTTTCTAGAGTAAAAAGTATAAAAAAGTATAAAATATTTTTTGTGTATAAAATATTATAATAAAAAGTATATCATAACCAATAACAAAAATTAATATATTATATAATTTTATTTTTCAGTCATTCAACATTTACTCAACAAAAACTCATCTTTTTTGACAAAAAAGTTAGCCATTTTAGACAAAAAGTTAGCCATGAAATTTGATTTTATCCTGCTAAAAAGAGTACAAAAAAGAGTAAAAAGAGTATCTATATTTACGTGTCAAAATTATTAATAAAATATAATAATTTAATCAAATAATTATAAAATTGAATTTAATTAATATAAAAATTAAAATAGAACAATAATTAATGGATGTATATGCAAAAAAAAATCGTAATGAACTAATTGTCATTTGTAAAGAAAAAAATATTAAAGGATATAGTTCTATGAAAAAAGATGAAATTATTAAATTGTTATTAGATAATACAAATGACAAACCTATAATTAAAACATCCAATCATCAAAATATAATTTCTGAAAAACTTACTGTATCTGATTTCTTTTGTGGTGCAGGTGGATTTTCTGAAGGGTTTTATCAAGAAGGGTTTGATGTTGTCTTTGCATTAGATTTTTGGAAACCTGCCTATATAACACACGAACATAATCATAAAAATTGCAAAAATGTTTGTATGGACATTCTTGATATAAACACAATAGAAAAAATAGATGAAATAATTCCAGATACAGATATTATAATAGGTTCTCCTCCATGCGTATCATTTTCAACTTCAAATATAAGTGGTAAAGCAGATAAAACACTAGGAATTAAATTAATAAATCAATATTTAAAAATTATTCTTTATAAAAAAACAAAACCAAATAGTAAGTTAAAATATTGGATAATGGAAAATGTACCTAATAGTATAAAATTTATAAAAGACAAATATACTGCTGCAGAATTAGGTTTAGACCCTGAGTTACCTGATTTAATTATTAATAATAAAAATATTTTGACAGCATCCGATTATGGAAGTCCACAAGCTAGAAAAAGGGCAATCGTTGGAGACTATATTATACCAGAAATAAGTCATACAAAAAAAAATAATGTACATATAAAGAACATATTAGATGCATTGGGTACTCCTTTACATAATGATAAACAAGAAATTGTTGACCCTTTATTTCCCATAACTATAAAAAAAAATGATTTAACAGACCATTTTTATGATAGTGAAATACCAAGTGAATGGTCAGATAAAGCAAAACGTTTAAAAATAGACCATGGTTTTATGGGAAAAATGGATTTTCCAGATAGATATGACAGACTTTGTAGAACTATTATGGCGACAGAATCATATTGCTCTCGTGAATCAATTATTTTTAGTAAAGAAGGATTTGAAAATAAATATAGAGCTCCAACCATTAGAGAATTGGCATGTTTGATGGGATTTCCTATAGATTATCAATTTATTGGAACAAATAGTAATTCAAAACATAAACAAATTGGAAATGCAGTATGTGTGCATACGTCAATGGCTCTAGCAAAAGCTATAAAACAAAAAATGAATATTCAAATGAATAAAATACCAAGAATTCTTGTAAAGACAACTATAAATTTAAATGAATTAACAACACCATTATTTGTAAATTATAAAATATCTCAAAAAAAGATGAATAGTAAATTTCATATTCATGTACCTCAACTTAAAATTAATCAGCTAAGGGTTGAATTAGAT